>Ga0179593_1315688_pt1 | contig 11117 bp, 13 predicted proteins | sample CZODoug2_1_08_16_FD_185931 | JGI IMG/M metagenome (GOLD analysis project Ga0179593, IMG submission 185931) | Vadose zone soil fungal communities from Angelo Coast Range Reserve, California, USA - CZODoug2_1_08_16fungal (PacBio error correction) | ecosystem: Environmental > Terrestrial > Soil >... | reverse complement strand
GTTCCTCCGGCACTGGTCCTGTCACAAGGAGCGAACCCCCTCCGCCGCTTTTTGTCTCCTTTAACACATAACGCGCTCCCGTCTCCTGATTTCCTTTTTTCCCTGCCTTTCAGTGGCAAGGGATGCGGAAAAATCGCGGTTTCTTTTCCTTTTTAGGTCCGTTGGCGGCTCACTCCGGCTCTCCTTTTGCCATTTTTCTCTTCCTTGGGTTGGGGCTTTGCGGGATCTCGGGATTCAACAGCACCTTGCGTCGGTTTTTTTTCTCTCTTTTTGCCGCTTTTGGGGGTGCGAGGCCGGCACTCTCTCTCCTTTTTTCTTGTTGGTTTTTAGTGCCTCTTTCCGGAATCGGGCTCGCCCTCGCAACTTCTTCGAAGCGCTCGAAACTGATGCTTTTTTTGCTTTAATACCTGGATCGCCCAGTTGTTTCCCGTCCGCGCTGGCCAAATTTTTTTTGGTTTTGGGTACTTTTCTTCTGGCTTGGCCCTTTTGGGTTTTTGAGGGCGGTGGTTACCTCTCCGATTTGACTCCCTTTTGTGTTCCTTTTCTGTGCCGCTCTTGATCGCTGTTACCTGTCGCGACAGCGTTCGTCGTTTTCTCGGCGGGTTACAAGTTTTTTTTCTGCCCCGTTCAAAGTTCCGTTGCCCCAAACCTCGAGTGGCTTTTTTTTTCTCGTTCAGTAGAAGTTCCCACACCCAACAGGTGGCACTCACTTGTTGGTCAATTCTTTTCCTTGTGCCGGCGGTTGGTTTGCAGGTCGCATGGCTTTTCCCTCGGCCCTCTACTTTCCTCCAGCGATCGACGCCGTTTTGAGCTTGGGTTTACCTTTTTCCACGGGCCCGATCTCTCCCCCGGTTGTTTACGCGGCCTACCTTGCCGTCCTTGACCTCTGCGGTTCGCCCCCGGCACTCTCTCCCCGCACTGGAAGTGGACCTTTTTTCAAGGATCCTTTTTTCTCGATCTTCTCTTTTTTTCCCTCAAGCTAAAACAGGCGCTTTTCGAGATTTTCTTATGTTCCTTTCTCTTTCCGATTCCCCGATCGCGGTCGTGTCTCTACGTCACCCCCACACCCGGCTCCCCTCATTCCCGGTTGCGGTGGCCGCTTTTTTGCAACCCACCTGAGTCCCGTGTTGATAGTCTCCCGTTGTTCTGTATGCCCACCCAAACCTCCCCCGAAAGTGAGAGGGCTTTCCTCTGTCCTTTTTATTCCTCTCCGCTGGTGCGGGGTGTTGGCGTTTTTTCCCCTCTGTTTTTAGGGGTTTTTTGGGACAAAGTTCCTTTTGCTTTTTTGCAAGTCCCTGATGAAGGTTATGGCCCGCTGTTCCCTCTTTTTTCTTCCTTCTTCCCTTTTTCTTTTAGGAACCCAGTTCGTCTTGCTGGGTGATCCTTCCCCGTTTTTTTTCCCAACCCCTCGCTTCCTGCGGACATGGCTTGCCCCAGAATTTTTTTGTTCACCGCCGGGCCTCTGCTGTTTTACAAGAGCATTAAGTTGCCTTTTCGCTGGTCTTTCTTTCGTTGACCGCACAACTCTTTGGTTTTTTCCCCCCCTTGGCCAACCGTGTGTTGTGCAAAAGTGGGTGTCCCTTTTTTTTTTTTTTGATCTTCCGGCGTGTGCGTCTTTAGTTTCGTTCTTACTGCCCTCCTTCCGGCCTGGCTGTTTCGCCTCCGTTCACCGGTTCGTTCGCGATCTGGTGTCTGATTCTTTTGGACTTTTTTTTCTTGCAGCTGAATCCCCCTTTCTCTCCGGACGGTTGCTACCCGCCCACCTCCGCACTGAGCTTTTTTTTTGTCACGGTACGCCCTACTTTTCCAGATTTGTTTTCCCTCGTTTCTCTGATTGCGGTCCGCTTCGGCGATTTTATTTCATTTCGCTCCCTGTCCTTGGGCATGCAGAATAGTTGTGTTTGGTGACCCCTTATCCCCCTACCTTTTCTCCGGTGCACAAGGCCCTTGCCCACACAGGGTTTGTTTTTTTCTTGACCCCTCCACCCTGAATTTTGTAGTTTTTTTTTTTTTGGACCGGCGTACGCCGTCCCCTCAAGAAGTCAATTGTCGACCCCTTTCCCGGCCTCTTCCCGCCCGGCTTGGCCTCTTTCGTTCAGCATATAAAGGATGCGCGCTATTTTTTACATGCCCACGGCCCCATTCTCGTTTGCCGGCCTCCCTCCACCAGTGTCCTTGACCTTAAGTTGTCCTCTTTTCCCTCCCAATTCTTTTCTCGCAAGTAAACCATCGCCCGTTCCCTCCGCGCTTCCTCCTTTCGTCCTCCAGTTGCTCAATACCCATTCTTCCCTTCGGGGAGTTCTTCTTCTTCTTGGTAAATTCTGTTGCGGTGCGGTTTGAACTCCTCTCCATGTTTTTGTTCATCAACCAACGGCCGCTCTTATTTTATTCACTCCCCCTCTCGAACCGATCAACCTCACCCGTCTTTCCAACCCACTCTTTTCCTTCTTTTTGTTTGAGGAAGAGGTCGACAGGTTGGGTGTCCTTCACTTTTTGGTTCCTCCGACCACTTGCTGGCTGAATTGGGTTTCTCACCCCCCCACCACCAAGCGGAAGGTTCTCTCATTCGGCGCAACTTCTTTTTTCTCCCGTGCCGATTTCCCTTTTCTGGTGCTACTTTTTTCCCCCCTGGGCTCCCCCTTCTTTTTTGTTACAAGTCGCCTGTACTTTTTTTTTTGCCACGCGCTTGAGGCTGTTTGGCGTCGACTCTTTTTTCCCCCTTTTCTTTTCGGGTGCCCCTTATCTCCCCCCTTACCGCCAACCGCCGGCCACTCATTGAGGGCGGGCTTCTCCTCTTCCTCTTTTCGTGGTTGCCTGGCCGTCCCCCCCGGAGCGTTCCCCTTTTACAGTGCTCTTCCCTTTGTGACTCCCATCTAGTTGGCAAATCTTTTCTGAGTTTTTTTTTCGTTCGCAACCCCCTCCCCCCGTCGTTTTTTTTTCTTTTTCCGGGTGGCACCCGTCACTGGTTCCAATTCCAGATGCTGGTTTGACTCGCCGTTTGCTTTCCCCCCTTGAAGTTCCCCCAGGCCATTCCCCTAGCCCCACAAGGCCTTTTGCAACATTGGCCCCCTGCAGTCATTTCCCCAGTGGCGCGTCAGAGTTATCATCCGCTGGGTCCCTCCTTTTTCCATCCGTGGGGCTTTACGACCCACCCCCTGGCCTTCGCGAATTTTTTCCTGACGCTGGTTCGGCTGCGTTCTCTTGCTTTTTTTTTATTTGTTTGTTCCTGCTGTCTCGGCCTCTGCCACCCATCACCTTACCTTTTTTCGTTTCATACCTACAGTTCTCCATCCCTCTCTGGGCCCCCCACCCGTTTTTTTTCCCTGGCTTGTTGCGTACAACTTGCCTGCTTGAACGGGACTGTTCTTTTTTCTTTTTTTTTTCTACCTTCCCGGTATTGGCACCCGTTTCCATTTCTTGCTCTTCTTGCCCCCTCCCCCCAGAAAATTACTCCATAGCTGCCCAACTTAAGGCACCGTGCGCATTTCTGGTATGGCGTCCGCAGTTGTTTTTGCTCGTAGATCTTTTTCCCCACGTTAAGGGTTACGCTACCCTTTTTGACCTGAAACGACCGGTCGGGCGTTGGTTTCTTGTTGGGCTGATCGCCGCTTTTATGCCTGATTCTCTCACAAAGTCCGATGATGCCTCCATGTGTGGCGGACTGTTCCTTGTACTCAGGCAGTCAACCCGGTTTGTGTTGTTTTGAGCCTCTCTTTTCTTCGTTCCTGCTCATCAAAGGTGGCTGCGTATAACATTTTCCGGATTGCATCTTTTTTCCCAGATCATGGTTGGTCTTCATTTGTCTCTTTCCCCCTTCTCTTCTCTCTCTTCTGATAGTTGTTTGTTGGGTTCGGATCCTTTTGTGTCCCATGCGCTCGCGATATTTTTTTCTGAGGATTTCTCCGGTGTCCCCACCATGTTGTTGGAGCAAGCGCCCCCTTGTTCGCTTCCCCCCCACTTATGGTTTCGCACTTCCCAACCAGGTTATGAGCTTCAACTTTCCCCTCACCCCTATAACCCTTTCTCTTGTAACTTGGGGCGCTAATTTTTTTTTGTTGCCGTTTTCTTCGCTTTCAGTTGAATGTCCCCCCCCCAACCCGCCGGCCTTCTCTCGCTTCGTACCCTGAGTCGCAACGTCCGTTATTCTTTCATGAGTGGGCAGCAGTAAAGCCACTTCTTGCAGGGCCCGTTGCCGCTGAATACTAGAGACTTTCCTTGTTGGATGTCTCAAAGTTCCTCTCTGTGTACGTTTTTCTTGTCTTTCACGTTCGGCAAGTGTTCTACCTGGTACAGATTACCCTGGGAAGTTTTTCACCAGCGACAGGAAGAGTACGTTTCTTTTTTTTTTTTTTCTTGGGTTTTATAGAAGGGGTTTTTCTTGGAAGTGATGTTATGGCTATCGTCGGCGATTTCGGATGTTATGTATCTTGATCCTTTGCTTGGGGTGGTGCGGCGGCAGAGTGATGCGTGCGTCAGCAGTCAACAGACCCACGTCTTTCGCTCAAGTCAGACAACCCTTCCGGCGGGAAGCCTTGCCCCAGCTATTTTACGTGCTGTGAGGTTCTGTGTCGATAGCGGAGTGACTTTTTTTTTTGGTTTTCAGGGCGGTTTTGCAACCATTCGCATCAATTTTACACGCCCGTCCTCCTGTTCGTGCTTGCATGTTTCTTTGATTCTTGTGCATTTTTTTTTCCCTTTATGGGGCCTTCGACCCTCTTCCTTTCCGTCCCAGAAGATTCTTATTCGCCGAGTTTTCTCTTTTTTTTCTTTTTCAAGTTCGTTGCGACTTTTTTTTTCTTTCTTTCTTCCATCGCATCTTCCCTTGCTCCGGCTTTAGGCTCCAGTTGCCGGTCTCCGACTGTCCCGCCCCCCGTCCTTTTATAGTTATCATCAGGTTCTCTAACATTGTGTAAAGCAAACCCCCCTTGGTGCTTCCAATACATTTCCGCCCCCGTGATCGAGCCAGCCATTGTCTTCGACCTTTTTTGACCCCAAGAGGCAGTCTTTTTGTGGTGGATAATCTTGTTGTCACGCCTTGCTTGGCTGTGTGTTTGAAATAGCGATCCCTTCCTCACCTTTCGCTGTTTTGTTCCTATTCCTTTTCCCTTCGAGTTTAGTTACAGGGCCCGCCCTTTCTTTTTCTTCTTCAGCCTGGTAAGATCGTGCCGGCTCCCACAATGGGTTATTTCTGTCTCAGAACAACAAGTGCTGTTTGGTGGTGTGTGGATCCCTGGGGAAAATTTCTTCAATCCACGGTTTTTCCTCCCTCCCCAGCTGCATCAGGACCCCCATTTTTCACTCCCCCCCTAAACAGACCTAGGTCCCCGTTTCGTCTAGTTCACTCGTTATATTTTCCTTGAAAATGCCTTCCTTCCGATCGATTTTCGGCCCTCGTTTCCTTGTTGATGTTTGCAGTTGTTCTTGTTGCAGTGTGTCCGCCGGAGGCATTCTCATCCGGAGCGCACTGACCCACCGACTGCGGGATGGAAAGTTCTTTTGACAGTCTTGGTATTGTTTCTTTCGCGCCCAGTTTCGTTCCCCCCCCTGCTGCTTCAGAGTTCGTTGTTTCTCTTTGTCCCCCGAGATTTTTCGTGCTCTCCGCCTGGTTACTAGAGCTATCCTTCTCTCATCATATCGTGGTCGAGTTGCTCCGGTTTTGATTAGCTCTTGATGCTTCTTGTTTCTTCTCTTTTGTGTGGCCGTCTTTCTTTCCCGGTTTTTCCGCCAGCTTGATAGTTCGGAACTTCTTTTTCCCACGTTTCACTGCTAGACCGTTTTTAGCGTTCGAACCTTTTTTGTTTTTTTGTATTGTTTTTTTTTGTTTGGTTCAGCGGCGCTTGTGCCTTTTACGTTTTTCCCCGTCCCCCGGCGTTCCAAGAGAGAACGTCTGTGCGCGGTTTCTGATCCCTTTTTTCCCTGTGCCTCTAGGCCCCCCCGCCTTCTGGTCTTTTTTTTTTTTTCCTTCTGCTCCTACACCCCCACTCTTTTTCTTTTTCCCTGAGGAATTTTCCGCTCAACCTGATTTTTCTCGGCGGCATGTCTTTTCACCAATACGGTCGTCTCTCCCTTTGTCCCACAGGATCTTTGTGTGTTGACGCAAGTGCCCAGTTCGGGCATTCTGTTGGGGGCTTGTTCTGTGGGCTATTGGTTATTCTGGGTTTGGCTTCTTCCCTTGAGATCCCCAACAGTTTATTTCCCCTCTCAGTCCTCCCAAAACAAAACACAGTCCTCATTCCCCGGCCCCATCAACCGCTTAGCGGCCGACTCACGGGGTTTCTTTCGGCCTTACATTGGCGCGGTCCGGTCGGGGCATACCTCTACATTCGGGCGCAAACCCTCAAGTGGGTCCGCCGCTCTAGTTTTTGTTCCGACAGTTTTATTTCCTCCCCAGGGCATTTCAGGCCAGGCTACCAGGCCCCAGGAATAAGCTCGGCCGCCTTCCGCACTGATTCCTGTATTTCTCCGGGAGTCACCCCTCGTGCCAGTTCCCGGGTGACCCCTTATTTTTTTAGCCTCGTCTCCAAGATCCTGCTGGTAAACCAGAGACCTGGAGCTCTCACCAGCCATCCCTTTTTGTTTTGTTGTGTGTGGGTTTGTTTGTGTGGTTGTCTTTTTTTTTTTTTTTTTGTTGTTGATCTTGGAATCGGTGTGTGTCGTTGCTTCCCCGTTGTTTCCCCCTTTCCCGCCTGTTTCGCGCCTTTGGGGCGTTTTGCGATTGCCCCCCCCTTTTCTCACTCTGACCCGATGCGCCCCCCCCCGCCCTGTAGCCGGTCTCCCCCACTGTCGAAGTTTAACTCTGACTTGGGCGTGTTTGGTTTTGGGTTTCGGGTTGGTTTTTTTTATCCGCACGTTCGCTTCATCTCTTTCTTGTGAATGAGTGGGCGGTATGAGTCCCCAGTTTTCCCCCCCCCGTTTTGCGCCGTCGGTTTTTACGGGTTTTTGTCGGTGTTCTTTCTTCGCGCATCGTGTCGCGCTCCGAATTTGTGGTCTTTCGAGGCCGGGGATCTTTTCTCGTGGCTATTCGCTTTTACCAATGGCGGTCCCGTCCTCTCATTCGGGGGGATTCGGGTGGCCTGACACACATTCCATCTCTTTTCATGCGTTTTTTCGGAACCAATTGACTCGTTGGTACACCATCCGCATGTTGTTCAAGTCGGGTTTCTTTTGAGCAGTCTGCGGTTTTTCTGATACGTTCGTTTTCTTTTGAATTTCAATCAGTCAGGTTTCGGCCGGCCCCCCGCCTTCTGGGTTTTTTGCTTTGTTCTTTCGTGCTCGGAATTTTGTCTCCTGCCGCGGAAATGTCCTGCGTCCACCCGCTCGCACAGCTCCCCGTTGTTTGTCGGCGTGGGCTTTTGTCCCTGTGTATTCCATCTGGACGGTGACGCTCGACCTGGGCTCATCCCCCGACCGTTCTGCGCCCAACTGAATAGTGCAATTTTGTCCTCGCTGCCCTGCTGCCCTTTTGTCGGCCCCCCGTAAACAAAAAGCGTCTCCTCAACAAGCGAGTCAGGACCTTCCGGCTCCAACCCCAAAGGTGTCCACCAACTGGAGTGGAATGGAGGCGAAAGCGGGGGCTCCACTCGCCCCGGACTCATTGTTGGTCCCCTCTGCTCAAAACGCCCTGTAGAAAACGCTTTGCCTTTTTCGTGTTCTTGGTTTTCTTTTTGGCGTGGTCCAGTTACGGCTTTAGCGTCTTTGTTCGTGTGCGATGGCTCGGCTTTCATTCTCTCTTTTACCCTTGGGAGTGATCTCTTTGCCGGCCTTTTTTCGTTTTTTGCACGCGGTGACTGTGCGCTCGAACTTTTCTGACCGCGTTTTTGCTCCATTCGCCCATGGCGACTCCCCCGCTTTATTTCTTAAATCGTTTTTCCTTCGCTTTTTTTTTTTTTTTTGTGGGCCGGATTTATTGCTTGATTCCGGTGCTTTCCCCCTTTCTTTTTTCCCCTCCCTTCCAATCATTGGTCCACCTTTTGGCATGTCCAGTCTTTTCGCTTTCCCTGTTCGTCGACAGCGCGCGTCGGTCGCGCGTCCCCCAGTTCTTTTGGTTCTTTTTTCAACCCACAGAGCGTCCCTCGCTTGCACGGTCCCCCCCAGTTGATGCGGCTTCTCCAGTACAAAACAACTTTCCCACCCCCTTTTGCTCCCACTGGATACTGGCGCTGCCTTTTGTCCAGGGTTTAGCGCAGTCCCTTGTCCGGCCGGCGCCCCTTCCCACCGCCTCTCGGGAGCGCTGGGTGTCACCGTCCCCGAGATTGAAACCCGCGGTACCGCCCGACTACATGCTCGTCTACCGTCCCTCTTAAATGCTTGGAGGGTATCGCCCCCAGTTCCATAAATGATTCCTCATGAAAGTTGCGTTTTCCACCTGTTTTTTTTCTGTCGGCATTTCCCCCTTCGCGGGTGCGATTCTTTTTCCCTTTCTCCCGCCTTTCTTTGTCTTAATCCCCTGGGGAAACGACCCCTTGAACGCGTTGTGCCGTTATCGTGGCTAACAAGGGGTCCCCTCTGACTGATAGATGAGCAGCGTCTGTCAACCCCCAACCAACCCCCTCCCCGAACCGCGGGGAGAGGGGAGTTGGCGCACCTCGTTGTTCTTTATCTTCTCTGGGAGGTTTGGATCGTTGCTCGTCTGCCCTGACGTTTCCTGGGTGGGGTCTCTAGGCTACCGTATTTTCCATAGTTCTGTCTTGCATTGTCCCGATCTTGGGCCGATGTCCCCCTTCTTATTTTGCAAGGATGAAGGCCTTTTGATGCTGGTGACGGGGCCCCTCTTTTTTCCCAAACCTGTGAGTGCCCCCCCCCCCAACCCACCCCCCACCCCCCCCCCCCCAGTGACCCTTGTTTTTTGCTCCTTTTGAAACGCGGGCGTTTTCTGTCAGTCTCGTCCTTCTTTTATTCTCGGACGATTTCGGTGCTGCCGCAAACCATTTTTTGGCCGTGTTCGGTTTTTGAAATTTCTTTTCCAAAACGTCATCGGATTTGTTTTCTTCTTCCGCTTACGTGCATGACGGTTGCGGCCATGCTGGTTTGAAGATGGTCCTTTCATGTATCGTCGCCTTCGATAGGGCGTGTTTCCCCCGGATCTGCTGTTCTTTGCTTTTTTTTCCTTTGTCGTGCTGGAACCTCAACTTGACTTTGTGAGCACCGAAAAAAACCCTCCCACAAGGCCCTCCCTTCGCCCCGCACGGACGGGTTTCGGTGCCTCTTTCGCGCCAAGTCGGGGTGGATGTTTGGAGGCCGGATTGTGCGGGGTGCCTTTCTCTTCGACTCTGTCGAAGGTGCTTGTTACGCCGCTTCTCTTTAGACCCCGGCCTCACAACCGATCGTGTGACTCTTACTCCACAATTTTGTTGCGCAACCCGGCCCGCCTTGTTTCTGGCACACCGTGGTTTTTTGCGGGAAGTCGTCCGGAAGGGTTCCTTTCCGTCACCTCGAACCCCATCCCTTCTCCGGCGATCCCGAAGGGGGCTTTCGGCGCCATCCCAAGCGCTGCGCTGTTTTTAGTGCCTACCTGCTTCCACGGCATATGACCATTCGCGCTTCCTCGGGCACACCACCAGGGTTATTCATTCTACTTTCTTGAGAGAATTTTTTTTTCCCCGTTTTCACATCACCACCTTTTTTCCCGCAGCTGCTTGGAGTCGCTTCGCGAATGGGCTAACATCCCTCATCCGCCTTAGTTATCGTGCTTCCTTTCCAACAATCTTGCCTTGCGGCGGCGGCCCATTTGTTCAACATACTCGTCCCAAACTTCTTTTTGTTTTTGTTGTTTTGTTTTTTTTTTTCTTTTCCCTTTTTTTTTTTTGTTTTTGAGTGCCGTTATTGCTTCATTGTGGCCGTCCCCTTTCCAATTTACACCCTTCACTCGGTCGTTCGGTTTTTCGGGTAGGGTCGCAACTTGGATTTTGGGGCTCTGGCCGTCGTACCGTGTCTGGACCTTTTCTCGTCCCCCAAACCCATCCACACCCCCCTTGGATTCTTTGGGCGAAAATTTCGCCGCAGCTATAGTGGTGCCCCATAACAGGCTGATGTTCCCTGTGGGCCCCCCCTCCCCTGTTTCAAAATCGACTGGTTTGTTCTCCTCATGTGTTCGAGCAGGTCTCTCCGGGCGTACTACATTACCCCGCCCCCTGGCTTTTTTTGTTGGTGGTGCCCTACCCCCCTTTGACTTCACTCGTCACGGAATCTTTTTTTCCTTTGGCTATACATTTTTCCTGGTCCGCACCGTTCCTTACCACCCCGGAGTCGATGTCCCTTCTGCGACCTGCTGGTCTCCGCTCTTCGTGTCTTTCTTTCGCTTCTGCGCCCTTCTTCGATGCGCGTACGCTTTTTTTCGCAATGCCGCCACCGGTAACGCTCGGTGAGTACTTTAGATTCTTTTTGTTCCACCTGGTTCCCGGGTGATGATCGACCTGTTGTCCTTTCCCTCTTAACATTTTTAATCCCAAAACATGTCCAAGTCTGAGTGCGCTCAGGTTCTCGTCTCTAGTGTTTTCCTGCCCCCCCCGCTCTTCGCGGGCTCCGTACCCACTCAATCCCGGCCGCCTCTGCGATCGGAGCTCGTTTCCTGTGTTATGTTCTCCTTTGAACCCGACGGCACTTTGTCCTACGTTTCCCCGTTCTACAACCCTTACCAGTAATCATTGATGCCAGCGATTTGGTGAGGCCCACCCCAGGCCACCGGTTTTCCTGTGTCCCTGGCCTTCCCCAACGTCTGGTCGCTTTATCTCTTGGACGACTTTCACTTTTGATCTCAGGACCCGCCCACCCCACGAGAGACCTCCCCCCTTTAAACCAAAGTCGCGCTTTTTTCCCCGATCGCGGCGTTTTCTGATCGCTCCGTCTTTTCCCACTTCGCCTTCGGTCTTACGCACCTGCCGCGACTTTTCTGACACGGGCTTTTGGTGTGGCTTTTCCCCGAGGTTGTGGGCCATGACTCGTACCCCAGCCATTGTCAGACGGCGGCCAAGTCCCGAGATGGCCCTAAACTCTTTGTCCGTCGGACTTCGAAACCGGGTGTGTGTAAGGTGCTTTTAATTTTTTGGGAGTTTTTTTGCCAAGGGTCTCAACGTGGTTTCTGTCCTCATAGAGAACGAAAGCCTTTTTTCCCTGTCTCC
>Ga0179593_1617708_pt1 | contig 11118 bp, 18 predicted proteins | sample CZODoug2_1_08_16_FD_185931 | JGI IMG/M metagenome (GOLD analysis project Ga0179593, IMG submission 185931) | Vadose zone soil fungal communities from Angelo Coast Range Reserve, California, USA - CZODoug2_1_08_16fungal (PacBio error correction) | ecosystem: Environmental > Terrestrial > Soil >... | reverse complement strand
GCCTCCCCCTTCTCCAGTCCCTTGGTTAGCGTCTTCCTTCTTTTCAACTTTTTTTTTAGGTAGGAGACTTCGGCTCCTTCTCACAACAGGTTACTTATCCCATTTCTACCAGTACCTTTTTCCCCTTTTTCTCTTCTCGCTGCTGAAAGCGCCCCCCCTCGTACCATTTGGATTTCCCCCTAATTGAGAAAACCCTTGCCTCTTCTCTCTTTCTCATTGAGAGGAGCTCCTCTATAGGGAAAAACGAGAGTTGACTTTCCCCTTTCTCTTCGTATCCTAGGAAATATAACACCTTCCTCTTTCTTGTAAGAAATGGAATGTCCTCTTTCCCTCTCGTGATTGTCGGTTTCCTCTTCCCCTTCGTTACTGAGAGAGGAGTTTTTCTTTTTCCTGACCTCCCCCCCTGATGAATATAATCAGCTCTTTCCTTCCCTTCGCCTCTTCCACGCAGAGCACTCTTCCTTCCCCGGGGCTTTTAAGATTAGGCTCTATTCTTTTTCTTCTGAGTCTCTTAGGTGAGAGCCGGTCTCCTTCTCCGATGTCGGAACGTGTGGGTGTCTTCGTGATCTTTCTTTCCCCTTTCGATAACCTTTTTCTTTTCTTTTCTCACCCTTTCCGGTCCCCCATTGAGAGAGTCACTCTTTTTTCCCCCTGCGTTCAAAGGCAATTCCGGCTTTCTTTCTACCTGATGTTCCCTCCCCCCCTTTTTTCTTCTGGTGTGAGCAAGGAGTTTTTTTCGCCAACACTTCCCTTCGTTGATCAGCCCGACAAGATTTCTGATGCTTTTTTTTTCTTGTTTCATTCGCGAAGGTTTCCTGGGCGGACTCCTTTTATCCGTTACCGACGATGAGAATTTCCTCCCCTCATGAAAAATAGACGAGCCCTCCTTAGTTTTCATATTTCCATTTCTTGTTTTCGCACTTCCTTTTCTGTCCTTCGTTAATAAATAAAGTGGACTTTTTTCCTAACCTCCCCGTCCTGCGGGACCTCCTCTTGCATTCGGATTCGCCTTCTTACCTTTTTTTTCCTTCCCGCAAATCGGCGTTGATCTCGATGGCTTTCTCTCAGTGTCCGTGGGAACCCCTCTTTTGCCTTTGCAGCTCCCCCCCTCCCCCCCCTCACACGCGGCCATTTCTCTCCCCGTTTTCTTTTTTTTATGTGTATTAGAATTCTCTCCGAAGGACCACTTTTCTCTTCTCCCCCTCTCTCTGAGCGTCCTTCCCCTTTTTCCCTGATCACGGGTTTTTTTTTCCCCTTCCTTCCCCCTTTTTGTTGCCCGCGAGGGAGAGTCCTTTTTCTTTTAGAAAGATATTGCCCCTCCCCTCTCCTTCCTCCCGAACCCCCCCCCTCTTTTTTTTTCGCGGATTTCTCCGTCTTATGTCCCTGAATCAGATTGCCTAGCCGGCCTCCTCTAGCCTTCCCCCTTTCCCAAGATTCTACGGATAGTTCCTTTTTTTTCTTTGATCTTTAAAGTAACCCCTTCAAAAGACCGCACCTTTTTTTCATTTAGTCCCCCCCTCCCCTTTTTTTAGGCTGTCTGGAACGTATTTTTTTCTTTATTCCTCCTTCTTTGTCTTCCTGATAAGTAACATGAGAAATAAATTTCCCCCATAAATACTGATTCTTTTCTCTTTTCCCCTCTTTGTAACGCCTCCCCTCTCTCCCCGGCTTTCCTCTCTTCTCCCTTTTCCCTTTTGAAGTCAGGGTACCTTTGATCCTTCCCAGGTAATTTCCGCTCCCTTTTCCGCAACCTTCTCTTGGCGGACGATCCCCTTCTTGGTTTTCCCCCTCCCTTTACACCTATCGTTAATTGAAGAGCACGGCTTTTCTTTTCTTAGATATAGGATTTCTTTCTGGCACTTTCCTTCCCTTTCTCAGTCTTTAGAAGACATAAATGCAACTTTCTTCCTCCCCTGATAGAGGTCCAGCACAACGCTCCCTTCCTCTTCCCCTTTTCTTTACGAGATGTTCTAGCCCTTTTTTCTTCTTTCTCGAGATGAGGGACTTCCTTTCCCCCCCTGTTCTCCAGAGGAAGCAATGCTCTCCCCCCTCCCTTCCGTCGAATCTCCCCTCCCTCCGAGAGACTCGCTTTTCCTTTTCCTCTCTCCTCCCCAAGAAGTAGGTTTCCCCGAGCACGGCGAAGACTCTCCCCTCCTCCCCCTCCAAGGTTTCCCTTCCTTTCGGCGAGGCCTTTTCCAGTTCTTTTATGTCGTCCTCTAGGATGAGTAAAAGTCGCCCCCTTTAGAAAAGAGATCTAGGATTCCCCCCCCTCTCCGGTCCTCTTTTCTCTTTTACATTATCTGCCGTGATGTTTCTTTGACCTGATTACTCCCCGGACTTTAGGAGAGATGAAGATGGCCTTTTTTTGGCACTGAAGACTCGTCTTTTTTTCTTCCTTCAGTAGTCTCGACCGTCGTCTACTTATCTATCTCTTTTTCCTTTTTTTGAGATCTCTTTTTCCCCTGACGCTCGATACTGCGGATACCTTTTTTCTTCTTGTACGGAAAGTGGAAAGCGGCGCCGGCTTTTTCCCCTCCGCGGCAGTCCTCCCCCTTTTCGTCTTCCTCGGTGCGTCAACTTCCTTTTTTCCTCCTTTTCAGCTAGGTAAAGGAGAGGAATGATGTGTAACTTCTCCTTTTAGAAACCAAGGGTCTCTTTCTCCCCTCCTCCCCTCATCATGCGCCCTCCCCTTTCTTCCCCCCCTTCTGGAACAAGAAGCTCGCTTTGCACCTTTCCGTTGGAGAGCTAAGGATCAGACTTTTTCCTTTTCAGTCAATTGTGATCCCCTCTTTGCTCTCTGAGATTCCAGATTCGCCAGCCTCCTTTTTCCACTTTTATTCCCTGCGAAGGAGGATGTGATCTCTCTCTCTCTCTTTCTTTCAAGTCCTCTCTCTTTTTCCGCACGATGATTTTCTCCTGCTCTCCAGCTTTGTAGGACGCTTCTTTTTTCTTCCTAAGGGTTGCTGGTTCCCCCCTTTCTTCCGTCGGGCGCCTCTTCTTTTGGCATTGACGGTTTTTCGAAGTCATTGGAGATGCACGTTTCCTTCCTCTATATCGACTCGGTCCCTTTTTCTTCCGCCGTGTCTCTTCCCTTCACGAGAGTTTGCTTTTCCATCCAAGGCAGAGAAGAGCCCCGTCGATCCCAAATGATAGGGGCCGGTTTCTCCCCTCTTGTACCCTGACCCATTCCTTTCCTTCGTCAGGACACGTCCTCCCCTTTGAAGCTCCTGAAGAAGGGACGGCGTTTTTCCTTTTCGAGAGTTACGACTTCTCCGGACTCGCCCCTCCCCTTGATGATTTCGTAGGCTCTTCTTACCGTTGAAGGAGAAGGAGAATCCCTTTCTCTGAGAAAAGGGCCAAACGCTCCCGCCCCAGTTCTCTTTTTTTTCTCCCATCTCACCTGGGTATAAATGAACCTTTTTTTATTTCGAATGTCTCCTTTCCTTCGATCATGAACCCCCCCCAAAACGCCCCCTTTCTTTTCTTTCTTTTTCACCTTTCGGCGTCGGAGATGATAGGCGGCTCTTTCCTTCATAGATTTTCCTTTCCTCCAGAGTATTTTCCCTTTTTTCCTCGCGACCTGACACCCTCTTTTTCTCGTCTTTTTTTTTCCCGAAATATCTTTTTTTTCTCAGGAATTAGCCGCGCCTTCTTTTACCTCAGTGACCTCTTCCCCAAAACATGGGAATTTCCTCTCCTGCTTGTCCCATGAAGGACGACTACTAGAGAGTCTTCTTTTTCATGTAGGCGCTTCCCCCCCTCATTGTGAGCCTCCTCGGCTGCGAGATGCTTCCCATCCCTGGAGGGTGATATCGTTTCCCCCCTTCAACATTTTCACCCCCTTCCCTTCCTGGGAGCCTCTTTCATCGAGATCAACTATTTGTTAGGAGAACAAGGTCTTTTCGACTCCGATCGTTCTTTTATTCCCTCTTTATGCCAAGACTTCCCTCTCTCTTTTTTCCCCTATCGCCTACGTGATGGAGCTCTTCCTCGCCCCTTAACCCTCATCCTCAATCTGTTCAACGCGAGACGTTGATTCCTTTCTTTCCGTCGGACACCGTCGTCCCGTTCTTTCCCCCCTTTGCCCATGATCGCTTCCCTTTTCCCCCTCCCAACCCAACGCATGCCTTTTCCTTGATCCCCTTCTTGAATTCTGCCCACAGGACGTGAGAAAACAGCCTCATTCAAGGTCGCCTCCGGTCTTCAAGTGAAGTTTCCCCCTTTCATAGCAACAGAGGACTTTTCTTTTTGCTTCCCTTTCGTAAGGAAAGGTGCCCCCTCTCCCCCCTTCATTCTAAAATCCTATCTCCCTTCTCCCCACACGGACGCGCCATTTTTTTCAAAATGCCGGCGATCACCTCTCCCCCTTCATCCCGTTCTTCCCGGCACGAGGAAAACTTCCGTGAGAGCGTGTCTTTACTTCTCTCATTGAGAGGCTCCTCCCTTTTTTCCCAATCCTATGACAGAGCTCTTTTTTTTCATCCCTTTTTCCCGGCAAGCAAGTCGAGGAAATCTCCCTTCCCCACCGGGCATGACAATTTCTCTGCTCTTTTTTGAAGATGGCCTCCTCCCTGCAGCATGTAGAATCCCTTCTCTTTGGTTTTTTCGTTGGGAATGACGAGACCTTGCTTTCTCCCCCAGCGTCAAGGTGGCGCGCACTTTCTTTTTCTGCGAACTCCTCCCCTTTCCTTGCCGCTGTTTTTCCCCATTTCTCCGTTCCCCCCGAAGAGGTAGGCCTGTCCTCTCTTAGACAGAATTGGAGCTTTCTCCTAATTGCCCCTTCCCCTTTTCTGACCTTAATCGGAGACCCCTTTCCTCTCCTTCGTCGGCTTAGGAGGACGATCCTTCCGGCCAAACACGGGACTGCTTTTTTTTCCCTTTGGGCTATGTTTTTTTTTTGATATAGTTCCGTTTCCCCTCCTTCCCCCTTCTTTAACGCGGCGGCCGGAAGACGCGTACGACCCCCCTCCTCTCCTTGTAGCTTTTCCTCTGGCCGGCGGCCGACCTTTTTTCCCCCTTCGGAGCCTTCTTTTTCCAGAATGTTATTTTTTTCCCTTACGCGTATTGTTCCATGGGATCTCCTTTTCTCCCCCCCCCCTCCTTTTTTTTTTTTTTCTTCCTTTCAAAATACAGCTCAGTATAGGCCCTTTTTTCCCTCCCTTTTTGACGTTTGAAGGAAGGGCTCTCGGTAGGGGTCGGGTCTCTTCCTCCTCTCCTCTCCGCGACATTTTTTTTTTTTTTCTTCTTGAGTTCGTGATTTAAGAAGAGTCGTCCTCCCTTTGACGATATCCAAAAGCCCCCCCCCTCCCTATACTCCCTCCCCCTTTGTTTTAATCATCTCCTTTTCTTGATAAGAAATCCTCCTGCGCTGAGTACGTTCTCCCCCTTCTTTTTCGCCGATGAAGGCCTTTTTTTCCCGTTTTTCCTTGCTTACCCCAATTAGAGCCTCCTCTTAGAGGAACTGGTTCATGTCGCCTGCAGACCTCTCTTGTTTCTGACAATTCTCGCTGCTGCTTTTTTTTCCTTTGCCTTTTCCCTTGAAGGAGGGAGAATTCCCCAGAACTTCTCACCCCCCTCCTTCTTCCGCTGGCGAGATGAAGGCACCTTTTTCTTTCATGTCCCTCTCATGATAGGGGACAACCTTGTCAATGATGATTGCTTCCTTCTGCGGCTCCCTTCCCTATTCACCCACAGCATCTTTCCTGACTCGCCCCGCTGGTGAGTGGAGAGTCACTTTTTTTTCTGAGAGAGCGGTCATCGTTTTTTCAATCCACCTTTGATTTCCCTCCTTGATCATCATGAGATCTTTTTCTTTTCATTCTTACGCTGTGGGGGGGAGCTGAGCCTTTCTCCCTTTTTTCGCGCGGCGCTCTTCTTTCTCCTTTTTTTTCTTCCGACCTCCTTTTTTGCCGTGTGGGGTGCTTTTTCTATCTTCTTTTCTGCCTTTCGATCACCTTCCTTTAGGGACTCACCCTTTCACCTTTTCCCTCTCTCCTTTTGGCCAACTGGTTCAACCCTCTTTTTCTCGATTTGATGTGATAGAGAAGGGATTTTTTTTTGGTTCTCCCCCCTTCCTTCATTGATACTGTCCCTCCTCCTCCTCTATTTGGGTGGCGTCTTTTTCAAGTCTTCTTTTTTTTTCCTAATCCTTTCTTTACGGTCCCCTGTTGAAGACCGTCCTTTTTTTCCCCCCCTAGCCGTCGTTTGCACCCCCTCTCCCCTTTTCACTTGTTTTAGCTTCCCCCTCCCTCTTCCCCTCCACCCTTTTTCGATTTCCGGAAACTGATAGAAGGTAAGGCGGGCATTCTCTCCCGGTCGGAGTCGTCTCCCCTTTTCCCTTTTCGCCTTCCCCCTATATCGGCGATGATCTCGCTTTTTTTTTTTTTTCCCTTTCTGTGCTTGTCAAAAAGGGATGGCCGGTCTTCATCCCTTAACGCATAACCCTCCCTGAGATTCTCTCTCCTCTGATGTCGTATTAGCAAATTAGGTGATCCCTCAAGAAAGGGATCCTCCCATCCCTCTCTAGAGTCTTTCATTTCCTTTCATTGTCACTTTGGCCTTTCCTTTTGGTCTACCAGGTAAATAGGGAAATTGACTTTTTTTCTTCAGAGGAAGATATTTGCCCTCCCAAGACCGTACTGAGAAAAGCAACCCCATTTTTCAGGTAGAGGATGTAAAGGTCTTTTTTGAAGAGACTTCCTTCCTCATCCTCTCCAGAAGACTTCCTCTCCGAGGATAATGTGACCAATCCCCCCCCCCTCTCACTTTTTTTTTTTTTTTTTTATGATCTTCCTTCCCCTAATATAAACCCCCCCCCCCCTCCTGCGGGGGTCCTCTCCTTTGTCTACAGTATGTATAGGACCCGTCTTTTTTTTTTTTTCCATTGTCGTCTCTTTTGTTTCTCTCTCTTCACCCTCCCCCCCCATCGACGCCCTCGATTCCTTTCCTCCTCTTTGTAAAAGCTCGTCCAACTCCTTTCCTTCTTTCAGGAGCTTCCTCCTTCTTTGGTCCTTGAAGAAAGGCCCCCTGTACTTTTCCCCTCCGATCTTTTTGAGCAAACGGAACTCTCTTTTTTTAAGATCTCCGGGGGCTTTTTTCCTTCCCTTTTTTCTAGCAAGAATCTCTCTCTTTTTCTTCGGCGGAACGAAGTCCCCTCTTTTATTCTGCTTTTCTCCGGAGGCAAAGGCCCTCCCTTTTCCTTAGAAAAGGATTCATCTCTCTCCCTTCCATTCAAAGTTTCTTGCCTCCCGCCATGAATAAGTCCCCCTTCCCTTTTCTTCACGAGCCGCAAGAGAAGGAACCTCCCTCTTCCGAGAAAGGTCGTCTTCTTTTCTTCGAGCGTTCTCCCCCCCCCCCCTCCTCGCGAAGCAATGCGCTAACATCCTTTCTCCCTTTCCCCTCCTGAGAGACCTTTCCCTCCCTCTTTTTTTAATAGAAGAGTCTACTACGTCTTTATAAAATTTACCCCCCCTCACGGCAGATAGAACCCCCTGAACTTTTTTGCATCACCGGTAAGAAGAGATACCTTTTAAGAATGGTGAAATCCCCTTTATTTTCTCCTTAGTTAGGCTTCCCCCAGCGCCCTTGGTTTAGATTTTCATTCCCTTCCCGCTCCGTTGAAGATAGAGGAGCGCATTTGTGAGTTTCATTTTCTTCCCTCTTACGCTAAGAGCCTCCTCTCTCTCCTTCTGGCGGCCTGAAGGAGCGCTTTTTCTTCTTTCGTTCTCCGCCATTGGTTTCGAGATAGGACGTAGTAGACTTCCTCTGTTGTGTTGTTGAGAGAGATTAATCCCCCCCCTCCTTCTATACTGCGGAACCCCCTCGGCTTCTTTTATTCCCCGCGGCGCGGCCGGCCGGCCTTTTCTCTTCTCTTTTCGTTCATAGGTAGAGTCAAATGACTTCCTATACTGCTAAGCAGCTCGTCCCCTTTTTTCTTCCTTCTTGGAATGCAAGATCTCTTTCCTCCCAAGGGCGACTGGACGCATCCTTCTCTCCCTCCCTTTCGTGCCCAAAGGAGGACAAGAAGTCCCTTTTCGCAGAAGGACACTTTTTTCTCCTCTCCTTCTCGAGCGACTCCTTTTCAGTCAATTGTGAGGAACTATTCTTTTTCCTTCCAATCTTTTCTTTCATGAGATGGAAATGGAGAAGTCTTTCTTCTAAGATTAGAGCGGTTCCTTCCCCCCCCTCTTTTTTCCTCCTATAAGAAGCTCCTTTTCTCCCTTCGAGAAAATCTCGGTCCGGCGCTCCTTTTCTGGTTTTTTGGGCATATAGTATGGCGGGCGCCTCTTCTTCCTTTCGGGAGATGAAGATTGGTCTCTTTCTCTGCCCTTTTCCGCGCTCCTTCATCGTACTCGGAAAGGCGTGCCCTTTCTTTTTTCCCGTCACTATCTTTTACCTATGATGAGAAGACCCTTTTTCTCTCCCTGTAGATCGTCGCACACAATTCTCTTGGTCCCTGTTGCGCCCCCCCCTCTGGCGGAAATTACCTCTTCCTCCTTTGCAGGACAAGGACTAGTCCCTTTCTTACTCAGGCCGGACTCCGCCTTTTTCGCGTTCGTAGCGTTACTTCCTTTTTTCATCTGCCAAGAAAGCATTTCTTCTTTGATTTCTTTAGTTTAATTCGCAGGAGAAGACCCTTTCCCTAGGGAAGACACGTCACTTCCCCCTTCCGCAATCTTTTTCCTAGAAAGCCCTCTTCCTCCCTTTTTTTTTCAAATGACCGAGTTGAGGGGTTTTTTTCTGATACTCTCAGTTTTACCAAAACACAAACTTTCTCGGACGAATATTGTCCCCTCTTCCCTTCCTAGGCTCCCCCCTTTCCCCTTTGAGGATTACTGTTTCCACTTCCTTTTTGAACTGACCTGACACAGCGGTTTTTTTTCTTTGGTGGCGGCAATATCTTACGCTTTCCCCTGCCTCCTCCCCCTAAGGAATGGCCCTCCTTTTTTATGGGAATGCTCGCCCCTTCCATTCATTCCTTTTTTCTAGTATTTGAGGATGGGCCAGTGTCATGTCGGCGCTGCTGCTTTCCTTTTTGCTGAAGACTACATCAGGCGTCCGCTTTTCCCCCTCCTCTCCTCAAAATTTTTTTTCTTCGCGGGCACCGGCAATCCTTCTCTCTCTCCTGTCATCGAGATAAAGCCTTTTGAAGGCGACCAAGGTCCCCCCTTTCCTCCTCCGATTTTTTTCTTTTTAAATGCCAAGCGTTATGCCGCTCTCCCCCTACGCCTTGATGCTGGACCGCAACGTAATGTTGCCGCACCCCTTTTTCACTAGTTCACGCCGGCTATTTTCCTTCCTTTCTGAAGGACTTTCCCCTTTTTTTCTTACCCGAGTAAGGGCCAAGGGGGACTTTCCCCCCAGTCCTTTCAATTTCATAGAAATGCGTGTCGGCGTTCAAGTATCCCTTTCCTACCGGCCTTGCGCAACACCAGCTTTTTTCACCCTCCCTTCGATTACTATCCCCCTTCCTTTTTTTTGAAACCAGGTGGCCCAACTCCCTCCTACTTTTTCCTTGCTCCCTTGAGAAGTGAAATGGTTTTTTCCTTAAGGCGATCTACCCCCCGTCTTCTCTTGACTCACCCCCCCCCCCCCCCTTCTGTACAGCTTGATTCGCAATAACCCTTTTTTTTTTTTTCGGCCTCATTTAAAATCAGAAAGGAGTGAGGCCTTTTTCCGAAAAGTCGCCCTCTTCTTCCCGCTCCTCTTCTTGAGATGCTAAGGTTTTTTTCCTACTCCGTTAGTACGGAGAAGTTTCCCCCCTTTTTTCCAAAGAAAGTAGAGGGAAATCTCTCCTTACATTTCTTCCCCAGGAAAAGGAGCTTTTCTCCTTTTCCTTCTAGTCCGAATTAGAAAATCATTGACTTCTTTTTTCCCCTTGGGAAGATCTCTCCTGTCCTTCCTCGCCCTGAAGTCCCCCTCCTTCTTCAGTGTGACCCTTCCCATTTTCCCGCAATAAGGTAAGCTATATGACCTCTTTTTCCATACAGAGGAATTGGTCCCCCCCGACTCGGTCTCATTCTTTCCTTTCCTGTTCTCGCGCATTGGAGCTTTTTCTGAACCCTCAACATGTGAGACGGGCCTTCCTCCCTAATCTTTTCTCACTCGCTCGGAGGCTTTTACTGATCCCTCTCCGTCAAGAGGAAACCTTCTTGAGGATGATCTTTCCCCTTTCACCTGGGTTTCCTTTTTCCCAGGCCTGCCAGATAGACTTTTTTTTTTTTCCGCACTTCTTTTCCTCCGACATAAGTTGAGCGAATGTAGCGGAGCTTTTTTCTTTTTTCCGACAAAGACCTCTCTTCACTGTTGCGGCGTCCCTTCGCTTTCTGTGCCTTCTATATCTCATGATTTTTAGAGAGAGATATACTTCTTTTCCCTTTTTTTTTTAGATATAATCGGAAAAATACATCTCCCTCATTTTTCCCCGTCCCCAGAAATTGCGATTAGCCGTCCCTCCCTCCTTTTCCTTCGGGGTAGGGTAGGCTTCTTTTTTTTCCTTACTCTACATTTTCCTAGACGTGAGGAAGCAGGACATTTTCCTTTTTCCGTACGAGCGATTCGGTCGGAAGGCCTTTCAAGATAAGCACAAAACTCCATAGTCCCTTTCCCCATAAGAAGAAGTAACGTGTTGTCCCTTTTTTTCTCAGAATACGCCGTCTGCTCTTCCTTTCCCCAGCAAGATGCTTTCATCTCTTTCCTTCGGCACATGGTAAGGTGCATCTATCCCCCCTCTCTCCAATGCGTAGCTCCTATGAGAATGACCGACGATCCCCCTTTTTCCGCCCCTTCCTTTTTCCAGAGAAAAAGAGTAAGATAGCTTTTCGGAGGGCCTCCCCTTTCCCACGTACATTGAGCCCCCCACTTTTCTCCTTTCTCTGCAAGGAAGGCGAGAGGAATTTCTTTTTAACACCTTCCCCTTGCTCCACGCTGATTGAGACCTTTTTCTTAATCTTCATCTTCCCCCCTTCCCCCTCCGCTCTTTTTTCCTTTTCCCCCTCTGGCCTGAGAGATTTCGCCCTTTTTTCCTCTTATCCCTTTTTTTCCCTAGAGCGCAGCGCCTCTTTCCCTCAATAAACATTTCTTTCTGCATCTCCTCTCTTTCTTTTCCATTCGCGGCGC
>Ga0179593_1394519_pt1 | contig 11118 bp, 8 predicted proteins | sample CZODoug2_1_08_16_FD_185931 | JGI IMG/M metagenome (GOLD analysis project Ga0179593, IMG submission 185931) | Vadose zone soil fungal communities from Angelo Coast Range Reserve, California, USA - CZODoug2_1_08_16fungal (PacBio error correction) | ecosystem: Environmental > Terrestrial > Soil >... | reverse complement strand
CGGAACCGCAGCCTCCGCACCCCAACCCTAGCTCAGACCGTCTCGCCTTCGCGTCAAACATATAGTCGTAGTCGGTAAGATTGTACGCTCAATGCCTCTTATTTGACCTATACAGCTAATTCTCCCTCAGCATTGCCGCCCGCCCTTTTCTAACACGAATAAAAGCACCAGTAGGGCGCCGAGATCTTTTCTGATTACCTCCCGAATTGCAGCAAATATCCATCTGACCACTCTCCTCCTCCGCTTGTCCAGGGAGGGAGCCTGATCTCCCGAGCAGATCGCCCATCTTCTGGTAGGTCGGCTTCTGAATTCCCCCTTGGCGACGCCGAAGGGGCAGCACCTTGTCGGGCGACTGCCCTCTTCCCTCTCTTCCCTGCACCGGCGCTGAGCGTTTCGGATCTTCCCTGCACAGGACCTGCCTAACATGGTATAGGCAGAGAGAACCCTTTCACCTGTCATGACGCTCCGACTCCTGAACAAAGTGACGAGTCGCATATTAGAAGATATGTTATGTCCTCCTACCATTTCACCGGGCAGTCTTAGTGAAAGAAGTCCTACGACCTGAAGTAGGTGAAAGCCCTCTTAAGCCCGAAAGCACCTCAAAAACAATCGTGATCCGCCCGCCTGAATACAGAAGGATATCCGCTGTTTCCACGCACGACCGTCCAGACCGCCGTACAACGCACGTCTTATTCCCCCCCCCCCGAAGGTGGACACTTTCTGACCCCGCTTGCAGGCCCGCCCACTCGCAGTAGACCAACTGCAATGCTTAACGCCAGGCCTTCCCGCCCCCAATAAAACGGTTTGGGAAACACTCGTAAGTACCTACGTAATGCCCGCCCTTGCGATTTGACGACGCATCCCCAATTCCTGACTGGCCTGGCAACTATTCGGATAACAGCGAGCCGAGCCTATTTCAAAGTTCCTCCCTCAAGGACAATCTGAAAAGGTCCCTTGATAGCACTTTCCGGACTTCACCGAAGAGCAATCCGGCTTCATCCTGACAATAAAATTACACTACCCCTTGATATCCGAGTTGCCATTTCTCGAAAAATGGCGCAATCAGAAGGCAGCGAAATCCCCAGGGCCCCCCCTCTCTTTCACGCGGGTTCGCCCTTAGGCCGCTGCGCCTATGCCCACCTAAGACATTTTCCTCTTGAATCCAATGCCCGAGAACTAAAAAAGAATAGCGCAATTACTTGAGCCGCAGCACATCCAAGATTCAATCTTGTCAATTTATCCAACAGGATTATTGATAGGGCACCCATTTCCAACAGCGCCCGCAGAAAATTTGAAACACTCAATCCGCTCCTCGACTCAGCAGGCTTGTTCCCTTTTTTATCCAAGCCAAGCGCCTTGGAAAGTCGCATTCTAAAATGACATAAAAAAATATCGTCAGAAGCTGGACTGACACGCCCCCGCATCAACGACGACCTCAAGTCCCTCCCGAATTACATTCTAAACCATAAAGGAAAAAACTGGCCTCCAACTAATCGAACTGGAGGAGTTCTTCCACGGTCTGACCCACTGGCGGGAACAAGTAGAGGCCAGATACTTGGAGCAGATGCAGGCCTTCTACTTTTTTCACGAGGGATGCGAGTTATGGAACCTTGGCTCCTGTTTGAGCTGGAGATGACCGCCCTTTTACGCACCACCCCCTACACCAATCAGCTCGCCTTATGCTAATGGGCTCCAAAGCCTGGCTGCTTTTTTTCTGTAGTGAACTGGGTTCTCTGTACTACTGGACACCAGACTTCCCCCCTCATCCTGCACCGCTACCTGACCTTCATCATTCCCAAGCGAACACCAAAACCGGATTCCGAAGCAACCTCCTCTCCTTCCAAGCAAACACCAGGTTTTCTCCCATGACGACACACGTGACCCCATTGTAATGTCCCTTTGCTCCGGACATTGAGAAAAGAAAGCAGCCTCCAGAAAGTTAAAATGATCGTCGCGGTCTATATGCGCCCTGTCCTCACCGATGTCTTAGGCGTCTCGGCGCCGTTCTCTGAGTCACGGCCTGCGAGCGGACCCCTTATACAGTCGCAGATGTCCAACAACCGTGCTCTCGACCCCTATCTTCTGACCCATCCTCTCTAGCCCCATGACCTTGGAAGCCCCTTTCGACCTCTTCCGACGAAGGCAACAGAGTTGCCGACGGTACAAGCCGACAGTTTTTTATCGGATCGTAGGTGTGACGCGGCGGGTAGTTTATTAGAACCTCCCCCTGTTGTGGGTCAGTTCTTGGATGGGGCGGCCATTTAAGAGGAAGCCAGAGGTGGTTTCCCTCTCTTTTCCTTTGCTCCATCACGCCAGAGATGGTGGCTCCCCCCAGCTAATACTTTTTCCTTTCCTCGAATAGAAGTGGCACGAGTTATGGTGCGGTCGGCCAGCGACAGAATGTAACCCGCCCCCTTTTGAAATGGCGAACCATCATTCCCCTCATGCTCTTCCCCTTCCGGTCCACGGAGCTGATCAGGTCGCTACGGAGTGATTCGCGAAGCCAGACTTTTCTGTTAGCGCCGCACCTTCTCCCTCCCAATCGCACCCCTCCTCCATGACGTTTTGGTTTTTCCAGCCCTGGGGACAGGCCTTGTAAATGAGTTTCGTTTCCTCCGCTTCCGACCCTTTCCCCTTCCTCCTACCGCACCCCACATGGGAAGTCATGGGGTCTTTTTCTCCCTATGGTCTTCTTGTCTTGCTTTTTCCTCCTCTCTTCTTCCCCTGTCCTTCTTGCAGCCGGACGCCTTCAAGGTTTAGGTGTGAAAGGCTTTACTTCCACTCTCCCTCTCCCTTTTCCAGAAGTCTTTTTAACCACCTCTCGGCCCCTTCCCTTCTGCTTTGCTCTACCTCTTCCCTTTTTTTGAAAGAGCAAAAGTCCTCCGATCCACGAGAAGTATCCCGTGATGAAGGGGACCGGATGTTCAACCTTAGGTTCAAATGCCACTGCCTCTCTCTCTTCTTCTTCTTTATCTATTAGTACTCATCCACCTTTTTCTAGATAGCCCATCACGTATTCCTGACGAGATATCGATTGCCGGCATGTTCCCACTTGCAACCCCAATCTCTGCACCATTGCCGTCGACAAAACGCACCTTCAATTCTAGGGAGATTTGCCAATTATTGCTTTTTTTCACCATGGCCGCTTAGATTTGGACGACGCGAATAGCCTTTGCTCTGCAAGTAGCGTATGTTATCGAATGCTAGGGAATCAACTTTCCCTTTCTTAGCATTTTCGAAGTTCCTTTTCCCCCCTCAACGGATCTTTTTCTTGCCCCTTATGTGAACCGAATCTTTTTTACCCCTGAGCCATGCCATGTCGTCGTTAATGAGGACCCACTTCCTCTCCTTTCCGTCCAAAAGTTTAGTGATCGTGCTGCCCCCGGTTATGGAATAGCAGGAACAGAAACGGCATTCCAGTCAATTTACCCACTTATTGACGCCCCCGACACTGAGGAATTTCCATGGAGGGAGATTTCGCATCCGCACTGGGCGGCTTCCTCATCACCTGCCGTGTGTGGTTTCTTGCTACTCACATCTCGCACCCTCAGTCCAAGGCGTCAACCTACATTTACTATACCACGTGCATACACTCGGCGACCCCCCGGCTGGGGACTTCTTCGCCCCATTGGCGTGGGCTTAGTTCTGATTGGTCTGGCTGTCATCAAAACCACATACCTCGAACAGGTGCCGAGGATGATGCGGGTTCGCGCTATATCCCCCTTGGTTTGACTTCCAAGTCTCTTACGACCTCGCTGATAATTCGGCTACATGTTCTTTGATTCCTCGTACTACACGAAAACCCCGCCGGCCCTGAAACATCCTGGCTGGTTCTCTCTCTTCAAAGAATGATAACCCCTTCATTCTCGGTCATGTGGTCTACGGGGTTTTCTGGAAGAAGGTCCTACATGGCGACAGATTTTCTTTGCATACTTGTCTATGTTTCGTAGCAGGCCAACGTTTTTCCTCCCTTTCAGTCGGATCGGACCTCGACGGTATTTGCCGCTCCGTAAGTCTGCGACGCGGGAAATGAATAGGTCCATGCGCATGCCGTTTTTTCACTCGCGCCTTTCATTCTGTCTTTTTCTTTCTGAGTTTTGCCATGGAAATATTTTTCCGTTAGGTGGTTCTTCTTGCGAAATGCGGCTTGGTCCTCAAAAGAGCGCCGCGTATGCTCAGGTGAGTGTTCATGATCCCCGCCGTGGCAACGCCCTTCTAAAGGGGACGTTTGCACGACTCCTAGCTCCCTCAAGGGCAGAATGATTTACTGACTGACCAGCCCCTCTTTATGATGGGCTCGTTTTGTCGTGCGATAATTTAGGAATCTACCATCTAGGGTCATCCTCATCCCACATCGAAATCGTCCATTGGATCGACCGTACCTGAACCCGCCGTCAATACTCGCCGTTTTTCGGGGCCTGGCGTGGTCCTGATGTTCGCCAATTGCCCTCATTCTGATTCTGCTGGGACTTCGACCCCTATGCCGACAACCCGTAAAAACCTCCGGCTTTCCAGGAGGAGCGTTCTTCAACCATCAACATTATTGTGGGCCCTCTCTTTTAACCCACCGCCCTTCTTTTCTTTTAGGTTTTAAAATTACCCGCACCTATTTTGAAAATGTAACAACGAGAGGATAAAGAGTCCGCGCCACTCACTCAAGCGACGATATCCGCCTCTCGAAATATTACTAGTTCGCGGCTTGCCCCCTCAGAATAGTTCTACTCGAACCAGATTTGTTAAAGCGATTACCGACCACGCGGCCGATAGCTGTTCACCGCATCAGCCCATCCGATCCTGCAGGAAACCCCCCGTAAGCTCGCAGAGGATGGTCTAGCAGGCACTCCCGGTCTCGATTCCCCTGGACTACTCAGCTTTTTTCACCCGAACCCCGCTGTTCTTACGTGCTTCCAAGTCTCATCCCACTGGGAGTATCCGCTGAGAAAATTGCCCCTTCCCTTTTAACAGTCACCACCTTGGTTCGTTTTTCATTCACCCTCCAAACCCTTTTCGCACCTAGCCCCCGATGGACACATCTCTTCCCTCGTGATAGCCCTGGCGTCGGCTCATCTTCCGCTGGCAATGCGAGGGGGATTCTTCTCACTGCCGTACTTTACGTAGGTACCCTTCGCTTAATTTAACCCTACTTCCGGTCGCTGATTTAGAGCCCCCTGTTTTTTAAGGCCTAAAATTAACATTCTATTTTTTGCTCTCTTTTTTCCTGTCCCCTCTTTCCTTTGCTTACCAGGTGACTTATCTTGTACAACACCCATTTATACCTGAACAACCTATAATGCATCTCACGTTCACGATGACACATTGAGGCCCTTACTGTATAATTTCAGCGAAGCCGTGATCTACCGTGGAACACCCTTTCCCCGATCCGCACGTCAACGCGAATAAAACTTACATATTATCTCCCTGATCTTCGATCCTCTTCTACATGAAGCACTTATCTTTCTTGAGTGCCTAATGATTTTGATTCAAAGTAGACTTCTTAATCTCCCTCCATCCTTGCGCTTCTCTAGTTTCTCCCCTTCGGAATCCCATCTCCCGTAGATCTCTAGCAAGCATCTAAAGAGCATTTCGTTCTACTTCTGACGCACTCTTTTTTTTGAAAAAGTAGTTGTCGTTTGTATCTTCTCCTTCGTCCGGGCCTTGGCGATGACCTTATATAGTTCCCTGGGGTTTTGTTGAGTCCTGACTCGCCCCCTGCCCCCCTCTAACGGCCTTTGCGATGAGTGACCTCAGATTGAGTGTCGGATCTTTGATTGTATTTTTCATCGTCAGTTCTCTTCTTGAAGCCCCGGCATTTTCTTCTTGACGTCCATCTTGCGGCCATCCCCTCTTTTTTTCGAGGCCTCATTCCTCTCAGCCCAGATTCCTCCCCCTCTTCACTAGCTTTCCCATTGAGAAGATTGCGGGATCTACGATCCCCTCGCATCTTGCCTGTTTTATGTACCGGCCTTTTATGATGAAGTTCACTCCTCTAGACACCTTCATTGTCCCGGCAGCAGTCTGCAAACGTCACTCCCCGTTCCTTCTCCTTTCATTTTTGATCGTGAAGGCACATTAGATGCAATTGTTGTAATTAGGAATCTTTCCCCAATTTCGGAGGCCACCAGGTTGAGAGACTCAGGGCCCTTCAGAGATTTACGATTCCTACTTTTGTACGTCCGCGGTGCCTACCTTTGTAACCTTCATGCCTTGGAAGTTCGAGCCCGGTTCCCCTTCGTTACATTGAAGGATCACAACTCAGGAGGTCAGTTTCTCCGATTCTTTGTCAACAACTTCGGTCTCCTCAAATCTTTCAGCTCAGTCAGAGGTCCTCTACGTCGATTGTCTCCCTCGTCACTTAAGTCAACTAGTTTGCATGTGTTCTTCCCGCCCTGCTGCCCTCCCCCTGCACTGGGTGTGCCTTGGCGCGCGTTCCTTGCTCCGATCTCCCCCCTGGGCGCTCACCGTTTTGATACATTTTTTTTTTTGCCCTGTGTTTGCTGTTCTCTGTTTTCTTTTTATTTCTGCGTGCACCCTCCTTCTTATATTTTTCATTTTTGTTTTTTAGTCTTTGCACTGGTCATTTACTTCCTTTTTCCGCTGGTTCCCTTCCCTTTTTTTTTCTTGTCCGGATTGGTATCCCTCTGCGCCTCTTTTTTCTTGATTCTTGTTTTCTGTGAAGTCTTTGCTTCTTTGGTGTGTTATTTTTTTATTTTTAGATATGTGGCTTTTTGTTTTTGATTCGTTTTTGTTATGGCTTGTTATTTATTATTTTTTTTTTCTTTCTATAGTGTCTGCTTTTTTTTTTTTATTTGGCTTTCTCATTTTGTTTTATTTGTGCACAAGTTTTCTTTAATAATTAGCGCGACCGCCTTAGTGGCCCCCCAGCTCGTCCCTCAGCTTTTTCCCGAGCGGCTATCGCTTATCCTTCGCGGCAGGACCTCCTGAAAGGGTTAATAACACTAGTGGCCGCTAGGGGCCTTGCGCACAAACTCCGCACTTCTATGTTGCGCCTCAAGCATTCTTTTTCTTTTTTACCCCCGCCCGTTCGTTTCCATGTTTGCGTCCATCATTTCAAGACTGGCCCGGTACCACGTTGAGTCCTTTCCCTCTCTTCTACCCAACAGCCCCCCCCCCCTTTGGCCGTTTGGCCTCTCTCCCCCGCCACCCCCCCCCCGTTTGCAGACCCCCAACACACCGAAGCCGCCGACCACATGCCTTCCCCCCCACTGCGACCGAAAAACCTACCCAAAGCAGCATCCCCGCCTGGGACTTCGCCTCCAATGAATCTTCCCCTAGGCAAGGGGCGCTTTTATACAGGGAGGGACGGTGGCGCTCTGGCATCGGGACTCTTCCTTGGAACGTGGGGTTTTGTTTTGTTAGATGGCGGCGGTTTTTGTGTTTCTCAGCTCTTGTCTGCCCTTTAGAGGGTACTGGCTTTTGGGGCGGTCTGGCTAGGGCAGACTGGTAGTGGGTAGGTACTCTAGTAAAAGCAGGGTTCTGGCCGAGTGATCCGGGTGACCTGCTTGCTTTAGTGGTCCAGTGTACTGCTGGGGAGTACGCATGTGTCTCGGGGTTGGGGCCAGCTTGTCGGTTGCCCCTTCAAGTTTTTCTCTGTTCAACGTGCTTAAGGAGTTTGAGAGCGGCGTTTTGCAAAGCTCCCTTTGTCGGAGCAAGATTGATTCGAGCGGGCTCCCCAAATGTTGCAGGCGTAGTACGTGTTGTTTGCGGTGAGGAGTGGGCGAGGCACAGACGTGTGTCTTTTTGCATGCAGGGGGGTTAGCGAGAGCTCGGCGTAGGCCTCTTTTGAGTGGGTGTATTGTGTTAGTGAGGTTTAGTGGGGAGGGGGGGGTGGGGGGGTTGGGGTTGGGTTTTTGAGGGTGGGGTCTGTAAGGACAGTAGTTTGTGGTTTTTTCTCCCCCGCCGGCACCGACGGGGAGGGGGTGGGTGTTGTTGGGGCCGTTGTGAGGCCACAGAGTTCCGAGTTTTCACTACTCTGCCTGTTTGCTGGTGGGGGGGGGCCCGAGCCCGTCCACCGGCTGGACGCCTCCCCACCCAAAACTTAATCCCCCCCCCCCAACCCCCACTAACCCACACCAGACACCGCACCGTCACCCCCCCCCCTCCCCCGCTTCGACCCTTACCACCCTCACAGACCCCAGCCCACTACGGCGACCGTGATCGTTGCGTTCTTTTCTGTGCCACGGGAGAGACGGGCGGGGGCTGACCAGTGCGCCCGCTTGCAGCCGTGGCCTGTAGGTGTGACAGAGGTCACCTGAGGTTTAGGGGTTTGTTTAAGTCCCACCTCCTGGTCGCGTTTCGCTAGGTGAGCCGGGTCGGTGTTATGTGGACAGAGAGGTTGGTTGGGGCCTTGAGGTGTGGTTGGACCCGCGGGGGCCCTCCCCCCTTTCGCCCTTGCGGGTTTGTTTCGTTTTACACCACAGCGAAGACGGACCGGCGCTGACGCCGACCTGGGGTTTTGGAGTGTGTTTGTTTGGCCGGTTGGGCGGGGCGGGGTTTTTTGGGGTTCTTCCGGGGGACCGCTCAATAATCACGGTCACCGGCCCACATCACACTACGAGCTGACCCTCCTCCCCCGCTCTTCAAGTACCCGCATACTCCCTGCCCCCCCCCCTCCCCCAGCCACCTTAAGGCTTTTCTTATGCGTTAATCGGGCGTCTCGTGCGCGCGGGGTTTGTTGTTTGTCTTCAGATGGGTTGACGGTCTGCTGGTCGGTGTTGTCACATCGGCTTTGGGTCTGCGGGGCCCCCTGTTTCGGATGAGCCTACCAGGTACAGCGATGCGGACATAATGCCAGGGGTGCGGCTATATCGAGGTCTTGGTTTTTAGGCGGGAGGGTAGCGGTTGCCCTGGTGGCGCGCCCTTGCCCCGACTATGCTACGACGGGGGCTGGATTCTGCCATTACCCGTCCTCCCCCCTCCATGGCACCCGGGCGAGCCGCTCACCACACCCAAATTCTTCCCTTACCATTACAATGCAATCCTATTCTCCTGTATTCTTATTTCCCACTTCCCTTTGTCCGGGCATACCCTTTTCTCCCAGACCCCCCTGACACTTGTCCATCCCCCGATCAGCAACCCCCCATTGTGCCCCTTCTTTAGGGCTTATTGGACCCCTCCTTCCAAGTTGAACCCTTTTTTCCTGCTTATGACCGACCTTTTTTTTTTCCCCTCCCCCACACACTACGCCAGTAACTCTTTTGCTGGTTTTGCACGGCTCTCGTCCCCCCCCCCCGTCAACTGCCCCCCCCCCCCCCCAAAAAAAGCCTCCTTGTTAGTGGTCCATACATTTTTTTTTTGGGCCCACCGGTGTTGGGTGTCTTTTTTCTTCTTGAATGAGGCCCTTCCCGTCAAAGCAGCACGATTCCGAGAAGCCCGGACTCGACGGACGTTGTTTCTTTTTTTTTCCCCCTGAGGGACCCCGGGGAATCCGTTCGTGGGTCGGGCGTCGTCTACTTCTTTGCTATCTCTCTTGACTCTTTTTTTTGTTAGCTTCTCCTCCCCGGCCTAGGGAGTGCCGCCCTATGCATAATGGGCATTCTTTTATAACCCCCCCTTCGCACAATGGCGGAGTCCTTTTTTCTCGTTGCGGTTTTTTTTTCCCTTCTTTAAACATTGCATCTTCCATCGAGAGCCCATCCTCTCACACTGCGACTTTGACCGACTTCTGCCTTTATCTTTTTTCCAGAATATATTCTTTTTCGCTTAGCTTTATCGTGTCTCCTTTTCCCCCCGCAGTCTTTTTTAACCCCCATTGTCTCTATCCTCTTTGCTTTCGTCGTTTCTTTAAAGAATAGGTCACTTTATCTCTCGACCCTTCTTCCTTTAAGAATCTCAATTCCCTAGATTTTTCTCAGCCCCCTTTCTGATGCGGATCTTACTCCTTCACCTTCCAGGATAGGCGCTCCCCAGGAACGCATATTCCTCCAACTGGGCCCTGTCCACAGTGAGTCGACCCTAACCCACTACTATGTCTGCTTTATTAGATGTTATATATGCTCCTTCAGAGATCTAATGACCGTCTTGCGCGTCCCCTCCTGCCGAGTTCGGCGACCCTCCCTTGAGGATTTTTGCTTCCCCTATGTTAATTCTCCTAAATGTATTACTTTCTTATTCCTGGCTAGGAATGGCATCCGCCACCCACGACCTAGGGTTGCCTTTTCTTTTTTTCGCTCGTATCTCTCTAGACGTCGTTCTTGCTGCCCCGCTAGAAGCTTGGCGCTCCTCTAAATCCCTCTTAGCTTTTACTCGACATGACCCCTGACCCTTCAACGCCGGCAACTTCCACCCCAACATCCAGTTCGTCGACCTCCTCCCACAGCCCCCTTCCTTTCCATTCTCTCTTCTTAGCTTTCCCTTTCTTTACTGCAGGTCTCTTCGATTTCATTTCTTCGGGTAGGGCTTGGCGCTTGCTGGAGATTACGGGTGAAATTCCCCGTCTGTTATTCCTCTTCGACCCTCTATTGCTTCCCCCGCATGTCTCTCCCGCAGCCTGCAATCCTCTTTCCTCCCCCGCAGAAAATCGTCATCTGGATGCATTCAAATTACCACTCCCGTCATGAGAGGACTGTTGTCAGATTCCTATCTTTCTTCTTGAGTCTGCCATTCCCTCTATAGTGAACGATTGGTTGGCGTTTTCCTTTCGCGACCGTGCTTTTTCCGTACATGCGGCGCGGCTCTTGGATTCTTGGTAGCGTTTTAAGTGACCGGCCCCTCTATTCGTCCTTTATGCTTTCCAACAATCGGACTTTGATAGATGGTAGACGCTGTGCGATCTCAGATCGCCTCGTGTGGGCTTTGTTCGTGCAAGCCTTGGTATTTCTTACCCCCAAGAGAGGTGATCACCGGTCCCCATCGGAAACCCGAGAACCTAGTAACGTTTAAGACTGATCCTGAAAAGACCCCCTCCTCTACGCCCCACCCCCTCCTTCTTTTCTTATGCGGCAGGCGACATAGATGTTCAAAATTCCTGATGTGCGGTCGTTGGATTTTTGGGCGTCGCTTTCGACTCCACCTTTGACTAAAGGCTCTGTTTTCCCTTTCTTTGATGGCTTTCAAAACTAAAAGGATGATGATCTGAGAGAGGAGCGTGATCAAACCACT
>Ga0179593_1684003_pt1 | contig 11119 bp, 13 predicted proteins | sample CZODoug2_1_08_16_FD_185931 | JGI IMG/M metagenome (GOLD analysis project Ga0179593, IMG submission 185931) | Vadose zone soil fungal communities from Angelo Coast Range Reserve, California, USA - CZODoug2_1_08_16fungal (PacBio error correction) | ecosystem: Environmental > Terrestrial > Soil >... | reverse complement strand
GGGCCAGGAACAAGTAATTTAGCCTTTCCTAGTTATCCCTTAATCTCCTTCGGCGCGAGTGCAGACTTCTATTTTCCCCCCCTTCAGGCATAGCCTCTCCCTTTCTCAGACAGGTGACCCCAGGAGTCAGTGCGATAAGTCCCCTCAAATAGTCGCGGCCTTCTCTCGATAAGCTCGTTTTCCGTAGTCGCGGAAGTTTTTGTTTACTTCCGAAGATCCTCCCTCTCCCCCAACCCTTCTCTACCGCTTCTGAATAGCCCTACGACCGCCGGCCCTTCCACTCCATCCCCCCCAGTTTTGACCCCCGATACGCGCTCACACGCAACAGCACGATTCAAATCTAAACCCCCCAACCCAACCACAACCACCCCCCATGTCTCTCTCTTTCAGAAGTCTGTCCTTTTTTTTCCTCCCTGCAGGGTAACTCCGAGAATCGCTGGGTATCCCCATATGAGGGGCTATATTGAGATTGGAATAGAGAGTTTTTGGCTACTCGTACCTTTCCCTCCCGCCCCCGACGTTAATTGGACTTCCTACTCCAGGCTCTCCCTCTTTTCCGACTCTGTGCGGATGCGGGGTAGTTTCTGGTCCCCAGGGTAGTCCGAATTGATGGACCTTTCGCAGGTCTTCTCCCCCCTCATAATCCCCCCCCATCAATCCTCCAAGCATAAGAACACTTTAGTAGCTATGTGATTGACCTCTCCCCCCTGAATTGCCTTCCCCCTCCTGTCCGGCGTCGCTGAGCGTCGCTTCCAGGCCTCTCCCATGAAGTCCCTAGTGTGGGGATATCACCATCCCCCCTTTCCTAGATTCCTCCCCTCTCCTTTGCGACCTCTTAAGTAAAGATAGTCCTTCCCCTAATATTAACCCAATTCAAGCTCTTTGCTCTTCCCTTGCATGAATCTGGGACATGTCCTGACTCCTCCCCCCCACTTAGTGTTTTTTTTTCTCCATCATGGATTGAGTCAAGAGTCTGTTACGTCTTTCCCCTCCCTCAATCTCCTTTTTTCTTCCCCGTCCTCCTTGGAAGTTAAGGCCATCCTTTCACCTTGTCGGCCTCCCTTTTTCAACACCCTCCTGTAAGGCATCCCGTTCCCCACGGGCGTACGGCTGCTTTCTACCTCCAAGTCCATCTTCAAAGCCTCCTGTCTTTTGAGGCCTCCCCCACCCTTAGAGATTCTCCTCTTCAGACAGGTTCCCAAGAACAACAGGTCCGGCCCCCTGTCTCTGTTCCGACCCGGGCTTCTGTCGGGCGCCGAGAAAGGTAGAGGAGTTTGCATCACTTACTTAATAGAGACTCCTCCGACTAGGCTGCCCCTTCGAGTTCTTCCCCCTGATCTCCCAGGCCTTCCCAACCTCATGTCCCCCTCCAGGTCAGACCTTTAAGAGTATGCTCCTCAAACGACGGCGTTTTCCTCTTGGACTCTTCTCCTTCGACGAAACCCCAGCAAACCTTCCCTCGCGGCCTTGGCAGCTGTTATTCCCGACAGTACACGTTTCCATTGATGATAGGCCACGCAATGGTATAACTTAATAAAACATATTCTTCCCCTTTTTTGATCATTTTTTATTTTTTTTTCACATACGGCAGCGAGGAGTCCCCGCTCACCGAGTCTGACAACTGGCGCTTCTTCCGTTTTTTTTTCCCACCCCTTTGGCAGGGCAAGGGAGGTGCCATACCCCCACCCCAATACTTCTTCCTATTCCAGCCTGCTCCTCCCCCCACGCACCACTCTCTTCACGTACTTTGGACAGACAGCGTAACGGTGATTAATCCTTGAAGTCCCCTTATACTGTGCCTCCATTCTTCCCGGAAGACCCGGATAGCGAAACCCCTTCCCCTCACGAATTTCTTCCCTACCAACCTTCACGTGACACGCAACTGTTGACAATGAAGCTTATATTACATCCCTCACTCTCTTCCCTTCCTCCAAAGTAACCAATATCTCTTTAATACTTCAATTTCTTTCCCCTTTCTCTTACGACGTCGTCAATGAGACTCGATCTTGTTCTTTGTCGGTAAGTTCCTCCCTTTTTTCTTATGGATCCAGGAGGAGCGAATGTCCCCTCTTGTCCCTTCCATTGTTTATACCCTCTTTTTTTTCCCCAATACTCGTGCCGGTCACGTAATAGCCCAGAAGCTATTTCGGCATCGTTTTTTGTTCGTGATAGTACAAAATCTTTCTTTTCTTCTACTTTATTATTCTTTTCTTTTCTTTTCCCAAAGATAGATCACGTAGTTAAAGATCCCCTTTCTCCTGTTACCTCTCCCTCGCCTAGACTCTTTTCCCCTCTTCTTCCTCGCGCCCCTTCTCGTACAGAGAGTAGTTGCTGTGATGTTGATATAGATGTTAGGAAAGATTTCTTGCCTTATCCTTCCCCCCCCCAAACCACCCAAATACTGGTTGAACCTCCTTTCCCCACATATGACCCCGCGCCACGTTACTGCTTGCTGGTACAGGTTTTTGTGGGATGGATGGGTTAAAAATAATCTTCATTTCTGCCTTTTTCCGAGCCTTTTACGAGGAGGCCTGCAGTTTGTCTAGCCTCTGATTGAGTGGCCCCCCCCTTTGACCGCCGCTCCGGCCGGTGATCGCTTTGATGATCGCTTCGTGCGACTAGGATACGTCTTTTTTTCTCATTTTCGTAACTTTTCTCCTCCCTGGCTCCAAAAAGGAGATTTTGGTCCCCTTCCTTCCTCCTAAACACTGCATTTTCTTCTCCGGTCATACGAGGCGACGAGGGTCCCCGGGGTGGTGGGGAATGATGATAGACTTTCTTCTTTTTCCCCCGAAGTTTTTTTTCTCGAAGATATTCCCATACTGTCCCTTCAAAGGCCAGCGGCCGCCGAGTTTCTTATGTCCCAGTCGGCTTACTGATGCCTTCTGACTTTCCCTCGGGTAAACTAAGTAAGCCTTTTTTTTCCTCTGTGTTTTTTTCCTCCCTTCCGTCCAACCGACGAGAGCGCGTCGCCTAGGCTTATCAGTCAGCAGACGAATCACCCCTTAATTGCTCCCCCCCTGATGCCCCAAAAAATCTGCTCCCTCCTGCTTTTGAACGTTCCTTTTCCCGCCTCGTTACAGGTTCTCGCCGTGCTCCCTCGGCCGGGAGATGATTGTTTCCCCAGTTCCCATCGTCCTTCAACCCGAGTCAGAAGAAGTCAATCAGCGGTTTCATCCTTGCCTCTTTCTCTTCCCTCGCCTTGTCGAGCCCCTAATCTCACCTCCAAGGAGATCTAACAGCACCCCTCTCCTCCTTCTCCCTTTCCCTGAAGTCTGAAGAGAGTAATTGATTAATTTCCCTGTTTTGAAAGATCCATGCGCGTTTCGGGACCCCATCCGAAGCGGCCATGGAACCTTTTCTATCGAGCGTGTTTAGTCACGTCCGCTTTTTTTCCCCTCCCACCCGACTCCTGGAAGTTGTGGAGACTCGGTTTTCTTCTGCCTTCCAGAGTTTCTTCCCCTCGATGACGTTCTGAGCATTGGGAAGTCGGAAGACTGACGACGGAGTCGGTTCCTTTTTAACTCGCAGGAGACAGTTCCCTCCGGGTTCTAGAACCCGCGCCGTCGGGAGGTCACGCCAGGGGACCTCCCCCCTGCTACCAGCTTTTGGTGACGCTCTTTTCAGAATTTCCCCCTCCCTGAACGCCCGACTCACTTATTGGAAGGAGGCTCTAGTCTTAACTTTTCCTTGTTTCCCGGTGCTTTTCTCCCCCCTTACCGAACTTAGGTCGCAATGGCCCGTTCCGTTCTGTCCTTGACCTTCGTCGAAAGGCGTCCCCTTTTGGCCCTCTTTTCCCTTAGAGATAATTCTTCTCCAGTTCCCTTTGCCTGAAGTTCCTTTTCCTTTTGACTGCACGGCGTACTTAATAGTCCGCCAGGGTATTCCTTTCAGTAGTAGGACATACGTTTTTTCCCCCTCCTGGGGACTTCGGTTCAGGAATCTTATTTTTTCTCCCTCAAATGTTCCCCCCTTTCCCGTAGGTTGGGGCTTCGTCCAGTTTCCTCCCTGATGAAGTATTATTTTTTTTTCTTTGCCTTGTCCCTCAGATGCCCGGTGCGGCGCACCCGCCTCTTTTCTCTTCATTACCACCCTTTCGCAGGTTCTTGTTTTATGAAGGTAAGGGCCTTTAAGATTTAGTGGGGCGCCTGTTCGGTCTTTTCCCTTCTTTTTGTCTCCCCCTTTTTCCACGGAAATGATTTTTTGACGCCCTTTTGATTCTTTGCGCTCCAGTCCTCTTCCAACGCCCCACTTACATGGATCATCGCCAGCTCTAGCCCTCTCTCTCCCCACCTCCATGGATGTTTGTAGAAGACCCTTCACTTTCTCCCTCTCTCTTAGAGTGGTCGCCGCGACGGCTCTTCTCTGTCTTCAGATGAATTTAGTGAGATTGCCTTTTTTAGCTTTTTCCTCCGTTCAGAACCCTCAAATGAGAAGGGTCCCCCGTGGTACCTCTCCCTCATTTTTGCCTTCGGTTCGGTACCTTTCGCCCGCTCGTCTCGGAGTGTGGCGGAGCCCGGAGCTTTTTCTCACTATCCCCTCTTAGAAAGGGGGGCGACCTTTACCTCCCCCTTTGGCAAGGATCCCCACTTCGGTGAAGGCGCCGTACTGCCGCCCCGTATGCTTTTCTGAAAGGAACGGACACTTTTTTTAATTTTCCCCCTTTTTCTTTCTTTTTTAATCTTTTTCCCTCCCCTCCTCAGCCTAAAGGTAAAGGAGGATAGTACGGTCCTTTCTTCACGTTTTTCTTCTTTTTCCCCCATCATGTTTTGGTGGACTTGTGTTATTCGGCAGTTTACGATATGAAAGTCGATTGCTCCCATTCTCCCGGATCCTTCTCTTTTCTTTGTTGGGATCGCCCACTTGAGTCCTCCCGTTTTCCCGTTTCCCCTTCCCCTTTTCTCGATCGAAAGGCTGGCCGGCCATTCAGAGGGCATTCCTTTCCGTGAAATGATGGGGTTCTGTCGGGCTTGACGTAGCTCCCGGACTTTTTTGAGCTCAGGAGATCTTTGCCCCTTTATTGCCTGGCCCTCATTTTTTTCCCTTCCCCCCCCAGCTGAAGACGCACAGAACTTACTGCGCACCCGCCCACAGACCCGTCTTGGTCCCTCGAATCCGTCCGCTCTCCGGTCCAATTCTAACCACCCTTTCCCCTTCCATCCCCCCAATCTCCTCCACTCTTCTGACGAAGCGACGTCTTCTTGGGAGGCCAACATTTTTCTCTTTTTCCCCACCCCTTGTTTTCCTTCTCCTCTTGAAGAGATTAGCATTTGAATGATTTTTCCTTCCTCAGTCGGCCTCTTTGTTTTAGGTTTTGTTTGAGATTGAGACGGACGTTCTCGGCCGGCTTAGAGGGAGATTTTTCTTTCCGTCCGGGTTTCTTTTAGGATCTCTTTTTGACCTGAGTCTCCCCGGATGAAGCGCGATCTCGAGATCTGCTCCTTCCCCTCCCTGCGAGGTTGGTTTTTTTCACAGGAGGTTTCAATTGCTTCAAGTTCCTCTTTCCTCCTAAGGAAGTGATTAAAGCTCCTACACCGTCCCACTAGGCTATGACTCAGATTCCCTTCCTTTTCTTTTTTTTACGGTTCCCATTCTCTTTCTTTCCTCTCCTCACTTTTCGAAGAGATTAGGAAAGGAACCAGAAAGTGCTCGGCTTCTCGGCCCAGCTCTATCCTTAGGCGGATTCTTAAGCTCTCTTTCCTCCTCCGACCCCCTCTTCATTTGCAGCACGTTGAGCATCGACTAAAGTTACCTCTCCAGGACTATTTCGGACTATCTGTATTCCGTCTCCTTTGTTCAGTATCCGAGGATAAGGGTAAGGACGAGCTCCACTTGTTCCTCTTGCACAATTCTCCCTCTTCCTTTCCCCTCCCCGCGCGCCGCGCACTACAGCCCTGCTGAATAAGAGACGCGCTAAAATCCAACACATCGCACCTTAAGTCTTCTCCCCCTTTGAAATGCCCTCGCTTCGAATAGTCTTGTCTTGGTCCCCTTCCCCAATTTGACCCCCCTTTCCTCGGTTTCGCTGAGGCACTGGCGGAGATTGAGAGGGGCATTTTCGTTCCCTTTTTTAAGTCTTTTCCCTTCTAAGACCGCCGGACTCCCTTGTTCGCGCCTGACGTATCTTTTTAGGATGGACGGACTGCTGTGCGGCTGTTTTTGAGGTAAACCCCCGGGATTCACTCCTTCTTTCCCCCGAGAGCGTGATGCTCCCCGTCCTATCCATTCACCAGAACTTTCAAGCCCGCATGGGCCCTCGGGCGTGCCTCTGACGAACCTACCTGAAGTGGGCCTCCGGGATAGATTTCGAGCTTCGCGTCCTTCCCCACGTTGTACGCCATGTCGTGGTTTCTCCCCCCCCTCACAGCCCCACAACGAGTACCCGTCCTTCCCCCTCAGTCATGGTCCTTTCTTGACGTTCCGATAAACGGCAACGCCGGACACCCTCACCACGATGCTGTTAGGCCAGTCAGCTCTTCCCATTTTTCCCCCCCTTCATATAGCATGCATCATGGAGGGCCCCCGTTACGCTTGTTCTTCCCCTGCCCCGGACCACATCAAGAGGGAGGCAATCACTTTGCCTTTACTGTAACTAATCCTTTTCCCTGCGTGGCTCTCGCCCAAAAAACCGAATGTCTTCTCCCGACAGTTCAGTCCGCTTTCTTCCCCCATGGACATCTTCGACCATCTCGGCGTGGCCCTCACGCGCGGGCTGCCAGGCATCTTCTCAAGAACTTAAGACCCGTCTGCACAACCTCTGTTTCTGATGTTGGCGGCGGCCTTTTTTTCGGTGCTTCCCCGAGACCTTCGGGTCGATTAGATCCCGTAGTCATCGAGATGCCCTCCCGATTTTTTTTTCTCGTTCCCTGAAAAGATGAAAATTACTTTTTTTCACACCCTCCCCTCCCCCCGCGGCTCCCTTCCTTTTCCTCCCGCTCTTCGAGCGTTTCTCCCTTCTTCATGTACACGAAGGGTGTGGCGCGTTCTTTTTATTGGAGCTCCTTCCCCCCTACCTGTGAGTTAACAATGCGGTTTCCTCTTTTCAAAGCTTTTTTTTCCCCCTTTCCAGGTTGCTCGGCACCCGCCAGCGTTGGTCTTAAAACCTTCTCAACAAAACGTCTTACCTTCTCAAGCGATGCTCGGCACTCCCTGTTTTCTACCTCCGTCCTTTTTTTTCCCCCCCACTTTCAAACACCTAAGGAGTCCTTCCAAATGGAATGCCGGGGCCGGGGGTGCCCCGCGACCTTCTTGCCCCGGTGAGCGTGAAATAAACCGATCTCTGTACCCTTGCCGATCGTCGCCACCTTCCGACTATCATTTCCAGCACCAGTGCGGCGGATTTGAAGTCTCCGTGAAGTTCCGATCTACGGCTCAACTTCCATAGGCTTCCTTTCCCTAGACCTACAAAGGCAAGTCACCCACCTCCTAGTTTGCAGTTTTCGTTCCCCCCTGCCCGTTTTTCACGAGAAGGGCTCGGTGAGGACGCAGTTCGTGTCCCGAACTTTCCACTCTCGGAGCCCCGGCAAACCTTCCCCTCGTAACTCTCTTTTTCCTCTAAAGACCTTGAGACACGGATCCGACTTAGAGGTCCTTCCCCCCCTGTTCGTCCCGCGACAAGTAGGGTCGAGTCTTTTTTATGTAATGTGCCTCTTTTTTCTTCTTGATGAGTGCGAGCCCGCTTGCGCCGGGACCCTGCTGCTCGTGCTCCGGCTGGTATGATGGTTCTTCAAATAAGTACGCTACGTGAACGTCATCGCTCTTACTCTCCGGTTCATCGTCCTAAGAAGTAGTAGGGATAGACACCTGAGTCCTTTTTCCAACGTCCTACTTTCTTCCCCCTCCGTTGAGTCGTCCAGCTCGTTTATTCTTACCCGGTTCTCTTTTTCCTAAAAAGGAGTGATTCCCTCTGCTCCCAATTAATTTCTTTCCAGTTTTTTTCTCCCCTGCAAGAATTATAGTGAGTTTATTTTTCTATAGTCCTGGCCCATGATGGGCTTTTTTCCTTTGACCACTGACGTAATGCACAGCCTGGCGCGATCATGACCAAACTTCACTTGACTTTGATGTTCCACCTCAGTCCTTTTTGGGAATTTCCCTTTTTTTCCACCCTTAATATTAATGACGAGATTACCCAATTCTCCGAAAAGGCCTCTTTCCCTTCCTTTTGTTCCGAGTGCGAGCCGCTGGCGCATGTCCCCACAGAGATCTTCCTTTGATAGTAATGATTTGATAATGCCGCCCTTTTCCTTATACTCGTGTCGAGAAGTCTCTGACCTGAATCCATGGTTCCAACAACGGAGGACCGTTGTTACAATACTGTCTAATACAAGGCATCTTACGGGCCCCGTTTGATTAGATTTCCCAGCGGACCTGCTTCCTTTTTTTTACTTCATCATAGATATCTTTTCCTCATATTTTGTGTTGAGAGATATGAGAGCATCCCAAAAAACCTCCTGCCCAGAGTCTTGAGTCTTCCCTCGGAACGTTTTCATCTGTAGTAGACGTAAGTGTCACGACCAGTCCGAAGTTTTTTGTGCCCGCTGGGCCTTTCTGAAACTGTCTCTCAACTCTTCTATCTTTTCGCCGATTCGCTCCAGGTTTCCTTCAACGGACTGAGCGCGTCTAGTGGGTATTAGTTGACCCCCCATGTCGACATACCTTCACCGTGCCCGCCACCGGCCCCTGACCGTAAAGGTTCGCGTCGACGGCTTTCCTTCCCTTCCAGTTTATGATTTACCCGACCCCCCTCTACATCCCCCCTTCCTCGGTGACAGCGAGGAACGTTCGCTTTGGTTATGATTGTAGAACTTTTTCCCCCTTTGTGTCCTAAATTCTTTTCCCGTTCCTGAGCAGCACGGCCGCCCCTTATGTTTCAGAACTGAGAGCTCACCCCATTTTTCCCCCTCGTGGGCAGCTAGTACACGCTTCCGAGCCTTTCCTTCTAGTAGTCATGCTCTTTCCTTTTCGGAGCGAGATCGGGACCTGTGCACGAAGCAATAATATTTCTTTGTTTTTTCCTTGACCCCTCCCAACTTTAGCTTTTCTCCCCTTTTTCATTTTTCCGCCGGGTCCCCGAGCCGCGGGATGTCGAGCGACTCACTAACGTGATTTAGTCTGTATAAAGTTCTCTTTTCCTTCTGACGTTACCCAGCGTTTAGTGTGTCTCAAGAAACAGAGACCTTCCGGTTCAGTGGTAGCACGAGCGAGTCTTTTCTCCCTGAGCCAAACTTGATAGACAGCTCCCCCCTCGAGGTATTTCTCCCTGACCGTCCCCCCTTCCCTCCGCATTCTCCATCAGATTCCGACCTATTAGATCCCGGCCCCCCCAGATTTTGGCTAGAGGGATCTCTTTTCCGAGACTTTCTTGTGCAGCACTTCGTGCCAGTCTGGAAAGCCCTTCAGGTCTTCACCTTTTCTTGGTCTAGTGATTTTTTCTCTTGGAGTCAACCTGAGAGGTGGCTCTTTTTCCTTCGCCTAGCTTTATACTGATCAGGCGTGAGCAGTAGATAGGGGCCTTCACGGTCCAAATAGTTCCGCCTGCCACGGTTGACCTTGACCGTAGAGGGTACTGTTCTTTGCCTAACTTCTTTTAAGTTTTAAGAAGACGTTCTGGTCCCCTCCCTTTTGTGCTGTTTTGTTTGGTGCCCCCCCCGACAAGAGTCCAGTGGATAAGCTCTTTTTGATTAGTGTAATCCTCGCCGTAGTTGTGTTTTTAACCCCGTGGCAGATCCGTCTCCCTCGGAATTTTTCGTTGCTTTTTGATGAAGGTGTAGAAACCCCGCGGAGGGCCATCGCCTTTCCTGAGGGTGGCTGCCGTCGTTGGCTCGTTCCTTTCAAGATGGTGAAGACTTTTTTCCTTGGCCCCTTTTGATACCCAGACGGCTCGTCTTCCTCCGTCTTTCCGCCTGCGACCACGCTGTGCGTCTTTCGGGCTGTGTCGCCTGCCGACGATTCGGGTTTTCCTTCTTGTCTTTCTTTTGCCTTTGAACGCGAATTCCATTCATACCCGTGGCTTCTACCGTAGCCGCCCGCCTCGACCCCGGCTCGGCAAAGACAAATGAGGCAGGACCTCCTCCTCTTTTTCCCCCCCGAGCCTAGGTTGAATTAGGTCTTACAAGCCCCCTCCCCTTTATTTGTCTCTTTTCTTGGGCGGCGCCACGACAGTGTCGATCCCTTGCTAGAAAGGTGGCGACGCCGTCCCGGTTTTTTTTTTGGGATTCTAAGGAGGTTGTTGACGTCCTTCTCCTGCCGTTGGCCAGAACGCCACTTCGTTTCCCTTTTTTGTGGTCGTGTCTGCGAATTGATCTCCTTTTGAGGATATTCAAGGTAGTGGCAGTCTTTGGCTTCTTTTGGTGCTTGGTGCCGTATGCTTGACCTGGAGCCAATGCGCTTTGAAGGGTCGAAATCTCAGTTTTTTTTTTTGGTCCATCGAACCCCAAAGCGGGCGTTATTTCCTTCAAGATTGACTTGATAGAAGCCCTTTTTTCCCATGCTTGGCCTGCAACGTAAGGTAGGCTTTAGGAGCTCAAGAACGACGGCCCCAAGGTCGGGTTTTGACTTTTTTCTTTTTAAGCCAGAGCTGGACCCGGTTTTTCGAATTCCCCTTTTTCTGTCCTTCCCCCCTGTCCTTTTCGGAGGTCTTTCGCCCAAAGGGAGGCGCGACTCCAGGAAGTAATGCGTTGCAGCGCGGTCCCAGCCCCCCCCCCCCCCTGGACCATATGAAAATCTCACTCCCCCCCCTCACGTAGTTTTCTTCCCCCAGCCCGAACCGGGTCTATTAGTTTCCTTCCCTTGCGACCCCCCACCATGCGCTTTCCTAGTCGAAGCGCTTCCCCTTTAATTCCCTTTTGTCCAGGCCTGAGTGCGATTGGTTTTTCTGTTTAGTCGCCTTTTGTTGGATGGATTGGCGAGGCGCGGGCGATTCTTTCGAGTATTGAAAGCGTTTGTGCTGCGTCTTTCAACCTTCTTCCGGTAGGCGTTTTGCCCTTTAGAGGACTCCCCGGCTACCCATTCTTGCTTTTCGCGAGCCTGGACTGGGCCTGACGATTCTCGGCGTCCGGCCCCGCTCCGCCCACGCCGGCGCGCTTGAGATTTTTCTTTTCTTAATTTCTCGAAAAGG
>Ga0179593_1579637_pt1 | contig 11119 bp, 21 predicted proteins | sample CZODoug2_1_08_16_FD_185931 | JGI IMG/M metagenome (GOLD analysis project Ga0179593, IMG submission 185931) | Vadose zone soil fungal communities from Angelo Coast Range Reserve, California, USA - CZODoug2_1_08_16fungal (PacBio error correction) | ecosystem: Environmental > Terrestrial > Soil >... | reverse complement strand
TATTGTCTTTTTTGTTTCGGGGTGGGTTTTTTGTTGTGTCTGGTGGTGGGGTACCCCTTTGTTTCTTTTTGAGAAAAACGGTCCCTTTTCTTCTCCGTTTGACGCCCCCAGTGTTCTCTTCTTTTCCACGTTGTAGCTCCTCCCCTGGATCAACGGGGCGCGGTTTTTTGTTTCTTGGAGCAGAGATTTTTTTGGCGTACTTTGTCCGTATTTTCTTCTTTCTGGTGCGTGCAGGGCACCGCCTTTTTTTTCCTCACTCCTCCTCGTTGTTTTTATTTCGCTTTTTCTCTGTCCCTTTCCGCAGGGACACATCCCCCCTTTGTTACCCTGCGACTTTTCATGAACGCACTCCTTTTTTCTTTCCCCATCCCGCCCGACACTTTCGCCCTCCTTTTGAACGTCCCTTCTTTGGGTGTTTTCCTTCCTCCGTGGTTGTTTGCTGTTCCCCTCCCCCCGTTGGCCGAGCCTTCTTCCCTGTGAGATAACTTTTCCCTCTTTTTAGAAGTTCTTTTACATCCCTTCGGTTGTCATGGACCCCCCCCGGCACCCCTTCTCACATACGATAGCATATACGGCGCTCTTTCTTTCTTCCTTGCATTTTCCGAGTTTTTATTTTTTTCCCCTCTTTCGTTTCCGAATTTTGGCTTCCCCCTTTCAGTTTTCCTTTTGTTGACATAAGCAGGTCTGTGGCTTGGTGGGCCGGCCCTTTTCCTTTTCTTCCCAACAGGGGAAGTTTCTTCTTCGACGTTCTCGTGTCTCCCGTGGTACTCATATCACGGGGACCCGTCCTCCCCTTCCAAAACGCACTCTTTTTTTCGTGCCCCCCTGTGCCCCCCTTAATTCTATAGAAGACTTTTTCCCCTCAGGCCCACCGGCGTTTCCTTGATGAATTGATCTTTTTTTTCTCTCCCCGCTTGGTGTGCATTTCTTTTTTTCCCCCCCCCCCTCCAAAAAAATGGAGTCCGCTTGATTGTGGGGAGACATAAATGCTCCTCCCGGGAAGACCCCCGTTTTTCCTTCTTCGGTCCGGGGACACCCCCTTTTCCCGTTTTATTACACTCCTTTTTCCCTTTGGCATTTCTCCTCACTAAAGGCTGCCGGGATTTCTTTTTTTCCCCCCCCGGACAGACCCCCCTGTTCCTTCTTGGAAGCTCCCCTTTCGTTTTGATAGCGCATAACCTCAATCTCTTCAGCTCGTTGCCGTTTTTTTTCTATCGGTCCCTCTCCCCCCCTTTCCTGCATTCAGGATTTTCTCCTCCCCTTTTTCTGGAGTGCCATTTCGCGCCATCTTTTTTTTCCAGGAGTCCTTCCTTTCCCTCTTTTTCCGCCAACCCCGATTGGGGTTTTTGACCCTCAGCTGGTTGGGTCATTCGCGACCTTCGGCCCCCCATTTTTCAACGTCTGATCAAGACTCTTTTTTTTTCCCCCCTAGGAAGGCGCGTCCTTTTGGTTGGTCACGTTGCTTTTCGCCCCCCCCCTTTTTTTTTTTTATTTTCTTTGCCGCCCAACTTTCCCCCCCTCTCCACCTTCCCCCTTTTTCCAACTCCAACCAAAGAAAGACTGGTGCCCCTTCATAGAGGGTTTGCCCTTGCATTTTTTTTCTTTCTTCTCTCTCCTTTTTTTTTCCCCCTTTTTTTTTTTTTTTAGAGAGACCTTTTCTCCCCCCTCTTCCTTTAATTTTTTTTCCTTGTTGCAGGTTCGGGATGCAGCTCCTTTTTTTTTTTGCCGTGGAGACGAATGCATTTTTTTTTCCCACTCCCAACGTGACCAACCCCCCTTGTCTCCCCCCCCCTTCTTCGCCAAGTCTTTTGATCATCAGTCCCAGAATTTGTACTAGACCCACTTTTTTTCTTGTGCCTGTCACCCACCGGCTCCATCCTCTTGTTTTTTCCTCCCTTTTTTTGCGGCTCGCTATTCCTGCTTTTTCTTTTTCCCCCCTACCCCAACAAAAGATGATCTCCCCCTTTTTTTTTTTTCTGCGGGCAAGGAAGGAAAGGAGGGTTCTTTTTTCCCAACGAAGCGGTTTTTTTTTACTTCCCCTGCTCTGGCCTCTTCCTCCCAAATTTTTTCCTCTATCATCAAAAAAGAAGCCCGGTCTTTCTTTTTTTCATTTTCCTTCCGTGGAAGGGGATTTAAACTCTTTTCCCTCTTTCTTTTTTTTCCGCAAAGCGGGCATGCCCACCCCGTTGCCTACGATCTAAGCTTCCCTTTTTCCTGGGACAGCCTCGATTCGTGGCCGTTCACAGGGATTAAAAAGTTGATTTTTCCCCCCTTCCCCCTCACGTATCCTTTCTTTTGCTTTCTTCTTTGCCGTTGGCCGCCTCCTCTTCCCCGGGCCGTTTTGATAGCATTCATTTGAGTATTCATTTCCTGTTTTTCCTGTTCCTTTCACTTTTTACTTCTTTTCTATCTCGGATCGAGCTTTTTTTTTATTTCGGCCTCCAGAGGTCCCCCGGTGTGCCTATTCTCTTCCTTCCCCAAGGCTTTAACTTTTCTTCTTTTCATTTTCCAAAGTGCGTGCAATTTTTTTTCCTTCCCCCAAAAACCTTCCCCTTCCCTCCTTTTGAACCCCGGTGACCGGCAACCCTGACGGTGTGTCCCTGAATCATACTGTCGTCCTCCCTTGGCAAAGGCCCATTTGGTTCTCTTTCCTCTTCGAGGACCCTTCTCTTGTGGGCCTAGGGGGTTTGGGTGGGTCCTTGTTTCTTCCAAAAGACGGGATACACTTTCCCCCCTCCCTTTCTTCGCTTTAAAAGGGGGGCGAATTCCCCCTTTCTCTTCCACGTTTGGAGCTTTCCCCCCCTCCTCCCAAACTTGGGCCACGGCGCGTGTTTTCTTTCTGGGGAATTGATCACCGAGACCCCCCTTTTCTATTGTGGTTGTGGTTCTTTCACTTCTAGTAAGGTTTCTGTCTTTTTAACATGTTGGTACATACGTTGTCCCCCCTCTAATATCATCCTATCTTTTCTCTTTTTTTTTTAGAGAGCTTATTTTTTTTTTTTTTTTTTTCCCGCCCTTTCTTTCCCCCCCCTGTTCTCGCCGCAGAAGGACCTCCTTCGCCCACTCTCTTTTATCAATGTCCCGCCAGCCTCCCTCCCTCCTTGAAACCCCCCCTCCCTCCCTTTTTGAAATGGTTTTTTTCGAACCAACGTTTTCTTCTCCCCCCCCTGGAATTCGGCCCCTGGTTTATCGATCTTTCGTTGGCAGTATTTCTCCGTTTTCTGTGTTTCCATACCCACCCAAAAACGGGACCCTTATTTTTTCCCCCCAGCTCGCCCACCTGGATTTCCCTTCCTCGGGAGGTCCAAGGGGCCCTTACTTTTTTCTTCCATTTGATGATTCCCCTTGGGCGGAGGGCCCCTTTTTCCTTTTTCGCTTTTTTTTTCTCTGGCCAGGTCTCCTTCTTTTTTTTTTGTCATGTCCCTTGGGATCCCCCCTTTCCCCTCGAAGTTTTGTAAAACGTGGTGTTTTTTTTTTTTCCTCCTAGGCACCCTTTTCCCGTTCGCGTTTTGTTTTTTTTTTTTCTTTTTTTTTTCCAGCCCCCCATTGTCTTTCTCCGACGATTCGGATTTTTATCGCAGACTTTTCTTCCCCCTCCCCCTTGCTTACCACTTCCTTTTTCCCAGCTCTCGATTGGAAATGCTTTTCTCTTCAAAGCTGAATTTTCCTGGCCATTTACCTGGGCACACCCTTTCCCCCTCCCAAAAAAAAGGCCTGGTGCCTACTTTTTTTGGGGACCATACAATGGCTCCTTCCCCCCCCCGGGCCAGCCCGTTCCTTCCCTCAGGGTGCGGTCCGTGGACACTCTTTTTTTCCTGTTGTTAGGTTCCTCCTTCCTTGGAATTTTCTCGGTTGCATACTAACGTCCTCCTTTCATCCTCCCCGGCCAATCTCCTTTTCCTATTCGCAGGCGGCGTTTTGCTGCTAGTTTTTTTTTTCCTTTGAAGGCGGCCGCCCGTTTTCCCCTTCCTTTTTTGTCGATCGCGGCCCGTTTTTGTCTTCTCTTTTCCTGCCCGCTAGATCTCTTTTTCCCCCTACTCTTTTTTTCGAAGCTTTTAGTTTCAGGCTTCCTTCCAGAAGGTTCCTCCTTCTTTTCCCAAATGGCGTTCGCTGTCTCCTTCTCTTTTCTCCTTGGGACTTTTTCTTCTGTCTCCTTAGTACAATTCTGGAACTGCGGTCTGCCCTTATTAAAACGAGTCCTTTTCCCCCCTCTTTTTTGAACGGTCTTGTGTCGGTCCCTTTTTCCCCTTTTGCTTTTCGGCAAGCCCCTTTTCCGTCCACGGCACGGGACAGCGACCCTCCCTTCCTCCCGAGACAACCCTTCCCCCCCCTCCCTTCCTGGAAAATCGGATTCCCGCTTATGACTTCTTTTACCTTTTTTTTCTCTTAAAATAATCCGTTGTTGTTGTTTTTCTCAATAGCTTCAGTTTGTGTCCCCCTCCCCCATTTTCTTCTTTGTTCAGTTTTTCGGTTATTTTTTTCTTCCCCTTTCCTTCCTTGGTGGCCTTTCTTCCCTCTTTCTAAGCCACCGTCGGGAACAACCCTTTTGTTCTTCTGGGCGGCACCGGGACCCTTTTTTCCCTTTCCTTTCTTGATAAGACGCAGTTCCCCACACCTTTCCCCTTTTCCCCACTGTGACCCGATTTCCCTCTCCATTTTCCCCTGCTCCCCTATCGGGATCAGGGCCGTACTTTTTTTTCTTTTTCCTTGATGAAGGGAAAGATGTTCCCCCCCAAAAGGGCTGCTTCCCTCCCTCCCCCCTTCCCCCCTCTGTTTGAATAGCTCTTTTTTTTCTTTCAGGATTTTTTGGACCGGAGCCTCTCCTTCCTTATCTGCCCCTTTTTTTCTTTTCTCCACTGCAAAAGGTCGTGCTCTTTTTCTTCCCCCTCCCAACGCCGTGCCCTCTCTTTTCTGGGATTGTTTTCGGTATTGGCATTTCCCTTGTCTTTTTTCAGACTTTAGTTCTTTCCCCCCTTCCCCTTTTTTCCACCGGTTAGGTTGTGAAAGACGACCCTTCCTCCTTCTCCTCCGTTTCCCGGTCCCTCCTTTCCTTTTTTCGGTTTTTTTTGAAAAAAGTCCTTCTTTTGTATGGCTAACCAATCCCTCTCTTTTTCTGCGGGCTCAATTTTGCTTTCTTTTTTTTCCCCCCTTCCATTTTCCCCCCAGCTTTTCAGAACTCCTTCGACTCGCATTCATTCTTCAGCTTAAGGAAGGCCATCCCCTTTTTCCCTGTCCTTTTCCGTGGTCTTTTTCTCTTCCCCTCTTCTTCTGGGATTCGGTTTTCCCTTCTTTGTCTTTATTGGAGCCTCGGAGGGACGGGTTTCCCCCTTTTCGCACAGAAAAAGCTTCCCCCTTTTTTTTTCCTCTTTTTTGATCCAAGTCGCCCAGTCCCCCCTCCCCCCCTCCCTTGGCCCCCCCACCCGTGTGTGCTCTCTTTTCTCTTTTCAAGCCCAGAAAGGGCCCGCCCTTCCTTCATTCAGGACGGGGCCTTGTCCCCTATTTTCCAAGGCCATGGCTGTCTCTTTTTCCCTCCTGATATATGCTTTTTTCTTTCGTCTCTGGTGTGGGTCCCTTTTTTTTCATGAAAACACCAATCTCCCCTTTTTTCCAAGGATGGCCAACTACTTCCTCCCCCTGTGGCGAAATCCCCCCTTCTTTTTTTTTTTTTGTCGGATACACGAAACACCACGTGCCTCTTTTTTTTTGCGCGGTTCAAGGTCTTTTTTTCTTTACCTGGAGACTGTGCCTTTCTCACCCCCTTTCCTTCGCGGCCGATTGCCAACCCTTTTTTCCTTCCGGCAGGCAGCGATCTTCTCCTTTTCCGTTGTTGTTGTTTGATTCTCTTTTCTCTCCTGCAGCACTTATGGCCCTTTTTCCCCAAATGGCGCGACCTCTTTCCCCAGAAATCGCCATTGGTTCGAGGATTTTTTCCCCCCCTCCCCTTACTCTTGCCCCCTGCGCCTTTTTTGTTGTGTTAAGGAAGACTGTTGCGTGATCGGACCCCCCTCTTTCCCGGTGAGGACCAATCTTTCCCCTTTTCACGGTTTGGCCCTCTCCCCCCCCCTTCTTTTCAATTCATTTTTTTTTTCCTTCCCCCCCCCCCCACCCAAACTCCCCCCATAGGGACCACAAAACCAGCTTTCCTCGATAATCCGCGAGCGGTCCTTTTTTTTTTTCTTCATGCCTCTTTGACCTCTTTTTTCCTTCTCCCCGTCCGATGAGTCCGACCTTTTCTGCCAGGTGCGGGTCTTTCGGGCTAATCGGGCAGGTTTTTTTTTTGTCGGGCTGGTGCCCTCCCTTTTTTGGATAAAACCCTCCAGGGTTTTCTCTTACCCTGATGGCGGGTCTCCGGACGGCACACGGGGACTCCTTTTCTTTTCCTTATAAGTCGACCCTCTTTAGCAAAGCCCCTGTCTTCCTTATCGAAGAACTTTTCCTCTGGGAGTTTCCCCCGGCCCCTCTTTTCCTCCCTGCTTCGGCATCTCGATAGGGGGGGGTCTTTTCTTGCGTTCGGGACCTGCCTTTTTCCCAAAAAAAACCCCCTCCTTGCCTCCCCGAAACCCCTCCCTGCTTTCTACCTTCGGTGGAAGACATCATCTCATTTTTCCTGTTTCAAAAACCGGGGCGCCCGTCTGTTTCTTTCGGTCCGGGGACACCCTCTTTTCCCCCTTCTTCTTCCTAAAGGGATCCCCCTTTGGCATGGGAGTGCCTTCCTTCAAGCTGCCGGGATTTTCCTTATAAAAAAGACCCTTCCTTTCCCCCTTTTTCCCCCATGAAGCCTTATCCTCTCCCCCTCTTGTTTTTCGTAGCGCTAAGCCTCTTTCTTGAGCGTTCCTTTTCTTTTTCGCTTCGTGTGTCGATTCCTTTTTTCCTTCTTGTTCCCTTCCGATTTCCCTTTTCGTTCAACTCGACGGCCAATTTTCCTTTTTTCAGGCGTTCCGTTCCGGCCCCCTTTTTTTGGATAGCGAGCCCCCCCCCCCCTGCGTGTTCGGGCCTTCCCCCCTTTTTTTTTTGTTTTTTGTCTCGTGGGGGGGACATTCTGCCCGACCCCCCCTTTTTTTTTTAAAAAATGCTGGAACCTTTCTTTTCCTCACCCCGATCAACTCCTTCCCCCCTTTAGGGTCGGTGTGGCTTTTTTCGCTGGACGCACGGTGTTTTTTTTTCAGAAAATTTGGCGATTTTTTCCCTTTTTTTTTCCTTTTGCACCCAATCCTGTTTCACCTCCCGGAAAAACCCCCTCCTGGGGGAAAAGCTTTTTTTTTTTTCAAGGGCCGAAGGGGAAATAGCTTCTCCTCCGTTGTTTTTTGTTTGGTCTCTTTCTTTTTTTTCAGGACCTCCGATCGAGTTCAGTCTCTTTTTTTTTTTTTTCCCTCTTTTTTTTTGGACTTTATCCGGTGAGGCGCTGGCCTTTTTGCACAATTTCTTGCCGGAAAACTTTCTTTTCCCCCCCCCCCTGGCGCAGGCGGTCCAACCCTTTTTTTCTTGGACTCGTTTTCCTGTATTGATCAGACGCAAGTTCCCCCTTCCTTTGGGACCGAGGGTAGTCCCCTTCTTCTTTCCGGGATCAGGCCTCCGCTCTTTGTGAACGGGGACGTTTTCTTCGCGAAATGGCCGTCTCTTTTCCTTTTTTTTTTTTGCGGGGGAACATTTTTTTCTTTCTCTGCCGGCGCCTCTCTCACCCCCCCCCTTTTGGGACCGGGCAAAAGGAAGGCAAAAAGGCGGCTGCTTTTTTTTTTCCCCCCAGTCAAAACTTTTCCCCTGAGCTGAATATGCTTTTTCCTTTTATTGGCATTTTCCAAATCCCGGCCAGCTTTAGTTCCGAATGACAAAACTTTTTCTCGCTTAAGTTAGTTTCAACACCCTTTCTTTCCCTCAGCCTTTAGGGGCGGCCGGTTTGGCCTTTTATAAATTGTATTGGTTCCAACTCACCCCTTTTCATTTTGCCGGTATGGGCCCCGTTCCTCCCCTTTTTCTCTCAGCACACCGTATTCTGCCTTTCCTTTTTTTTCAAGTCCTTTGTCCCCCGTGGCCTTGTTCCTCCGTGTTCTGCGATTTCTTTTTTTTCTCATGGCGTTTCGACTTATATTTCCCTTTTTTTTTTTTTTTTCACGGTCAAGGTGTGTGCCTCTTTTCGGAGTTCACCCTGCAAGTTTAAACTGCGAGCCCTTGCGCAAGGGAGGCACCCCTTCGAGGCCCTGCTTCTTTTTTTTTCCCTCCCCTGAACCTGGCCCGTCTTTCCCAGAGATTTCTCGGACTCGGAAACTTTTTTTTTCCGCTCGCGGATATCGATGGATCGTCTTTTCCTTTCTTGAGTTTGGGGTGGGTCATTACCCGATGGAACCACTCCGTTTATCCCCCCTGGATTGGACAGATACCAGGGCGATCCAATCTTTTTTTCGATCACGCAAACACGCGCTCCTTTCGACAGGGAGCGGTTCCCTTTCTTCCTTGGGATTTTTATTCCCGCGACTTTTTTGCGTGTGGGAGGGCAATTTTTTCCTTTCTCGGCCGATTGCCCCCTTTTTGGTCAATGTACCGGCGGCCCTTTTTTTTTCCCCCCCCCTTTATTTTTTCCTCCTCCTTGTCGAGAGATATTCGTTTTTTGGGGGGAACACCATTTTTTGGCAATCTTTTCTTCCTTTTTTCTTTTTTTTTTCCCCTTCGATTGGGCCCACCCCCCCCCCCGTTGCTTGTTCAATCCCACGCCACCTCCCTGCGGACCGGGGCCTCTTTCTTTCGTGGTGTGCTCCCAACGTGGCCGAGTTTTTTTGTTGATGGCCTGGATCGACTTCCCCGTTTTTTTTTTCTTTTCCATCATGGTTTTTCTCCCCCCCCCCTTGCACCTTTTACCCCAAAACAACCCGTGCCCCTTTCTCCCCCCCATCTAGATCCCAGCAGCGGGGCAAATGGCGCGTCCTCCCCAGCACGCGATGAGTACAGACTTCTTTTTTCGGGTGCCGGTTCGGTTTCCTTCGCGGGCTCCGTCTTTTTTTCCCCGGTTTTGTGTTGGGCCGGCCTTGCGCTCTATCAAAAAAAAAGTCGTTAAATGCTCTGGGCGGGTCTTTTCCCCATCCTAGTTCCCCGGGGACCCGTCCTCTTTCCACCTTCTATCCTATTTTTTTATCGCAGGACCTTTTTTCGGACAAAGGGTCCCCTGCTTCTAAGATCGCAGCTTTTTTCTCTCTCGTTTTTTCCCCCTTCAATGGTTCTGCCGGGGCCCATTACCGCACCCACCTCCAAAAGCAGGACTTCTCTTTGAGTGGAGCCATCCCCTTTCGCTGTTTACCAAAACCTGGCGTTCCGGTACTTTGGATTGGAAGGAAAACGATGCGCTTTTCTTTTTTTTCTACGTCCTTCCACCATAACTGGGGCGCGGTGCCTCCCCTTTTTTTTCTTTTAAAGGAAACCGGCCACGACCTTTTTGCACCTGCGCTGAGGGGGCGATCCCTTTTTGCGGCGTTCGTCTAGCGCCTCTTTTTCCTGGTGATCTTTTTTTTTTTTCCGATTTTTTTTTTTTCCGTTTTTTTTGCAGGCCGCCTCCTATGCTGCCCGAATCAAAAACTCGAAACTTCCCCCCTTTTTTTAGTATTTCAGGCGTCCCTCCTTCCCTCTTAGCGAGCCGCCAACATTTTCTCGGAAATAGATGGAGGATTTTTCTTACATTCGCAGGACCTCGTTGTCCTTTTTTTTCCATGTTTTTAGGAAACTTGGCGGCTGATCAAGTATCCCCCGACCCCCCCCCCCCCCCCCACAACGTCGGGCGTTTTTCCGCTGGGCGGCCCTTTTTTTTTTTTTTTCAAGAAAAATTTGGCGTTCAACCGGCCAGACGCCCTCACCGGATCAAAGTCTTTTTTTTCAAAACTGCAAAAAGAAGACTTTTGCCCCTTCCCTCCTCGGATCTCTCTCCTTTTTTTCCTCCCTTCCTCCTTTTTTTTTTTCTGATCCGTTCCTTTCCCTTCGCCTTCAGGGCTTGTCAGGTTTTCGGAGCAGACTTTTTTTGGCCCGTTGGGCGGCACGAATGCTTTCCCCTCAAACGTGGGAACCACCCCCCCCCCCTTTCCCTGCAGGCAAAAACCCGTTCGGTCGCCGGACTTTTTTTTTTTTATTCAGACCTGACAGTTCCCCCTCTTTTCACCGAGGTCGGCGGCCTTTTCCCCCCCTCCGGGATCAGGGGCACTCCCTCATTTTTTTTACTTTGACGGGACGCTGAAAAAGAACCCCCTCAAATTGGGCCGTCGAGTGATTTTTTCCCCATCGGAGGGCAACGAGGCTTTTCCAACGAAGACGGTGAATCTTTCCTTTTTTTTTTCTTCCACTCACGCCAAAGCGGGCTGTTTTTTTTCCAACGCCGCCCGGAGCGTCTTTATTGTCCTTTTCCCCCCTCAACGGCAAGCTTTAGCCTTCATGCCAAGTAGGTGAAAGACGGATCACCCGTAAGCGCATTCAGGTTTCCCGGTCGGCCCGTTGGCCCCCCTTGATAATGGTTATGGATTACCCCCCTTTTTTTGTATTCTTGGAGGCGGCTCCATTTGGCGGGTTATTGTTTCTTTTCGGTGGCAGAAGAGCCTCTGCGAAAAAAAGGCTTAAAGTGTCTTTTTTTTGTAATCCGTGGCTTTTCTTTCCCTTTGTCGTCCCGCGTTTCGCGGAGCGGGCGTGCTCATGCGTTTTTTTTTTCCCCCCTCGAGGACGGGGTCCCGGTGTGCCTCCTTCCCGCCAAAGCTTTCACTTTTTGATCCAGCGGCAAGTTCCTTTCGGACCCACACCAAACCCGTCGAGGCCTGCTTCCCCGGCCACCTGACAGGTTTTGAATCCATTTTTTCCCTCCTCGGGAAACCCTTCTTTTTCGCAATTGCCGCTTCGCGGGTCCTTCTTCTGATCGATTTTTTTTGGTCCCTAGGGGCGTTTTTTTTTTTTTTTCCACAACCATGAATTTACCTCCTTCTTTACCCCCCGGCTGTCAAAAAACGACGGGATTCAAGAATGGCTAGGCCACGTTGTCGTCCCCGCGATACACACAACTGATCCCCCTTTTCTTTCTGGCGGGTTGGATCCCTTTCTTCCGGAGTTCTGGGCAATTCGGCCTCCTATTCCAAAATGGTTTTCCGGCGGCAGGCCCCCC
>Ga0179593_1558946_pt1 | contig 11119 bp, 9 predicted proteins | sample CZODoug2_1_08_16_FD_185931 | JGI IMG/M metagenome (GOLD analysis project Ga0179593, IMG submission 185931) | Vadose zone soil fungal communities from Angelo Coast Range Reserve, California, USA - CZODoug2_1_08_16fungal (PacBio error correction) | ecosystem: Environmental > Terrestrial > Soil >... | reverse complement strand
TCTAAGGTCCTTCCTGCTTCACTTCCTCTATTAAATACCCGTTCCTTGTGCGGTTATACGTCACCTCGCACGCCGATCTTCTTGTCCTCCACCCCTGTTTTTCCTTTCCATAACCAGAACATCTTCCCTGCCCGCAAGATCTTCCTTTTTCCTATTTCACCTTTCCCCCTTACCCCCATTCCTTCTTTATTTTTCCTCAGTCGGACCACTATGGTGGTCCTCCTTTCTCTTCCTATTCTTTTTGAGCTTCCGGTAGGGAAATCGGAGTGGCAATTTTGACATGACCCCAATCTACTTTTTTCCCAGACCCCCTGGGAAGTTTTGTCTGGTATGATGAATCGGTCCTATTGATGCCATTGGTTAAATAAAACTTTTTCCAATTTTTTTATTTCTTTTCCCCCCCACCATAGAGACGTCTTTTGCATGTATGGGTCCCCTTTCCCTAACCCCTGTTGTCTTCTTTTTTTCCGTAGGTCTTTTTTTTCATTGCCTTTTAATAACTTTTCGGTTTTATCTTTCCTTTCTCCCCCCCAAAAGTATCCTCGGTGCCATATTTATCAAAACTCGAGGTTTTCCCTTTCCCGTCTAGCCACCCCCCCCATGCCCTCTTCTGACCGTGCCGTCCGTCCTTCCATCCCAATTGCAGTTTCCAGTACTTGTTCTCTCTTTTGGACAATATCATCCAGCGTTTTTTTTGTAGCCGTGTGGTTTTTTTTTTACATTATCAAGACCCACCTTTAAGAGGTCTTGAGACCCTCGTTGTATTCCGTGCCCTTATCTTATTAAATTTTTTCCCCCTTTCCCTCCTTTTAGTTTTTTCCTCCCTTTCCCTTTAGACTCCACCCTGAGGGTGGTTCATCCACCAGTCAGCCCTCTTTCGCCTTGATTCTTTCTTCGTGTTGGTAGCCCCACCGCTGGAATATTTTAGATCTTCCCTTCTTTCTTCGTACTATCGTAAGGTTGAATTGATTGTTGACTTTTACCAGGAGACCAGGGCACGGTCCCCAGTGCCTTTTTCATCGAAATTCGCTCTGGTGGGTGGTAGCCGCGTCTCCGACCATGGATGGATCAGGGCATTTTTTTCTAGCCCTCATTCAGATTGACCCGTAACCCCAAGACAGCGTACTTTAGCCCATCAAACGACCGCCCGTCGTGTCCCCTCGACACCGCCTCGTAACAACTTAACGCTGATAGAGACCTCGTCTTTGTCTTTTGTAATTACTTAATTACTGATCATGCACGACCTTCTTGATAGCGAAAGGTATTGTTTCCTGAGTCACTTTGATCCTCCTTTTTAATTCCGCTCTTCTTCACAACACATCGGGTCAGAAGCTCTTCTGGAGTTCTCCGTAAGTCCCTTTTCCCCCTGCACCCTTCTTCTACTCCTTTATGTCAGCCTGTGATCTTTCCCCCTTCGTGTCCTTCTTGCCCGCCCACGTTCGTTTGAGTTGGAATCCGGCCTGTTCCTTTCAGTCAGCAGACGTGAGAAGCCCGTACAATGAGATCCGATCCTTTCTTTTCCCATCCGCTAGTCTTTTTGCCCTAAGACCCGACTCCTTTTTTTCCCGCCCAAGGAAGGGCCTTCGTTCGCGGTTTTGCCGTTTTGCCCCTTAGGCTCTCTTTTCCAGATCATCAGAATGCTTGCTTGATTCCTTTAAGTCCCCCCTGAACAAAGCATTTCCACCAATGCCCCCTTTGCCGAGGTTCCGCGCCAACTTCACGCTGATTGGGTGGTTGTCTCCTCTGACTGTCCCCGTCAAGGATCGTTACACGATCCCCTTTCGCACAGAACAAGACTTTTTAACGTTCCGAATAACTTCTTTCTCACAAGTTTCTTTCTTCCTTGTCGGCGTTGATTTTGTTCGCTGCAACATTTGACAACCCCAGTCGGTCTAACATGTCGCTTTTTTTTTCACCACGAGCCTCTGCACCTCCTCTCTTTGCAAAGGCGCTTCCCCCTCCCCCCTTCCCCCTGCTGAGAGATTTTCCTGCCCCTGACGAGTCGTATGGACCGTTGACTGTCCCGCGATGTGGACTTATTTCTTTTCAGTGTGACCCACCCCGAGTTTTTTTAGCAGTCTCCGGCCTCTCCCTGGCAGATTGCTTTCTAGGCCTTCCCCTTTTTTCCTGACTTTGTGCGTTTCCCTTGCACCGATTGCCGATGGGCTATCTCAACGACACACAATTTCCCTCTCTTTGTGCGCAGGTCGGACCGAAGAGCCGGAGCCTCACTTAGTTTTTTTTTTTCTCTCTTGATTCCTTTTCCTTGAGCCCATTCTATGATTTCCCTTTTTGTGTTGATTGAGTTTTTACTCCTTGCATAGCGTTGTGTTTGTTCATTCGCTCAAGTCTCCGTTTTGCTGATATTACTTTGGATTGCGGCCCGCACTTCTCCTTTACTTCCTTAATTCCTTTTTCTGGGTCTCAACCCTACGGACGGCCCTTCGTACACTTGGCTGTTCCCTTCCGGTTAAGCGGAATTATCTATTTGCAGCAAAGCTAATGCCTCCGCTTCAGCTTTTTTTTTCTAGGCTGGGCATGTGACCCCCTCGATCCGGTTGACCCTGCCGCGATCAATTTTTCTCCCTGTGGTGTTCCCGGCTTGGTGTTTCTCGTGTTTTTAGTAGCCAAGAACAATTCCCGCCGACAGCCCTCTTTTTGCGCTCGGAGCTTTCTTCCCTTCAACTCAATCTACCCCTTTCGCTTCATTGTGTTCTTTGCTGACCGGACTTTTCCCCTCCATGGCGTGTTCCTTTTGCGTCCTTTCTTAACCACCCCCTTCGAAAGAGTTTGCTTAATTGTCCTCTGTTGTTCCCGTGGGTCCTTGTTCGTTCTTATTCCATTCCAAAGCATCCAACCCTTGGGTTAAACCTTCCCCCTGCTTTCTTCGAGAATCTTCTCTTTCTTCCGCTCGCCGCAATGCCTCTTGGTCAGGAAGAAACTTGCTTAGTTGTTTTCCTCTTTACTTCTTCGCTCCTTAAGCAATCCCTTTTTTCCCTTTTGTAAAGTTGATTTTTCCTTCTTATGCCTTCTGGGATTCCTCAAGCCTTTATTCTTGGAAATTTCTCCTGGTCCGTTCATCCTCGGGTATGAAAGGTCATTTTATTCTTCTTCCCTGTCCCCTCTCCCTTCCTTTGTTTCTCCGGGAGCAATCTTAGCGCCATCTTTTGGGCTTCAAATATGGTGCCCAGACTTCCTTAATGTTTTTTGTGCCTTTCTTCTGATCTTCTTCTCCTCCATGTATTATCAAGACTTTTAACTTCTTCCCGTATTCTCCAACCTTCAAGCTCCCCCAGCCCCCTCTTGCCATTCGTTGATGTTGTTTTCTTTTCCAAGAGGTTTCGAAACCTTCCACCGCAGAAGATGCCCCCGGAGTCGATGGAATTGTCTTTCCCGTCCCATTTGTCTCCGACCATGCATGACCCTGATCGCTTTTCGGCTCCGCTTCCAGGTGAGACCCTTTGCATTTCTTCCCCCTTTTTCCCTTGAGACTTTGTTTCCTTCTTTAAACCCCATCAAAGGGTCTTCCCGGCATGACGATTTTTGTCAATCACCTTCTGTTGATCCCCAATCCCGCTTGGGGGGGGGTTGATGACCTTCCCCCCCCCCTTCACGATTCTCTCCCTCCCCTTCGCGAGTGTCAAACCCTCCCCACCCTCATCGGCCTCCTACGCGTTCGTCAAAAACAGTATTTTACACTTCTCCCCACCCCTCGTAATTTCCTTTCTTTCACCTGAGTAACGCTATTGTGAGCTTGTTAAACCCCCCCTTTCCTCATTATGTCCATCTCTTCCTCTTTGCTTATGTTCAATGTTCCCCGGCGACCTACTGTCGCAGCAATGAGCCTTCTAATTGATAATCCACTACCACCCGACCAGCCCATCTGCATGTTTTTGATCGATCGCCTCACCCTAACCTCCCCCGCGTTGTTCATCTGTCACCTTCGGCTATTTGGTACCGAATGAACTTTTTCAACCAGCTTCTCTCCAGACGTTACCCCTTACGGTGCATTCCCCTTACAGGGGTTGATGTTTTTGCCAACGGTCAATCAGGATTTTCAGGATCGTCTCTCTTTTTTTCTAACCCTCCCATGTGTCCCCCACCTTCCTTCAGTATCATCTGGCGCATCTTTTCCATACTCACCCCCAACATAGGCTCTAAAGTACCTATGATCCCTGTCCCCCCCCCCCCACCCTTTGTCCCCTACCGTCGGCTTAATAGGAAGATACGAAACCCTTGATCAGCACCTTGTCTTTGTCCGCTTGATGGTACTTTTCCCTCACTAATGGCCCGTGAAGCGACACCGAGATAGTCGCGATTGCTTCGGGATTTTTCTTTTCTTCCCTTCCCCCAGGTTCCCCTTTGGGTGCCTTTTACCTCCATTCTCTTTTTTTATTCTCTCGGTGAGTATTATTGTCAGAGCGGTTTTGCTGTGCCATGCAGGTGAGCAAATGAGTGGGCCCCCCCTTATTCTTGTTGAGAGCTCTCTTCCTTATTAAGTCGCTTCCCGTCTCCCCCTGTTTAATCCCGGATCTTGTCAAAGCTCACGGCGTCTGCTTCTTGAGCACATGTATGGCCTTCGATTTACAGCCCCTTTTTTCCTCCACCTCCTTTCCGAGTTCCTTCAGTCTTTTTTCCTCTCCTTGCCAAGTCTTGTTGTCTCATACCCCAGTCGGACCCTACCCCCAACCAATCCTTTTGTATTACTCCTCTGAGATACTTCTTCCTCTCGATGTTTCTTCAGTCTCGCAACCATCCTGGTATCTCTATCCATGAAGGTGGTTTCTGTCTTTTTTGACTTTCCCCCCCGCTGATGACCAAATTGGGATTCCTGTTTGGTTTCCTTTACTGACGCCTTTTTCCCCAGTTAATGATGACATTTTTTTCAATTTTCCTCCCCTGTTTTTTTTTAGCCCTTTCTTTTTGTCCGGACTACTCTAAAGTTTTCCATGTACTTTCGCCATTAAAAGTCTGAATACTTTATCCACATCTCTCGTTTCTGTCCTGCTTGGATCGTCCTTCCCAATTGGACCAGCTTAAGTTTCAGATGACTTAAAGAAGAACAATGCAGTGTGTCTTGTTCTCCCATTAGGTCCTCCTCCCTCCTTTTCGTGCGGTTCATTTTTTCCCACCTACATAAATCCTCTTCCTCTTTGGCGCGATTGTCCCGTTGTGGTTTTACCCTAATTACCCCTCGCGCTTTTTCTTGAAGCCATTTCTCGACGTCTTTTCCTCTTCCCTTCTTCTTTCATTTTTTGCACCTGTAAAATGCCTTGCTTTTTGACGGATTTCTCGTCCCTATCCCCCGAGGAGGTTTTTCCCACCTCCGGCCTTCCATTTATATGGCTTTATACCTCCGTTTCCTTTTTCTCTTCTCTCCAGATAAACCCCCCTGATTGATTTCAGCGATCGTCAGTAGTTAGACCTGTTATTTGTTTTCCTGAACTGATCCCCCTTCTTCCCCATTAGACCCTTCTCCCATTAGAGCGTTTTTGTGTATGCTCTCTCAAATGGTCAATTCTCCTCCTTTTTCCTACTTCTTCCGATTTTCCCAGATTGAAGTACCAATCACTCGTACTGAGCCGCCAAAGACATTTTCGCTATGTACGCCCCCTCTTTGTATACAAACCCCAATCACGATGGCCTCTGTTGCACCTCATTCTCTTGCTAGTAATATATCTCCCTAACTGCTTTGATCCTCTACCTGACTGTACGTTCTCAGGCCACCTCTCTGACAGTATTGCTCCCCATCCCAATCCGTTTTTTCTCCCTCACAGTCTATGGCGTGCTTGCAGTCTCGCCTATTCCTCATCAAGGGTTTCTGTGACTAGCATACATCCTCTTCGAATGTTGATCCCTTACCTCGGTTACTCCCCTCGAATATTGTCCGACCAAGAAGGCGCGTTCCACGGCCATGTTTCCTGATTTTTAATACGCGTTGAGTCCCCGATCATGGTTATTTCCCTCCTCCTATCCCCTCTTTGACCTAATCTCCTCCTTCCTTACGCCAAGGCCGCGCATTTTGAGCTGTCAGAACCTTCCGATTTCTTCTTCTAGTTTTCACCCTTCCCCGAATGCCGGTACGCCGCGGCTAATGCTCCCGCTTGTTGGTTGTGGTTTCTGCACGCCTCCCTGCATGACACCCTCCTCACGAGGTCCCGCCCCCCCACTTCAATCCCTTTTGCTCTTTTTTGGCTCCCCTGATTCGCGGAACATCTGCCTTCTTCTGGAAACGTAGGTCCCCCCCCCCCCTCCCCCCCACATTCGAAGTTAGATCTTTCGGAAGAAAGTCAAAGATGAGACTTTTCCCGGTTTTCCTTTTCCTCCCGCCCACCTCTTTTCCCAATCCCCAAAGGAGGTTCCGACAGTAAAATTGTCTCTGCCCTCACCCCGGATGCTTTATGCCAAGCGAGGCATCAGCCCCCCCAGCAAATCCTGAGTCGTGGTTTATCTCTCCTTCGATGGACTCCCTGACCCCCTTTAATCGCGAGTGACGCTTCTTTTTAGGATAGTTAAGGTCGCCCCCAATCGGTGAATGCAAATTCTCAAGTCAGAGCCTTTTTCATCACGGAAGATGGCGCCCGGCCATTGAAGGACTTGGAGCTACCCTTTGACCCCCTCCTAGCGAAGATTGCTCTAAATCAGACCTCCAAGTAAGAGTGGCATGGTCCTTGTAGCGACAAGCTGGCCTGATCTTTTCACTCCGTTGTTTTTTTTTAGTCTGGATTAAGTCGGATGGTTGTAGGCAATGCGCCCTCTGTGTGTTTGGTTTATGAGATAGCACTTCTGTTCCCTCTTCGCTCCCCTTTCCCTTTTTCCTTCTGATTTCCTTCATATAATTTCTTTCTGGACGCCCCCGACGCTGATCCGTCTTCCCGAACGGTATTGTCCTTAACTCTCCGACCCATCCATTTTCTTCCCCCCCCCCCAGATTTCTCCCCTTTTCGGTCCTTTTACATGCCCCCCTCTTCTTGACAAAATCTTCTTAATTGTTCAGCGCCTTTGGTTTGCAGTTCCTGGGAACTCCCTGGTTTTTCTTCTCCCGATTCCCTGTCTCGTCCCCTTTCCCGGAATTTGTGGCTTCCTGTTGAAGTCGCCCCCCCCTCAATCAACGCCGACAACGTCTATCTGCTTTGAGGGAGCTTTAGTACTTCTCAAAGTAACACTCTTTTTTCGTCTTATTTTTCGGTTGCTGTCCCTGGTTCTTTTCCATAGCCCCCTTTTTCTTTTTTAATTTTCCGCGACTTCATTCTCGAACCAACCCAGGTTGCCTGGTCCTCGCAGCCTGCTTTTGTTTCTGTATTTTTTGCTCACTCCCCCTTTCAACTGTCCAACACCCCCTGCTACCCTCTCTGCGTTTTACTGCCTAGAGCCTCGGATCCTTTTCTTAGTTCGCATTCCGCTTTTTGACAGAACGGATTTGTCCCCCTTGGAACCCCCTTTTCCCTCTTTCCCTTCCCTCGTAAGGAACATTTCTTCGCTTCGGAAGTACTTTCAGTATTCTTTCTGCTGAGGACCATGCCGTAAAACCCCCCCCCTCAGCCCTTTCTTTTTAGGCTTACTTATAGGGTACCTTCCTCCGGAGGTCTTGTCATTCTTCTCTGATGGATCTTCCTGAGGCACAGACAGCGCCTGCGTGGGATAGGCGCATCTGAGAGACTAAATAGAAGAACGATGTCCTGTTCGGCTGCCCTGATTCTTCATCTCGTTTTCCTCTTAGATAGTTTCCCCAGGCCTTAGCTAGCTTCTATCATTTTATTTACGTCTAAACAAGGACTCTTTTGAAGAGCGCCCTTCGTTGAGTCACAAGTCTCTTTTGTTTCCAAGTCCCCCCCTCCGGTTTCTTCTTTATTCGGATAAGATGTTGTATCCGTGGCTCGAATCAGAATGCCTTGATCCCCCCCTTTTTTTGATACCCCCTATATCTTGAATCGACGACGTTGCTTTCACTTTGACCGGAGCCGGTTAATCACCAACATAACTGCCCCTAGTGACGTTTCTTCGTCAATCAATCCTTTTTCTTGAATCTCCCCCCCCCCCCCCCCAACCCCTCGGGGTTTTGCCTCATCTGGAATCCTCGTGGATTCCGCCCCCTCCTCTGGCAATCTCCGCGATTCGTTCCCCCCACACCGCCCTCCTTTCCCGGAAAAACTTTGACCTTCCTCCTTCTCAGAGGAATACCTTTAGTCTGGCGGAGACATCTGCCGTCGTTTGATGCAACCACCACGGGTCACATTCAACTTAAGGTCCTGACTCCATGCGCTGTTAGTTACCGTGGTCGCCAGCCCTGACGCAATTGTTATCCCGGGCTGCTGACCGCTTTTCCTCGACACCTACAGCATCGCTTTTTTTTTTTCTTCCCCGACCCGATCCCCTGAGCGTTGTCTTGGGATGAACCAGTCGGGTTGTCTTGGCCCTGGCGGCCCGGAGCTTGGAAACCCCAAGTATTCCGTCCCGACCCCTTAAAAAGTCTCATACCTCCAGACAACATTTTGGCATGCAACAAATGTCCATCCCTAATTTCAACACAGTGATCGGTCTCATTTTCGGCCAATCCATGGCACTTTTTCTTTATGTCCCCTGACTTCAGATGTCTCGATCATACCGACTCAACTTTACCGTCACGGCCTGACCTCTTTTTGCGCTTTCTGTTCCACCCCTCCTCACGCTGTTCCCACCCCATCGCAAGGCTCCTATGAACTATCAGCCCATTGGAGTGGTCCTTGAGGTAGACTATACTAAGTTCAGCTCCAAGTCCCTTGAGCTTCCCTTTCGCCTCATTCCCTTTAAGAGTAGATTCTTTTCTGAAAGTCGTGCACGTGCCATCGGAGCGGGAGTCCCTTTTTGTTCGGAGCTGGTGGGAGGAAGCCGAGCCGGCAGCGCCTGAATCCCTTCGCTCCTCTATATATTGTACTCCCAATTTTCTTTTTGGTTGATCATATTCAAGGAGTCCCCTATCGGTCATTTTTTTAACTGATAACGTCCTCGCTAACAGGGCTTTATGGATGCCTTGCCGGGCCCACATTTTTTATTCCTTGCCCGAGGCACCCCGGCGCAATTCAGGAAGATTCATTGTTCGCTTCCTGAATACCTCTGCTGTCAAGTCTACCTCCCCTCGGTGACCACTCAATGGTGGGGAGATAAGTAGTTTTTCCCTCCATATTAGATGCGCCGGTAGTACAGTTTGGACCTGACGCAGATTTCAGGTTATCAAGACTACTGTTTTTTGTCTGATTATGTTTCGCCCGCTGATGCAATGGCCTCATAATGTGTAAATTTCTCTCCCCTCGAGACGTCGTTTGTCCGAGACATTGTTTCATTTCCCGTCATGTGATGCGCGTAGGTCTTTTTTATTGTACTCTCCTTACCTTGAAAGTTTTTACCCCCGTCCCTTAGACCGTTCCCCAGTCGTTGATAATTTTTCCTCCAACGAGACTTCTTTGTGTATTTATCTCTATACCCATGACATCTCGCTGTATTTTCCTTTTCTCACTTGGAAGTTTTTCTCCCGCTTAAAGCCCAAGTAGGTCTAATGCTGGCGACCTCCGTTATCGCGTATCTATGTTCCAACCCATATACCCCCATTACTCGCTTTCTCTATGGCCTTGTGTTGTACATCAGCACTTCACCCTCTCTCATAGTCTCCTCCCCCAGTCTGAATTATTCCGATGAAATTCCTCTTCGTCTTGTGTCCCCAGTGCATGGTCTGTTGTCGATCCGCGTGATTTCGCTTGGGTCCACGCTTGTTTCTGGGACCTTTTTTTGGTCAGGCCCTTCATCCCCGCTTTCTTTTTCGTCCCCTCAGTCGTCCCCAGAATTAACACTATTCCATTTCGCCGTCGCTTCTGACTGGTTGACACGTCTTTGCCAAGCTGCTTTTGGTTCGATTGTTTTGAGCGCTTTAGCGAAAAATGGGCGGTTTCATTGAATTATTCTTCTTCGATCGATTCTTACAATCCCGCACCTTGTTCCATCAACGATTGGACGTTTCCCGACCCGCTCGTGTCCCACCCACCCCCTTCCCCCTTCCTTTTTTTCCGCTTCAGACTTCGCTTGGAGATCCGCGTAATTGATCAGAATCTTTGATACGACCCCCACTTTCTTACTCATGTCAAATGGCCCTAGATGAAGGGCCGCTTCTGTCGCTCCAACCCATTCCATCGGTTTCTCCTTTTTTGATGGCCAGGACCTGTTTAATCGTTTGAGCGCCCCAAGAAGGCGCTGTCTGTCCGTAGATCCAGCCGATCATGAACTGTTTGTGATAGACCGGCTCCTACCCCTCTCATATTTACCTTAAGAATTCTGTTCCTCCTGCCCCGGCCCTTTTACCTCCGGGTAACCATGCTAGTTCTCGGAAATGATTTTTCCCGCGATCATTTATGCGGCTCAGGACTTGACAGAGTGTTTCCTCCGAATTCTTCCCCACAAGGAATTTTAGGAGTTTAGTTCAGCACAACGCAGGCTCGTGAGCTATTTTTTCCGACGCAGAGCAGGTACTTTTCCTCGTTTTTTGCGTCTCCCCTTTCCCCCCACCCACATGAACCCACTGCCAGTCTGTACGCGCACCGTCCCACGTGCGATTTTTCTATGAAGTCGCTGGGAAACCATTTCTTCATCTTATAGGGAAATCCCGTGTCATTCACGACACCCTTTTTTTCGAACGAAGGTTAGCTCTTTTCCTCGAAGAAAGCTCTAATCAAAAGCCGTCTTTCGTTCGTGTGATTGGTTTTCGCCGCAACAATCCCCCCACACCGTGCCGGATGACCCACCTAATTTTGAGAAAATTGCTTTCTTCCTACAACTTATTTCGGTTCTCATGCCCACCGCATCAGCCCGGGTGACGAAATCGGATCAGATCCTTCGTGCTCAATATAGAAGTCCGATGGACCGTCTTGTTCCTCGCTTTTAGTCTTCTAGAGATGCGTATTGACTCCTTGCGCCTCGGAATTGAAATTGATCATTTTTTTTCCCGTCCTTTGCCGCTCCCCGTTGATGAAGCGTGCTCTTGCGCCTTGCCACTGGACGATCGTTCCGCTGGAAATTTGACCCGTACAAGAAGCTGTGCTATTTCCCCAAAGGGCAAGCAGAGGTCTTCTGTAAGAGTTTCCCTCTCCGCCGG
>Ga0179593_1530489_pt1 | contig 11119 bp, 18 predicted proteins | sample CZODoug2_1_08_16_FD_185931 | JGI IMG/M metagenome (GOLD analysis project Ga0179593, IMG submission 185931) | Vadose zone soil fungal communities from Angelo Coast Range Reserve, California, USA - CZODoug2_1_08_16fungal (PacBio error correction) | ecosystem: Environmental > Terrestrial > Soil >... | reverse complement strand
CTTTTTAGCCTTCGGCCTTTCAACTTTTTTGACGGGAAGGACCCCTCACCATGAAAGTCACTTCCACCTCTTCTTTTTTTTTTTCCGAGGTGGTTGTTCCCCCCCTGCCAAGCCCCCTTCTGGAATACCGTTTTTTCTGTTGTTCATTTTGGACACCTTTTTTTAATTGATAGGACCTATCCCCCCCCATAGAAGTTTTCGCCCTCCCGGCCAAGGCTTCCTAGATTCAACCCTGTCCCGCCGCCATCTGGTCATTAAGGCACAGGTGTACTTTAAACCCTTTTTTCCTTTTTCAGGGTGTGAATGATTTCCACCGACTTTGCCCTCCGACTGTCCCGTCCCCAATTGCCGGCGCGTGCTATCGATTGCCAGAGCATTAAGTCATATTATTTTCTTCAGGGGCAACCGGATTTCACTTTCCAGTTGTCTGTTAGCGTTATAATGTTATGGTTTTTTTCGTTATACCTTTCTGGTTTCAGTTCATGTGTCCGTCCTCGCAAAAGCCTCCACTTCAATACTGCATTTGGAGCCACCCTTTTTTTCCGTAATACAGCCGGTTCCTTTCCGTCCCCTTTAGTCAAACCCCCCGTCTTATTTCTCTGTTTTTTACAATTGGTAATCCTTCCACCCGTTCGTTTCGTTTCTTGCCACGAACCAAGTTTTTCCCCAGTTTTCAGATGGATGGACTTCTGAACCATTGCTTGATGCACCTTCCTCATACACCTCGTCCCTTTTCTTTTTTTCTCCAGGATGTTGACTTTTCAGGCAAAATAAAAGATATCCTGGTTCCCAACCTTCTTTTCTATTCAAACTCCACCGCCTCCCCCCAGTCGCCCCTTTCCCTTCCGCTTTGTGATGTGCCCCATATCCATGCATGTCCCCCGTCCCTCTCATTCCACCGATGGGGTGCTAGGGTCCCTTTTCCCACTTTCGCGAGCCCCACCAAGTGACCTTTATTTTTTCTTCACCACTTTAGATGAGTCAGCTTTTCCCCCCCTTGTGAAGGCTTCGTTTTCCCCCAGCCCGGCACACCGTGGTCTAGCATGTGTATGACCCAGCCCCACAGGCTTTCCCCACTCGCCTTGTCTTTTTGTCACCATTAGCTGGCCCCCCCCCATCCCTTCTTTTTTTTTTTCCCTGTTTGGGTTTTATTTAGGGTGGGAATCAAAATGAACGACGACTTTTTTGCCCCCGTCCATTTCTTTGTAACGAATCCAATATTTTCTTCCTTCCTTCTTAACCGATCCCCCACCCCCTTTTTTTCCTCTCCCATTTCGCCCAATCGGCTCGTTTTCCTCCCTCTGGATTTTTTTTTTTTTCATAAACCGCCCCACGACTCCCGTTAAATTAATATGCTTCCTTCTTCCTGCGAGCCCCGGCCCCCCCCCCCCCCCCCCCCTTTTTTATCCTTCCCGATATCGCCACGGGGGGGTTTTTTTGTTTTTGCACGATACCAGGATTTTTCCCCTCTTTTTTCAGCAGCGGGATACGATCTCTTTTGCGCCTCGTTCCCCTTTCCAATGAGTTCGTGACGGTTAACTGGTCCGGGACCGTTTCATTGATTCCATTTTCGTAGTCCCCCCCTCCTCGGACCCTAAGCGTTTTATATTGGCTTTAAGGTCGTCTATCCTGAAAGGCGTGGGACTCCCCAACACCTCTAAACCAGGTGTTCAGGTGCTAACCCTTTCAGTTCCCCTGGCGTTCCATCCAAAGCTCTATCTCGATTGTGCTCTCTTTTGAAGTGTGTTGGAAACTTTCTTTTTTCTCTTCTTTGTCCCGTCCCACATCCACATTTCTCCCCCCATCCCTCCCTGTTCCACCTTCCCTGCCCAATTTTAGTCTTAAGTATATGTTTTTTTTTTCCCTTCCCTGATAGATCGAGTTTCTTGATCTTTTTCCGTCTTCCAAGTTACATTTCTCATGAGTATTACCCCTGCCTTTTTTATAAATTTTTTTCAGATTGGTCCCTGATGGTCAGTGTTCCCCGTCCTCCTTTAAACACCCTCTGGATTCCCATGGCCTGCCAAGCTTTTAGCACTTTTTTCCGCCAACTTCGGATTTCTACGGATTCCACCCCCTTATTCCTCCAGTTGATTTTTCTGTTTTGAGTTGCACGGTCCTGGGCGTTCCCGCCGGTGCTCTTTTCTTTCATTGAAGCACAACCCCATCCTTCTTCCGTGCCCGGTGGGACACAAGCCTGTCACTTTTTGTTTTGAAAACAACGCCCGTTGCTCTCTTCCCGCGGACTCTGTCGTTCAAAGTCCCCCTATTCTTAGGACGTGATGCTTTTTTCCGGCTTCTGCAGGCCCCTTTCTATTACCTTTTTCCCCCCCTTTTCTGGGCGTGTAAGCCTGTTTCCGCAAATGACCCGCTGTCAATCGTTTTCATTCCTTTTACTAATTGTGCCCCCCCCCACTTGTTCCCCTTCCATGCCACGATAGGACTCACACCCCCCCCCTTCTGAGCGAGTGTGTTGAGGTCATCGTATGCTTCTCGGTCCCTTCGCACGTCGAACCTTTGCTACCCCTCTCTAACCCTGCTCTTCTCTTTTTCCTCCTCTCCCCGGGTTTGGGGTGGTTGAGCCCTTAGGAGCTGAGAGAGGGGGGGAGTGGAGGGCCGTTTCTTGTGTTGTACTTTGATAGGGAATAGTTTTCCTAAGATTGGACTTGCTCGAAGCTATGTCCGCAAGTCCCGTATCCCTCTCCCCTTTTCTCACTTGTTATTTCCGTCTTTTTGTTTGCCAGGGTTTTTTATGTGCCCCGTTTTTCTTTAACCCTTAATTGACCTTACGGCAACCGGTTTTTCTTTGGACTGAGCCGTCCAGGGGCCTTTCCCCCCCTTGCCCCCACAAGTTGGATTTTTTTTTCTTCCCCGTCCCTTTTGCCTTGCACTTGAACCCCATCCTCCCCCCCCCCCGTTCTTGCGTCAGGCTTGCGTCCTGCAGGTTTTTTTTTTCTGTGTTCGTTTTGCTTTTTCTCGTCCACTCCTCCACGTTGTGCCCAGCAGTGACTTTCCCTTGCACTTGGTCACTTTATTGCTTCCCGGCTTCTTTTTTCTGTCCCCTCCCGAAGGCCTTGCACCTAGCACAGGCTCTGTTTTTTCCTATGCCAGGTTGGTTTCGTTCGCCAGGCACCACATCTTGTCTATTTCCCCCCACCCGACGAATCGGGCCTTTCCTACGGGCCAGGGTGGTTGTTTCCGTGGAATACGCTACAACTTTTTTTTTTTCTTCCCCCTGAGCCAACCTTCTTTTTTGACAATTTTCCTTATCCCTTGGATTCGATTTCCCCAAATCTTCCATTATATGCTTTTTTCCCTCGGCCTTTCAGAGTTGACCCCTCAAACTTCCTTTTTTCTGATTTTAATGTCTCTGACGCGCACCCTTCATAAACGTTGGGGCAGCCTACCAAAACCGTGGATTTTTTTCCTGGTAGTTGCTTTGTCTTTTGTTTCGTCCGTCGCTCGACTTATTCCCTTCACCACCAACTTTTCCCTCCTTCCCCTCGCGGACTCTCGCTTGTCTTGAACGCATCGCTTCACTTTTCTGTTCCGCCGCCGCCATTCCCTTTCCCCTTTTTGAGATTTCCCCTTTTTCGGCTTTGCGTATCCTGACCTCCTTTCCCTTAGAGGCACCCCCGCTTTTGTTCGGTGCTTGTCCCTCACCCTCCTCTTTGCCAATTGCCCCCCCTTTGTTGGCGTAATGTTTCGTTTATCGGCCCAACCGTTTCCCCTGCCGTCCCTTTCCCGGAAAGGTTCGCCGCTTCCTCTTTTTTTTTAATATTGTTCTGCTTTTTCCTGGAGCCCGACTGTGGGTCGGGCCCTTTCCTCCTGACCCTTTCTCCATTTTGATTCCCGGCCCCGCTATTTTTGCCCCATAGTAATGTAAGGTAGTTCTTTCCGATATGAGATCTGGGGTCATTTCCCTCCCTGTTTTTTTCTCTTGAAAAGATCTTTGGAAGGGAAGGGTGCTTGGCTGGTTTGACGGCTTGTTTTTACGCTTCCTTCCCTGCCCCGCTTTTTTGATGCGTCCGCTACTGCGGGCGTTTTCCATTGCCGTCCCCCACTCAAACTTTATTACCCGGGCCCCCCCGCCCCCCTCCCCCCTGAGGTTGTTTTGACACCAGAGGATCCCCTATTTTTCATTATAACCAGGTAACTCAATTCAGGTCCTCTGTACCCTTTTTTTGAGGGTCATTCCATTTTGAAACGTTTTTTTCCGTTTTTAAGCCACGAGCCTTCCTTTTTTTGTACGCTGCGAGATCCCTTCAGCTCTTTTTTGAGCCCCATGGTCCCTTACTTTTTTTCTGATGTTGCACCCGTCTTCAAGAGGATTAGGCACATAGATCATCCTCCCCCCCCCCCCCCCATGTCCATGGTCATGATATGCCAGTCCCCCCCCGGTCCCGGAAGGGTCTTCGACCTAAATGTAAGGCTTTTCTTTTTTTTTACTCCCCAGGGAATGGGACTCCCATCATCGCGCAGGAATCTTTCCCGTACTCACAAGCTGTAATTTATCCCAAGCGGAGGCCGTTTTTTTGTCTTTCCGCTTGGTTGCATCCCCCCAGTGGAAATTGAGTTTTCCCATTTCCTGATCCCCCCCCCAGGGAGCCTTGGACACTTTTTTTCCGTGGGCCCCCTTTTTCCCGACCTTTTGACTTGTCAGTTTTTTTTTTACCATCCGGAACCAATTTTCTCTTACTTTTTCTTTTTTGACTTGTGTCGAGGGAGGTTTCTTTGAATATTACTATTTATTGCGGGCACCTAAAAAGCTTGGATGAGGGCTGCCCCACGTCATCCCTTGTATTGCCCCTCCACCCCTGACAACATTGATACCCCCCCCAGTTTTTACCAACCGCGGCTCCCTCCCGCCTTCGGCACTGTCTCACTCTTCGTTTTTCTTCCCGCAAAATTTTTTTGCCCCCTGCTGGTACCTTCCCTTACGGGCTCTGCTAGGAGAACCGTGCGATATTCTTGGTTTATTTTGTCCTTCCTTTTCTTCTTTCTTCGGTCCCAGTGGGCGGACCGTCCCCACTCCCTTCTTGACTTTTTTCTTCCAGACTTGCCTGATGCACCCTTCCATCTTTTTTTTGCTTGTGGCTTTTTTTTTTTTTTTTTTTTTTTACCCGCGGTTATTGAATCTAGATGGCGTTCTTGGCTAACCAAAAACCAACCCCTTTTTTTTTTTTGTCCGTTTTTTTTTTTTTTCCTTTTGTTCGAATCTACTAGACTATCGTCAGGCCACCACCACACAAAAAAAACATTTCCCCCCCCCCCAAGTCCTTTTCATCAAACCCCCTCCCCATAAAGCGTGTTGCAGTCTACATTTGCGGTTTCCACCGAAAACCCCCACCTTGTCCCTCATAGTTTTTCCCCTTCGCTCTCCCCCCCCCACCAGAAGGGGAGTTTAAGACTTCGGGCTCGGTTTAGCTTACATCCCGTAATCTTCTATCTTTTACCTCCCTTTTCCCTTTTTGTTTTTCCCTTTTTCCGATAGGATGGAGCCCCTCCCTTCCCCGGCAATGTGATGGATTGTCTGGGGGGAATGGAACCCCACGCTTCTAAATGCCCAGCTTCCTGGCGGCTGGTGACCGATTTCAACCACCGCCCCTTCCTCGGATGGACCCTTGCCGCTTTTTTCTGGCGTGACTTGGACTTTTTTCCTTTCCGCTATGGCTTTACTAGATTCCTCGGTTTTCTACCCCCCTTAACCGCATGTCTACCCTTTCCATCCATTTTTTCCGCCGTGCGCGTGGCAACACTTTTATTTTCCGAGGGCTCCCCCTTTTTTCTTTCACCCCCAAACTTCCTTTTCCCTTTGTTTTGAATGATTGTGCACCGATGACGCCCTAATCCCCAAAGCCGCATTTTTTCCGACCGCGGCCCCCCTTTGATTTCTCTTTTTTCTTCTTTGGCCCTTCTCCCGAACGTCCCTTTTTTTAACGGGACCCATTTTTGCAGTTTGAATCGATCTTCTTCTCGGGCGGTAGTTCTCCCCCGCCGGACTTTTTTTTCGTTTTTGGTTCGCCCGTTTGTCCTTTGTTGGCGATTTTACATGGTTTTGAGTGAATCAAGCAAGTCCGCCCTCTCTTCAGGAGAATCCCCTAACCCAGTTTTTTCCTTGGACGTTCCGACCAAATCCCAACGTAGCCGTGGTGTACAGGTCACGGGTTTTCAAAAAATAACAAGTGACCTTTTTCTTTTTTTTGTTTTTTAGCAATGGTAAATGTCCCCCCCCCCGTGTATTTCACAATTCTCCCACGTTCATCCTCCCCCTACCCCCTCTTCGACCCGCCTCTTTTTTCCTCCTCTTTCCACGTTCCTTGTTAACTCCTCAGTATACTCTGGTGGAATCAAGCTTGGTCTGTACCAAAATTTAGCGTGTTCGTTGACCTTTTCTCAGCTTTCCCCCCCCGCTTGGAGTTGTCTTCTGAAACTTGGAACACCGTTTTTTCATCAACCTGTGGGTCAACCCCTCCCCCTTTCGCTTTTTTGAAAGTAACCCCTTTAAAATTGCGCCTACGCCCCGTTCTGGGGTTGATGGACTCAGTTGTTCATTCCGGTTTAATTTAATCGGCAGCCCCTATCTGGCGATCCTGTTCCTTTCCTTGTTGTTGGTCAACAAACCCGATCAAAACTTGACCTTTTTTTTTTCCCCCACCTTTCTCCCACAACTCTCTTTTAGAGCTCTTTTGTTTCTCTTGTACAACAACAGGCCTCGTCACCCCAATGCGCCCGAAAAAACGTTTACTTCTCAATGGTGACTCAATTTCCCTCTAATTCGCCCCCTTAGTAAATTGTGAAATTTCTTTTTTTTTCTTCCGGTTTTGCCACCCCCCTCCCTTTCTTTTCCTGAAGAGTGTCTTGTTCCCGACTTTTTCGGGTGCCAGGGCCCTTGTCCACCCCACGAATTATGCGTTCCTCCCTTCCCAGCATCCTCCTCGCTGCCTTGTCCTTTTCCCCAAGCCAAGTCATTTCTTCTACCCAATCGATCGTTATTTTTTTCCAATTATCGTGGGGCGTCCATATTTGGGACCGTCGTGTCCCACGACCGTGACCGAAAGTCCCCCTTCTCTCGGAGCGAAGCACCCGGTTTTCGTCACGGCCTTCGTCAATGCACTTCCCCCTTTTGCCTGATCCCGTTCTTTGAGCAGTGGTTGTGGGTTTTGTGAATCCTTTTATGGCTTCTTGCCCTTACCATTTCCCCTTTCTGAGTCCCCTGTCAATGCATAGGATCGTTGTCAACCCTCACCTGAGGTCTGTCGATGCCCCTTAAGCGTGCCTCTTCGCTAGTGGTTCTTCTCCCCCCCCCTCCCGAGAAGGGTTGTTGTGTTAAGTTTGCCAACCTTTTCCTGGCGTGGCCCCTGGGACCCGTACCACTTGCCCCGGCGTTTTAACCACTTTTCTGCGGCGGAGTTCGATTTTTTAATTTTTTTCGTTGAAACTTTCTTTTTTTCTTTTGGGCGCACCCCTATTTCGCCACAACTATTGGTTGTACATGGGCCTCCGCCACTTTTTCTCCAATCGTTTTTTTGTCCCTCGGACCCTTCGATAAATTGTTCCTTCCGCGGCACAACGGACCGTACGTTAAATTGGTACCCCTTCTCTATTCAAGTCCCCCTGCCGCCGGCGTGAAAATCTGGCTCCCTTCCTTGCTTTTTAGCAAACGAACTTTTTTTTTCTTTTTTCCCCTGTTATGAGCCGCCTTTTCCGTGCGGGGTGATTCTTCCCCCTTTAATTAGTTTGCGGACGATCCACATGTTCTTCCAAGGGTTTTGCCCTTCTTTTTTCTCGGGCGTTGGCTCGGCGTGGCCTGGGCTCGAACTGTGTTTTTTTGTTCGTTGAACTTATTCCCCCCCGTTACTGCTTCCCTTTTCATCCTTGTTTTTGAGGGGAAATTACTGATACGACTAAAACCAGAAGACAGCCCCTTTTCACTTTTTTCCAGCGGACCTCTGGCGCACCGACAAGCTTCTTTTTTTTTTTTTTTGAGTGGTTTTTCAATGCGGAGTTAACACAGTTTTCCCTCTTTTTCCACTGGGTTTGTTCCGTTGTTATTCGGGGCCCTCAACCAATAGCAGCGTCTTTTTTCCCTGGGAATTGGAACGGACGGCTTTGGGTCCCAAAATGTTTCCCACCCATGCCAGCATAGCAAATAACCCCAATATTGAGCGCGAAGGGCGGGAAGGACCTCGTTTTGCCCTTCTCTTTAAGGTAACCGTCCGATACCGTCGTCTTTCCCGGATAAAATCTTCCACCCTCTGCGACATTCCACGGTTCGTTTTTGGAGATGATGGGTAGTTTTTTTTTTTTTTGTTTATTCCCAATTAGTTGCGCCGGTTGTTTGGTTGCCCAGTGATTCTGCGGGGATTGACGCATCTCTGTTTCCCCTCAAGAAGTCGACCTTTTTTCCCCCTTTCTTCGTTGCCCCACCGTTGGGCCCCCCCCCCCTTAACGTCCTTGTTCGCGTGTTTTTTTTTTGGCGGATTTTTCCCTCCTGCATGGTTTTTCCGAATACACTGCGACCCCCAGTTGGTTTATCTTCCCGTTTTTTGCATCCCCTTTTTCAATAAGGTTTTTCCACAAAAAGGCCTTTTCGGTGATCTTGGGCTTCGCAGGTTCGCGTTGTCGTTTTTCTTCTTTTTTTTTTATAGTCAGGGTTTCCCCGGGACTTTCCCCTGAGCTGACTGGGCATTTTGTCTTGCACGGCGTCCCTGCAAAGGATTGTTAACTATTTTATTGGCCTGTGCACCCCGCAGCCACATGAGCACCTGCCTCGTGGATCGGTGCCCCCCCCACGAAGGACTTTTTTTCTTGCCTTGTTTTTTTGCGTCCCCCCCTTTGGCATTCTGCGCTCCCCTGGCCCAGGGCCCATTCTTTTTGCTACCAAGCTTCACAAACCTCCAGCATTTACCTGTTTTTTTCTCCCACCCCCCTCCCAGGCTTTCCCTTGAGATTTGTGCATTTCAAATCGAATCTTTCGGTTCCTTGTCCGTGGGGTGAATGACCCCAACTCGCTTCTTTTTATCCCCCGCGAACAACCCACATTCGCCACTGTTTTTGGCGGCCTGTCACGGGGCCCTCCCTGTTTTTTTCTTGCTTTGATTTCTTTCCCCACAGCCTTTCACCCCGATCTGCCGATTTTTCCCGAAAACACACTTTCCCCCCTCGGTACTTTATTTCGAGTTTTTTGCCTTGGAAAACTCCCAGTCGGTCCCTTTGTAACGGCCGCCTGCCCGCCAGCCTTTTGGATGTTCGATTCACCCTCCTCCGTACTTTTGCGTGAGAAGACCCCCACTACCTTGCGGACAAGGCTTCTCTTGGGGCAGAGGCTACAAATAAGAGGTTTTATTCCCCCTGTGACCCGGGTCGCTAGGTTTATTCTTCACGCTTCCAGGGTCAATTCGCAAGGCGTGCCGGTGATCGTGATTTTTTTTCCCTTGTCTTTGCCGTCTGATCGCCTATTCTTCCGGTGTCCCTGAGGATCTTTATTCCGACCGATCCCCCCCGCGGTCCCTCGACTCCGCAGGCACGATTCAGGTTCCTTCTCTTGGAAGGTTTGATTAGATTCGCCGATCCTGTGCGAACTACAAAGTTGGCGGGCCTTTTTGGGACTCTGTTTGCGGTTGGTTTTTTTTCCTTGAGGACGAGACTGCCCGTGTCTTAGGGTTTTACTTTTTTTTTCCTCTTCGCTTTCATGGGGTGTGTGTCCTGTCTCGTTTCTTCCAAAAACCGTTTTACTTCACGTTTAAAGCAAAAATCGCGATGTGCCCCAAGGAGTTTCCCCCTTTCCCCCCCCGGTTTTAGTGGACAGAACTTCCTTTGGGGTTCTCCCCTTGCGCGCACTTTTTCGTCTTCTTGGTTTTCCGAGCTTTTCTTGTTACGCTGCCTTAGCTATCAATACTTCATCGAGATCCCCCTTTTGTTTGTGGTCTTTTTTTATTTGTTTGCACCCCCCTTCCCGCGTTCGCCCCAGCGATCCCCCCCAGCTCCACACGTGGACGATTACGATTTCCTTTGCATTATTTCTTAGGCATGCCCCCCACCGGTACGGCTTCGAACTCAATGTTCAGGCGTACTTTTACCCCCGTGACGTGGTGCACGACTCCCCCCTGGTCCTTTTGCTGTAGGCCTTTTTTCCGAAGCCCTCGCTCCGGTCCCGTCAAAGGCAGAATGTAATTTGAGACTAGAGGAAACCCTTCCCCCGTTTTTTCCAATTTCTTTGCCGCGTGGCCATCCATTGCCTTCCTTTGTTCGAGGTGCCAGTGCAGCGCCCTTGCCCCTTTGTTTTTTCTTTTAAGCTGACACCGTTTTCCCCCCACTTGCCTTGATTTGACCCATTTTTTTCACAGACAGTACTTCTTTTCTTGTACGACTTACTTCTGTTGATATTACGCTGGTTTTTTTGTTCTTATCCCCGGTTTCATTGGCTTTTGCGATTTTCTCACCCGCCCAATGGTCTTTCGAACGCCCCCCCCCCCCTTGCCAAACCTTTGATAACCCTAACAACCTGGGTCCCCCCACATTTTTCGCTGGTGTACCTAGACCGTTGAACGTAGAGCTCCCCCTGTTCCCCCCCCCCTGCACATGTGCCTTTTTTTTTCCTCCTGAATATATATGAACCGTCCACTTCCGCGGTGTCGTATAGGAGACTTTTCCCCCCCTCGAACTTACGCCTTTAGGAGAACCTTCCCTTCTTTTTTTTCGGCGTCCATCGTTCTACAATACGGCACCCCTCCCTTGCTTGAAGGGTTTCCCCATTGACTGGTTAGGAATTGCTCCCCCCCCCTTTGCCGAAATCTCCGTGCGCCGTTCTTTTTTCTTTTAGGCCCTTTTTCTTTAGTTATCGGCCCCGAAACAAAAAACCCCCCCCACGAACAACAAAAAACCCTTTTGTGATTTTTCTTAATCCAGTTCTATCGGAAGTCACCCACCAGTTGTCCCCCCCCGATCATAATTCTTGACGAACAACGTCTGCCCTCGATGCTTTTCGTTTGACCCTTTTTTTGCCAGTTTTCACCCCCCCCACCCTCCGTTCCAACCTCTGCGTTCCGGTTATCTGGCATTCTCTCTTTCCCCTTCCCAGCGTGTTTCCCCCTGTCGGAGCGGTTTCCCTCCTTTC
>Ga0179593_1505659_pt1 | contig 11119 bp, 13 predicted proteins | sample CZODoug2_1_08_16_FD_185931 | JGI IMG/M metagenome (GOLD analysis project Ga0179593, IMG submission 185931) | Vadose zone soil fungal communities from Angelo Coast Range Reserve, California, USA - CZODoug2_1_08_16fungal (PacBio error correction) | ecosystem: Environmental > Terrestrial > Soil >... | reverse complement strand
TTCAGTTTTCGCAAGTTGCCCCTACCATGGCGGTCAGTCTTTGCCGTCGTAGCCCATGCGTTGCTGACAAATATTGTCCCTGCCCTCCTTTCCCGATCGACTTCTTCGTCCAGGTCAACTTTTTTTTTCCCCTTCTCTTCTTTCCAAGTCATAAGTCCCACTGCGAGCTCATCGTAGGATCCTTTCTAGAGGATTTTTTCTTGCATCCTCTTTTTTCAGGGCGGGACTCTGTGCTCCCCCCGTTCCTGCATTCCCTGACCCGGAAGTGTTATCAACCGCGGTAACTTGCCTGCGGCCGCGGCTTGCATTTCCCTTGCCGCCTTTCTCCCCTCGGCCATGCGTCCTCCGTTAGCTTCTCCATTAATCCCCTTTTCTCCGTACAACTATAGCGCTGTTGGCCGAACAAACGGTTCCCCTTTCTGGCTATCTAAATTTCCCCCTTTGGCCTTTCCTGAACGGACGTTAAACGGCAGTCCTCTCTATGCGGGCGTGCAGTCGTCCTCCCTTCCTTAACTCAAGTCAAAAAAGGTATTTGTCCGCCGAGGAAGTGGTTTGTATTGCCTCTGTGCTACTCTTCTTTTTTCCCCTTCTGGAAGATGCAGCCCTCTAGCGACTTGCGGTAGAAGGACGTTCTTCCCCCTTCCCCTCCCCGCCGGGGAATAGGGCCGATATGGACAGCGTGCCAATGTTGCCCTTATCTTTTTTTTGACCGCATGATCGTTTTCGCACTCGGTCTCCTTGGCCGTTACCTTTCCCCCAGGTGGAAGGAAGTAGTTCACCGCCCTGTTTGAGTTGAAACAGAGCGCTGGTGGCCCCCCCCCTTCTTTGAAGGAATCCTTCCTTCCGCGCCGCTCATTTCTTAATCCTCCTTCGAAGTTCACCCTTCCTCCTCTTCACCAGTAATAGGGTCTTTGATCTGAAGCAGGCAGTGCAACGAGCCTTTTTTGGGTCATCTTTTGGCTGCCGACGCGTTCCCCCTTACAGCCCGGAACACTTTCGTGATCTAGTCATTTGTCAAGAGGAATGAGAGCTTTCCCTCGTTTTTTGCCTTTTCCTCCCCTCTTATCGCTGTGAAGACGGTCGACCGCGTCTTTTTTTGTCCGGAAAATCTGATCAGCACTTGAAAGGGCAGTCTTTTCTCCAGTGTAGGGATGTCTCTTTCTAAGCTCGGCCCCTTTCTTCTCGAACCATGCGAAGGGTCTTCTTCGCCTTCATCAGCCGGACGCTTTCCCCCTTCAGAGTCGGATCCAGGTCAAAGGAAGGCGGACCCTCCGACCGATGATGTGCCCTCCCCCCCAGAGCGAGGGTCCTCTCCCCACTAGCGCCAAGAGTGCCTTCCCTCTACGAACAGAGCACCTGTAAACTGGGTATGGTCGATACTTTCCTCGGTAGTCTGGCTCATGCTTTTCCCCCTCTCCTCACATGAAGATCCCGCCCCTTCCGGTAGAACTCGCACCGTATCTAGCAAGACCGGGGCTCCCCTCGTGCTCCCTTTTTGGTTTTCTTTTCCCTTTTTTCTTGCCGGTGAACAGGAATTCACCCTTGGGGGCTGGGCGATTCTGTCGACCCCCGAGAGGCGCAGCTCCAGTTTTTTCTTTTCGTCGATCCTTTACTCCCCGTTCCCAGACCAGCATTTTGTCGTGCGAGCGGCCCCTTTTTAGTGGAATCTGGACAGCAGTTCAGGGGTCTTTTTATTACTGCTTGGACCTTTTTCTTCCCTCTTTCTCTCCTTTGCAGATTTTTAAGACCGCGGGACGGTTTTTGATGTGGCCGGGTGTATGGAGTGGCGCGAGGCAGGAGATTCGATGGGTTTTCCTCTCTTCACGGCCCTTTTTTTATCATGCCATTTCGGGACAATACGCCATGAACGGCCCTCCGGTCCACTGTATTTCTTCACGGGAAACGGTTTTGCCTTCTTTTCTTTTCGGACTCTTTTGCCCGCATCGCCTGATGGGCTTTTTCCCTGCCAGGCCCCTTAAAACGGCTGGGTTTTTTTTTTTTCACCTTTCCGACAAGCTCGGCCTTATGGGGTATCTTGAATAACATTTTTATCCCTCTCTCTTCTAGCGGTTGCCCCCCTTCCTCCCTCAAGTACTTTTTTTGCGGGCTGAGGGATCCGACAATTCATCACCGCCTTTTTTAGTTGAACATTAGTTGCCCCCCCTCATCCCGGCTTTTCGCCGTCAGGCCACGGATTTTTTTCCGCATTCGTGAATTTTTTCCTTCTCGCTGAGTTTCGATAGCCGCCTCCCCCAGGAATCCTCAACTTCTGATCCCCATCAGCCTCCCTCAACCCCCCCTCCCCAAGCATGTTTAATTCGAAGATCACCGGGATCCTCGTTTTCATTTCACCCCCCTTGCTCTCAGGGCGATATAGCCTTTCGGAACCGCCCTTCTTGTTTTCCCCTTTCTGCGTGCAGTGCCTTTCGAGGAGGCACGAAGAGTCAACCCCTGGTTCAGGCACGGGCCCCTCCTCCCGACGAAATTTAGATGCTTTTCCGAGAGCGGTACAGCTCTTCCTGGCGAGGTGGACGTTCGAGCTTCCCCCCGCAGCTTTCCCAAGGTTCTTTCTAATGCTTCGACCATCCCCCCCCCCCCCTAAGTTGCCCGCAGCGTCTGCGGTTCTCTATTGCTTCGTCTCCAGGAGCCTTGAGGGCTCTGATATTGTCCTTTTTTTCGAGATGTGAAGAGTTCTAAAATCGTCATATGGTAAGGGATTCTGAGAGCAGCGCGGTTTCCTCCCTCTTTGTCAGAGGTTGTTCACGCGCGCACGTCCATCGGTAATCGCTTTCTCTGAGGCCCCACCTTACAAAAACAAATCGGCCTCTTCTCCCTGTTCATCTCTTCCCCTTTTGTTGTATGTTTTCGATTATACCACAGATTCAAGCCCTCCCCCTAGTTACTGTGCGGGCTGAACCCTACCGGCAGGTGTCCGCTTTCCTTTCCGTGAGCAGAGTTCATCCCTTGACGATGTTCCCCCTTCACGATCCCTTGCCTCGGCGGATATACCTTCCCCCCCTGACGATTTCCGCAGTTTCTTCCCCCAAGGAAGCCGAACATCTCCCTCCTCAGAAACTTTTCCCCACATGGGAGGCTCTGTTTTGAATTCGAAATATCGACCCCTCCTTTTTTGTTCCGCCATTTCCCCTTTTTTACTTCTTTTCTTCTTGCCTTGACTAGCCCGTTACTCGACTCGCGTCGTTAAGCTCTTTCCCCTAGTCCGCCGGTCTCGGTTTTACCTCCCCTTCCCTCTCCTAGGTTTTTTTTCCTTGCCTTTCCTTTTCTTTCGTGCTACTTCCTTCGCTCCTCACGCCCCAGGCTAGGCTTCGCGTGCGAATGAGAGATCCCATGCTGCCTGGGGTAAATGCCTCCACCCTCTTATCCCTTTTTTCCCTGTTTCACATCTTTCCAGATGGCCAGTGAATGTACTTTGACGAAACGCGTCCTCCCTCCCTCGTGATTGAGCTTTGTGCTAAAGAGGAATATACGTCTTTATCCCGTTCGACCCCCCTCTGTCTGTCCCTCCTTCCAGGACGGCGACAGCGCCTTCTGAGCGTGAACGTTCCGGGGACACAGAAGTTTAGGTGATGTGACCCCCCGAATGTCTTCGGCCGCCATCAAGGTCCCTCCTGGATTAACCTTTTCTACCCCCCCTCTTGGCGATCCCCTTCCCCTTTTTCTATGGGCGCTATCAAACTCTTTCCCCTTCACAATGAAGAGAAGATGTTAGCTGAATACAAAACCAATTTCGGCTCGTTCTGGGCTTTCCTTTCTTCTCTCTCTCATGAAGATGAGGGACCCATCTCCGCATCTGACACCCCCCCCCCCCTGAGAATCCAAATGGGTCATAATCTTGATTTTCTCGAACTCTTTTTCTCCCGTGTTCAAGCGCCTCCCCAGCTTCGGCTTAGAAGGGACGATCTCCGGTGGCGATAATAGATACCCCTGATCGCTCAGGAATAAAAGGACTTTTTTTTTCCCCCGGAAGATCTCCGTAAAATCCCCTTCCTCTCCCCGCGGTCAGATAGAACTTTCCATGCATACCTGGCGCCCCAGCAAAATGAAACCGTCGTGAAACTATGACACGTCTTTCCCACCCGCATCAACCTGAGTTTTTCTTTCTTTTCTCCGAACGTCGCCCTTGACGCGGACCTCTTTTCGAGGCGGTAGAAATTCGCAGACTCCGGGGCATTCAATGTTTCCCTTTTCTGGATAGCATTTTTCGTATGAGATAGGTAAGTGTTTAAACGCGTACGTTCTTCTCTTTTCCTTTTTTTCCCCCCGGCTGTTCACTTTCTCCGGCCTTTCCTCTTCTGAGGTGATGCTCTCTTCCCTCCAGACTAGCCTTCCTCCCAGACAAATACCCAGCCGGAGATGTTATCTCCTTTATTTCTGGCGATAGTTCCCTCCTTTCCCCTCTAGATGATAGGGCCAGGACTCGGCTTTGGACGAGGAAGCGTCGCTGCCTTGTTAAGCCTTCCTTTTCCCAGGTTTTCTCTTCTTTCCTTCGCGTTCCACGCCCTTTCGGCATTGTCGATTTTCTCGTTCCGTCACCGGTGCTTGGACGATCCTCACCTTGGCTATCGCCGCGCTGACTCTATCCGTGATCTTTTTCTTTTTTCGCCTCTCCCCGCTTCCCCGGAAACGTTTCCCCATGGCTCACCGAAAATTTCCTCAGGACTTCAACTAGCGTGTCGAGATCACCGATTTTTTTTTTTTTTGTCCCTGCGGGAGCTTTTGGATGTCGCCTACCCCCTCCACTGCTTTTTTTCCACTCCCTGCTATTGCACGGCTGCGATTCGCCGACACGCTCCTTTTTTTATGGCACATTAACTCCTCGGAGGGTTTGCTTCCTCCAATTGAGCAGGCGCCCCCGAAGTGGGAAGTCCACCCCGCTCGTTTCCCTGGCTAAAACAGTGCTTTTCCTCCTAAGGTTTTTCCCCAGCGCCCTTTGACAGAGTGCGATCTCTCCCCTTTCCCCCTTCGCCAGTAATTCCTCCTTCCTGCACATCGATGGCCTCTCCCCCATAGAGGAAGCAGACGTCCCGGCTTTCTTCCCTTCCCCCCGCCTCAGAACCACTCTCCTCTGTTTTTGCGCCAGTCCCTCTCCTCCCCCACTCGGACAGGAAAGACCCTCCCCCGGCGAAGATTCCCTCCTCCTTTGGTGCGGGAGTAAGCCCCGATCGGCGAGGCACAGCACGCCCCGTTCTAGTTAACTTTTTTTCCTTCCCTCTTTCCTTCTCCCCTCCCTCTTTTTCCACGTTGTCGGCAACACTGTCGATAAGGGATGTAAGGATACACGACTTTTTTCCTTCCGCTCAAGAGGTTTGCCGCTAGTAAGCAGCCGGACGCCCTTCCTCATGCTCGCACTCCCCTTTTTCTATCCTTTACCGCGGTTAATCGACACTCATGTCAGGCGGTATGAATCCCCCCCGAGTCAAGCTATGCGCGTCCCCCTCTCACTGGAGAAAAGGGGACCTTTTCCCTTCATCTCTATTTAAAACTACTCCACGAACAAATGAGTTCTTTTACTTCCGGTTTACCCCGTCCCTTCTTCCTCCCCCAGAGTTTGGACTTCCTATACTGTACCTGTCGATCGGGCCTCCCCCTCCCTCAGCCAGAGTTCGGAACGTCCCCTCTTGGTCGTTACTCGGCGATACATCAAGCTGACCCTCCTTTTTCCTTCACCCCTTTCCTCTCTCTCTTTTTGTTTTTTGTGAGTCTGTGAAGTTGCCCTCTCCCCTTGGTCAGCTGAGTATCACGCAGTCCCTCCTGCGGGCGTGCGGAAATCGCGAGCTTTCCCCGATCGGACAGGTACGTAGCTCCATTTCACGCTGTACAGGCGCCGGAATTCGGGACCTTCCTACTTGCTTCATTTTTCGAGCCCGACGTTTCCTTTTTCGACTCGCGTTTTCGCGCAGAGGGCGGGGACTCCTCCTCTGAAAGGAGCACAGTTGGTCGATAACCGCGGTAAACGTTGCTTTCCGAGGCCTCAGGAAATGTTCGGCGCTTCCCCTCTTGGTCAGCACCTCGGTTATTCTCCTCTTCCAGGTTTTCGTTTGATCCGTAATCACTAGGGTAGCCCGAACAAACGTGTCCTGCATGTTTTTTTTATCTCCCCTTCTGCAGTTTCACCCGTCCCACGTTAACTAGGAAAGTAAGAGATCGTTCTTGTTTTTCAGAGCCGATAGGGTTTCCCTCACAACAGGTATGCCGCTCCCCCCCGAGCAGGGTTCGTGCCGTTTGAGGCTCCTTCCCCTTTCTTGGATGGAAGAGGTCCAGTAGCGCTTGATTCTCTTTCCCCTCCGCAGGGGAAGTCTTCCCCCCGTCTGAAAGCGCTGCAAGCGATCGTTAAGCTGTTTTTTTTATCAGTTCGCCACCCTTGGCCGTTACGATGGCGGCCCACCGAGTCGTTCCCTAACTGTTTAGCCCTTGTTTAACGGGACAAAAACTTATTTTCCAGTATTCTCCGCGCCAGATAAAGGTTTTCCTCTGAAGTTTCTTCCCCCCAGTCTTCTCGGAGATATGAGCATTCTTGCCACCGATCCAGTTTTTTACAGGGCAATGTAGGATTTCCCGAATCGGAATCACATGCATCCCCAATCTCGGTGATTCTCCCTTGTGAAGGCCTTTCCTGATTTCCCCAGCAGTTTTTCTCTGGATGCACGTTAAGCCTTCGTCTGTGAGCGGGCTCCCCCAGCAAGTAGTCGGCACAAGAGATCCCTCTTTTCGGCGTCTTTCGCGGGCTCCGCCAGGGTAGGATTCTCCCCCCCTCAAAGGGAGTATCTTCCTGACGTTCGCTGTCACCGCGACTTTGGCGATTTCTCGCCAGCGGGTGGTTCCTAAGAAGAGAAGAGTCTTTCTTTCCCCCTTACGGCAGATTCTCCCACCCCTAGACGATGCTGTAAGCTCAGGCCGGGGCCGGATTCCCCCTTTATCCATCTTTTTCCCTTCTACCCCTCTTCGAAAAAGCGCCGTTACCCCAAGGGTTCCCGATATCCAGGTGCAGCGTCTGTATCGAGAACAGCTACCCCCTCAGCAGCTCTTTTCCCGAAGGTAGAAATAGTCCCCCTTGCTTCTCGCACGACCCCAAAATCGTACCCTCGAGTATCTGACGGGGGTATTTTTTCTGTTTCCAGTTTCTCCCTGGCGGTGCGCGCGGCCCCTTTGTCTCCCGCGCAGAGGCGTTTCTTTCTGCGAGTCAAACCCCTGTTTTTCATTTACGACCCCCCGGCCCCGGGTTGAAGTTTCTCTTTTCCGTCTTTTCCCCCTCGAAGACAGGCCTTGGTGCCTTACAGCCAGTTACCGTTCGATCTGACTCGCAGGCGCGAGATTGTTTTCTTTTTCCTACCTCGGCCTTTTTTTTCCGGGCCGGGGATGTCCTTTTCTTCCTGATGATCGATGATCGCACCCCCCGCCTTTCTCGGAGAAGCCGTTTTCCCGCGATTGACAGGCGCGTCACGAGCCGTGACCGGCCACCACCTTGTACCAGGGTTCTTTTTTTCGTTCCTTTTTTAGATGGTGTTTTCCCCCTTCTTGCATTAATGGTCTCCAGAGAAAAAGTGGATATGTTGCCCGGAGGTTGGTTTTCACCGATCCCCTCTTTTTGCGTCCCCTGGGGTTCCCTCATAAAATCTTTGCTCGAGTTCTCGATGGGATGCGAATAGCGGTGTACCCCCATGCGCTCCAAGTACTTCTGTGGGTCTTGAGGGACTTGCGACCAGAAGCCGAATCCTGTTTCCCTTTCCCTTCTTCTCTCAGACCGGAGATGTCTCTGGCCCAAGGCGGTCCCCCTCTGTGAATGGTCAAGTCTCGCTGCGCGTCCCGTTCCCCACCAGACTCCCTTTCTCTAGTCCCTCCCCTCTTTTCCCCTTTCAAATGCCTTGCCATTTGGAGCAACTTTTTTTCTGCAGTGATACCACCGGGATAGAGGGTGGTGACCCCCCCCCCCCTTTTCTCTGCATTCGCCTCTCTCCGGTGAACGCATGGTGCATCGGTAATCGAGGCGGGATCAACGAAGACTTTCTCATCTCCATCCTCTCCCCGGAGATTGCTCCCCTCTCTCGGCCCCAAGAAGGATCCGGAGGTGGCCGTATGGGAGTCTCCCCCTCGATTAGCCCCTTTTCCAAAGATCTTTCCCTATTTCCCCCCCCTACGTTAAATGGAGGACGATGCGGTCGAATTCTCCTCCCATGTGGTATTAAAGGTCAGTCGTTTGGCTGAGGATATGTATATTTCTTTGGCTCTCTGGAATAATTGCAATAGTAAATACTTCCAGGTATCGACAGAATTTTCTCTTATTTTCGTGAACCCGGTGTAGCTCCTTTTGGTCCTCTAGCACTTTCCCCCCCAGGGAAAAGAAGTATATGGATAGGACTCGGAAAACGATAGGTGCGGTGTAATCTTCTCTTTTTGTTTTTTTCCGCATCCCAAGATAAAGTACCCTTTCGGAAGCTACCCCTTGATGTGATGGGCCTACTCGCCGGACACGATGGGCCTTTCGACGAGTTCCGGACCCTGAATACTCCTGGACACATCCGTTGCTCTTCGGCGGATACCTTTCCCCCTCATTCTTTTCGTTCTTTTCCACATTTTCCCCCCAGGAAGGCGCCCAACCACCTAAGAACCTCCTTGAGTGACAACTTGGAGGTCTCTGGAGCAATTCTCCCTCTCCGTCCCTGTCACCCCACTTTGGGGGTACTTTTTTTGCTACGCACTAACGAAATAAGACGTGTCGTAAGAGATGCTCTCGAATTCAGACACGTCCCCTATCTCCCAGTCTAGATCCGAATATAAGAGTTTTTTCCTGAGAGCCAGTGTTTTTCCCGTGGACGAGGAGTCCCCCCAATGAAACAGGCCGTTCCCTTCGGAGAGGCGAATCTATCATCCCCCTGGCTGCCGGGGTCCCCCCCCTAGTATAAAGTTTCTTTCCCATGAGAAAAGGCTTGCTCCTTTTCCCTGTGCACTCCTCCGGCGGATTCTCTGTCCGCGCAGAAGGATGAGCTGCTCATCGCTTTTCTTCCTGCGAAGCCTTCCCCCCTCAAGACGATGGGAAACCGCCTTTCCCCTTTTTCCCCCAAGCGACGGGCTTGGATGCGCATGGCATTCCCTCGGTGCTTCGGGCCCCTGCAGAAATATAAAGCCGCCCAGTGTGGATTCGAATTCACCTTCCCCCCCTCTTCGATCCCACGAGATGTTTTGGCTCCCCCTCTGTCTTCGGTCCCCACGGATTTTTCTTCCTTTTGCCCCCCCCCTCACACATGGCCGGTTGTATTGTTGGCAGTTGCTTCCTTCAGATGAGGGACACCCACCCCCACTGAATTCCCCCCTCCTTTCGTCCTCCTGGGACAGTAGTTATGTCGACCCTCCCCCTGCAAGGCGTTACCGCGCCGGTCATCTCTCTGATCAGATAGATGTTTCCCCTTCTTGAGAAGACGACTAGAGAATTACCTGCGGCCCGTTCCGGAGAGACCCTCCTCTCGGGCAAAGTTCCACAAGTGCTCGGATGCGCGGTTCCGTCGCCTTTTACCATGCCCTGCGCAGCACTTCACGCCGGTCGTCCTTTTTTTTTTCGAAAAGAACGTTCCACCCCACGCTCGCAATTCAACTTTTGTCGTTTCATTTAATTTCTGGTTGGGACGCTCGGCGAATAGAGGCGGTCCCGATCGAAGAAGTCCAGGTGTATTTTTTTCACTGCATCCCTCAAATAAACCCTCGTTCTTGCCGCGCGTTCTTTCGTGCAGAGTCCGGTTCACGGTGAGACCGGATGTTCACTTCTGCATTTTTTTTTATGTCCCCTCCCTATCCTGAAACCGGGATCTCCCCCCTCCCAAGTTGTAAAAATCTCTTCTCGAGTAAGCTTGGCATAGTCTGCTATAGTGGGTCTTCTTTCGCTTTCCCCAGCCTCGTGTCCCCCTCGGTGGAAGATTTCCGCCGTCGCAGTTCCTTCGCCCAGAAGAGGAGCTCGTTTTCACCCGCGGAGCTCCCTCACGGCTTCATTTTTTTCGGAAGCAGCAGTCTTTCTCCTCCCGTGGCTTGGACTTCTCTATCGCCAGAGATGAACTCCCCGGTCAATGCGTGGTGCTTTTCCACTTTCTGGCTACGCCTCACCTTCTCATGGAGGAAACGTTGTCCTTAAAAGGCTCTTTTCTGCAGACTTCCCCTCGCTTTTTCTGCCGAGATCACCGAGGATTCTGCGGTTTCGAGTCCCCCCTCCCCCTTCCCTGATTTACACATCACTGTCCGTTGGCACGGACCTCCCCCCCCGCAGTAAACCATATTGTACGGAACATCCTTTCCTAGTCCGTTTCTTCCTTCGAGGCGCTCATTTGCTTTCTCGAAGTGGGCCCGCCCTTTTTTCGGTTAAATGGATCCACCGTGCTGTGAAAGAATCAGGCACATGTGTTTTCCCGGGCCCCCCTCTGTGCTACTCTCTTCCGAGGGAAAGTAAGCCAGTCCCTACCTCGAAGGACCTTCCCCTTTTCCCTCGGGTTATAGCGTCTCCGACGTCCAGGCTGGCATTGCCGACCCCCTTCCTTTCTGCCTCCTTCCCTCCCTCCGCACGAGATGAGCCTTCAGATCTTCCGGAAGACACCTGCTCGGCGAAGCTCCACTAATAGGTAACCGTTTTTTCTTTAGTTACCTTCCCCTTTTCGGAAACCGGGCCCGCATCACTCTCTTGGTTAAAGGCCCCCCTTTTTTGGCTCTGTGGTTAACCTGGTCCTTTTTCCTGGGAAAAGTTTTGCACCGCCCCCTCTAATTTCTTGGATCAAACGGCCTCTATTAGAAGTCCCTTTTCCGGGCTGACAGGGTTTCCGTCCGGAAACACGAATGTCCTCTCCTCCTCGGCCGCTGCCCAAGTTAACTCCCTCTCCATGTAAGAGGATGCACCCCTCTGGTGAGTCCCGGCCCTCTGAGAGAAGGCCGAGAGTCTTACCGTAGATCTTCACTTCCTGAACTCTCTCCGCGTTCTTTTCCTTCTCCCCTTCCCCAATTAAGGCGACTGTCTTTGGCCCTGTAACAGACGTTTCTGCTTTTGCGCGTTAAGGAAAACCTAGCACCCCTAGACCTCCGCCCGCCGTGGAGGAAGCGGCCCCTTCTGGTCACCCCCCTTTTTTTT
>Ga0179593_1490700_pt1 | contig 11119 bp, 9 predicted proteins | sample CZODoug2_1_08_16_FD_185931 | JGI IMG/M metagenome (GOLD analysis project Ga0179593, IMG submission 185931) | Vadose zone soil fungal communities from Angelo Coast Range Reserve, California, USA - CZODoug2_1_08_16fungal (PacBio error correction) | ecosystem: Environmental > Terrestrial > Soil >... | reverse complement strand
GATTTCAACGGTCTTGAGCGTTCTTGCGTGAATAACTTTTTTGACGGGAATGACCTCCTTTTAGTTTCCCCGCTTCAACCATTTTCCCTCACAGAGGGAGACGCGGCCCGGTTCCCTTTTTGCTTACGTTTCAACCCTGCTGCCTCCCCCGAGGAACATGCACTCCATTGTCGATCAAGCTATGATTTGGCGCTTCTTGCCACCCCTGGATTTGCCCCATGTTTGCCCATTAATTCGCCCTATTTTCCTGTTGCGGCTAACCCCGCTTCTTCTTTGGCTGTAGGCCATCTCTCTTTTAGGTTTCTTCAACCAGTATTTCAGCGTTTTAACAACCGGTCCCCCCTGTTTTTTTTTTTTCCTGTGCGCCTCGGTTTTCATCATATACGGATCCTTATTTTCATCTCAGACCGTTCAACTCAAGATGGTCAACAATGCAGGCCCTGCATATCCAGAGTTTGCTGATTTCCCTCCCCCCTTGCCCCCCTCACATGGTTTTTTCCCCAAGTATTTGGTTAATTTTCACGGCCCGGAACGGCCGTGTTATCCCCCATTTGCATGTAATGTAGCTGTTCAACTCTCTTTTCATCGTTCATATTTCAGGAATTTGCACCACACTTCCCGCCCCGCCACAGTACAACCCCAAAAAAATTCATGTCAGCTGCCTTTCCCCCTTTTACAGCACTGTCAGTTTTAGACTCTATTCTTCTTTTCTGTCGTTTGGACTTGGGTGAGGGCCCCCCCAACAATTGAACGGTTTTCCTTTCCTGTTGAACCTTCCAGCTTTGGTGCGTCCAAAGTAGTTTTAGCTTTTTTCTGCGCCGGATTCCTTCTGATCGGTCATGTCTCATGCCGCACGGTTGATAGCATCCTCCAACTTTTTGGGGAGAGGTGCCTTTTAGGACCGTTTTTATATTGGGGCCGTTCGCCGATTTCCCGGAGTCTTTTTAAGGTTTTGTTGAACCGCGGCATTGGCGGACGAACATTTTTGCCCAGCGGCCCCGCGCTTTTTCTTCTTTTTTTCCTGTGTTGAGGCGTCAGCCCTGTCCTCCCCCCTCATCCACGCCCTCGCTTGCTTTCATTGGGCTTTGGATTGAGGTCGAGTTGGCACAATTCGTTGTCTGCTTTTTTAGGCAACCTGGCTTGTTACATGTTGATCGCCCCCCGCTTCTTTGACTCGACCCCAGGCAAGTTAGTACTTGTCAGGTTTGCCGACACCCCTCTCCCTTTCGGTTTCGAACTTTTTGTCCATTTTTTTTTACAGTTTTATGCCTTTCCCGTTCCCGCTATTGCCCCTTGACCTCTTGTCGGCTCCATCCTTTTGCACAAAAATTTCAAGACTTTGGGGCGCCATCATGCTAATGTTGAATTCTTTTTTGTCCATCCTTTTTAACGCGCTACGCTTTAATATTCGTCCCGCCTAATTTTTGGGCACTTAGCAATTTCGAGCTTAGACAGAGTCGATTGTTGAGGGAACCCTTCCCCCAATGCCCCCGGCAGGAACAATCCCTTCTCGTGTTAATCCATTAACCCACTTTTTCCCTGGCTCTATTTGAGGGGCCTCCCCTTCTCCCCCCACATTCCCCACACAGTCTTTTCGGTCTGCGCGTCAGGACTCCGACGGAACTCATTCAGCACCTGTCATTTTTCCTGACGCACGACTGTCATGCCTTGGGAGATGAAAATTTTCAAGTTCTCAGTGTTTCAGAACAGTTTTCCCGTACTAAAAAGGCATGATAAACTCCATTTTAGGACCCAAAGGATTTCAGCGAGCGGGGTACTTGCGCCCAACATCCGGCCTCATTTGCTTTCTCCATCTTTCCAAAGACATATTAATGACCTTCCCATGTTGCAACACCGCCTCTTTTTTATAACACGAATCCCATTTGCTTTTTGCGTATCCTTTGTACAACTTTTTTTGTTTCTCACTTTAATTTGTCAATTCCTATCCCATTTTTCCCAAGTATTCGGTTGCTCATCAGTTCGTGGTATGGATTGTTCATTCCCTGGTCCCACTTGGCTGCGTACCCATGGGTATAAGGTATGAATCATGCAAGTTTGAAGACTGAAAAACTTCTGCAGATGAGAAGTAAAAAGACAGAGACTTAAATAATTGTAGTTGTTCGATAATTTGGGAAATTTACCTCCTTTCTTTATTACAATGACCAATTTTAGCTAAACTGCTCACAAGGTCACCGGAACAGTATTTTGTTTATACCCAAACCCCGTAAGGCATTTTTTTTACAGAGCACCTTAGGAAGTTGCTACCGGTTTTTGGGTGATCCAGGCCATGCGTTTTTGGTGGAAATCCCAACAAAACTCTACTCTTTTTCCCCCAGTCCCCAGCTTTTTTTCACTGTCGGGGTCCCCAGATTCCAATCAGTGAAGTACTGGCTTAGGACCCCTTTTTGACGCTAGTACTAGTTTGTTTTCCATTTCCCTCTCCCTCCCCCCAGTCCATTGAACCCCTCAGGACCTTGTAACCCACCCAACCAGTGGGATACTGCAAAACCAGTAACGTTAAGACGGTTTTTGACCTTCTTTCCTTCCAGACCCCACGTGTTATAACTGCCAACACTGCTCACGCTTCTTTATTGGAGGTTGACTTCACTCGGGTGATTTACATCCATAAGGCTCCCTTCCTATTGGAGCGGTTTTTTGTTAGTTTTTCATTCAGGAGTTTAGAGGTTTACCCCGATTGTCGAGGTGATTTTTCCAAAACTTCCTTTGCTCCCATGGGTCGTGAAGTTCCGCTTTCCATTTCGCGGGCGTGTTCACGTTGTGATTTTTGGTAGTGACATAGATAAATAGACCCGTTAATGCAGTTTCTGTTTCGGGACGTAACCGAAATTCATAGAATAAAATGGCCTCTCTTCCAAGAAATTCCTCATCACGGATTTTAAAGCACGCGGCATACCTCGTATATCCAGCTGAAAAGATTTTCTGCCTCCAGATACAGTTTTTGACATGTATTTGCCCATGGTTTCAGCCTCTTCCATTCTGACAGGACTTCAGCTCTTGCAGCTGGTCTCGAATTACCCAATGAACCCAATTTTCTTTATGATCTCTCTTTATCATTCCAGGTGGTTTTGTTAGTAGCATCTCCTTTTTTGTTGTTTCCGTTTGGTGATGCCGTTCCCATCGCGCGTGATGATTTTCCTGTTTGCCCCCCTTGGTTTGTTGCCATTCCCTGAAGTTAAACTTCCGTGGATCGGAAGCTTACTGGCTTGATTGGATGCGCCTTATCTTTTTGCGTACCCTTTTCTTCCCTTGTCGTTTGCGGCTTCTTTTTCCGGCTAACGCCCGTCGTTTCCCTGCGCCTGTTTTTCCTTTCTCGCCCGTGATCTTTTTGGCTTGTGAGTCCTTCACAAAATTCCCCCCAACAAAACACCACCTTTATGTTACCCATGACTCCATCTCAGAGTTTTTTCTGAATTGTCATCAAGTTGCATCCCACGACATCCCCAGTACAATGTGTAATAGAATTTTTCAGCTCTTTCTCTTTGAACCCTTCTCTCGCCCCGATCAATTATCGTGTTAAGTGCTTGGCCATTCCGTTCCGGTTTCCGTCCTCAGTCTTTGTTCCCGGTTTCGTCCATCACGCGGTCTTTTTTTTGGTTTTGCCGCTCATGGTTTTTTTTTCCCAGTTTTTGTCATTTAGGATTGAAAGGCTCCCCTTCTTGGAACGTACCCACGTGTAACTTCCTCTTACCCCTGCCGTTTTTTGTGGTACGCCTGTCTGTCCAATTGGTTTTGAATCTCTTTTGTTATGCTTCTCATATTTAGTTGTTTCTTCCCATTCCGCAATTTTCCTTGCCCTGGCCTCAACCCGCAGTTTGGAGTCTCTGCTCTTTGGCCAACTACTTCTGGTCGTCCGTTTGTTTGTCCTGGCTTCTTTCATTACGCTTGTTTTCTAAGGTTGGTCCATTCTGCTTTTTCCCCTTCAGGAGGGGTTGTCGCCTGTGTTATTCTGTTTATTTTAGGACCTTAAACCACTTCCGTTTGGCTCTTAATAGCCTCCCCTTCTTTGACTCCCCTCCGTGACCGGGTACTGACAAAAAATGCATCGAAACCACCCGGCCATCGAAAGATTTTCCTTTTCTGCGTTTTGCGGGACTTTTCTTTTTGGTTTTTTTCTCATTGTTAGCCCGTTGAGTCCATTAAATTTTGTTTTTTTTTCGTACAGACCCCTCCTCTCTGTCCCCGTTGAATCCTTTTATTTTCCGGTTTTTAGTATCGTCCCCTTTTAGGACGTGGCCTGCCGGTTTCATATCCCCATTTTAGGCGTTTTACATGTGTCCCCATTTCCCCTTTTTCCTTGCTTCAGATTGTGAATTTTCTTTTCCGACGTCCCTTTTTCGTTTTTGCGGGGGGCTTTTTGAGGAATTGCACCTTATTCCCCATACTCTCCTGGGTTTGCGCATCCGCATGGGCTTTTTGGTTCTTCGGGTGGCCCGCTTTGAAGATAAGGCGGTCACGGTCCTGTTCACTCACACTTCGGGCCGGATTTTCAGGATATTCTTCCCGGTACTTCCCCCAAATATTTAATGCCATTTGTCGCAACTCTCGCTACTCTTTTCCCCCCTTCTTGCTTAGGGCGGCGTGATGGCGCCCGTCTGGTCCTCTTTGGGTCAGCTCGTGCTAATCGTCCATTATATGATCAAGTGGACCAAAATTCTCCCATTTGCTCAGGCTTTCTAAAACTTGTTCTAATTCGGCCCCTTCCCTTCGAATCCAGGTAAAAACTGTTTTTTGGGAGAAGGGACCCCTAGGCCAGGTTGAAAGTTTTTGGCCTCTCCTAAATTAAAAAAATCCAAAGCGCGAGTGGCGGTCTGTGGTCTTTTTCCCGGCTGGATTCTGTTCGACTTATTACCCAACGGGGCCCGCTACATTGCGACGCCGTCTTTCATTCTTATGCCATGTCCGATTTGAACCGCGTTCTCCTGCTAATGACTCTCGACCCTAATTCTCCAAACTTTTTTAGTCCTCATCGTAACCTCACAGTATTTAAGGCTTCACCTACCCTGTCCCCAATTACCCCCCTTAGCCTTTCAGTTTTTGCACCCCCCCTTTGCTGAGCTCCCCCCGACACCCCGTGGCCCCAAAAGCCTTTCGTCAATTCCGTGAGCCGCAGTATTTTGTTGTTACCCTACCAAAAGGACATCTTTCAGTTCTGTAGGTTGACTTCCCTGATTGCTGGGATGGTTGACAAAGGAGCGGACCAGGGGTGGGTTTGTTTTAGTGCCCGGGTGGCGGAATTGCAGAATTTTTGTTCCATCCAGGGGAGTGTCCCCACGCGAGGAAGGTTTTTAACCAATTAATTTTCTCCCTTTCCCTTGATCCGTGCGTTTCAAAAAAATTTTCGGAAGTTACTTGTTAAAGGGTTTGCTGGTTGGCTTTCAACGGGATGTTGATATAGAAGTCCGTGTTCCCATCCTCTTCTCTTGCTGAGCTTGGTGGGATCTTCCATGACTTCAGGCCTTGCAACAACTTTTAGAATTCGACACCCATTGGACAGTTTCGGCCCCTTTTTTTGCGAAGACCTTGTGAAGACTTTCCTTCTGAACTGCCCCTAAGAATTTTCTTCTTTTGGTTACCCCAGCCGTCAGGATTTTATGGGGACCAGTGATTTTTTTATTCTTTTTGTATTGTTTTTTTTACACAAGCAGCCCTCATGATTCTGATTTACACCTGGGCGTGTTTCACTGGTTTCAGCGTTTTATGCGGAGTTCATTTTCAGCACGCCAAACTGATCCCCCACTGTGACCTTTTTTCTCGCTCAGGCGCGGCCCGTATAAGTTTGGATTCCTGAAATCCTTTTCGGTTACGGGTCTGAAAACCCCCTGGTCTCATTGACTTCCCTTCTCCATACGTTTCTCCGTGTCCGTTCTCCCCCATGAAAAGGGCCCAAGTCCCTGTCCCCTCTGATTTTCTGTCTTTAATACGCCGTTTCCAATGATTACATTAGGATTCGCCAACTTGACTGCTCTCCTCATCGCCCTTTTTCCCTCTGGAAAATTTCGTAATTTTTTTGAACCAACCTTTTTTCCTTCGTGTAACTTCCATTAGCCCCCTGAACCAGGCTGGCTTAATCTGTTCCCCCGTGAACTGAAATTTCCTGGTCTTCCCCTTTCTTCCCTCGCATTTTTCAATGTCCCTCTCGCATTCCATTCTCCCCTAACCATGGCCGGAGATTTTTAGGACACCTCCCCCTGACCCCATCCCCGTAGCTTTCCTTGGACCGACTCTTATCTTCCCATTTTCCCAGGTATTGGCAAAGTCTCCTCGCATTTTTTACCTCCACATGTACATGTGAAGTGAGATGTAAAACTGGTCGATATGGTTCAAGGACTCCCCCCAAAACCTCATTGATCCCGGGACTTCGTTGCATTTACCGAACGAGTTGCCTTGAGACCCGTGAAAAAATTTGACTTGTAAACAGTTTGAGGGTTACTTCCCCCAACCATGGGTGATGTCGCTACCTCCGGGGGAAAGTTGCACTTTTTTCACCTGAGTATGCATACGCACAACAAAATTTTTTCCTTTGTAGCCTAAACCCGGAAACTCTCCCCCCGACCCCTTTCCTCAGGAGTTGTTCCCCTTTTCGGGCCCTTTGTTTAGAACCGTGCGGGATGTTTCGGAAATTTGGACCGTTCCAAACACGAAGGTACAATCGTTAGATTCGAATTTGGGCCTTGGCATCCTATTTTCTAAATAAAGTTGTTTTTGATGAGAGATTCCACATCGCAATGTTGACCCTTCTCGGAGGATCCTTTTTAGTTTTATTATTGAATTGCGAGCCATCATTCATCAGCCTTAGACCATTTCCATTTTAGTCACGAAGAGAAGTTAGCGCTTACTTGAGATCCCCAACGGTTCGTTTGATCCACATAGTTTTTCTTTTTTTTAAGAATAAGGGTCATTTCACCCCCGTGGGTGACCCTACCCCCCTACCCCACCTATTTTTGGTTAGGAAGTAACCTTTTTTTATTTCAGTTCCCCCCCCCAGGGGACCATCGGCAAATGGTTTTTTCACTCTGTGAATCTCCCCTGCATCTTGGATCTGTTTTTAGTCTTTACCCCCTGGTCTGGTATTGTGGCATGCCATTGTCAAGTACTCTTTTTTCCACCATGATTTCTGCATGGAGTCTGTTCCCAGCCTTTTTTTGAGCCTCTTGGTCCCTTTGCTGGCCGACAGCAGTAATGGTTCATAAGGCCTTTAACATTTGCACATGCCCTTTGCTCGTGCTTTTACGATGACTTTTTTTATTCCACTCCCTGTCGTCTTTGCGCCTTTTGTTCCTGCTTTTTTTCCCTGATTCTTACCCGGACCAATCGCTTCGGCAAACGGTTACCCCTTTCCTTTGGTGTTTCAAAATTGTCGTTTTTCCAGAGTTCGATTTTCTACGAACATTTTTCGTTCCGCTAGATAATCAACGTCTAATGTTTACCGTTCTTAACCCTTTTCTACCCCAGGATCGACCTTTTGAGCTTTGCCCCCCCTATTTCCCATTTTTGTGACGAGCAGAACCGGCGTCTTTGGTTATGTCTAGATATTCAGCTTTGCTCTGTGCTTCGGACACTCTTCGCATGCCCCCGTTTTTGAATTGCAGCTCGGTCATATTTTTAATCTCTGTCCATGCTAACCCGATTAATAACCCCCCCCGCGAACCTCGGGAACTTTTCCTTGTTTTTGCGGCCCCCCGCCTGTCGGGGAGTTCTGTTCCTACAACGCGATTTGAAAAGTACTGAACTCAGTTCCCTCCCTTCGCACTGCAGTCATTCTTTTCCTTTCTGCCCTCCTTTTCGTTCGGTCTCTTTTTCGCCGGATGGGGCTCAACGAACACCCCTGCGCATTGACTTCAATTCCCCTACATTTCGGCGTCCCTTAATCTTTCTTAATGTTTTTCCCCCCACGGAAGTTTCTTTACCACAAATACTGTCCTCACCGTGTTTATAGCCTTTCTACCGTCGTTCAAATTTATCCCTGCCCCCTCCATCCCCCTGTTCGTTCTTTTATCTTGGAACAATTGTACACGTAACACGAAATCTTTTTTCCCCACCAGGTCCGTAGCGTTTTGCACCCTAGGCGTACTTCTCCAATCCCCCCTGTTGTTGTTCTTTTTCCACCGCCCCCTCTTTCAACTGGCCTTCTTCCCGAAAGGTGTTAAACAGGCATTCTACCATCGCTTTCACTCCCTTTCAAGCTGAAGATGTTCCCACCTCAGTATCCAGAATTGCAAGCTGTTACTTAATTCACCCCTATTCAATCCCTCAATTCCAAGTCCCTTTATTTCACCAAACCCATTCATCTTGTAATCTCCTTTCCCCTTCCATTCCCCCCTCGTTACCGATCGAAACATCTGCCAGCGGTATTTTTGAAGGTTATGCGACTTAACACTCTTGAAGGTAAAATGAACCTGTTTCACCCGTCCCCCACCACGTTCTGGGCCTTTGAACCATCGACGTTAGTTGACTGTTTGAAAGGATTTCTTTTTTATTAGGCTAGGGCCACCCGTCGTTTCATCTCCTGCCCCAAACCCACCCTTTTTGTTCCCCTTTTTCATGATGACCAGCTTTTTGACCGCATTCGTCCATTCCTTTTACCTGTCTTATTAGTGTTTCCACTAGTACTTGTCCCCCCTTTCTTTCACGTGACTGCGTTTGTCGTCCCTTTTTCTCTGTCCGGAGTTTATCTTCGGGCCTTATGCAACGCCAACTTACGGCCACTTAACTTTCTCCCTTTTTCACCTTTTTCATGTAATGACCTAGGATCTGCCCCCTTTCTCTTTTTGCCTGTTAATTAAAAATTTTTTTTAAATTTGATTGCTTCTTGATTCCGAATAATCATCTGCCTTCCTCGGTTCTCGCTTGGTTCGCCTGGATTTTTGCACCTTTTTGCGCGACGGGGGGCCATTCTTCGATCAGGTTGTTCGTATTTTTAGTGCTTCAGCATATGTATCCCCCGATGATTGTCATTTCGATCCCGGGAAAGCCCTCCTCCACTAGGCCTGGCTACATCCCTTTTTGCTCTTTCGCCTGGCAGTTTTTTCCCTTTGATTAGTCCACCCTTAGAGATCTTTCTTGCTCTCCTCTTTGCTTTTTTCCTTCCCCCCTCTGGTGTGCCTTCGCCCGCAATAATTTGTCTTTTTTATTTCCTAGCGCCGATGCAGGGAGGTCACACCCCCCTTTCTTTTCCCTGACCACCGGATATTTACATACTCCCCCCTACCTCGGAGTGACGCCTTACAACAATGCCCGGCTGTCTTTGTCGCTCTTGGTGTTCTAACTTCGGTGTTTTGGCCCCTTCATCCATACTCTCCCACATTTCTTTTTGAGTGAGTTCGAACTCCCATCGTTCGTCCCCCCTTCTCCCCCCCTCAAGGCCTCTTTTTTGTTCTTTAAATTCCTTCGCACCCTTTTCGTGTTGTCTCAGGATGCAATTTCTTCCCCCAGCCCTCCTTCCTGTGTGAACTTTCTTGCCTTCAGCCCGCCCCGCATTCACAGTTTTACGCCCTATTTACCACCCCTCTTTGCGCTCCAGGCGGGGTCCTTTTCCCTCTGCCCAAAAAAGCCGTGTCATTCTTTGTCCTCCTTTTTCTCCTCTTCCCACTCCCCTTTTACTGTGTCTGAAAATGCATGGCACCTAATCAATTACCTCTATGAGTTGCTTTCTAAAGCTACAAGCCCTCTTCTGTATCCTCACTTTTTGATCAATCTTGATCTGACCTTCCCCTTCTTCCTCTTCTTTTTGTTTTGAGAGTCTACCTCTTTCTTCCGTAATGTCTAACTCTCCCCTTCCCTTTCTTTTCTAGTGAGGAGTGTTCACCAGGTCCTCATTTTTGATGTTAAGTGTTTCCCCGGACCGCCCCGGATTTTTGTTTCTCCTCCTTTTTCTTTCCCCCTTGTTCAGCTTTCACATCTTACGGGCCGAAGCTTTCATCCTTTTCCCCAAGGACCCCTTGCCGATCCTGTTGGGCCTCTCAGAGACATGCCTCGGGCCCCTTTTTTCCGGCTTAACATGCAACTTCTTTTTTCCATTTGAAAATCTTTCCCGGTTTCTCGTTGTCCATCTCGGTAGTTTTTCTCTCCCTTAATTTTTTTTTCCGTCTTTACAAGATTCCAGTCTTCCCCTTTTGGTTTTCTTTTGCTGCGTCAAATTTCGCGCCTACGGCCGTTTGCTTTCGTCTTTTCCTCCTTTTCAGTTCTTCAATATCCACCTTATTTGCGGGAGTCGTACCTCCCGCTTCCTTAAGCTAATTGGGCATGGGAGCCTCTTTGCTTGACCCCTAGCCCCGTTCCACCCTTTTTTTCACCCCTTTTTGTAATGATTTTTTTTGTTCATACCGGCCCCTTTACCATTTGAGCTCTACCGTGTGACTTCCCCCTTGACGCCCCGTGCCATTTTCCTACTCCCCTGGACAAGGCTACGGCTTCTAGAACTTTAACCTTATGGAGTTACCCAAAAATTTCCCGATCAGTTCTGACCCCTCGTTTACGCACCCGTCCAATTCTAACCGCGTATTTGTTTTTGTCCGTTTCCTGTACCTGTTCCTTCAGTTATTTCCCGACTGTTCGCGGGCCCCCGGTATTTTTCTTTCATCTCCATTGCCCGTCTTCTGGTACCCTCCCCTCGTTCTTTTTGTAGATTGTTTTGCCTTTTGCTTAACCCATTGTTTGATCCCAAATCTTTTTCCCTTTGCATGTGTTTTATCCCATCTGCTTTACATTTTTTCACACGGGGCATTGTCCCCCGCTTTTTTTCCCGTCGTGGGTACCGTCAATGTTATCTAATCGCCCCTCCCTCCCTTTCCCGGGCGAGCCAAGCCTTGGGGCTGCAATGCGCGCATTGTTAATTTTAGGAATTCCCCTTTTTTCTTACTTTTCAGTCCACAGGTTGATCTTTCCCCCCATTAAGGCTTGCGCTTTGTATCCCACTCGAAAGCTTAATTATGCTCATCCCGCACCGAAACCTTTCCCCCCTTTTTGTTGATTTTCACACGTTAATTTTTCATTCCCCTTTCTGGTCGCGTTTTTCAGAACTGTGAACAGGCATCCAGTAGCCTTCTCTTCCCTTTGACTTTCTTCTTTCCTTCTTCTTCTCGCCCCCCCCACCCAAATG
>Ga0179593_1425448_pt1 | contig 11119 bp, 16 predicted proteins | sample CZODoug2_1_08_16_FD_185931 | JGI IMG/M metagenome (GOLD analysis project Ga0179593, IMG submission 185931) | Vadose zone soil fungal communities from Angelo Coast Range Reserve, California, USA - CZODoug2_1_08_16fungal (PacBio error correction) | ecosystem: Environmental > Terrestrial > Soil >... | reverse complement strand
GCTGCCAAGCATGACGTTTGATCTCCCCTTTCCCCTTATGCCTTTTCTTGTTTTTCTAACGGCTACCCCGCGCGCCTTCCGTTGCTTCTGAAGGAATCGAGTTCGAATTTATTCCTTTCTTTTTTCCTTTCTCCCCCTAGGGCTTGTCTCGTTGGGTCTTTTCCCCCACATTCTCCCCCGACCAGGTTGGTGGACCACCTCTTCCGCACTCAGATGGTCGTTTTTACGCTCGAGAGCCTCTCACCTCTGATGGAAAGAGTATTTCTCAAATCTTTTGTTTCAGCTCCCTCTTCGCGAGAAGATCTCATTCGTCCCCCCCTCGCCTTCTTCCGAGGCCGTCGCGAGCCTTTTTTTTCCCTCCCCTCTTCTCCATCTTGAAACTCATGACACCCTATTATTCTCTTTTCCTTCTTCCCCTTCCAGACTCGAAAGAATAAAATCTTGGAGGGTCTTGACCTCTTGTTTTCCTTTTCCTCGTAACTTTTGTTCCGGGATGGCCTCGCCTCCCTCACCTAAGGATCGGCTCTCTTTCCCTCCTTCCTTTCCTTTTTTCTTCCCGCGTCTTCCCTCCGCACGCTCGCGCCCCCACCCCCACCCCTGAACCTCCCAAGCCTTTCCTCAAAACTGGATTTACCATAGCAATGACGGTGGCACTTCTCCTCAGGTGATGTCGACCCCATGCCCCATGTCGACCCACTTGGGACGACCTTTTACAATTATTTGAGACTTTCGTCCACACCACACTCCCTCCTCGCCCCCCCCCAAAGGGACAGCCAATTCCTCTGAGTGCAAGTTTTTTTTAAGAGCGCCCCCGGGTCAGTCCCCTTGCACCTGTTTTCGTGCCCCTTCCCCTCAAAAAGTCCGCCGGGATTCCGCGTCCCGGCATCGGTCCCCCTTTTTTCCCCTTTTCTGACTCTTCTGGCTCTGACGGGAGAGCATCAGCGTTCCCCCCTCCCTTCCTTCGTTCTCACATAGAACCGTTCGTTGTTCGCCGTTCTTGGGATCATTGGCCCCTCCCCACACGTCTTTCTCCTGAGTCCTTTCCGGCCCCACCACGCAATATACCCCCCCCCTTTTCCTCAGTGACACACTGTTGACCCATTTCGTCTTTCGCCCACAATGGCCTCCTTCCCCGTAGTTCTTTTTCCGTAAAAAGGAGCACACCTTTAACCGGGCCGTTTAACTTCGCCAGTTGTTGAGCGTTTCGAACCCTCGTCTCGTATCCTTGTTCCTCTCTCTGTCATGTGTCTTATCTGTTGCTCGTGTCTTCTGTTAAATTTTCCTTGAGACTTGCGGTGGGTCCAATCCAGCAGCCCCTTTTTCATGCCCCTTTGTGTATCCACCCCCCCTTCCCAGTTTGTCGTGGCAACCAGCTACCCACCCTCCCCAAGTGGCCTAGCTACTCTTTTCAATCTGCAGGCCCCCGTCGGAATTGGCTTGTCCTGTTTGCCATGTTGCGTCGATTTTCTGCATCTTTTAGAGTAGACGTCGCTGGTCACGCGTATTCTTTCCCCAACATTTGAAGAACCCCTTTCCGCTGCCAGTGACTCAGATTTCCTTTAAACATCCCCCTCCCCCCTCTCTGAGAGCACCCATCCTCTTATCCCACTCTTGATTTCATCCACCTTCGTAACCCCCCCCCAATGTGTTTGAATTGGTTGGAATCCCCCAACATCTTCCCTCTTCCTTTTTTTCCGTGCTGAGGAAAACAACGACGTAACTCTTCACTTGCAAAGTTGAAGGACCCGTTACCTTCTCCTTCTTTCTAGATTCTTTCTCTGGGAGCAGTATTTCCCTATGGCGGCCTTAGAGAAGTTGTCTCTTTTCTTCGAATTTTTTTCCTTGTGCGACTCTTCGTTGTTGTTCTCAAGTAAACAGCTAGGGCGCACACTATGGTGGAATTATCCCAGCTTCGTCCCCATCATTTTAGCCTCGTTCTTGTCTCTATTATCCGAGAGATGGACGATTACACCATTGCTGTTCTCATGAAGCTTTATTTTCAGCCCCTCCCAAGCTTTTCCCGTGAACACGAAGAACCCCTCCTGACCTGGTCAGTCTGTTACTCTCTCCTCCTGAAAATTGTCCCTAAGAACCCCTTCGGTTCCCCTCTCTCCCTCGCCTCTGTATAGAACCCCCTTCCCCCTTTCAGAGCTTTTCCCCCTTCCCCCCCGGTGTTGCAGAACCCACCAGACTCTGATTGTTTGTCTTCCATAACCACCTCCCGGCACCACAGTTTTTGTTAACGGCTTCCATCCAATTCCGCTCTCTGGTCTGAACCTCCCATGTGGCCTTTTTTTTTTACCGCGCGGGGCGCTTCTTCACTTGGCCTCGAAGACTACAAGAACGTTCCGTTCCCCACCCTTTTCCCCCCCTCCTCTTCCCTCCAGCTGATACGACGGCTCAATTTACCCGCAGTAGCCCCCCTCGTTTCCCAACACTTAAGCAAGTCCCCGTTTGACAGACAGGAGGAATTCTCTGCATCTTCTCGTTTGTTCTCTGTGCAGAACCCAATGCGTTTCCGTTTTCTGTCTCTCCCTTCTCCTCCGTACAAACCGGCCTCATTTTTCCATCCCAAGTCGTTCATGACCGGAACATCATAAATACCGCCATGAGAAACTAAGTTCTCCTGCGACCTGCGTGATTCGCTCCTCCTTGAGCTGTACTTCTTTTTTTTTTTTGTCCAAGGCCTTGAGGCAGGGTTGCTTTCTCTGTCTAGGGTCTGTGAAGGACCCCCCCCCCCCACCCCCTTTTTTTTTTTTGATGCCCACTACACTTGCCCCCACCTTTTCCCCCCCTCTTTGGCTCGATCGACATCGGTTCCCTCTGTTTGCTTCAAGTGGTAATAGAGACAATAGACCGCCCTTTTTTCTCCCTTGATTAACTTTCTCCCGGGAGTCACTTCCTATGTGAAGAACTTCTGGGCCGTTCCTCCCCCACATCGCTTAGATACGCTTCAGCGGCTAATATTTCCTAATTTTTCTGAGGCCTAAGTTGACCTTCATCTCCCTGTATTTTCAAGTAGGACCTTTTTTTTGATTAAGAATGTCAACCTCCCCTTGGGGACAATTCTTTAAAGGGGCTGATATCTCTAATTGTCACCCCCCATCTGCATTTCCCCTTCCCCTTGTTACAGGATCTTTCGGCTTTTCCTCACCTCAATAAGTTAACGGTACTTCTTTTTCCCCTCGCCAGGAGTTGTCATTTATCTCGCCCCCCCGAGGTCCCATGCGATGTGAGGCAGCCTTCCAGTTTTTTTGCGTACTGGGGAGGGTGGGGGAGCGTTGCTTGCGAGTTTGCGATGCGGCCAGAATGGTCTCACTTCCCCCTCGCGGCCCTTCCTCCGATACTGATTTCTAACTTTACTTTTTCCATCCTTCCAAGAAGAGTATTCTTCACCCCCCCTCTCTCCCCCCCCTTCTATTTCCCCCCCCAGCTGGTCTTTTTCCGGCTTTCGATTATTCCTGGATCTTTTCCTTCGTTCTAGCGTCGTGATGTCCTACTACCGCGGCACCTTTTCCCCTCTTCCCCTCCTTTTTACGTCAGAAAGGACTAGAGGCCCTCTTAGTTCTCTACCTTAATTCTGTGCCTTACACAACCGGGTTGTTTGAACGGCTCGCTTTCATAGTGTGCGCGACCCGTGGATTCTCTCTCGATCGGGCGTGCCACTTCTTCATCAGGCCGGTCTTGTCCGCAATCGTCGTTAACGTTCCCCCCAACCGATGACAGCGTCGGACTGTTGCATGTCCCCCAAGAGAGAAGGAATCTTGACCTTCCCTTCCTTGCTAATGAGCACCGGGCCGAAGCGCGCGGTGCGTTCAAACATCATTCCCCCTTTCCCTTTTTCCGCCCCGTGATGGTATACCCTTTCCAAGTCCTGCTTTTCGGTAGTTTCCCTCAATCCCCCCAGTGGTTGGTTTTTTCTGCTCTCTTTTTTAACTCTTCCTTCCCGGCTTATGCTCCATAAAGGCCTTTTTTCCTCCCGGAAGTTCTTGATGTGATACGGAACCCCTCCCTCCCTCTCCTTTTTTCCCTTCATGAAGCAGCATCATTTCGAATATGCTTTTTACTTCTTTTCCAAGTTCAGTCCTCACCCTTTTTTCGTCGTGTTTCCCCCCCCAGATGAGGACTCCAAAGTGTATCCGCCCCGTCATCTGGTAGTAAGCCCGGACTTCAGATCTCTTTTCGCGCCCCGATGATGGACCCGCTTCTCCTTCCCCAAATCTGTGTTGTGGTCTACCCCTTCCGTCGAGGAACTTCGTTCATCTCATTCTGCTTCCTCTGGACGAGCCGCACGAGAGAACCGCCGGTGCCTCTTCATCCCCTTCTGCGAACACCTCATGCATCCTTCCCGGATCTGTGAACGCCCTTCAAGCGTAGACCTCCCTTTCCCAATTTTCTTTCCTCTAGACTGTTGGAAGTCGAATCAATGCCCTCTGTCTGTTCCGGGAACCCCTCTTTATTCCCTCAGATCGTAGGCGCGATTGCATCCTTACATTCCCTGCTTTCTCGGCGGGGAGCCTTCGCACGCTCTTGAACCCCAACACCCCCCCCTGCCTCCACCGAAGCCGTCTAAAAATCGCAGCGCTCCCCTCCTGTCCCCGCGTTGCACTCTCATTTTGTCCCCCCATCTTTAGGACGGGCGGCATATACTCGTATATTATTGCTACTTTGCCCCCTCACTCACCGAGTCCCCCTAGACCCCTTTTTTTATCCTCCATATGGAGTGTCAGGCTGTTTTAGAGGACGCCCCTTCTGTCCTACCCTTTTCCACCTTTTTTGACCATATACGTTCCTAACATAGTTTTCCCTCCCTGTGTCCGTCGTTGGTTTACGTATTCATGATTCCAGGAGGTTCTCCCTATCGAAGTTCTCTTCTCTCCTCGGCGAGAGACTTTATCTCCTCGTCGTTTCTAAAAGAGAAAAGTTCCCCCCCTATTTCTCTGTGATTTTGGGGGATCGTCGCACACCTTTTTTTCGTCGATACCTCACTAAACCCCTTCCTTTTTTCCCCCATGTTGCTATAGAAGTTGCAAACTGCTTGCATCAGACACTCTTGGGAGGTATTTATACCCCTACTTGTAGGTTCCTAGTGACTGAAGTTGACCCCCTTCTCCACTAAGAAACTTCCTTTCTAGACCGGATTCTTTTTTTCACAAAGGGTATAGAGCCTCTCTTCCTCATGTGCGTGTCGATTTTTCTCTTCTTATTGACAAGTTTTCATGACTCGACGGCGTGACCCGGCTCTTTGATTTATGAATGCAAGGGCGATTCTGTTGTGTGGAACGTCATGACCCCCCCCCCCCTTAACAGAGGCACTAGATCGATTACTCCTAAGAGGTTTAACCTTAGTCGGTTGGCCCTAGTTGGCGGACGCCGTACTTTCAGGCCCATCTTTTCGGTTCCCTTTCCCCTGCTGCGTCGGGAAGGTCTTCCGCCTCAATCTTCTTTTCTTCATTCGTCGTGCGCAATCAACATTTCCCAGATTTAGAGTAAACAAGTGCCCCCCCACCTCTTTTTTTGTTTCGAAGTCTTCCCGCGGCTCAGATGGCCTTTTAAAACCCCCCCCCCATGGTTTTTTTAGGATCAAAACTCGCGGAAATCTTTTTCTTTCAAACCCCCCCTTCAACAGGCCCTTCTTTTCCCTTCCCCTCCCGTCACCCTCTGTAACTGCGGAGTTATCTTCACATCCTTGCCATTGTTTCTCGTGACTGAGTCTTTCTTCCCCCCCTTTTTCTTCGAGAATGGTTATCCTTGTGAGGCTTCTGCGGGGTTCTTCTGTAAAGTTCTTCCCTGATCCAGTTCTCACCCTCCTGGATAATGTCTGTAAGCTGATAAGCTCTCTTACTTCTACTTCCTTTTTGTTGGTTGAGCTCCTATTCCTCTCTCTGGCCGCATTTTCCATCATGTTTGAAATGAGATTTTTCCTTTAACTCCTCCCCCCCCCCCTCTCAGTCACCAGTGAAGAACCATTCTCGCCCCAGTTTGGGTTTCCTTCCGGCCACTGACGCATCCTTTCCCCGAAGAGGATGTTCCCGCACTCCCGACCCTTTTTTTCCCTAAATTGCAGGCCCCCCCTCACTCACTTTTGTGAAAGGCCGGTGTTTTTGCCGAGCAATCGTATTGGGATGAGTTCCCCAATGCTGTCCCCGTGGTGTACCCAGGCTCTCCCCCAGAAGAAGCTTTTACCCCCTATTCTTTTGAGCCCAATTGTGCGTTTCTACCCGCAAGGGGCATTCTTTGACCCCTCCCTTCATTAAAAAAGCCGTGGCTCCTGTCCATCAATTTCTCTGGACTTTTTATGAGCGGGGCTACGCAGGATTCCCAACTATGTATCTCCGCTTCTGCCAAAACCTAAAATCCCCCGTCTCCTTTTACCGACTTGACTTCCTTTCTAGGATCTGGGTAGAATTTTGGTAGGTAGACAAGAAATGGTCGGTTTGATAAAAATGCATGCCTATCACCCCCCCCTTCCTGTCCAATTTTTCCCCCGAGTCCCCCCTGAACCTGAAACCCCTTCCTTCAGACCCCGAAATGCGTACAAGGAAATTCTCCCCCTTAAAGCTGTCTCCCTTTTCCCCTCGACCGATCCTCTTTCGAGGGTAACGGAACGTCTTTCCCTCTTTCTCCCTTTCTGCGGTCGCTCGATCTTGAAGTGCCAGGCCCCCCGATGTTGGATCCACGGCCCCCGGGTTCGTTTTGCAACCTGATGTGGCCCACGTCGTCGACATCCATTTCGGTGGGAGGAAAGGTCCCCCTTAGCCCCCTAAGTGTTCTCTCCCCCCCCCCCATGACCCCCATGTCTGACGGTCGACCAACAGCCTTTCTTTTCCAGCTCCCGTTCGATAAAGCCTCTCTCTGTGCCCTTCTTAAGATGCCAGTCTTTTCATCTTCCCAATACCTTTCTCGTGCCTGACAGTCTTGATTGTCGATTTTTGGGCGTAAAGTTTCGTGTCTCCCCCTTTTTTGAAATTTTTCCGCAAATTTTTTGCCTCTCTCATAGATTGAATACTGTTTTTGGTGCTCGGTTAGTGAGTCTTGGCACTCATCAGCACCTATGAGTATCCGGCAGCCAGTGTCCCCCTCCCAGTGCTTGGGAATGGGATACCTCCTCCTTTTTTCTCTTTCTCTCCTTGTTTTTGAGCGGCATTTTTTTTTAGAAGGCGTGCTGGTTTTCCTGGGTTACTGGTTGTTTTCTTAGAGGTGTGCGTGCCTGGACTTTTTTTGACGAAGGAAGCCACCAATCGGCACGACCTTCTTTCCCGTGACCTGGGTTCCATCCCGGCGTAGCGAGAATACGATTTTCTATTCCAATCTTCCTCCACATCCCGATGGTTCCTGGGTCTCCGTCCTTTCCCTTAGTCACTCTTGAGGATTCATGAGTCTTCTCTTTTTCCCTAACCCGCGGCACTCGGTTCGCTAGCCGCCTCGACTTTTGAATTTGCCGCGATGGAAAGTCCTATCTTCCTTCCCGCCTCATGTTTTTTACAACCCAACCCTCTTATTTTCATGGTCCATCAATCGTTCGAACAAATGTCCCTTTCTTTCCCAATTCCCCTCTCGTAAACACCATCTGACTTAATTACTGACATTTGTGTCCTCCCCCTCTATCCCCTTTGGATGGCCGAAAACCTTTACAGGTCTTTAATAGGCGGCCCGCACGAGGCCGTTTTAGCTCCTTCTTTCTTGGCTTATGAAGAGGCCGTCCCCGCAGGGGTCGTGGGTCCGCTCCCCCCCCCCTCCTTTCTCCAAGGTTGAGACTGGGCCGTTGAGATTACCGGTGCACCCCTGCTGAGTTCGGGGATACCTTTCCCCTCCTCTTCCCAGCAATTTGTTTTGAGAGAGAGCCTCCCTCCAACTGCGCCCGGTATTGCTCCGCCGATTCTCCCCGTTCTTGATGTGCGCCACGGGCACACCAACTGCCCCGCGCCCGACTCTGGTCCCCCCTTGAATGCAGAATTCCTATCTTTCTTCCTTTCTGGGGTTCGGTCGTCCGCAAACTTAGACTCTGTCAATTCCTTGATAGGCGAACCCAAGTGACGAACATTGCCGACACTCCCCTCCTTTTGTAAGATGGGTAAGCGCGTATCGAGTAGGCGGAAGTTTGTTCGAGCACCCAATCTGATGGCCCACTTTTTCAGGACCCTTGTTTGTATTTTGGACTCCTCCTTTTCTATTTCTCTCCTTCGTTCCATCGCGGCATTGTCTGCGAGGCCTCCCCCAGAGTGCCTATTTTTTCTCCCTAAACGACTGCGAAAAATCCCATCATTCCCGGAATCGAAGCCTCACCCCTCCCCCTTCCCCTCGGTCGTCATTACCCAAGCTTGGCTAGAATTTAATGTCAAGTTCTAGCCCCCTTCCCTTTCTTCCTTCGAATCTTAGCCCTTCAGTGGCGCGATTGTCCCTTCCAGGCTCCGGCTGGCGCGTCGGCCCGCCCCTCCCGCCCCCCCCTCCCAGTACCCAAGCTCAAAACCCTTTCCTCGTGGTATTTGTGAACCTCTCCCCCTTGATCTTCTTCTTCGATTTTCTTCATCAACACTCTCATGGGCGATTTCGCTTCCCGATCCCCTTTCCCCTTATGCTCCCTTGGCAACTCATCCCCGGAACATAAAGGAAGGAGTTATGTCAGGATGTTAGCTTCCTCTAACCTTGGCTTTACACTTTTAATCCGGTTCGTGGACCTTGATACGCCCGCAACTTTTCCTCCGGGTCAAAGAGTGGCGTTACGATCTTTTTCGAAAGACATGTGCGGGAGACTTTCTCCTTATTTTGCTTTCCGGACGGCGGCGATCGAACTTATTCCTCATTAGGGTTCTCACACTACCCCCGTTCCCTCTGTCCTTGATCGCAATGGTTCTTTCTTCTCACTTCTGCGATTTTAGCGCTTCCCTTTACGCCCCCCACGAATAATTGCTACCCTTTACGTGGAAACCCGTCCTTTCTCCCTCCTTTTTTTTTTCTCGCATCAGTAGTTCTCAATTCCCGCTTTCCCTTGCATAACCCGGCGCAAGCGTGACACAGCGACTTTAAACTTGCCGGAAGATCTTCTGACCCTTTTTTTTTTCCGACTTTTTCTCCTGTCGCAGGAGTTAGTTTTTTTCCTGCCTCGGAATCGGGTCAGGGTTTCCCGTAGGCTTGGTGAAACAGCCCTCCCCCTCCCCCTTTCAGTAGTTCATTTCCTTTTGCGACCAAACTCAGACCAGTTTTTTCAACCTGACCCCCCTTCTCTGCTCGCTCGACTCCTCTGGCAGGCTCTTCGTCCCATTGAGTTTTTTTTTTCTTTTTTTTTTCTTTTTGTTTTCGTAATCCGTGACCAGCTTGTGTTTTCGCCCCCGATGCGTCGCGAAAAGGGTTGAACGGGAAGACACAAAGTGCTTTATTGAGTCCCCTCTTCCCAGTTTCAAAGAATCGGAACCAGTGCACCGGCCCTCCAATTCTTGGGCGCACCCCATTTCTGTTTACTTTATGCTCTCGTTTCCCACACCCACCTTTTCCTTTCTGTCGGATCCTGCACCTTTTTCCGACTTGTGCTTCGAGGCAACACCGCCTTCCGCGCCGATTGAAGTGTCAAAGTGTCCCTTCAATTTCGAGACTCCCTTTCTCCTCCCTTTCACATCCTTTTCTTTCCATGTTTTATTCGCAGTCCATTCCTCCCAGTCTTCGCAGCCTGTTTCCCCTTTTTACTTGCTTCTTGTGCGCTGTAACCCTCTCAGGTTGTCCCAACCGTTTATTATTTTGGACTCTTCCATCTTATAGTTAATCTATCCTTTTTATTAGTGTGTTTGGAGATGTCTTTTTCCCTTCCCTTTCCAAAACTGAGGACTTTTTGCGCCTTTTACGTTTCAGCCAAGTCCCCCCCAAGCTCCCTTCCTTCGAAAGAAACACCCTCTAGGTCACTGGTCGCCAAGATTCCCGCGAAACATGGCAAGAAAGGTGTCCCGCTTTTTACTCTACGCATTTCAAATTGCAGGTCCCCCTTCCTTCCCTTCGAGTCGCCTTGTTTGGCTATCCCGACCCCCATCTGCGCTTTTTTCTTCCCCCCCTGCGCACAAAGTTGGTCCCCAACCGGATATTCTGAAGACTCTTGTCTGTTTTGTGTCTGTTCCAAAGCTGTTCTGCATGTGGGAAAGCCCTCCTTGGGCGCGGGCGCTTCTTGCCTTGCCTCGAATTCCCCCAAGAAAGTTTCTTTTCTTTCCCCAATTTTCCCCTTTACGAAGGCGACTTGACTCCTTACACACTCCCTTCCCCAGCGCCTCCTTCGCCACGAGAAAGCATACACCTATAAATTCGCTTCCCTCCTTCCCTGGATTCATTTGAGAGAGGTTTGTTTGTTCTGGGTCGAATACCTGTTGCCAACGACCCAATCGGTATTTTTTTTCTGCCCTGCTCTTTCAAACTCTTGCTGCGGGTTTACCTCCGGCGCGTCCCTGACCCTGGAACAGAATTAATGACAGCTACGCCCTTCCGACGCTAGTAGGAGGTGTCCCCTAGGCCCCTTTTTTTTGAATTCCAGCCGGCGAAGGGTACGCCGTGGTGCCTTGAGTATGCCATTTTTTTTTTCCGATCCCCTCTTTGAAGTGCCCTACCATACTTCTTGAGACCACACGGCCACCCCCGTGCAACAGCTGTGCACCTATTCTTCACATTGTTCACCTATTTTTTTTTTTGAGCTGGACAGGTCCCACTTTCGAACCTCAGCGTTTTTTCAAATCTCCCCTGGCGAATCCGGCTTGCGACTTTTCATGTTGTACTCTCCCTGCCCTTGGCACCATCGACCCCGCTTTCCGCGCCGTTCATTAGCCTTTTGGGCCTGTGGACACCTGTACTCCGATTTCCTGTAGGACTTTTTCGTGGGCGTCCTTTATAGTTCCCCTTTTGTGAGGGACCTCTTAATTCCCCTTTCTTCTTTTTCATCGCCCCTCCCTTGCCACTCCCCTTTGTTTCTTCCCGGGGGATTGTTAGATGTTTTTTCTTGCCGATTCCCCCATCCGTTTTTCCGGCTTATCGTGCCTTTCCTCTCCCCTTCCTACTCTCTAGGTTGTCCCTTCCGATTTTCTCCCTTTTAGTTTTTGTTTTTTTCTGGATTTTTTTTGGTCTCTTTGCCTGTCCCTCCTACCTTCTG
>Ga0179593_1321197_pt1 | contig 11119 bp, 14 predicted proteins | sample CZODoug2_1_08_16_FD_185931 | JGI IMG/M metagenome (GOLD analysis project Ga0179593, IMG submission 185931) | Vadose zone soil fungal communities from Angelo Coast Range Reserve, California, USA - CZODoug2_1_08_16fungal (PacBio error correction) | ecosystem: Environmental > Terrestrial > Soil >... | reverse complement strand
TTCTGTTCCACATAAGTCCTTTCCAATTTCCTCGGTAATGCAACTTGTCCATTTCTGCTCCCATTTCCTTTCTTTTTCTTATCCCCTTCATAGGTCTTTTTCCTGCTTGCATTCTCAGTAGCGGTCTTACACAAAGACTCCACGATTGGCTTCAGCAATGCCTCCCCCCGGCAACGCACCGGGCACACCATTGGCAAGTCTCCCAGTTCTATGATTTATACAACGTTTCAGCTCTCTTGGGTCTCCAATAATGTGGTCTACTGCGCTACTTTTTGTATCATATTTCTTTTCCTCTGGTACTGAGTCACTATGCACCCCTTCTTTGACCACCTCAGATTTATTCCTCGATGAAGTATTTTCTCTGCTCACTGAAGTGCCTTTCTCCTGCAGGCGCTCCTTTCTCACCATCCACCAGATGCGTTTCAAGATCCCAGCGCTGACGCCTTTTTTTTTTTTTCCCACTTTTCTGTCCCTTCCCGTACCGACTTTTCCATACATGTTTTTCTCATTGTTTCATAATACACGTAATTGGTCTCCCGTACTCATCCTCTCTTCTGGGCCCGCACCCTTTACCCAACCCCCCTCCCCTTTAAACCAGGTCGTCCTCTCATGTCTTGTTCCCCAAGGGACTTGGAATCAGACCTCCTTTCCCCTTCCCAGTAAGCCCCTTTGCTTCATATCGCCATGCAGGAAGTGTGCCGCCAACTGCTACCTGCTTCAAATGCTTCCTGTGAATGCTTTCGACCACCGTCGTCATTCCCTATTCTTACTTTTCCAGACGTTTCCGAACCAAGGAGCTTGCGTGTTTTTTACTCATTGGTGAAGGACGTGAATTTTCCTGGGCGGCAAAAATCTTCCCCCTTCGTTCAAGGCCTTTTGTCCTTCGTTCCGATTTCCGATGTTCCCTTCCCCCAGCGAAAAGTTAGCAAATGGTGCTCCGGACGCCTGTTTTTGGAAAGGCCACCATCGTCCGTTTTTTTCCAAGGAAGAATGATTTTTCCCCTTGTGATCCTCTTCCTGAGTGCGTGCAGCACTGAAGGATGCCTTTCTTTCGACTTTACCCGCCTACAGTTACGGGACCATCCAGGCGCCTGGATCCCCGTTTGAAATCCTTGGTAAAGTCTCTCTTGAGTAACTATTGAGCCACAATACACTCTTTTTTTATGAAACCAGTTCGAACGAATTTGTGTGAATGCCATACTTTTTTTTCCTGACCGCTTCGGCTCTTCTCCCTTTAGGGCCCTCCAGAGTCCTTGCCGTAAAGGTCATTCCCCCTGCAACGTTGTGGACTGTTCCCCGCCTGACCTTCTCTTCGGACAGCTTTAACGGGGTCAGCGCCAATCCCAGATCATTTCGCTAAATATGCAAGGTCTCCTAATCACCGGAGTGTCCAGTCTTCAGTAATTTCCCTTTCCTCAGGCTCCAAACACGGCTCTTCTCCTGCTGCTTTGCTCTCAGTCCCCCCCCCCATCCGCCTGCCTGTTCCTTCCTAGGTTTTTTTTTTTGCCCAATGTTCAAACCCTTGTGCCTGCTTCTCATTTCCTGTTCCCCGGCCGTCTTCTCTCAATGCCCTGCAACAACTTTCCGGAAGACCATTTACCTCTCCATTTTCCTTCACTTTCCTCCTCGTTCTTTTCACTCACTTGCTCTGCAAGACGGACCTCTCCGTCAGGACCCTCATTCACGCTTGACTGCTCCCGAACTTACTCTGGAATTTAGTTTTTCTCTCCTTTTATCCAGGGCCTTTTTTTTTTTTTTTTTTTTTTTTTTTTTTTTTTTTTTTTTTTTTTTTTTTTCTATAGCACTCCGAGGTTTTCCTTCTTTTGCTCGAAGGCCTCAGGGCCTGGCGCTCTTCCATTTTTTGTAGGACTCGGGAAGATCTTGTTACTGCGTTCTTCTTGACCTTTCTGGTCTTTGCCCCTAATCGGCAGCCGCATCGCGTCTCCTCAAGTTTGGCTTTTCAAGTTGAAAGAATATTTTTCCTCTCCGTTAACCCGCCATTTGCTCTATCACAAGTTTAAAAGCAACTCTCCTGCTGCTCTGGATCGGGAAAAATTTTAAAAATGAGTGAGATGATTGTTTTGCCACGCGTACTCCTCCGGAGTCTCCCTGGTGGCCTTACCAATGATCTGCTTCACGCTCCCCCACGCTCCAGCCTCCCAAGATGTCGCTTCTGGAGTGAATTTGGAATTCATGTATCCCAGACATTCCTTTTCCTCCGCGCCCAATCTTCTTCCCTTCTCTTTTCTCCCTCCTTTTTTCTTTTTTTTTCTCTCTGTGGCAGCGATTAGGACTTAAGGGTCCAGTCTTTGGTGTTCAGGCGATCCATTTTGGTCCCTCCTCCTTCTCGGATCTCATGACTCCGGGCTGAGCAGAGCGCGCGTTTGTGAAGTGATAGCCAGAATGGTCTAATTTCTCCCCCGCTTCTCCCTTCCTTAAGCAGTTACCGGCCCCACTGCTGAGATCGCACGCCACCCCAGGCCTTGTGAACCTAACCTCTCCCCAGAGTGTGGTTCGATCAAGATTCATTGTCTCTCAGCACGCCTATCCCTCCCTTCTGTTTCAGGTTTTCAGCGCCCAGATGGTTATTTTTCCTTTTTTGGGTCAGTTGTAGGTCAGGTCGTCTTCTTCTTACTACTTCCACTTTTTTTTTGGTACCCCCCACCTTTCCGCAGTGTCTGTCCGTCGTGGGCCGCAGAAGATATTTTCTAGGCCGTATCTTCGCCTCTCCTTCTGCGCCCCTGTCCTTTCAGAACCTTTTGCTGCAACAGCATTTTTCAACGCGACGATTGGCGATGACAGAAAAGAAGCAGCTCTGTCTATACGTCTACTCCTTTTGCCCCCGTGCGTGTGCTACCTTCCCTGTGATTTCTCTATGCGGGCAACGGATAATTTCCGGCCTTGCCGCTTTTTTACACAGTTTTTTATGACGCTTTTTTTTCTTTCCCCCCCCGACGGTCTGGTCTTTCCCGTGAGTTTGCCGCGTTGGAGTTAAATGACGCGTTGTACCCCAGAGTCCCATGCGCCTGTTTTCTTCGCCTTTTTGCAGTCAACGCTCGCAGGAGGCTGAAAAGGCTGTCATCCTCTCAACAGTATCTTTTCATGCGTAATCCTTTTTTGTAGCTTAGCACTGTTGTTAACTTATTTTTCCGCCCCTGAGCCCGAGCGCCTCCGGGATTTGGAGAGAGGAGGACTTATCTCATGTGCCTGGGCCTTCCCTCTTTCTTTTTTATCCTTCCCCCGCTTTGCTACCTTAGGTCAGTGTCACTGTTCTCTGGCCTTTTCCCCCGGCGTTGTCAGTCCGCACCAAAGTTTGTATGAGCGATCCTTTTTCCTTGATTTATTTGGCTGCACTAGCGCCCCTGGTCTCCAAACGGAATTTCTTCAGATCCATGGTGTGGTCATGAGTACGAAGTCTGGTACAACCGCGTTTCTCCCCCTGCTGCGTCTCCTGTAGTCCATCTTCCGGTGTTTCGGATGATCCAGTAGTCTTTAGCCTTGTATTTCTTTGGCAACATGCGGTCGCCCCTTTCTTTTTCTCTTGCTTTTTTCAAAGGTACCCCTGCGTATCAGAGGGGTTCCTCTTCCTTCTAATGTTTTTTTTTCACCTCCCCCCCGGATTCTCTTTTTTCCAAGTCTAAGTTAAGATTGCTCTGCTCCATTTGAAGAACTTTTCGCGGGAGGCCCTAGTAAACGGACGCCTTCCTACATCCTTGCTACCACCCCCTCCCCGCTTTGGGTTATCTTTTTGCCGCCCCTTACCGCTTTGTCAACAAGACTTATGACCCCTTCCACTGAGCCATTGGCTCTCTTCACACTTTGAATCTTACTTTAGTTGGATGAGTACTGTGTCGCCATGTCAGTTCCTCGCAGCGCTCGGCCTTTTTTCCTTATTACGTTGTGCTTTTCCCTGCTTGGCACATTTTCTTGTTGGATCTTTTGACGGGGACTTCGTTGCGATTGCCCGTTTACAAAACGCCTTCCCCCTTTCCTTTTTTCCCTGGTTTTTTATTTGTTTTTTCTGGAGCGGACAGTTCCCTCCGCGCTTCTTCGTAAGAGACCCCCGAACTTTTTTTTTTTTTTTTTTTTTTTGTCGTGATTTCTTTTCCCCTCTCAATCTATGGCGTCTTTTTGTCCGGTCAGTCTTGAAGAGGAAGCGTGTTGCCCTCTTTCTATTTTCCTGCGTTTATTTTGCTGGCCGGGCCGACTGAAACGGACACACTCATTGCTCGCCGGTAGGACGACAGCCTCTGAATTGCACGTTTGCCCTTAGCTGCTTTCACTCCCCTGCGATCAACCATCTCTTCCCAGTAATTTTTCGCATTTCGAAGCGTTTTTTTGGTTCCCACCTCGATTTCCCTTTTTCTTTTCCCCCCCCTAACTCACATCCTTTGAATTTTTTACTTTGATCCAGTTGCCGTCCCTTGTTTGGCTGAATTGGAGTTGAATTCCTGTTGTTAAGAAGAGGATCCTTCCCCCAAAGTATTTTCCCCTCTTCTTCTTCCTCCCCCCCCGAGACAAGTCGCCCTGTTCCCGAGTGTTGATTCATGGCCTCCTTTAAAAGATCGCTTGGAGGCGCCCATAGTATCTTTTCAATTGTGTGTTCTATCTCTAGAAAAACTCTACCTCCCCTCTTTTTTAATTTTCCTGAGGAGCAATTGAACACTAATCTGTGCCCATTTCATCGTGGCTGGCCTCCGTCATCTGGCTGGGGCATGACTGGTGCCGTTCCTAGCGGATGAAAAAGGACCCGGCCGAGCACTCCCTGAATTCCATTTTTAAAGGCGGGCCCCTTAAAATGTGTCGACCCCGTTTATTATGAGAGTGCTTGCACGGATAAGGGGACCCCCTAAACGCGCCTTTCTCCTGGCAGGCTTCGCTTTTTGCTCTTTTTTCGTTGATCTCCCTCTGTTCTTTTCTTTGGCCTGCTTTTTTGACCCAGCCGGATATGAAGATGATTTCCCGGCGGCAATGTACTGGTTTTTTTCTTTTTTTTTTTTTTCTCGGCGTCTCCCTTTTGATCAATCCAACTTTTCCCCACATGCTCACCCCCCTACCCAGGCGCTGACTCATCCACCTGAGGCCAAAGAAGACGGCAAGGCGATTGTGGCGCATGTGACTCCCCTTTTCCCAACCCTTTGTCTTACGCAATTCTCTCTTGCGGGGAATGCTTCCCCGCTCCTTTCCACCAACCCGCGTTAACAGAGAGAAAGAGTCCATGCTTTTTGTACCCTGAGCTGTTCCTTTACTTCAGTTCCCCCCCTTATCCCAGCCATGGCCATACTGGCCTCCATTGCAGGAAGCGATGCAAATGAATGCACCGGAAGAGCCCTGGTTCACTTTCTCCGAGGTCCCCGCATGGATCATTCAACATCATTCCGCCTGCGTTTGCCCGAACCCAAGGCTTGTCTGGATACTGTATTTAGACCTTTTATTCCTCTTTTTCCTTTCTTCCCCCTCTTTTTCACGGATTTGGTCTCCCGGCTGTCGCCTTTAACTTGTTCCGGCAGCGAAAAGTATGACCCCTTTCTGATGAATCTGGGCACGAAAGGGATTCTTTCCTTCCTCCAATCCTCCTTTTTTCAAGTCCCCTTCTCTTTGCATCAATGCATCCGCCGCCTTCTCCTTTGGGACGGAGCATGCAGGCAATTTGAGCCCAGAAGACCTTTCCTTTCCCATTGGTCCCCGACAATTCTCATGTGATAAGGACCCCGCAAGCTCTGCCTACATTCGCCTCCGAGCGTACCGCGTGAGGAACTTGTGTCTTCCACCAGACTTACTCCCCTTTTCCCAAACCTTTTTTTTGCGTTTCCAACTGCCTTTCTGACGACGCTCGTCCTCATGGCCATCCCGCGTCGTCATCATGGTCGCAAACGGGAGAAAGATTGGGTATGTCAAGCTAGAAATTTCAATGATTAAATTTTTCTTCTTCCCAGGCTTTCCCCCAACCTTTCTCACGGATTGTCCTTCCTTCCTACAGGACATCTTCCCCCTGAAGTTCTCGCTCCTCGACCAACTTTCCGGGATCATCAGAGTATTTCCTGTACAAATCTTCTTCCCTTTTCCCCACCTTCCCTGGATCTTCACCTTAGCCTGAGACTTTGCTTGAAGCACCCGCCTTGCCGGACCTTCGCACAAGACAGGTCCCCACTTGTAAGGTTTTTTTTTTCATGTCTTCCTCCCCCCCCCCTTTTCCCCCAAGGTTCCCCCATGTACCCTGGAATACCAGGCCCGGCTCTTTGGAAAGGAACGAATCTCAGGCGTTGCCCTTCCTCCCCCAAGATTTCTGTCTCCTTCCCCCTCCCGGCCCTCTCCTGCAGGACAAAAACCACTTTCGCTTCACCCGAACTGCGGCAGGACGGCTATACTCGATTAGGTTTCTTCCTCCGCCACCTGTTTTCTTTTTCAATTTTTCCCGTAGCTGGGAGGATTTCCCCCGCGGCCTTGGCAGATTGATCAGGTTGGCCAAGGGATGCCTGAAATACTTAAGGCCATCTTCCCCTCTAGGACCCCCAATTTCCTTCTTTTTGCGACATATGACTCCTCACGCGGCCGCCCTAGCTGGCGCAAAAGTAAAGTACTAATTTTTCCTCCCTTAAAGGCCCTTCCCCCTTCTTCATTGGATCTATTAAGTCCTTCCCGCAACTCGCGCTTGATCTCTGACGGGGAAAATGGAGATGGTGGATATCCCCTTTTTTTTGAGCCCAATTGGCGTTCACTCCTTTCCTGAATGTTCTCCTAGTTCCTCCCCCTAGAAGGCTCCACGCTCACACCTCCGCGCTCTTCGCACCGTTTTCCCCCCGCTTGCGCTCGCCCCGAGCATCGCAGTTAGAAAGCATGGTTTCCCTTTGTTTTCCCTCTCCCAACCCCTGTTTTCCACACTTTTCTCTTTGTTGTTGGACATCCCTCTTGACGGCAAGGTTCACCATGCAAATGGCAATACCTTTGTCTCTGCCCAAGTGTGTTTCGTTTCTTTTTTACTGGATTCTCTTTTGGAAGATGAGCAGATATTGGAAATGTTCCCCGCTACGGCTCCATCCTCGGAGAGCCCCAACATGTTTTCTAGCAGACAATCCCCCTTTTCTTCTTTTCCCTTCCCTCTCCCCTCCCTTTTTTTCTGCTTCCCCTCTGTTTAGTCGCACTCTCTTGTTTCAGCCGGGTTCGCGCATATATGTTAAAAATTGTTTTGTGCCATATTCGTTTTCCTTCTGCGTTCCTCCTCCTTTTTTCGCAAATTTTCTTAATGACGGCTGGCCGCAGTTATTAAAGCGGTTCTGCCACCGTCATAAATCTTTGACCCCTCGTTTTCCCCCCTCCCTTCCCTGCCCGCTGTAGGTTCGATTTTTTCGATGACGATAACCGCCTCACGCTCCTGTTGAGACGCCGATCTCTCCCCCCCCTTCCCCTGTTGCTGGTTGACCTCCTTTTTCGCTGTCCCTTCAGCGTTTTTTCAAAGACGTTTTCCCCGCGCCCCCCCCCTTTTTTTTTAGTAAGCAACGCATTCTTCCCGGGTCATTGGTCCCACCCTTCATTTTTTTTTTTTCCCCGGTGGATGCTCCCGGCTTTTCCATTGTCACGGCTAGTGACGCCGCTGCCCGCGTCAGGACCACTTTTCCGTAAGTGCCGAGGACGGCACTTTGGATGATTCAGAGCCACTCTCTCTGAGATAGATCCCCTTTGTGGTATCTTCTCCTTTTCCCTCAACTGTCCGGAATGGTCTCCTATAGTTCTCCTGGATTTGCGATCTCTTGACTTTAGGATAAGGATCATATTGAGATTGGGTTTCTCGTTCCCCCCCCCCCTTTTTTCCTAAAGAATTGCGTCCATTAGCTGTCCCTCCCCGCGTGCTCTTTTTTTCCTTCCCTGGCTAAGGATGAGTTGGTGCACGGTCCCTCCTTAGCCCCTCCTGTAGTCCTCCCTTCCTTAAGACTCCCCCAAATTTTCAATCGCTCAGTCTTTTGTTTTCATTAAAACAGCGTTTTCCCCTGCTAGTCCTCCTAGAGTCCTGCTGTAACCCCCTTTCGCTTTTGTGGGATTTCCAGTCATAGTGTCCGTTTCCTCCCTTTTACGGGCCCCTTTTTTTTCCCGCGTTTGATTTCTTTACTCGGCACGTCCCCCAAGGTCCGCCCCCTTATTATTTTTCTCAAATGAATTTTCTTCCTGGCGCCCGTGATTTTTTCTTTCCTTTGACCTCACCCCTTGCGCCAGATCTCCCGCCGCCCCTTCCCTCTTTTTTGGTTTTTTTTTTTTGAACATGAGAACTTTCATCCCTCATTGCTCCCCCCGCCTCCCAGCCGTGGTGAATATTTGACCATTCCCTCTTATCCGTTTTCCTTTAAGATTTTTCTCCCCTCCCAAGCTCACTTGGTCCAAGGGCCTGTAAGTTTTGTTTCCTCTCTGCCTCTTTCGGTTTAGAGTCTTCCCTCCCCCCCCCCCTTGCCTTCATTTTCTTAGGCGGATGATTATTCCGTCTTGGTGCATTTTTGGCCCTCAAAATTGATGGATATTTCGGTTCCCTGCGTTCTCTCTTTTCCTTTTTGGTGGACCCCCCCCTCATGTCCTTTTTCCCACTCCTTTACGTGGTTTTTTTGGTAACTTGGCTCTCCCCGACAGGTTTCCCCCGCCGCGCTTCTTCCCTCGCATGGCTGCCCAACTTCTTCGCCTTTTTATAACCTCCCAAATTTGTATTCTTTCTGGAATTCCAGGGGATGTACATTGTCCGCTTTTTCCTCCCCCACAGATTTATGTTATGTGTGTTTTGATTGCTCCTTGCTCGCCGCCTGCGCGAAAAGGACAACTTCTTTTCTCGCTTTTCCTTTTCCTCTTCCTGGACTTTTTTCTCCTGTATATTTTCACATACAAGGATCTAACCGTCAAGGATACACAATTTTTACTTTTTCCCCAGCCTTCTCTCTCCTCTGTTTTCCCCCAATCTTTCTTGTGGTCCGGGAGTATAGCCATTTTTACCGTGCGTCCAGTTTCCTTCCAGTGTTTGGTTTTGATGCGTTTTGCAGCGTTTGATGCTTCCGTTCTCCCGGTGATATCTCCCAGTCCTGTCTGATGAATGACCCCATGACCTTTCCCCCTCTTCCCTACTCGTTTTTTTCCTTTGCTTCCCCTCATCAAGTTTTTTTGAGATTTCGATTCCTTTCCTCATCCCTTTGTGAGATCTCTCCTCCCCCCCCTGCTCACCACTTTCCCTCTAATAAATTTTGAGCCCCTTTTTACAATGGTCTCGTTTTTCCTCCATTTCATGGGATGACTGGTGACGTTTTTCGCGCCCCCGTCCCGCTGTTGACCCCCGGCCCCCCTCCCAACCTTTTGAATTCAACCCCTGACGGCCGGAGAACGGGACCACCTGCAATCCTGATGTTCTGCCAATGACTTTTGTGTTACCACCTTGAGGTTGCTTGTCTGTCCTTGTTTCTTTCCTTCTTGACTGATCGACTTTGAGCCCCCAGGGCCCGGCTTTTTTTTTTCCCTAGCGAATCTGTTTTTTTTCTTCTCTCAGGGGAACTTCAGTTTTTTTTCCTGCGGAGCGGCTACCACTTGGCCCCCCCCCCATAATGAATATAACAGAGCTTCCCTTCCCCCTTTTTGTTTGACGTCAGTTTTCCCCCACTCCAGCTTTAGTTGAATACCAGCGTTTAAATTACCCGGCGCGCACGCACAGACGGCGGTTGACCGTCTTCGCCCCCCCTTTTGTTAAGACGGTACTCTTTTTTCACCACCATTCATCTCGATCGCCAGTGCGAAAAGATTTAGAATTTCCCCTTTTTCGGAATCCTCCTTTTTCCCCCCCTTGCAACGCGAGCCGCGCCTCGGCGCCATGGGCAAACCATTCTCCTTCAGAGTCTTCCTTCCAATAATTCCGTTTTCACCAAGGATCTTGGCGGGCTCACTTTGTGACACGTACCTTCGGAATGGGCGTCATTACCCACGTCTTCGCGTGTGTATCTGTATTGAATTCTTCGTGTACGCTGTTCCGGCCCTCGCAAGTCCCGGAGGGCTCCAAGTCTGGTTCCTTCTCCCCATCGACATCGTTTTTTCGCTTAGAGCGCAGTTCTTGCTACCTGTTCCTTTCTTTTCCCTGCCCTTTAACGTTGTAGACGCAAGATTCAGTGCATTTGCTCCTGTACAAAATGCCACGTAAAAGTCCGACAATCCATTTTTTTTCACCCGTTCACCTTTTCTCAGAGCCTTGCAGGGTGAACCCAAGACACTTTGCTCCCCCCCTGGAATGTAGGAGGACCCAACCCTGAAGACTTCTTTTGTGTTGAAACGATTTACTTCTTCGCTCTGCTAGGTTCCTAAAGTCGCCCCCACTGTTTTTTTTGATGACCTTCACAGCTTTCACACTGGAGCAGATCGTTTTCCCATTCCGATCAGCGATCCTAAAGTGTCCGCACAAATCCCGTTCTTTCGGCTCGTCAGGCCCTCCCCTGGTCAATCCTCAATTCTTTTTTTCGCTCTCTTTCCGTCCTGCCGATCCGAGCTTATGCCCAATTTTAACCACTTTGTGTTGCTTGCATTTTTGTTGACGCGACACGGCTTTCATTAACTGGGTAAGACGGACCGCTCATAAAACATTCGAGACTTCTTTCATTCCCTTTGGAGCCTGCCAGCTGGTCATGCAGCACTTCCTCCCTGCTTTCACCACGATTGGCGTGTCTTGCTGCCTATCCTTTTTTCGTCTTTAAATTTTCGGTGCCCTTTATTTAAGTCGTGCAATGGTCTTTTTTTTTTGCCCCGCGGCGCGGTTTGTCGCTATACGGCTGGACGAGTTAAAGGTCCCGCGTTTACAGTTTTCGGTTTTTTTTCTACCTTCTTTTTCGTTGCTAAGGCCTTACCCTCAAGCTGGCGCACACAGTGCCCCCACCGCCGCGCTCAGGAAATCATCTTTTCTAGATGGGCTATACACCCTTACAACATCTTTTATCGAACCGCAACGCGCTTGATGGCACGTCCCTTTGCGTGGCTCTCCGCATTTCGCGGCTCATCGTCCTTCTGAGTGTCTCCCTTGCCCATTGTTTATATTTCTTCCGCTCACTCTCGATACTGAGACACAGCGCCCCGGTTGACTTCTGATGGATTCCCCCCTTGGGGCTTTTTTTTTTTT
>Ga0179593_1313110_pt1 | contig 11119 bp, 10 predicted proteins | sample CZODoug2_1_08_16_FD_185931 | JGI IMG/M metagenome (GOLD analysis project Ga0179593, IMG submission 185931) | Vadose zone soil fungal communities from Angelo Coast Range Reserve, California, USA - CZODoug2_1_08_16fungal (PacBio error correction) | ecosystem: Environmental > Terrestrial > Soil >... | reverse complement strand
ATTCTTCATGAATTTTCAATTTCGTTTCTAGGTCAGCACGAGGCTCTTAGAGGCCTTAGTATCGGATAGACTCTCTCCTTTAACGGCGCGCCCTCCCCCTTCTTTTTTGCCTGGCATCTTGTGGATGTAGGCGTCTCTTCTGGCGATGCCCCCGGACCGCCACCCTGCCGGTATCCTCCCGAGCTGCCGGTTTCTTTCGAATTTTTCGTTGCGGTCGCCGTGCGTTCATCATGTGATATCTGGAACTCGCACTGCCTTCGTTTCCTGAGAATCCTCGCTCCGACCGATAATGATTTCGTATCCGGCAATCGCTTGCGCCATTCTTCAGCTATTTCCCGAGATTGGTGCCGAAGCCGACATTATTCCTTTCCCGTAGAGAGCCAGGCCGCCTCATTGTCGTCTTTCGGCGAGCGCCGATATCGGTTGGCAGCTTCAAGATTTTTGAGGTTTCTCGAAGAGAGCCTCGGATCGTCGGCTTTTTTGTGGTTTTTTTTTTTTTTGGAACTTGTCGCACTCTCGGAGAGATCCTTCGGCTCTCCCCCTTGTCCACATTAGCTGCCGTTGTTCTAACCGCGCGATATCTTTTGTTTCACCACTTCGGCTCCCCGTGCTTACGCTCGCTTCGCTGAAGATTCCCTTATTTCGCTGCTTTTATAGATATCCGACTTACCTCCTAATTGAGAGACACTAAAAAAACCCCGTAAGGGCGACCTTAATTTGTTCCTTCCCTGATTTTTGTTCCCGACCGCTGTCATTTGATAGTACAAGTCCCCTATCTGTCGTGTGTGCCTCCCCATGTATCCATTCAAATTTCAGAATCTCTAATCTCTTGTTGACTCCAGAGACCTTAAGATGACTGCTTTTTCCCGTTGATTCCATCGATTCAGCCCCTCTCAGAACCCCTGGAGTAATTGTATGATCTGGAAGTGATGGTCTCTGTACATCTTTTTGTTTCCATCGGGTCTCCGGGATGATCTTTTTTTTCTTTTCAGTACGAGCCGCGCCCCATATTCCCCTCGCGAAAGCCGAGCTTGTTGGAGAGATCGGTGACTCGAAATAGACAGTTGACTTGGGCTTTGACCTCATCGTTTATTCCCGCCGCCAATAGGTTGGAGGAGGCCCTTTCGAATGCCTCAGCGGCCTCCCCCATGAGATAGCTTGTTCGTTTCTTTTGGTTGGTGCTGAGTTGCTGCCTTGTAGAAGCGATGTCTTCTGAGCTCGTGTCGAGATATCATTATCATCGCCTTCCCTACAGAGTCCTTCTTGCTGCCTTCCAGTCTCTCTTTTTGTGGCATTGCATTCCTTTAGAGTTGTCCATGATCGGATTAGGACGACCTTGTTATGCTTTGTGTGGAAGTTTGTTATAACGTATGTTCTATCTGCTTCGTCGGCGCTTCTTCAAACGAGGTTAGTCCTCGCAGGATCTCGTGTTTTGGTCTCCACCTAGTTACATTAACCCTTTTTTAGACCCCTTTCCTCCATGACAGGTCAGCATCTCGGCACTCTGATCCTTCGAACCTTTCGGTTTTGAAATTTTTTCCCAATAGAAGAACTTGATCTTTGCGATGGCCTTTTGACTTTACGGGCAACTCGGTGACGTCTTTTTTTCCCCTACTCGCTTTCCCCTTGTCGGATCTTATCCCTATTCGTTCCTGATTTTTTTACCCCGACCACTGAGAACCTAAGAATAGGGTCCAAATTTATATGCCCTGTCGCCTCTCCCGGTCCTGTTATTTCTTAGACTTTTTCTATCTCGGGTCGCTCGGGGCCTTGCCGTTTCTTGGACGTCGCATCCTACCCACTGGGTCTGCCGCGCGTCCTTTCCCCCTCTGGTTTTCTCTAAACATAGCTTCGTTGATATCTCTCTACCCCTCCTCCTTTTTTTTTTTAGATCTTCCCTATAGTCTACCTTGAAGACGGATGGACCCAGCCGTGCTCGATACTTCGCGGCGTCGCCAGCTGGTCCTCCTCCCCTTCTCGTCCCCAGATCCCCCCGGCATATGGTCTCGACCTCCTTTCCTACGGTCCCGCATGACCTGGAAGATTGCTATCTCATACTATCGTAGAAAGGCTACAGGTCCCGTCGGCTTATTTTTTTCGTCCGACGACTTTTCCTTCCATCACTCTATTAACTCTAGTTCCTATTCTAGGGTCACGCCGAAAAGTCACCTTTCCCTTCCCTGCTCCCTGGTCCCTTCCCTCCATCAAGGGCGTTACCTGTCCGCCCCTTCACTTCCCCCACGCGTGCACGAGGTTTCTGACAGGGTTAATGCGAGATGGGCTCACGTGGAGACCGAACCCCCTCGTTTTTCGCCCTTCCTCCGATCCTGGGTCCCCGTCTGGACGGTTTACGATGGTGACTTTGAGCGCTGACTTTTATCCACAGACTTACACAAGTTCTACCCCGACGCGCCAGATGTTTAACCCTTCCCCATTGCCGCCAGCCATTCCCTCACAACGTACGTCTGCATTTCACCAGTCCTCTGTATAAGGCCCACATGCCGCCTCTTCCGTGTCTGTTCCCACGACCTCTGACACCTCTCTACTCCACCCTCCCTGCCCCTCAATGCCCCCCACTACGACGAACAGCTAAGCTTTGCTCTAGGCCGGTGATCGCCTATTCCTCTCTCACTCCTTTTCCCCCCCTTCTTTCTCCTTCCCATTTTCTCCGTGACCCCCTTTAGCGAGGCTTCCCCCCCGACTTCCCCCCCCCACCCCCATCGGATATGCCGATGATGCTTATCTCACTTATTCCGTCACCGGGACCGTTTTTTTCCTCCCCTTTCCGTCTCTCAAGGAAGTTCCCACCTTGTGCGTTCTCGCTGCGCTGACTCCTTCCTTTATCGGCTAGATGCACTACCCTTCCTGAAGGCTACCCCCCCCAGTATTCACCGTCACAGACCCCTCCCCCACCCCCCCCGTTGCAGACACCCCCTTCTTTTTCATGTCTCTCCTCCAAGCGCACGCACTCTACCCAACCAGCGGGCGATCAAACCCCCTCCCGCGTCCAGTACCCTTCTCCCCCCCTTTTCAACCTCTTTTCCCCCCGAAAACCCCCTAGTCCACTTCCCCATTCTTTTCCTAAGAAAGGTGACATAGGGTTTAGAGAATTTTTTCTCTATTCTCCCCTTCTCTCGCGGGAAATTAACCACTCCTTATGCTTCACAGGTTTACCGTAATGCTCAGCTCTTCACTGCCCCGCGTGAGACTTTTACTAGAATGTCTCATGGTTAATGCTCCTGCCCCTTTATTCTCCTCAAATTTTTAAGCCCGATCTAAGGATTAGATCGTAGAAAAGATTGGGCACAATAGGTTTTTATCTGGAACCTTCGCTCCCATTAGTGCTCTCGCGTGCCTCCAAACTTCCTTGCATTCTTCTCCTTTCCTACGTTCCATACTGGTAGGACTCTCGGAAGAATAAATAGGCCTATGCCAGACATGTCTCCTATCCTGACTTTTCCTCTCCGATATTATTTGTTCCGGGCTTCACCTGGGTATACAGTTTCTTCAGGCCTGCGGTTCCCCCAGCTCTACCATCCCCTCTAAAGTCGTGTCCTTAGGAGAGCTACTTCGCCCGGGTGCTGTTCTCCGTCTTTTCCTTTTTATCGGCTTTGGGCGGTTATGGGTCCTTTTTCAGGTTACTAGCAAAAGAATTTTTTTCTCCCAGCTTCCTAAAAAGATCCCTTGTTTTAATGGGTTGGATTTGCCCTCGGCGCGGCTTTTACTCTCTTCTTCCTCCCTTTATGGGCCCCCCCCCCCTCGAGAAGATTATTATCTCAACTTCCCCCTAGAGCAGAGCCCCTTTTCTCCTCAATAAGTTTGTTGGTTTAGATATTGAGTATTCCTTTCTTTTTCTTATAAGAAGCCCGCCCTCCCCTCTAGCGTTCATCCCGTCATCTCTTCTGATCTCCCTTTAGTCCCCTCCTCCCCGCCGGTCAGGCCCCCCTCCCTCATCCCCCCCTTACTCCAGCGTCATCCTTTAGTCGATTTTCGTTTTAAGGATGGACTCTTCCTAGCAGCCCGACCTCCCAATCTCTCTACACGCTGCTCGATTCGGCGACCTTCCGATGCCTTCTCGGCGTTCAACATAAGGGCTTCGTTCTGGAACCACTAGCCTCTGTCTACACCTTTTCTCCTCCTCGCCGCCCTCCCAAATGATCTCGGCCCCCTTCCCCTGACTGCGCCGGGGGAAGATGCCCTCTGTTGCGCCTCCTTGACCAGGACCGTCTGTGAGCTCTCCAGTGCTCCCTGCCTCATTGTCTGCGAGAGGCGCTGGAGTCCCACGAAGGCGAAGATAGGGATTGATTGAGAGACGAAGGCAGCCTAATCTGTTCGACTATTAAGGTTCTCCGTCCCGTTTGAACCCCTGGCAGATTGAATTTAGCTGGGAAAGCCTTTAGATACCCTACTGTACCCCATAGCTTCAGTGAAACGCTCGTCACCCCCCCGCCACGGGACTCGTCCCTGCCACGCTTCTCATTACGCTAGTGACGCCTTACGTAGTGCCTTATGTACAGTATACTCTCTTTCCATAGCCAACCCATCCACCTTCAGCGACATCCAAACCCCTTAAAGGTTTCATCACCCCTTTCAGGTTTGTCCTGTTTTTTACGTTTTCGTTGTTTTCTCTCCTACGTTTTTTTTTTTCTTTTTACTGAATTTTCTTGTTTTGATAGCAGATTTTTCGGCCCCCCCCCTCCCCCGCCTCCCCCCCATGTCTAGTAATTGTTCATCTTTTTTCTCTTTCCCTTTAATCTCGATTTAGTTTTCCTCATTCCTCGGCTGTGCCTCCTTCGCCCTTAAAGAGTTGCGTTTCTTTATTGCAGCGATCCGAAGCTAGACCGTATCACGCACACGGGGAACGTCCTCGTCGCGTCCCGATAGTAAATTCTTTTCCTACTTTCCATCGGGTTTTTCCTTTTTATGCTCTGTTTTTTCGCCCCTAGCCCTTGTCCACTCCTCTAGTCGGGATCTCCGAGTATATTTTTATAGGGTAAGAGGAACTCGAGCTCTTCCTGCTTTTGCTTTCGACGTTGATGCTTCCCCCCGTTTCTCCTACCGGGTTTGCGAGAGAAGGCGATCCCTCCCCTGGTCGTCTATCCCTGGATGCCGCTATAGCTTCTTCCCTTTTTTTTCCCTGGTTTTTTCTGGCCTTTTGGCGTGCGTGATGTCTGCCCCCCCTTACACTTTTCTCTCTCTTTTTCCCTCTCTTTCTTCCTATCCCCCTGAGTCTAATCGTTTTTTGGCCTCTCTCTACTGTTGGACAGGCATGAAGGAGACTTTCTCCCCTCTTGCATTTAAGGTCTCCGGTATGCCGCCTTGGTGGGCCCGCGTTTGTTCCCCCTCCTTATTTTATTATCTTTATATTGCTCCTGTGCGTACTCCCCGCAGCCCCCCCTCATTAGTGAGGCTAATTACTCGTTGGATTCTAAAAATGTGGTTTCCCCCTGTCCGCAAATGTCCGGTTCCTCCTTCTCCTTCTCCGTTCAGCTTTTTTCCACGCCCCCTGGACCTGGTAATATCCTCAAGTGATAGGCTTGGAAGTGTTTAATCCTTCCTGTGTCCCTGTGAGCTTATTTCCCTCTCGCTGGTTTTCTAACAGGGGTTTCCGAGTCTTTCCTCTCCCCTGTCGTTCGTCACCCCCGAAAGAAGAATAGGTGACGACTTACCCGTTTCCCTTTGATTCCGAGATTTTCCTGGGACTTCTTTCCGTCTAGCCTGTCGCGCCCTTCTTCTTTCGTCCCTTTATCGTGGTCACGCCAGAAGATCCACCCGCTGGTATTGCCCGCGCCTTGGAGTCCTAAGGTTTGCTGCCACAGGCTTACCACAATTGTTCTTCCGTTGATATACATCTTTTAAGTCATCCGTTTGTTGATTTGATATCTCTTCCCAACTTAGTCTTTTCTTTTTTCAAGCATGATTCACAGTTTTTTCGTCTTCCCGCTCGTCTCCCCCTCCCCCAGTTTTTGTATTATGAGAAGTAAAAAAGACCGTCCCCGTCCCGCGAACGCCTCTCCTTTTCCGTTTTTTGCCGAGGGCTCTCCTTCTCCCTTTCTCTTCTCTTTTTTATTTCCTTTTTGAGGAGGAGGTGTTACTCTCTTGCTCCAATCCTTCTGAAAGAATCGTTTACTCTCCGAGTAGGGTCCGTCCCTCACAAGTACCTTCCGGATTTACCTTACTGCCCATCTCCGCCACCTTTCGGCTATTTTCCCTTTTAAAGCCTTCTCCTGTCGCAAGGAAATTGAGTGCCCCGGCTATGGACATGTTCGGACCCCTTTACAGGTTTTGGAGACTGCACATTCCCGGATTGTTCCCCCCCCTGCCTTTTCTTAGCTTCCTTCGCGAGTACGCCTCAGGTGAAGAGAGACTCCCTGAAAACCCACTGTAGACCACCCGTGCCCACCAATCCGCAACTACCTCTCAATCCCTCCTGCCCCTGATCATGTGGCGCCCATGAGGCAGGCCTGTTCAAAAAGTCGTCTGTGTTTTCAGCCGCATTAGACTTCTAGTTCCCCCCGATTTTTCTCTTGACAACGCTTTCAATCGGCGGCCTTTCCTCACCCCCTTCCCCCCCTCAACGCCTCCAACCTCGACTTCAGCATACATTTCTCTGAGGTCTTCGAGTCGCCCTTTTTAGAATATTAATCGCTGTCCCCCCGATCGGGCCTCTGACTCCCCTCTTATTGTCCCACTGGCTTCTCGGTTCCCTTCCCAGCTTTCCCCCTCTCCCCCCTTTTTTGGTTTTTGTGACTTTATGGTTTTTTCCCCCTGGATGCTCTGGCGGGTACGGCATCCAAGCTTCCCCCCCGGCTCACCGTTTTTTCCAAGACAACTACGATCTTCCCCCGCCTTATAGCTCCAAGACGTGAAAAAATGGTGATTCTTCCTCTGCTTTTTTCTCGATTTTGATTTTTCATCCCGACCCACTCTCCTCTTTTAAGGCGACTTTTTCCCCCCGCGTCCTTTCTCCGATAGCTATATCTCTGTTGAATTTCCTCTCTCTCCCCGGGTAGAGCAACGAAGCATCCCTCTCGCGTACGAGATTTCCAAGTTTTGAGCCCGCCGACCGTTACCACTTTTTGTCGCCGACCAGGCGAAGGGGTTCGTGCTCCTTTTGGGTTGCTTTTTCCCCGGCTTATTAGCGACAGTTCTCTGTGACCCTCCGGCTAAGTCGGCGTCCCTGGCGAGCGTACTTCCAGCCCTTTCTAAGACTGCCCGGTTTGCGCCTCAATCGAAGGGGCCTCACTTTTCGACCTTTCTTTAATCCGTTTTTCTCCTCCAAATTCTTCAAGTCCATAACGATTCTTGCCTCTCTTATCCTTCAGGCTCCTCCCCCTCTTTTCCATCTCAAACATCTCGCCTCGTTTTTTTTCCGCTACTGACCAAATTCAGGGCCGAGTTGCTTCCCCTTCCTTTTCGGTTTTTTTTCGATTTCATCCGAGGTTCTGCAGAAATCTTCCTCTGATCGCATTGCCGCGCCCGAAAGGATTTTCGGTGCTTTCCTGTTGTTTTTTGAGGCCAAGATTTTCCCCCCTTCTTGAACGATCCAATTGAGAGACGAAACCTTCTTCCTCCTCCGCACTTTTTTGTTTCCGATCGGCTGTTTTGATGGCGGCGTCGGGCCTTCTTCGTGCTCATTTTTATATTTTATAAAAAACAACCCTCATTTTAGCCCCGATCCTCTTTATTTGTTTGCTTGCTCCTTTCTGCGCGCTTCTCTCTCCCTCCTCTTATAGGAGTCGTTCTGCCGAGAGAAGAATTAGCTCTATCCTTTCCTTGCTTCCACTTCCCTCCCCCTACTTTGTTTTGTTCGGAGTTCTCTGCGTTCTGCCTGTCCTCTTCCCTGCCTTTCCCCCGGTTTTTCTCGCGCTTCTACGTCGTCCCGTGAGCGAGATCGAAGAGCAGTCTGCCTGAACGGCACGCCTTCACCCTGTGATCTTGGATGATCCTGCTTCGTAGGCTGGCTCATTACGACTCCGCCGCCCTGCCACTTCCGTATCGAACTCTAATTCCGTCTTCTTGGAGACGGCTAGATTTTGAGGATCTTCCGCTTTCCGTTCGGTGATTTTTCGATCTTGGACTGCCCTGACGGAAGATTTCCGAAAATTGGAATCGCTCCTCATTACCTTCTCTTTCCCGTTTCCAATGAAGATATGCAGAACCCTTTTTTAAGTGCAGATTTCGTCTGTCGAGCCGACAATGAGGCAGTAATTTTCTCTCATGCGACGTGGCCGAATCCGTTCTTCCTTCCTGCCTTTGAAGTATGATCCTTCGCGCTCTGTTCTCTCCCCCTTCTTCTCAGTAAGAGAAGATGGAGAATCGCCCCGAAGCCCTCGGTCTACGTGGGACCCCATTGGTCTGTCGTAAGACCGTTTCGTCTCCGTATATATGAACAATTTTTTCCCATTCGCTGACAGTTCCCCCTCTTTTTCGACCCCCCTTTCCGCAGCTAGTCCCTCTTGCTCTGTTTCTCAGTTGACTGCATGTTCGTCTGTCATTCCTGTCACCTCCTCCTCGACTTTCATCCCTCACCCTGAGGACCCCTACAAAAAAACCCCTTCGGCCGGTGTTTTCCTTGATTTAGTTTCCCTCTTTACCTTTTTACCTAGTAGGATTATTCGTGTTTCTCTCCCTTAGATCTCCTTCCATTTAGTCTTCTATTCTCTCTATCGTTTGAGTCGCCCCCCCGAACGCGTGGTAGCTGACGCTCTCCTCTCTCACTCTCTCAGAGATCCGCCACCCCTTCTGTGGAAAGTCCATCTTGCTGCAGTCAGTTTTTTCCCTTTCTCATTTGCTGTCTCCTGTTATTATTCTTGAGCCAGTCCCCTCAGACTATCCTTGTTAGCGAGATATTGTTTCCCCTGAGTGGTATGGGACGCCCTCGCTCTCTTTTGAAATTGGGGTGGCTGGCTCCATATTTGATACTAACGATGGGATCCCTTTTTGTTTCTTCATAGTTGAAACACCTTCTCCCTCTCCTCCGGTTCTCTCATTTATAGCTGTTTTTTTTCTTTTTTCTTCGGGTTTTAGCGTTGATTTTGCCGTGTTTCTTTCTTCCCCCTCTTATTAGAGCTTTTTCAGATCCGGCCATCGCCCGATCGGGTCCGGTGTAGTTTCCCTCCTGACTGGTGGTACCTGATGCCGGTCTTGGGATGGCCTTTTTATTTTCTTCCGTATTGGTTGGTCGCCTTCTTGTTTTTCCCGTTATTTGTAGTCTCTCAAGTCGGCCCTCTTAACCCCGTTGTCGTCCTAGCAGCCCGTAGCTCTTTGCTCGCGGTTTCACCTCTTGTGATTTTCCTCTCAACCTAGGAACCCCATGACCCTTTCTTTTTGTTTTTTCCCGCAGCCCCCCGTCCCTTCCTTTGGTCACTAGCGCCCTTATCTTTGGGCCGGTATTTCGTCCTTTCCTTTCTTGCCTTAGGTCACACTCCTTCTTTTCTTATCCAATTGAGTCTAGAGTCAAGTCAAGTCTTCCTCCTAAATCCGAAAGGGACCCTCAAATTCTCCCCTGGAGACATCTTTACTTTCTTAGGAAGACTTCATTTCTTTTCGCCGTCGCTCTGAGGGTAGCTCTTTTCGTCCGTTCTTTTTTCCGTCGCAGAGGAGGGACGCCGTCAGGTTCTCCCCAGGCACGTGGCGCTTTGCTTCACCCCATGTCCTTTATCCTCTCCTTTTCTAATCCTCCTTTTTCTGTGAACTCTCAACGAGAGCGACATGGTGTTGTCTCCGGCTGTTTTTCCGCCCGTGCAGACCTTCGCATCCCAGTGGTGATTCGGACGTCCCCCCCCTCCTGGCAGCCTATTTTTTTTTCCCGCGCTCGCTTCTCGACTGCATATTCTCCTCTCACGTGGCGACCGGTCTATTTTTTTTGCGGAGTTTCGTTTTGTGCTTTTCACTGACTCTAGTTCCGAGCTTCTCTTCCCTACGTCACGACCTCCGGACGTTCATACCGGCACTTCCCCTGGCGCTTTTCCGGTCCCTTCGGTTCCTTTCGCCAGACTGTCGAGATGACTGCGTCATGTCCTGGCATTTTTTCGAAGCCATCACGCCGGTGGTCCCTCTCCCTTTTCTTTCGTCCGACGCGGTGAAGCTCTCCCGCCTTCTGGATTTTACAACTATTCCTTCAAAAAAGCGCCCCCCAATCCGTGAATCCTTCCCCTTATGCCTTTTTTTCGACAAGGGCGAACCCGGCCTTTGATGCCCCCGTCGATCTTTGACGGCGAAAATTTTTTGCCGGTCGGGCTCTCCGCTCCCTTCTCGCGACCTACCCCTCTACTCACCACAATCGCCCCCCCTTCATCAACGTTCCCACCAAACAAGACGACGGATATTCCTCTTCTCCCTCCCTGCTTCGAGCACTGCTCGCCTATCCCCCGCGGCACCCGATCTTCCCTTTCTTGCCGCATTCCCTATGTCTCCCCCAACAAGGGCCTAGTTTTACACCCCCCGCCCCCCCTCCCCCCTATATAGGCTATGATTAGATAGGGGGCGCTCGACGGCCCAGCCCCCCTTCTCCTACCTTCGCCCATTTTTTCCCCTAACCCTATTGCGCAGTTCTTTCAGGTCCGTTTACCTTTTTGCTCCCTCTTACGAGAGCTTTCTGCTTCTCTGCCCTCTCACTCTTTGAAGGGTTCCCGTTTTTTTTCACTCTCTCATGCCTCTCGCGATCTTCCCTGGTCAGAGATCGCCTTTCGACCACTTTCCTCATATCCGCTACGAGATGCTAAAAGGTCTGAGCGCCCAAAGCTGGTCCTTTTACTGACGGGACTGTTTTTTTTTTCTCTCCCTTTTTTGAGTGATGCGTCCTCGAGCGTTTTCCCCACTGCATGTACCTTCTCGAGTATGGTCGCTTTGAAGACGATCTGCTGGTGCCTTATTCATCGAAGGTACTCCTTTCTATCTCCCAGTTCGCCGGTCTTCTCCTCCCCCACCTTTTCCGGACCCGACTCGCTTTCAGATCGTTCCACCCTTTTCTCACCCCCCCCTCCTTCGCTTGATCATCGCGCGATCGGCCTCTTGCTCTCGCCGTCGCGACCCAATAGCCGGTCTCCCTTTTCCTCTTTTCCTGTAGGTCCTCAGGGTCGTGCTGCGTAACCTTCTCATACTCCCCCCCGACCCC
>Ga0179593_1818427_pt1 | contig 11120 bp, 10 predicted proteins | sample CZODoug2_1_08_16_FD_185931 | JGI IMG/M metagenome (GOLD analysis project Ga0179593, IMG submission 185931) | Vadose zone soil fungal communities from Angelo Coast Range Reserve, California, USA - CZODoug2_1_08_16fungal (PacBio error correction) | ecosystem: Environmental > Terrestrial > Soil >... | reverse complement strand
TGGTTGTGTTCAGATTGCCCCCATTCACCGCCCCCGCTTTTTCCCTTCTCCGTCGGCACCGTTCGCTCAGTGTAGAAATCTCCCAGCAAATCGTAGTCCGTCGACTCCGTGAATGACTCCGCGTCGGGGGTTATTTAGAGCCCGGCCCACCCGCGCGGCTCCCCTTCGTTTGGCTCCTGGTGATGGCCCCGCCTCCTCTGCAGCGAACTTAGTACACATCTTGTTGCCGTTTCTCTTTGATTCAGGCGTCGTTCCCGCGCTGACTTATTAATGATTTTCCCCCTTTCTGATAGGGAGACGAGGAATTTCGATTCCCGCTGCCTCTCCCCTCAATATTGCACGATTTAGACGGCCCCCTCTCTCGGTTCCTCGCTTTGCGGCAGCAGAGTGCCTAGTAGGTCCTTCCGCGCTTTGTTGACAGAAGGAGCTATATTTCTCCCCTCGTGAATCCTCTGCCTTGGTCGCGAACCTATTCGGATTCTCTCCCATGAATGATCTCTTTTTCCTTCCAAGACCGTTCGCATTCCTTACCAAGGCTTTGTTATTCCATCCCGGTCCCCCCGATTGATTTTCTGAATTTTGTCCTCTCTCCCAGATGGTGTTTTCAGGTTTTCGCCGTCTTCCAGGTTTCCTCTTATTTATCTTATAGATAGTGATTGCCTACAGACGTCCTGAGGGTCTTCGGTTGAGTGCGATCAACGGACTCCCCCAGTCGTTTCCTGGACGTTCGAAGTTTCGAGCGGCGGCGCTTTGTCCACGTCTTTTATGCGCGCCACAGGCTTAGGAACTTTTTTTTTCTACTGTATTGGGAGGTTTTTTTGTCTCCAAAAATTTCCCTCCGGTCATTTTCCATTGTCGTGCCCGCCTGGATCGCGTTCAATCTCTTCTGGGCGTTTTTGCTGTAAGTCGATGTTCCCTTACGCGCCGTAAGGGGTTCCACTCCCAGGCCCGATTTTCTCCTAGACGGAGTTTTTGTGTCATTTGGCCTGTTTCCCTTGATGGACTCTGCCTTGAGAGACGCTGTGCTTTTTCATCAGTGCGATCTGAATGTGCCATGGATGGCGCACCCTCCCCTTGCCTTCCGCCGTTTTTGCTGTGAATATTCGGACTTGAGAAAATCGTTCCATGACGCCCTGCTTTCCTTTGCTGCTCGCCGCCGCGGCTGAGATCTATTGTCCTGATTTCACTCTTGTGTGATAAGGAAGCCGGGTCGACTCGGGGTTTTTTAACCCCTTTTTTTGCTGCCAGGCTGACAAAGAAGAAGCATTCGTCTGAGGGTCTCTCTTGCCAAACTGCCCTTTTTTCCCTCGCCTCCCGGCGCGTCTTTCACAGGGTCACCCGCCTCTTCGGGAGACGTTCATAGCTAAAGACTTAGACAGGGATTGTAGGGATGCTCCCACCCCATATCGTCGCCCCTCGCTTGGCGACTCCCATTTTATGTCAACCCCTGAAAGACAAACCTGTTAAAGGTGCCTATGTTTTTCCTCGCTTATTGCGCTTGCTTCCTCTTTTCTTTAGTCCGTGAATTAAGGTACTATCCGCCGCGTCCTCTTTGATCTTATCCCGATTGGCGCGCTGCTTTTGTATCCCCTCTCCATTCGGTGACGCTCATAGATCGTATATAGTTTCCGGATGGAATTGTCCGGTACTTCCCTTTTTTAAGCCCCCCCCTTATCAGCGCGGCGGTTTCGTTCTTCCTTCTCAATGTCCGACCTTTCGACTACAGTCTTGGTTAGGACATATGTGTCCCCAAGACGTCCCCTGTTTACTTACTGTCCTCGGAACTGCGGCGGGTTTTGTAGTAGGTGAAGAAGGAACTCCAATCCTTGACCCTTTCCTCGCTCCTCCGTCCATCCCCAGTGAGCCGGTTCGCGCGTTGCTGCTCCCGTTGGTACAACGCCTTGTGTCCTTAGTTTAGTCGATGCATTCCGCGGACGCACGCAATCGTCGGTATGAGAACGTCATTCCCTTCCTGGATTCGCTTCTGGGCTTTTTTTCTTTTCTGGTGTCTCGCCTCTTCCTCGTCCCCGCGGGTGTCCAGAGCGGCGGTCTCTCGACGGCGGGCGTGGTCGACGTTGGTAGAGGAATTAGGAAACCATCCCCTTTTTCAAGTGTTCCCACACCAGGAAGTCCGATGATTCACCTTTCTCCCGGCCATCTAACTAATATCTCTGAAGTTGTTAGGATTTTTCTTGCTCTCGGGTTTAGATTTATCGGAGTTTCCTCCTCTTTAGTATAGTTGATTCTTTGACACTGGCCCCAGGATGGGCTGGGCGCCAGCAGCTGTCGTCTTCAGGTACGCATTTGGACGCGCTTCGATGGAGCGGAATCGGACCCCCCCTCGGGAATTTCTGGCCCGGCAGTTCTCTTTGTCTTCTTCCAGGTGATAGACACCGACTTTACAAACCTTTTTCCTTCCTTCGCAGCCTCCCCGCGTCGGGCTTCCAGTCTTTTTGAAGCTTTTGGCCAACAGGGCCGAGCTGAGTGCCGCCCTCTTTTTTTCGTTATTGGGTCTTCATCCGCGGAATTTCCCCTTTCCTTTTCATCACGGTCTGGCCCACGGCCGCGATCATCTCCCCCTCCCCCGTTGGCCGGGTGATCGCTTTGTAACAGCTTCCCACCAACGCCTCTTAGCAGGCACTTTCCAGACCACCGCGCCGCTCTTTACGGCACCCTCGTTCGTGTCAATCTCTATCTTTTCTCCTCCTCCGTGTTTTTTTTTTTTTAGTGCCGTACTCGCCTGGAATCCCCTTTGTGTTTTGTCGAATGACGATGCTTCTTTTCCCTCGCGTGGCATCAGCGTCCCCCCCCCATCGCGCCTTTTCTCCTGATCGCGCCTTGCGCCTCCTTTGACTACGATGGCTTCTCCCGAAACCAGGCCGCGATAACCTTGCACCAGCTCTTGCTTTTGGACAAGCGGCGCGCTTCCTCCTGCGGCCCCGACGCTTAGTCTCGCTGGGATATCTGTGGTTCTCGTTGTCCCGATCCGCGCTCCTCAACGATACTGGAGTCCTTCTTCCCATTACCGAGGATTCACGAGGCGCTCCGTTTTTCTCTTCACCTGCGGACCCTCTCTCTCATTTCACCCCCAATGCTCCCAAGAAATCCTGTTCTCCAAGTCTTGATTTCCCAATTCCCCCTTCATTTCCTTTCTTGGAGATGAACCCCCCGCGCGGACCGCTTACTAACCCTCGACCGCTAAAGGGTTCACCTCCCCCAGAAGACTTCGTCGAGTCGGCTCCCCGACTTTTTGTTTCAACTTCCGTGATCATTATTTCTTCCTTCCTTTTTACATCCAAATTTCGACCCACGGAGGTGCCTGTTTCCGCGACACCCCTCCTCCAACCCCGCTTCGTGAGGACAGGCCTTTCCGCCTTTTTCCTCGCGTGCTTCCAAAAGATAATCGTTTCATAGCTCTCTCAGCCCTTCTCTTTCACCTTCACGGCTTCTCCAGAATCCTGGAGCTGATAGATCTTCAGCAAAATGCGTTTTCTTTCAGCTGTGGATCTCCACCCCGGCATAGGACTAGCCCCAATCTCGCTGGGGCTTTTTCCAAACACCCCCCCTGTTTTTTGGTATCCTTCGCCTCTCCCCTCCCGAAGAAGTGTTTCGAGGGAAGTACGTTCTTCCCCTCCCGTTTTTCCTTTCCCCCATCATGTGACAGCCCACTGCTTTTCTCTCATCTTCTAAGGTTGAAACCAAGAGCTAGCCCGTCTCTCTCATGAACGCGGGCTTAAAACATAGCTTTTGCCCCCCCTCTTGGCAAGTCCTTCTAGCCTCTACATTACGAGTAAACCTTGGGCCCTCCCTCCTCCCCGGCTGGCCGTTTCAGGGATTAAACCCATTCAGCCGGGAGAGCTCGTCTTCTTTTTAAATCTTCCCCTTCCCTCTCACGCGGCCCTTGCGCATCCGCTCGGGCAATCTTCTCTCCAAAACTTTATCCCCCACGGGGTTGGTTTGGGTGGATTTCCGAAACATTCCTGCCGTCCTTATCGTACTCTCCTTTTACGCCGTTCCAAACACGAATCCATTCCTCCGACCGGCTCGAGCCCTGGCTAGTTCCTTTGTGTTCCGCTCTCGGACTGCTGAGAAAAATGCCTTTGGGCGCGCTTCCCCCCCTCGCTTCTAAGGATGTGCGTCGTTTTTTTCAAGAAGGTTGTAAGTGAAAATTTGACTTTTCCCGTACGACCGGGAGTTGTCCTCCCCCGAGTTAATTTTCGCCCATCGAGGAGTGCTTAAGCCTGCGAGGCTACATCCCCTCTAAGCTAGTCGTTTTCTTCGACTGCATAGAAAATCTCAGGTACCGATTCTTTTCCCTCCCTCCTCGGCGTCTAGCCAGTCGTTTCGCATACACCCTTGACTCCAGCGCGTTTTCGCTCCGGCCGCAGACCCTCCCACCCCCAATCGCAATCCCAATTCCAGTTTAGAGATCGTGCTGAAAGACCGCGCACGTGACGCGTCAAGGCGCGAAATCTCCCATTACCCAACCGCACTAGCCAAAGAGAAGGATTCTCTAGAGAAGGCTTAAACACCCATTGTCTTCCGTTTAAGAGCGCAAGAGGAGCTTTGTCCCCCTTAAGTTCTTTTCCCCAAAACCCATCCTCAGCTAAAACGTGGAAGAGTTCTGAGGCTCTCTTATTTCACTCTATCGGTCTCGCCGCGCCCCTCAACCCTTAGGATAGGAAATCCCCCCCTCGTGCCCGTCCCTCCTGGCCGCACTGCCCCCCAATCAAGCGCCGCTCGTCGATTTTTGCTTCCTGATCCGCCTCCGATAAGAGAAGGACCCCCTGGACGACGATCGCGGCGCCCCTTACCATCGGTGCGCGCGTAAAACCTCGTTTCCCCTCATCTGCTGCCTTCTGAAGAAGGGCAGGATTTTTTTAGCGGCGTTCGCCTTTTCCGTAAGTTTCCTTCCACTCATTCTCAAGGATTGGTTCGCACTCACTTTATCCTCCTTTTCCAGTTCTAGTCTATCAGTTCTCGCTACTGTTCTCGCTTTTTCGGCGATTCCAAGCTTCCCACTTCCCGCAAATTGCGGAGCTAGCTAACACCCCCCCACCGGGAACTTTCCCCTGGTCCCCCAATATTGCCTGGCGCGACGGAAGCGCCGCGACTTAAATATCCTCCCCGAGGTTTGAAGGCCTATGTTTCTCCTCTGGAGGGCTTCGGAATTACTCCAATTTAACCGAATATTTGCTCCTCTTTTTTTTCGCTTGATAGGGCGGCTTCCATCCCCCCCTCTCTCTTGTCGCCGGGATTTTGGGGTCCTCTCTCAATCTTCTTCCCAGAAGCGCTTTTTCGCTTCCTCTCCTCTTTTCTGGGCGCGAGTCGTAGACTAAGAAGTGAGCGCGGTCTTTCTCTCGGTTAGTTTTTGAGTGGGCATTCCACCCCCTGAATTTACTCTGTATGCATTGCTTGGTTGTTCGCTGATGCCATTCTCATTACTCCGCCCTCTGCCGGGGCTTTGCGGCGTCAAAAGATCTGCCTCGCTCCTTCCTTTTCTCTCCTATTCTAGGGATACGTCGCCTTGCCTCTCTATCCCTTTTTCCTATAATAAGTTTTTGTTGTTTGTATCGAGCTTCTGTGCCGGCTTAGCCCCGATTCCGCGCGATCTCATTCTCAGTCTGCCGTAATAGATATAGATCTTTTGAGAGACAGTCCCATTTCCTCCTAACGGTGCGAGGGGGATTGCCAAGCGAATCGACCCGTCCTCGAAAGGCGCACCTCTTCCGTAGGTATCCCGTGGTGAGCTCGCCCTACCCGAAGAGGATAGCAGTTTTCCCCCCTTCTCTATCCTTTATACACCCTCGAATCACTCCGGTCTTACAGTGAATCCTGTAGTCGGTAGGAGGTCTCTTTAGATCGAGACCCCCAAAAAGTCCCTGCCCCAGACGGGCCTTCCCCCTTTTTCGGACGGCCGCCGCTCCTCCTTTCGCCCTCCCTGGTTCCTTCTTAGTTATTCCGATCCTGCGAGCTGATATTGCCAATTCTCCACCCGCGATTTGGACGCGTTCTGTTGCGTACTTTCGGCTCTTTCCAAGCTAGCCCCTCCCTATTGCCCGCTATTCGCTCCACAGCCTACCCTTTTGCTTGGTGAGCGATTGTGCCCTTCATTATTTCAGTTTTTAGAAGTCCGTCCGATCGCGACACAGGATCCTCCTTTAGACTATCCCGACTGCATGCGATCCAGATTTTTTTCGCTCCACACAATTACGTTAGATTCTCTTCCCTTATGTTTCCCCCCCCCCCGAACGCCGCTCTTTTTTCCCCCCCTTTAGCGCATATGCTAGGCAGATGCCGTCGTAAGCAAGTCCGGTTGTGGTCTCCTCGAATAGGAGAAGTGGGTCTTTTTTCTTAGGGGATTCGACGTGCAAGAATTCCTTCGCTCGCTTCTTTTAATTGTTTTCGAGTATCATGACTCTATCTTCGGGACTTCCTCATGGACTATGGATTAGGCTCTTCCCGCCCCCGAGCCGCAATGCGCCGAAGCTCCTTTGCTGGTGAGAGTCCTTTATGTTCGTTTTGGGAAAAAAGGGAACTCTCTAATTTATTATTGAAGGTCTTGAAATTTATGTCAGCGGGCCACTGAGAGTGTTAGGGGCGTTTAATGCCTCTGGGCCCTTCCGAGCTCCTTGACGGATTGGCTGCCGCGGTTCCCGGCCCCGATCTTTTAGCGCCCGGGAATGCTGGTGTTCCCTTTTTTGACCTGCTGGATATCCGGGGTTTAGTAGTTTTTGTGGGCGACTTTTTTTGTTCCTCCGTGGCTAGCATGGTTTCTGGGCCCCAACAAGTCTTCGATTTTTGAGATGTTTTCTTCCGCGGCCCCCATCGGTCCTAGACTGCCATCCTCGCGCTTCCGCCTTTATTGAGCCTCTTGGTCCACTTTCAATATTTGGATTGTCCGGCCCCTGGGTACGGGCCGTACTGCCCTCTGGACGCGACGTTGATCACTTCGCCGCAGAATCTCCTCGCTGAGGCGATTGCACCCAATTGCTTTGAGCATGTCAGTTTTCAAACGTGGCACCGACAGATAGCCTTGTCTTTTTTTCCGGTCATGAGTCCCCCCCTTTGAACAGGGTTTTGTTCGGATCCCCCTCTGACGATTGGAGCTCTAACATTCCTTTATTTGTACAAAATGGCCCCCAGCCCCCCGCTTGGTTGGCGAAAAGTTAGATAAGCTTGTGAACCGGGTATGTAACCCCCAAAGTTGAAGGCTGCGAGTTCTAGTTCTTCCTTCCGGTAGATTCGCGACATGATCACGTCAGATTGTCTTTCTATCCCTCAGGCGGATCTGATTGGTGATCTATCCCCCCTTCTCTGTGCCCGTTCTGATTTTCTCTGTCGTCGAGTCAAAGCCATGCTGCCCCAGGATAAGCCGCGCCTTGTGTACTTCTTTTATATTCCGATCTTTTTGAACTCTCAGATGATTCCTCCCCCTCTCTGGGTGAGGCTGCCCCCCCCCTGGCCGAGGAGCTGCAGACTTAATTGTCAGCGGTTCGGGGGTCGGTGTAGTACCCCGACCTTTTTTCCCCCCCCCAGACCAGGGCCTCGCCGCCGCCTCACCTGCTTCGTTTCGTCTCTTCGTTGCACAGCGTCCTGATTTTTTACCAGCGTCTTGGTTGCTCTTCGTTCCGTAAGTGCTAATTCGGCGTCCTAGCGCCGTGAGATTCTCCATGCGAACCGACCTCTGGCAGTAAGCTGCTGGCGATCTTTTTTTTTTCCTCTTGCAGAGTCCTCCGTCGGTCGAGCTTGCCTGTCCTCGGGCGGTTTTTTTCGCGGTTTGTCTCTTTCAGGCCACTCTGTTCAGTTGCGCCCCGGAGTGACCCCCACTTCTATACGGCGAAGTTTCCACTCGGGCCTCCTATTCTCTTCAAGTATTTGAGTTGAACCTGCGCTCTTGTTTTCTATAGCCGGGTTTCCTCCCTTCTCCCAGATACGGGCCGCGTTTTCAGACGTTTCATGTGATTCAGCGTTTTCTGCGTTTCAGCGGGGCCGCTGGATGAGATGTCCGAATTGTGAGTTCCCTTCTCTCTACGCAGGTTTTTCATTAGTTCCCCTCTCGGGACTTTTTGCTTCTTCAAGGATCTGTAGGTCGCGAACGGGATATCGACTCCTGGACGCCCTGCTATCTCCCGCGAGAAGAGTAGGGCTTTTTTTACGAGCCAGTCGGCCTTCTTTCACCCAGCCAATTTACGAGATGTTCAGCACAGATGTTATCGCGCCGGTTTTTTCCGAATCCCCTCCTCCATATTCTGGTCCATCCCTCCTGCCTGCGGCCCCCTTAGAGATAAGATCCCTCGAGAGATGCGTCCGTTACGGGTTCCCATCCCGCAGTGACAATTAGTTCCCCTCCCCCAAATTAGAGGAAAGTTAGAGGCACATTTAGGTACATTATTTTAATAATCCTCCTTTTTGTTGGTAGGACTCTCACCTATCCGACGTCCGGGCATCGTAGTAGAGTTTGGCCCTTTTACCCTTTGGTATCTTTCCCCCCCACGAGAGTACACTTTGCAGAAGAATAGACTTCTTCGCTGATCGCGCCCTCCCTTTGATATGAGATCATCCTTTCCGCTGTTGCTGAACAGCACGGCCTCTCCTCCACCGATCGGGTGGACACCGCCCCCCCTCGGACGAATGTTCTCGGAAGGAGTCCGCTAGCTCGCCTGGAGTTGATCTTCGTGTTCCGATCTTCGAAAATAAACAGCATTCTTTCCAGACCATTCCTGCTGTGCCTCTTTGAAGACCGGAAGGAGAGTCCCCCCCCCGACCTATCTCTCCCTCACCCCTTTCCCCGATGCCCCGCCATCCGTCGCCAGCTGTCTCCCCTTTTTACACTTCTTTCAAAATACCCCCCTCTCTTGGGTAGAGGCACGCTGACCCCTCTTACGGCCCCGCCCACCTCGATTCTTTCAACCCCTTTTCCCGTCGGCCTCGTGTAAGTGGTCCACTTCGCGTTTTTCCTGGGTTGTTTTCCCCTGGTCCTTTCCCACTGGAACAGTGATGCATGAGATTCGCGACCCCCCTCCCCCCGCCGTCGTTCGAGCTTCCGCCGCCGCCCGAGGATGAGCCCCGATCCTAATAGCAGCGTCCCGACCATCTCCCTGATTTCTCCCCCTTCCTCTTTAGTCCCGAAGAGATCTGTTCCCCTTACTTCCTTCCAAAATCGCGTGGTCCACCTCACGTCGGTTTCCTGAGCCTAACCTGCGCATTGCTGGAGGTGGCAGGTCCCCGGCCCGTCCTTTGGCGATCCTGCCCCCCCCCACCTCTAGGTTCCCGGCTAAGCCTGTTTGACCCCATCTTGTTCCAGAACAATCTGGTAGTCGGACACTGCCACCCGGTCACTTCTCTCGATACTTGGAACTCGGGAGGTTCCTCGACGCTCCCACGCCTCGAGCACGATACTATCCGTAACGAGTCTGGCCTCCCCAAAGCGCATCCGTTTACTTCAAGCGCTCTTCGAGCGCGTCTTTACTTCCTATACGATCAACCGAACATAGCTTCCCGGTGCCCATTCCCTCTCGTTCAATTCTGCGACAAACTTCCCTCCCTCGGCAGGTTGCTGTCTTTTCAAGTAAACTCTGGTCTGAGTCGCCCCAAGCTCGCTTAGACCGCAGTCGTCCAAACACCGCCTCCTGCACGCCCTCGTTTCCTTTGACAAACCAAACGGTAGAGAGGATAGTCTCGCTCCGGCGGCCGACCAAAGCATTTTTGCAAATCGCTTCTCTTTTTCAGGATGCGTTTTCGTGGCTCCTCAGTTTCGCGTAAGGACCCTTTGACACCTCGTCCCCCCCTGACCCGTTTTTTTTGGGGGTGTCGGCTATACTCCCTTGGTCTAGGTTTTCCACTCTTCGCTAAAGACAGAAGAGACCGGCGCACTCTTAAGCTCGAGAGTGGCCTAGCAGAAGATCCAACTATCGTAGGGGCTTGGGACCGTTGATTCCTTTGCCAGGTTTTCTACAGCTTAAGCAACCTTCCCCCCCCTATCTCTTCCACGGAAGCGCAAGAAAGTCAAACAATCTCTCCCCGCAAGTCCCTGCGATTTTTTCACTTCCCTTGGCAGCCCCCCATAACGTCCTCTCACGAGTCAGGCCTACACCCCCAAATTTCCCCAAGTGCGGCCCCTTCAGGCTTGCGACCAATTGGCCCTCCCTTAAGCTGACATCGCGAAGTTGGCACAAACCTCCATCAGGTTTCATCGCACCCCAGTTCTATCTTGTGTCGCGCATTTTTAAGTCCTTCGCGGTGTCCCCTTTCTCCTCATATCCTTCCATCGGTCAATCTCGTGCAGAGAGCCTGTTCCTTCCCTCCTTCCCCCCCGGCCCGCAGTGCCTCGCGGCGTCGTTTGTCTGTCCACTTGCCGAAAAGAGGTCCCACTTTTAGCCGCTGGTCGCCAAAACCGCTTTAAACATCCGGCGTATTCCCCCCCTCGGCCCTTAGGCTTTTACTCTTCCCTTTTAAGTTCATTAGCAGGCCTTTTTAGAAGGTCGTAGCCAGATGTTATCCGAAGTTTTTTACGCCCACTCGACAACTTTTTCTCGTTCGATAGTCTAGCCGTTATTTCCTTTTCCTTGCCTACTTGCGCCTTTTCTAACTCGGCCTTAGTACTGCCCCTTCGGACAGACATCGATCCACCATGGAAGTCGGGTTTCTAAGAAGTGCACTGGTTTTCTCCAGTCCTCTGCGAATTCAGCAACCTTTTCCCGTTGCACGATTCCCGTTTTTTCAAGCAAATTTCCCCCCCGATGTTTCGTATCTCATATCCTCCATCCTCGCACGTCGAGTGACTTTTTCCTCCGAGACTTCGGCTGCTCCAATCCCCCAGACAACTTCGCTGGTTGCGGGTGTGACGATTTCCCTTCTTCCCCAGACGCGCAAATCACCTTTCTCTCCTAGAGTACTTCGCCCACTTCTTGTAGCATAGGATATCAAAGGGGAGCCGCAGTCTATTCTCGCGGCTGTTGCGATTGGAATCACCCCCAACCACTTCTAGTCTGATTTGGAGTTCGGGGCTCTCCTGGGATTACAGGAGCTCCGTGTACGAATGTCGAATCCCCCCCACGACGCTTTGATCGATGGATCTTCCCCCCCTCGATCTCTATCGGTCGATCGATAGCACTGTC
>Ga0179593_1651246_pt1 | contig 11120 bp, 9 predicted proteins | sample CZODoug2_1_08_16_FD_185931 | JGI IMG/M metagenome (GOLD analysis project Ga0179593, IMG submission 185931) | Vadose zone soil fungal communities from Angelo Coast Range Reserve, California, USA - CZODoug2_1_08_16fungal (PacBio error correction) | ecosystem: Environmental > Terrestrial > Soil >... | reverse complement strand
CCAATAGCGTCCAAAGAGGGAATTCCGTCGGTGGTCTAAAGATTCTCTCCCCCAGGCATTAGCCTGTTCGGTGTGTTTCCGGCCTTTTGTGCGCCATTAGCTCCCTTTCCTGCCGTGGCAAAGTTGATTCCTTTACCCCTTTCCTGATACGAGCTTGGACATCCCCTCCTTATCCCGAGACCCCTGCGGATCTAAAGACTGACTTATATTCGATTTCCCCCGAAGATTTTCAAGGAATAACTGTCAGGATATCTGTTTGAAAAGGCGCAGAAAACCCGTCTATGGCCTCCAATCGGGTCCCAATCTGAGTGACAATGGACCCGGTCAGCTTACCCTTTTTCCCTTTTAAACCCCTGTCTATCCTCGGGCTCTCTTTGCAATATGTTGAACTTTTGAACCCCTTTTGACCCTGAGATGCCCCTTACAGGTGTCTGTCCTTTTACCTTTTTGGATTCAGGCAGTTGAGGGATCTCAATATGGTTGTATTCTCTCTTCGGTACTTATTCTACCGAGACCCTTCTCCCAGGGCCCCAAAAGATTTCATCCTTTAGACTCGATCCATTCCCTTTCCGATTCGATGTCCCCTTTTTCTACCAAAGGCTTGCAACTTTAATCTAGTCCCTGCCGCGTTCTCATGACGTACTTGGCCTTCCTGCCGGGCCCACTTCACAGTGAAAGCTCTGCCCTTCGGCCTGATCTTGTCGGTCTTATTGGCCCCTCTCCTTTTTCAAGATGGATCGCCCCCCCTGAATGAATTATGTTATTCTGGATCTTCTAGTCATTTGGTCTTACTATCTTTCTCTTGCCTAAGTTTGGAATTTTCCTTCTCTCGGCCCACATTTGTTCTTCACCTCCTACCCGGAGAAAGTAGAGTCGGCCTTACGTACTTTCCCCCCTCTGTATTTAAGTTCTTTAGATGTGGGACATAACTTAAATTTCCTTCTTCCTTCTTCCAGTCCTTATATCTGTCTTCCCAATTTCCTCCTTTGAGAGCGGCACACAGCGCATACACCAGGCGGCAGAACCGGCCTCTTTCGGCAGTTGCTGTGCCTGACACCAGCGCTTCTTCCTAATGCTGAGATGTGTCCCTCCCAGAAGAATCAGGCGATGCCTTCGCTTCAAGCCCGACACGTTACTTTATCTCTTTCTGGACCCCCTTGAAGAATCGCAGATCCGTAGGACGGCGTCCCTCTGAGTTTGGTATTGAAAAGTCTTTTTCGTACCATCCTTTCTCACATATTCGTGAAAGCAGCTTCCCAACTCGCGATCGGAAAAGGCCAGGCAAGGATTACTCCACCCTCCCGACCCAAAGTCGTCGTTCCGGTTCCTACCAGGGGATTACGGTTTCTGATTCGTCAATGGCTCCCTTCCAAGGTTTCTCGTTGCCTCAGAGCGGTTGCTATGCCCGACTTGAAGTTCCGTATTTCCTTTCCTCCAACCTTTTGTGTCATCAAGAGTGGTGGGCCCCCACCCTTGACAAGAAGCATTTGGTCCGACTTCCAGTTTAGTTGGTGATTCTTACCTCTGTTTCTTTCAATCCTTTGAGCTGCACGGACCCTCGCTTCTTTCGATTGTCTTACCATTTGCTTGCCTCGAGGGTGTCAGTCTCCCTTTTTTGAAAGGACAGTTTTGAAGCAATCGCTGCTGGACTACCTATTCAGTCTCTGCGGATCCCCACGAAGTCGTGAGAGCTTCAGTCTGGGAGATTCCCTTCATGGGATTGATTTTAACCGCTGGTATTGCCCTTCCCTCTTCTCCTCCACACTGATTTCCTGAAACTTCCTCCTCCTTTCCCTTTTAGAGCTTACTTGCGTCTTTGCCCCTTTTTGTATGTTGGAGGAAGTGTGAAGCTTAACGGTTTCTGAGCTCTCGTGCCTACAGATGATAGCACCCGCTCGCAATTCCTCCTTTCTTCAGCCGCGCCAAATTTTCTCCCCTTTCCTGCGAATTGTCGTTAGTACTTCCTGTCCGCATTTCCGTGTCATCAAGTATCTCGTGGGAGTGGCCGCCTCCCCCAGAGAAAACAGTGGCGGGTCTTGGCGTAGCTAAACGGCCGGGAATTGAGCGTCATCGACCCCCTCTCCCTCCCCTAAAAGTCGAAGGTTGGCTCCGTTCTGTGTCTATCCTCACGGAAGGCGATCGCTTGAACGGCTTATTGTAGGCACTCTATTCCTTTCATCCTTCTCCGTGTTTTTGTATTTTCTAGATGCCGCACGCCGCAATATTCCTCCTCTTCGTTGTCCATTCATTCCGTCCTCTTTTGCACCAAGTATAGTAATTGCGTACTTTAGCGAGTGTACCATCAGTCAAACCAGCTTTCGCCCTTCCTTTTATCAATCCATCCCCAGCCCCCCTAGTTTTACTCCTTTTCCGCACCGCCGTCTTTACTCGTTTTTCCCTCAGCTAGACTAACAAGTTCCCCTTTTCGCTCTTTTCGGTCCTTTTTTGCCGTTCCACTGGAAAGAACATTAGTCTTCTTTCTTCGCCGACACGGTCCTCTTCCCCCTCTCGTATACTGATTCAAACTCATTCGAGAACATTGTCTCAGTGTCAGTTTCTTTCCCCCGCTTACCCCGCTTCTTTTCGTTGGAACACAGGCTAATGTCAGTTGTTACACATTTTTTCCCGTACCGGCATATTCAATATCTACGCCACTTACTCGTATTTTTGGCTTCCTTATGCAATTTTCGCCTATTTTTAATCTAGCCCCTCTTTCCTTCCCCCCCCCAGTACCGCATTCCCCCCTTCCTTACGATTCCACTGCCAAAACCACCCTTATCCGTTTACGCGAATGGAGTCTTACGTCTACTCATGGTGCAGGACAGCTTGTCTCTTCACCTTCCCCTTCCCCTAACAAAGCTTCCTTCCGTGGGCACCACGTGATGATAGCCTGTTTGCCACCCCCACTTGCTTTCTCCGGCGCGTCCCAGTTTGAATTTTTCCCGGTCCCCCCTAGGATCCTGCAGGCCTCACACTCTACCCTTTTCCCGCCAGCAGCCCCCCCCGAAAAAGCGAAATGAGTTATAGCATTCTTGTTCATTTCCTCAATCCGCCTTGTCCTACTTAGATGTTCCACAAAAACCGCTGACGGTTCGGTATCAGCTTTTCCCGCTCCCGTTCATTCCTCGACTCCAGCCTTTCCCTTTAGTTAGGTCCAGTGTCGTTCGCCCTTGTCTCTTAAGTGCGTCGCATCGCTGTCTAGGAGCACCAGCAAGTGACCTCATTTTTTCATTTCCTGCAGCCGTTTTTCTCTATCTGGCTGAGTCAGACCCTTGCCTTTGCCGCCGCTGCCTCTTCTAGATGAGCTAGAAGCACTTTCGGTCCCCTTTATCTTGGCAGGACGGCCGTGCATACTTTTCCCATCCAATTCTAGATCACTGCACTTTCTTACCTCGTTGTTATGTGTTCTAATCCTTTTCGTGACTCCTTATAAGTCGCGACAAGCATCCGTAGCGCTAGGTGCTCTACTTTTCCACTTGTTTACCTTAGGGCACGGCGTCACAAGCTTCCCTCAAGTGGCTCACTTCCTCAATTTTCCCCCCCCCCCTACGCACGCCAGAACCGCAAGCAGCCTTTAGCTCCGAATCGTTCCGCGATCACATTTTTACGTCTGGTCAACTCTGTTTTCCAAGTCCAAGGACCCACCTGTGGAGGCCCCTGTTTTCACTGAGTGTTCTGCTTTACCCCTTTAAGGAGCTCCCCTTTACCTTCTCAAGTTTGAGATTCCTCAAGCTTTTATTGGGCCCCCCTCACTTGTTCCCCAGGGTACTGTCCGCATTCTATAATCTCCGATGTTTGTTTTAGGACCTGCGTTCTTTCTAGACTCGTTCCCTCTTCCTAATCGCTATTTCCTCAGAGGCATCCGAGAAAAACCGGTGCCTTCATAGATTTCCCGGGACCCGCCCATACACCTTCGCCCTTCGTCATCGAGTGCATAAAGTCAACCCATATGTTTTAGCTCCGGATAGATTTTGCCCCTGCTTATACAATTGCCGCCCTCCCCCCCCAAGGTGGCGGAATTTTTTTCCTCGGCTGTAAAATACCTTAATTCCTTATAAATCCCTGTTTCCTATTCGTAAGTATGTAATTGAACGCGCTTTAGCACAAGCTCTTCTCTCGAGTTGCTGTCTGCAAGTCAAGAAGCGTATTATCCGCGCAGTCCCTAACATCAGTTTTTTTGCCAAACGTTAGGGTCGCTTTCCCGTACAGTTCTTCCTCCACCCCCCCACCCGTTAAGGGCAACCATGAAGGCAAACGCCGTCGTGCCATAGTTTGCTGCCGTCCTACTGTAGAAGCCAGGACACTTTCTTGTCTCTCCCACTTTCCCCCTTCTCAACCCCGCCTATTATAGTTCTCGATATGGAATTCTAACGGTTTAGACTAAGTGAGCCCTGCTCGACGATTTCAAATAATCCGCGAGTCCGCGCCTCCCTGATTTCCCATCTGGAATAGAATTAAGACTCCCTAATTGACAACTATCCTGTTTCACGATCCTTTCCTGGATCTTACATGGCCCACTTCCTCGTTACGCTCTTTCCATAACCTTTTTTGCCTGAAGCCGTCGAACCAACCCCCCCACCTTTAATTTCTTCTCACGCCCCATCTTGATTCCTCTATCGAAGCTCCACATCGTCATAATCCAAACTGGCCCCCTTCCTAGCAGGACCCCCATCGCACCAACTACGCGTCCCCTTTCCCGAGTCCAGTTCGTCGAAATATTCGTTCCCCTTTGACCACCAATTTTCCTCTGTGAGGCAACTCCTTCATTGAACAGTCGGATCGTCTACTCAATAAGCCTTCCTCGCAATATTTAACACCACATTTCGGTCTATCCAGCTCGTTTCTGCCGCCTTCTCGCCCTTCCTTTCCTGCCAATGAACTAACACATTTCATCCTTTAGAGCACCCCTTTGACTCCAAAAAGTTTCCAAATCGCGATCGAATCGGAACAGTTAAGGGAAGATAATACCTCCAGAAGTTTCGCTCTGGTGGTGAAATAATCCTTCAGATCGATTGTCGCCCCACCTCACCTCTATAACCCACCCAGTCTCTTGAAATAGGAATTTCTCGAAAGACTCATCTGGCCCTAATTCCCGTGGTGAGAGATCGTAGGGCCCCCAACCACATCAGATTTTCCTCTTCGTATATGCAAGGTTCTTCTTTTTTTTCCTCCACGCTCTGTCCCTTTCGGGGTTTCTCAAACATGGTCTCTCTTCTTTATTTATTTCCTAGGCCACCCTCATTGTCCTGAGTGTTTTGTTCTCCCCCAATCCCAGATCTCTCGAACCACAAATGCTTGGAAGTTCGATGCTACAAGGGCGACGGGGCCATGTCGCTCCCCCCGCTGAGAATGGAATTCGCTCATGGTGCCAATTATTTCTCCTTTTGTAATGGATTCTTAGGTGAGTTTAATCCCCTCTTGCTCCCCTTCTCTCTCCCATTTACAGTGTGGCCTCCAGCGGCATGGTTTCTCTACTACCAGTCCTCTCGGTACGGGCTGCGTTACTTTTGATTCTTCTAATCAGATTCCCCCCCTGTTCCTCCCTTTCCCTATTTAGCTCCTGAGACGCAGCTTCCCTTTTTGTGCCTTCATACGCGGATATTTTCCCTAGGAGTGCTCTCTTTTTTAGTTTAGGCCATGGGGCCAAAAGTCTTCCTCCTTCCCGTTTCGGGCTTTGGTTTTCTCTTTTGACAGCTTGTCGCAGTCGGTTTTGGAACTCCACCGATAAAATATCGTCCTATGTTTTTTCTCTCTCCGTCTAAACGCGGCCACCTTCCCCTTTTCTTTAGGTTTGATAGCCTCTTTTTTCCCGTTTCCTCGCCGGAAGATGGCGAGTCTACCCTGTGCTGACAATAGTCCCCCCCCCCCCCTCCCCCCCATCTCTCTCCCCCCCCCGTCTCTTTTTTCTAAAGGACGTCTTTGCCAAGCATTCTCAGTTTGAGTTTGACCGTCGCCTTTCGCCCCGTGACCACCCTCGCGGGTTGTCTCTCCTGTTATCGGAACTTGCGTCTTTTCCTTTCTTCTTTTCCTGGAGCTGACCGCGAGTCAATCATCTGCACGGACCCCCCCCTTTTTTCTTTTTCGAGCCCGGCCCGGTGTTCAGATCCTCCGTTTCTCCCCCGTTCAGCTTGTTAAAGGGATGAGCGATTAGGGATTTTGCCCTGCGACAGAAAACCACCCCAAGGCTCTTAGCCAATGGTTTTCCCCCTTCGGACCGTCCCCACTCTCACCTTTCCTCTTTTGTCCATCTTGGCCCACACCCGATCGGCTTTTTGACGCTCAAATATTTTGTCTACATACTCGGTTTTACTTATGCTTAGCCCTTTTTTTACCTGCCTCTTCCCCTTTTTCTCTTATGAATTCGCAAGAAATGACGCTATCTTATCGGGTCTTTTTGCTTAAAGCCTCTTCTCTTGCCCCCAAAAGACTTTCCTTCGCTAGGTCCCATTGGGACCCTTATTTCCCCCCCCTGATAAAACCTTTTGTGCAAGTTCTGATCAAGCCGCGCGCTTGCCTCCATAAACCCCTTCTCCGGGGTATCCAATCACCTTACACTTTTTGGAAAAAACGATGACTCCTGTCGTGTCCTCCTTGGCGGTTCTCCTCCTTTGAAACGGTTTAGCAAATTTTGGTCTCCTTTATGACCCCCTATTCCTCTTTCTTCTCCATTCCGTGGAATTGAGAGTCCCTCTTAGGAAGGGACTATCCCCGGTGTCCGCCCGATTCTTTGAAACCTTTTCCCTCAAGACGCCAATGTTTAGCGACTTTCCTTCTTCTCGCGCTTCGTCTGAAAATTGCGCTAGAAAAGGGCCGACCGTTTCCTAGAAAGTGCCCTTCCTTAGTCAATTTGTCCTTGCGCACGTGTTTTTATTTTTCCTTTTCCGGGCTTTTACGACTGCGCAGCACTCCTTCCTTTCCTGGACGATGCGTGCCGCGTTTTTCTTTTCTGACACAGGCCGATCGCTCCCTTTCTCCTGATCAGACTGCTCTATTCCCCCCGAGCGCGAAGCCTTACTTTCCGCCGCGAACGACCTTACAAGGACGAGCCTTGACTTTGACGCTGTCATTGGCGTGCTAGTGAACGTTGGAGTTGACTTCTCCCTCACCTGTTACTACCATCCGCTGTGCGAATGGCCCACCCCCGACTTTTTTCTGCAGCCATCTGAAGAAGTTGCAAGTAGGAATCACCCGCGCCCGACAGCTCGTCCCCTTTTTTTTTTTTTTCAAGCATTGCTTTACTGTGAGAGCTGCTGTCTACATCTGCGTACCTTTTAAAAAAGGTCGTGGCTCCGCTCTGAGCTCTTTTCCCTGTCAGAGCATGAGTCGGTTAATTCACTGGGAACTCGTTTTTCTCCGTCGTGTGAACTTGCTAATGGTGTGCCGTTTCCTACCTTACTCTTTTTCGACTATTCGGTGACTAACGAAGCTGTTACCGAATATCAAAGCACCCCGTTGCGCCACCTTCTCCTTAACTTTCTTTTTTTATAAAAATTCCGCGGTTTTTTCTCCTCGGGCGGAAGGCGTTCGTGTTTGTTTTTTAAAAGGTGGATCCCCCACTTTTTGAAACAGAGAGTCTTCCACGTCTTCCTTTTTCCCCCCAAGCCTAGTGTATATTTTTCCCTGTTTAGTGATTTAACGATGTTTCTTTCCCGTATTCCCACTTTGATTTCTTAATTTCATGAACGAATCATTTTGAAACTTTTGGACTAAGTGCCGCATCCCCAGACTACTCCTCTTTCCTCTTCCTGAAGGCCCGTGATGGTCCTTCGTGACCGGGCTTGATTATGCGAAGGCCCCATGGCAGTTGGTGTTACCCCCTCAGCAAAACGGCGACTGTCACTTTTTCTTTTTTCTTAAACGTCATCTCGAATTAGGAGCCTTTCCCCCCCCCCCTAGATTGGTCCGATGCATCGACCTCAGTTCTCATTTAACACGAGTGGGAGTGGAGTACTTAGACCACGGGCATCTATTGCCTACCCCATTTTCAAAAAGACCCTCCTTCCTTTCTTTTCCCAGTAGACTTCCCTTCCGAACCGGCCTTCTCTTGATCCCGACTGATTGGAACAGCCTCAGTCTGGAGGATCCTATTTCAAACCCCGTTGTTGTTTTTGCGGATTCGATTCCCCCCCCTCTTGAGGCCCCCGACAAGGTGTTTTTAACTATTTCCAGGAGATGCCGAGTATACAACTCGTTTTTTTTTCCTGTGATCAAACCCAAGATTCTGTCTATGGACTTCCCCAGAAAATTCCACTTCTTTCTGCTTTTTCCATTTCATCTTCAGATGGCCAAAGCACTAGATATTGATTTCGCGGGTCCATGCTTCCCCCCCCCTCTCTTTCAAAATCCTCTCATTATTATCAGTGGCCGCGCCCAACGAAAAGCATTAGCTCACTTCTCCTTAATCCCGTCGTACTCACGCCGTCCCTTCACTTGTACAGTCCCGGCTTCCTCACATGCACATCACGCCGTGCTCCTCTGTAAGCGTTCGCAGGCATCCCTTGTTTTCTCTTTACCTTTTCACCTTCAATTATCCCCAGTTGGGTCCTCCTCTTAATCCCATGTGTACCTCCCCAATAACCAGACGACCCCTCCCTCTTGCAGTGCGCTCACTCCCTTCTCTTTTTCCCGTCTTAATCTCTCGTCCCTTTTCTTTAACACTTTCCCCATTTTTCACCACCCACCTACCGCTAAACACTCGGCAGGAAATGCGCCGTGGTACTCCCACAACACCTATCCGTTCCCCTCCTAATTTGAGAGCATAGGAAGTTCTTTATTTAGTTTCAACGAAAAGCCCCCACCACTCCCCGTCTTGCTCTTCCGTGCTTCCACCTGTGTTTTCTTACTATGCCACCGTATTGCGGCTTTTTCTCTGATACAGGTCTTTCCAGCCGCTCCTATTTCTTTTTAATGAAGGAAAGACTGCCCTTGTGGAATGTCCGCATTCCCTCCTCCTCCCCCTCACCTCACGGAACCCGGCTTCAGGACCCTAGTTTCTCTCTTTTTTTTGATGGTGATCCCCTTGTTTTTAAAGTTTTCCTTTCTCTACTTGTTTTTCATGATTGCAAAGCAGCTCTGCCTATCCAGCTTAAGCTCCTAACTCCCGTACCGCAGACCAGGCTCCCACCTTTCGCTTCGGAATGAAATCGCTAGAAGTCTGCTTCTCTTTCAGGTTATTGATGCGATTTCCTCTTTCTTCCTCCTGTCTTCTCTTTTCCTCTTTGGCCATCCACAACATACATTGCATCGTCCGTTCTGTTTGCCGCCTGTCTGTCAGGTGTTCTGTCGCTGCATTTGAACCTTTTCTTTCTATTAGAAGAATAAAACGCTCCTCACTTTCCCCCTTTTCTTTCTTTGATTCCTGGTTAACTTCTGTCAGCTCCCTTTACGTTCAACAACTCTCCGTCGTCCATCAGAATGTCTTCGACTACTTCGATCTTTATTGTTGAAGAACCCTCCCACGAATTTTGTCCCCCCTGAAATTTGTCGCCGGCCTCCCTCTCAACCCCCAGTTTACGTACGCCCCCGCTCCCCGAACGCAGCCTTCGCTGAGAGCAGGAATGTTTTTTATCGCACACTTCCTCTCCACTATTTCTTTCTCGGTTCCCCGCCCTCCTTAATAATGACCCCGGCGTGGGTCTTCATCTTTTTTTCCATTTAGTGGTATTGATGGAAAATGAGACTTCTCCCATGGTACTTTTTCGAAGAGGCGGCTTCCTTTATCTTCCCCATTCTAAGACGTTTTTTCGCCCTGACGATGTTACTTGTCCTTGGATCTATCCTCGTCTTTCAACTAACCAAGAGGTTTTGTTCCGTTGTCAGCGTTTCTCTCCCCTAATTCCGGTTCTCGTGACTCCAGCTCCTCTGAGAATAAGGCCTGTCCAACCGACATATCAGTTGGAAGTGGACAAGCCAACCACGGTCATAGTACGTTTCGCTCACCCCTTTGAATTTCCCACCTGTTATCTTCTCTCCCTCCCCGTCTGATGAAAAGCAAGTGCACATCTCACACTTGGTAATGCGGCCCTCATTTTTCCTCCTCTGTTAACCCCGCTTGGGCTGCCATCCCGTTGTTTTTCTGTTCACCCATCCTTTGTTTTCCCTGTTTCGTGTTTTAGAATCTGGAACTTCTCTTATGAAAGTTCTTTACCCTCTGTGGGGTCCTTCTATGATTTACGCTCTTGTGCCAAGCTTTGAGTCGGTCCTTTCAACATCAGCCGTCTGCCCCCCCTTAGCTCTTGTCTCGGGCTCCCCGGGTTGGCGAGGCACAAACCCGTTAGATGTTCCACCATCTTGTTCCCGGCAACTGCCCTCGTGTGTCCGCGCTTTTTTCTCTTTTTTTCCCAAATCTCGCCATCGTCGGTTCACTGCCCCTTAGTATAACCCCGACTACCCCTGAGTGGCGATTCACGTTTGGCGTCTCAACGAGAGGCGACTCCTCTTCCCTCGCGTCGACTATGTTCCATGACGTTTCGATATCGTCTAAAACCTTTCCCTGCAATTACTCCTAAGACCCATCGCCCCCCCTATCCCTTTCATCCCCTGTTTCATATAGTTCTCCCCCCACCGTATACGACCGTCAATCTCGCACCATAACTCCCCCCTCGAAAGGCCCCACCCCCTTTTAATACACCCTGGCCAGTCTGTCCAATCGTTTGAAAATACTGCATCAATATGGCCCCACGTCCGTAAGGGACCCCGGCCAAACTCTACCCTCGCCCTCCCTTGACAATCTTCTTAAAGTCGTTCGTCCCAATACCGGTTACGCGGATGGCCCACCTTGATTCCATGAGAACGTCTGTCTCGTATATCTGCCTTCCCTTTCCGATTCTGACTAGACCTTCTCATATAAATTATCATGACTCTACCCATTTTAGTTCCGGGTCGCCCTTGTCCCTGTAGCGTCAAGAAGAACCACCCCCCCCCCAAAGAATTACCCCGCCGTTTAAGTCTTCCCTAATCAGCTTTTTTGAATCAAATACGCTCGAAAAAAGAGAAGTCCTTCCGCGCCCTCCTTTTCATCCCCAAGAGTCTTGGTGGACCCTTTTTTAAGTGTGTCTTTTCCCCCAGCCCCCCCTTTCCTCTAGTTACCAACTCCAGAATAATATGAATTTTGCGACCCT
>Ga0179593_1632127_pt1 | contig 11120 bp, 16 predicted proteins | sample CZODoug2_1_08_16_FD_185931 | JGI IMG/M metagenome (GOLD analysis project Ga0179593, IMG submission 185931) | Vadose zone soil fungal communities from Angelo Coast Range Reserve, California, USA - CZODoug2_1_08_16fungal (PacBio error correction) | ecosystem: Environmental > Terrestrial > Soil >... | reverse complement strand
ATTCCGTAGGTAAGAAGGGCTCTCTTTCTTTGCCTTTTTGAGTGTCGGATTCCCCCCTGCTCCCTTTCTTCTGATAAGGCTTTTTCCTTTTCCCCATGTTTGAAGGAAGATTGTCCTCTTTGATGCGTGTTTGACTCTCCCTTTCGTGGGTCTATTCTCACCCCTTCTTTCCCCCTTTTTTGCCTCCAATGGCAAAAAGAACATCCATCGTTGCCCAAGGTTTCCGGGCGTACCCCCCCCCTCCCTTCCCGATTTCCCTTCCTTCTTTCCTGTCTTTCCATATAAGTACGTTGCCCCTCAGCCCCCCCTTTCCCTGAGAGGTTTTTCCTCGCTCTTCGACAAGAAGTCTGGAGCCCCCCAAATTTCCAAGGAGTATCTGTTGCCCTTTGTTGACCATTTTCCTCGATCCTCCTAAATCGCGCCACAACCGGTTCCGGTTTTCTTCCAACTTGGTGGTGTCGTTCTTTGTAACTCCCCCAAAAATCCCCCTTCTTTTCCCGGTTCCCATAAGTTGGCTTTTTTCCCGTCCCTTTCAACCGCCTTATAATTCCCCCGGCACCCTCTCTCTTTCATTTTTCCCACATATACTCTTCACCCCCCCCCCCCCCTTCCTCTTAGCCCTTTCTATACGACGTGTTCGATTGGGTTCTATTTCTTTGGTCTACTCTGGCTCCAAGAGATCGCCCCGGGATGACAACGCCCCTCCCCCCCCCCCCTTTTGCGGAGTTCACTGGGAATATCCCCTTCTTTCTCCCTACTGCCGCTCTCTCCGGCCAGCGTATACATCCTCTCTCTCTGTGGGATGCTTAACCCCCCCCCCGCCCCCCACCCCCCTGGATTCCCCCCTTTAGAAGGTTCAGATGAATAAACACCCTTTGTTTTTCTCCCCGAGATAACAGTGGTTTCAGGGATGTAATCTGGGCTTTTTTCGATCCTATGTGTAATGTATGGAAAGGTCTCCCCTCCTCATGTTTTTCTTCCCTAGCTTGCGCAGCAGGGCCCATTGCTTCACCTGACCCCTTCCCGATCCTGTCGCTTGATTTGTTCTGTTTCTTTTGGCCCCGCTTGATTTCTTTTCACGCACGCTTCTTACCCCTCCAACCTCTTCGTTTTTTTTTGCACTTTTTTTTTTTCCTTTTCGTCCAAATGCGGCCGGTTTTTCTTCCCTCCATTTTTTTTTTTCCCCTGATTTGGTCCTGGGGGCACGTACCCCCACGCCCCTGCGTTCATAGGCGTACCCCAAAAGTTTTGCTCCCTTTTTTTTTTTAATGCTGAGTTTTTTTCGAGTTATAGCCCCCGGCTCCGATATTCTTTGTGTGAATTTCAGAATGTAGTATTACTCCCCCCATGTTTTTTCGTTTTTCTCTTCGTACATCCCCTTCCTTTCTGATGAGGTTTTTCTTAGATCTTTTTTCGGGTCCTGCCCCAAGACGGATCAGAGCAATATTTTGATCTCCAACCTGACACTTCCGACTTTACCTTTTGAGATAGGCTCGCTTGAGACCCATTCGTCATGTCAGCGTTTCTTTTTTCCCCTTTTCTTAAACCTAGTAACCCTGATTTTCTCTTTCCTGGTCTGATTGCTTTTGATCTCTATTGAATAGATTTCCCCCCCCCCCCCCCTGTAAATCTCTCTTTTTTCAACCCTTTTCCCATTCCTCATGTTTCCAAGTGGAGGCGCTTTTTGGTCCCTTTTTTTGTTGGGCCCCCGGCGTTTGACAGCCAATTCCTATTCCCTCTGGCTGGGTCATCCGTTCCTCTCTTTCTTGAATGGATGGATCCAACGTTTTGCTCCTCCCTTCCTGTATTCCTCTTTCTTTGTGTTTGAGGGCAGAAAGTCCTCCAGCACTTTAATGATACCTCCCCCCCCTGTTCGCACTCCACTCTTTGGATGGTCCCTTGGTCTTCTTTTTTCCCCGTAGGTTCTTTTTGTTGAATTTCCTCTGATTTTCCCCTTCTGCCACTGTCCAGTTATCGACCTGATCTTTGCTCTTTCATCAGTTAGCCATGGCGCGTTTTTTTTTTTACCCCCGCTCCGTCCCGCTCACTAGAAAATAGACTCCTTTCAACCTCCCCCCCCTCTTTATTTCTTTCCCCCCCCAAGCCTCGCCCCCCTCTTTGAACTTCTTTTTTCTCTATTGTCCGACCCCCTTGACACTGGATGCGAGGTTTCATCTCCTTTTTTCCCCTTTGGTTCCCCCCCAGCTTGTTCTCTGATGCTGGAACATCTCCTCCCGGTCCCCTTTTTGCCTTCTACGTCCCTGGTCCCGCCGTTGTTGGATGAATGATCAAATTTGATTTCTCCGGTTTATCGATTTATTACAATTCCCCCCCCCTTTTTTAGACCCAGCGTCGCTTTTCCGCAATTTCTCCTTTGATTTAATACAGATTGCCCCCCCTTATTTTTCCCTTCTCTCCGCTAGTGACTTCCTCCCCCTCACCCCTTTCCTTCCAAAGTGTGAGACAGCCACCCCCTCTTTTACTCAGATAGAACCGTCTGCCCCATCCGGCCCATCCCACTCCCTTTACTCTTTGTCTCGGCCATTGGAGGTTTACCTCTTCTTCCCCCCTCCCCCCCATTGCCCTTCCCCCCTCAGACTCGAAGGACATGACAGACTACCTTGAGTCTTTAATGCCGAAGGACGTATGCCTGCGCCTCGACCCCCCTCCAACTAGCTGCTTCCTTTTTCTTCCCCACCCTCAGGAAAACAGCACGAATCCCCCCCCCCAGTTCCCTTCCCTCCCCATGGACTTTTTTTTGTTTGAAAGTTTGAAGGACGGAATTCTCCCGGTTTTCTTCTCTATTTTTCATTTGCACCTAATCTCAGAAGACGACAACCAGAGCAGCTGTTTCCTTTTCCTCCAGTTCAGAGTCGCTTACCACGAATTGGTCTCCCCTTTTCTGCAGCTCCTTTCCAAACAGTCCGGCGGAAGTCATTTGAATCGGTAACTTCGCCCTATGCTATGATCTTCTGTTTGGCCCGCCCGGACCCCCTTCCTTCCTCCCTCATTAACAATCAGAAGGCCAACCCCCCCCCCGTGATGGCCTCCCACTCCCCCAAATTGATTGCCATCAGTTTCCCATTCCCTTTTCCCTCCCCCCCCACCCACCCCCGGGCCGCCTTGCACCCCAGACCAAATCCCTTTTTTTTCAGACCCAATTTTTGTTGAAGGATAATCTTTCCCTCCCCTTTGGGTAACTTTACCCCCTTTTCTCAAATCCCTTCTTCACAATCCTTTCTGGAAAGAACCTGTCGCTCTTTTCCCCCCTCAATCCTTACCCCCCCCCATGTGCAAAACCCCCAAAACCTTTTCCATCCTCCCCTATTCTCCCCTCGGAAAACCGCCCCCCCCCACTTTCCCCCGAAAGTCGGACTTGACTCTGCTCTCCCTTTTTCTCTCTTGACGCAGAGAGGGCTGCGACCCACCCTTTTCCTCTCCCCTACCCGCTCCGTACATCACGCCGCGGTCCTTACAACGCCCAGACTTAAATCACGGCCCTCCCCCCTCCTTTGAACGTCCCTCTTCCTAGTTGATTAAAGCCCTTATCCCTTTTGGGACCCCCCTTTCCCCCCCTTCCCCATGCTCTACCTGCATAACCCGCTTGGCGCGTCACCTTTTTATTGCCAATATTTTATCGTCCCAGTGCACTCCCGCGCCTCTTGATTTTTTTTTTTTTCCTTTCCCTCCGCGTCTTAATAATGGATATAGACTCTTTTTTTCCAAAGGACCGATCTCTCCCCAATCCTCCCCTTTTCTAGACTTTTTCATTATATAGAGCGTTTTTCCTCGGACCAATCATAGGCGCGACCTACAGCCGTCTGTTTTTCCCTCCCAGCCTCCCCACGGCATGCAAACCGGTAGTTAACTTTCCACCTTTTTTTTTCTTTTTTTGTTAACCCCTAGAAAACCCCCCGGAAAGACGTTTTTTAGTCCCCCTCACCCAAGGTCTCATTTCTTCTGATCTAGGAAAACATTTCGATTCGCGAAACCAGATACTCTCCTTTACCTCTGGTTGTTGGCTTCCCCCCTAGTCTTTTCCTGTCCCCCCTCCCCCTTCAAGGAGGGTTCCTTAAAGAATGAGCTTCGACGCCCTCTTGACCCTCCCCCTTAAGTCCTCATGGAGGCGCGAGCCCAAGGCCCAATTGATGTTTAGGTCGGCCCGATTCCTTTCTTCCTGATGATCCCCTCCCCCTCCATGGCCCTCTTCTTCCTCCAACCTTCAAACAGATGTTCGGTCTCTGTCCCACCTCTCCCCTGACTCCCTTCAACCTGAGTCCCTTAAGATGGGAGCAATTCCTTTCTTTCGTTTCCCTTCCCCCCTCTGAGGTCTTCGGAGCGAAACGTCCCCCCCCCTCCCACGGCCATCCTCTTCCCAGTTCTACCCCTCAGAGATCTCTATTTTTTAACTTTTTATTTTAACCTCCCCTTTGTTTTACGAGATATCCTCCGTATTCCCGCACTCCTGATGCTTTTCTTTCTTTTCCTTCCGTTGTCTTAACCTCCCCGATTTCCCTCCCTGAGAGTGATAAGGTGACGCCCATCTTTGACATGGCCTCGTTGCCTCAGTTTATGGTCTCCCCTTTTCTTTTGTTGACCCCCCCGATAACGAACGTTTCTCTTTTGCCCCCCCGTTCCATGATTTGGTGGTCCCTTTTTTTTGCGCATCCATTTATAACCCCTTCCAAACTCCGTGCTCAACCCCTAACACATTGGTTTCTGCCTTCCTCCCTTAGGCAGTACAGATTGTCAGGACACTCTTTCCCTGGTTCCTTTTCCCCCCTATTTCCCATTTGCTCTGATCCTTCTCCTTACGTCACAAGTCCTCTGGAAGCAATTGAAAGGATCCTTTCTTTGTTCGCTCCTTTTTATACGGTTTTCCTCCTCTTCATAAGACCTCGCCACAACGGTTCCCGCTGCGGTCTTCTCCCTCGTCCTTTTTTGACTTTTTAAATGCCAACACTCCTCAACGTACCCGCCAGTGACGACCTGGGATGCAGTGGATTTTATTTTTTCAGCCGGTCACCCCCCCCCCTCTTCCCCCCCTGTTTCCTCGGAACGTTTGATTTTTTCTGTTTTTGCTCTCCTCTGACCACCCACCTCTATAGACTTTTCCGAGGACTCTTTTGCTCTTTTTAGTCCCTCTACTTCCCTCTTCTATACTTTTCTTCTTTTCTCTCTCGCAACGTCACGCCCCTTCCTTCCCCTCCGAGGATTTTGGACTATCCACCATATGGTATCCCCACCCCTGACCTTATCGAGCCATTTCCCCAAGCTTTTTTCTGTCCCTCCCTCTCCTCATGGACGTTTCTCTAAAGGAGACCCTCCCAGTTCCTCAAAAAAATTCTTGACGTCAACAAGTGTCCGATGAAAAGTGTCCCTCTTGGGCGTATTGTGTATTCCGACCCCCCCCTCCCCCCCCTCTATGCGTAATGTGTCTTATTCCCCTATCTCCTTCCTTCCCCCCTTCCTGGCGCAGCAGTGGCACCCCTCTCCTTCTGAAGTCCTCCTCCCCTTTTTTTCTTTATTTTTTTTCTGATTTCCCTTTTTTTTTCTATGGCCGATCCCCCTCGAAACCCCTCTTTTTGGTTTTGTGACTTGTTTGTTGTTCTTCCTTAACTGCGCCTCATTTTTTTTTTTCCCTTTTCTCTGTGCTGCGTTTCAGGATGGATCGTGTCCCTTTTCCCCCCCCCTCCCCCCCCCCCTTTTTTTCACCTTTTTTTTTTTACCTGTCAAAAAGTTGCGAGCTACTTTTGTCTTATGGTTCTTTTTTTTTATTTTCGTTACTGCGATAGGCGGGTTTGTTTCTGGCTTCTTCCACAGTATTTTTCTATCCCGGGTTTTTCTTTCCTTTATTCCGTACAATACGGCAGCTGTTTTTTCTTTTTCTGTGTTTGTCTGAATCTTACCCTACCGGCTTCCTCTTAATAGTGGCCCCTCTGATTGAACATTCCCTTTTCCATCTCCTTTCAGACGCTTCTTTTAGACCAGCTTTTCATTCGGCGTTCTTCAATATTCACGGACCTCCCTCCCCCAGTCAACTATGGAAATAGAGTGATCCTTTTCACGGGCTCTTGATACTTTTTTTTCCTTTTCCCTCTTTGATACCCCCGTGCTCCCCTCGCAGACTTTTTAGCCCTCAAATCACGTCCCGTTTCAAGTTTGGTCTGCGCCGTTTTCTCTGGCCGGCTGTTTTTTTTCCCTCCTCCCCTCCCTCATCTTTTCTCCAGGCCCGAGTATGTTCTTTTCTTCCCTCCTGATTTATACTCAGTGTCGCTGCCTTTCCCTTCCGCTTCTTCGCCGCGGGCGTTTTCCCTTTCGGTCGAAAAGGTTGTACTCCCTCAATGGCCTCCCCCCTTTTTCCCCAACGGGGAGAGGCCATGCGTGACAGCTAATTTTTCCCCCTATTCTCCCCGGGGGATGTTGCGTCCTCACACTTTTTCTGGCCCTTTTCTTTTTCTCCGTCTGAACTATCGCTTTTGATCCCCCCCAGGTCCCTCTTCTTATTTCCTTTCCCCCCTTTCCCAGTTCCAAAAGCGCCGCAACAACGTCTCCGTTCCCTATGTTCCCCCTCTCCCCCCCCATCTACTTCCCTCAACGTTCTTTTACTCCTTCCTAACCCTCCCTTCTGCCTTCCCCCTCCCCTTGATTTCCCTTATGACGCCTCGGTCCTCGTTCTCATTCCTTTTTCCTTTTTATTTCTTCCTCCTCCTACGTTGTTTTTTCTCTCTCCCCTTCGAATAAAGTCCCCCGCTTTTCTTCTACTTGCTCCTCTTATGTCCTTGGGCCGGCACGGCGTGTTGCTTCCCCTCCCACGTTGGGTCGTTGGAAGATATCGATTTCATAGTTAATCTTTAGACAGTTTTCGCGCTTTTCCCCCCTGTACCTTCCTTCAAGAGGCACCCTTTCCAACTTCTCTTTCTCTTCTCCAGTTCTCCTCGACCATTTTTCCCTGCAAGGTGAGTGACCTCCCCCCCATTTCCCCCCCCCTTTCTGTCCCGTCCTCTGAACCGATTCTTTCTTCCCACTTCCATCCCACTCAATTGTGCTCACCCCTCCTTCTTTATTGATTGCCTTTTTCGTGCGATTTCTGCCTCCCCCCCTCTATTTTTCCCCTGAAGTCACCCTCGGAATTGCCCCCCCAAGGTCTTCCCGCCTTTCCTGGCAAGACGCCCCCGATTGCGCATATCAGACCCCTTCCCCGCCCGATATTCTTGGCAGATTGGTAAAAAAGACCCTTCCAGTCCCCCCCTCCTCACCTGCCCAACTTGACCATGGCCGTTGAGTTTCTGTTTCCCTTTGCCTGCCGGAATCGTTCCCAGACGTTTGGTCTTCCAGCTCTCCGAACAGCTTCCTCCTCTGACTTCTCTCACACAGAGTCCCCTTGCGGTTCTTCCTTTTTTCTTCACGTGCCTTTTCTCCCCTTTGAATTTTTCTTTAAAGATGTTGCAGATTTCCCCCACTTGCCGTAAGTCCCCCATTTTCCCGAGCAATCATCGCCTTTCCCTTCTCCTTTTTCCCGCCCTTGCACCCCCCTAACCGAATCGTATCCGCCCCCCCTAGGAACCCTCCTTTGATGGACTTAAGAATTCAACCGACCCACCCCCTTCTAACCCCCAATTTGAGCCTTCCCACAAACCCTCCTATCGCTCGTAATTCTAAACAACAAACCCCCCGACTTCTTTTTTATCCCCCTTTTCTTTACTACGCCGGTCAAGCGACCCTTTTCGTGGACGTTCCCCCGCCCAATCGCCCTCCCTGTAGCCCCGCCCATCTTTCTTTCCCCTGCCGACTCAAGTTTAGAAGTCTCCTCCCTCCTCCCTTAACCACCAACTCTGTTTTTGGCCCCCCGAAGCGATGCATTTAGGTGACCCCCCCCAAAGCTCCCCTCCTCCCCCCAACCCACAAAGACGACAGATCTTTTCAATGCTTCGCTTCCCCTTCAATTTTCTTTCTCCGACGGGAGACGACCCCCCCCTTATGTCTGACCCTCGATCCTTCTACGCGTGCCAAATAGAGTCACAACCCCTCAACGGCCCCCCAACATGTTTATCATATAACTTTTTTTTCCCCGTCAATCCTTCATATCCTTCCCTGGGTTCCTTTGAGAACATACACGGCTATTGCCCCCGTGCCGGATCATCTTGAAATTGAGATTGAGTTCACTTTTTTTTTCCGGGAACCTTCCGGTAAATCTTTCCTTTTTCTCCAGTCATCGGCTATTTCCATTCTCCCTTGACTCCCCCCCTACCCCCCCCTGGCCCCAAAAATTCTGCTAGACTCTGCTCCCTCCTCTCTTGTGTTTAGTTTCTTGGCCAAGCCGCACCAAATAATATCTCCTGCTCCCTTTCCCCATAAGACCCTTCTTCCCAGACCTCCCCGGCATGCCCCCCTTTTTCTAACTTTCCTTTTTTTATGGGACTTTTCCCCCTGAGATCCCACCCCCTTCCCTTTCTAACCCCCTTCCCCCTTTGTTTCCCGATTTTCTTCTCTCTTTCGGCCCCTTACCCCCCTGATTTTTTCCGAAAAGATATCTCCTTACGCGTCCCTCGGCTTGGCTTTCCCCTCCCCCTTCCCCCCTTTTCCTGAACAGGCGTGGACTCAAAGACGAGATTCAGTACTCTCCACCCTTTTTCCCCCTTAAGTTCCTTCTCTCGAGCCCCCCCGGACAACCTTTCTCTCGCCCCCCCCTTTTGTTTGATGTTGCGTCCCAAAAGACACCTCGCTTTTTTTCCCCCCCATCGTCCCCTTCACCTGGTTACCCCTGCCACCCCCCTTCTCCCCCTCTTCCGTCCTTCTTCCCTTTTCAGCTGCTTCAAATCATTATCTAGACCTTCCAAACTTTCCCTCTTTTGGTGCATCAGCACGCAACCCGCCCTTGCCCGCAGCAGTTCCCTTCCTCCTTCTCTCTCTACCCCCTCCTCGGTGTTTTTCTTTCTATCGACTTCCTTTACGGTCATCCTGGGTCCTGAGCAGTTGTTTCTTTTCTTTATGCATACAGCCTCTCCCTATCCTTTTCCTTCTCGATAAGGATTTTCCTCATTCTCCTTGACATGTCCCCATGGAGGTGGTGTTGAATACCTCCCCTTTTTTTTTTTTTTCCCCTCTTTTAGAAGCTTTCCCTTTGTCCTTTTCTTTTAAATTAATCACCCCGGAAAATTCAATCCCTTTCCCCTCCCCCGAAAGATTGCCGCTTACCATTGGACGTAAGCTGGTCCCTCTTTTCTGTTTACTCCTTTACTTCTTTTTCGAATGCCACGCAACTTGAGCACTTTTAGCTTTTCCTCGCGATTCCTGAAGTCTTTTCCCATTTCAGGTCTCTGGTTTCGTAATTTCATCTTAACGACCTCCCGCCAACTGTTTTCCGAGTTCGCGGAGGGCTCCTTGGTGGTGGAGATTTATGGTGTTCCTCCCAACAAGCCATGCCAACCCTTACTTTTTCTTTCCCCCCTGTGGGAATGCAGTTGGCTTATGTTCCCTTGTTTTACGGTCTTTTGCGGACACTGCTTTTTATTCTTTTTTTTTTTCCTTCAATTTCCTTCCCCCCCCTGCTCTATCTACCGTTTCCCTATTTCTCATCCGTTCTTTAGTACCATAGGTAATTTGATTTTACTATTTTCCCCCCTCTTTTTGCAATTTTGCACGTCCCGAAAAAAAACTAGAGGTCTCAGTTCTTTTTTCATCCCCCCCACTTCTCATAAATACCTTTGAAGATATAGTTCAAGGTCCCCCTGGATGAGCGTGGACAGTGGATGATTCACATGCAACCTCTTTTAGGATTACCCCCTCCCCAACCCCCCCCATCCTCTTTGTTCCACCCCTTTCTATGTGAACTTGGGTTCCGGGTCATCTGGTTGATGAGATATGCGCCGAATGCGTACTAGTCCATGGATTCTATCCTTTCATTTTTTTCTCCCCCATATTGGAGCAGACGGACCCCCCCTTCTGTAAGCCTCAGCTTCAGGTAAGATAAGTAGCGGGATTTCTTCTTTTGGTGGAGATGGTGTTTGATCCTATGTCCTCTATTTTTTTTTTTTCCTCCCTTTGGTTTTTTTTTCCCTGTGGTTACGGGTTTTCTTTCTTGCTACTTCTAGTTGCCCGTTCCATTCATTTTTGAGGAGATTGATTTACTTTTTTTTCCCCCGTCCCCCTCCCTTGCGTTCAATCTTCTCATTTAAACCCTTCCCATTGGGTAATGCAGATGTTTTTCGTTTTTTCTCTCTTCTCTCGGGTTGAGTGCAGGCCTTTAAGAAGTACGGGAAACTTCCCCTTTTTTTTTTGTTGACATTCCCTGACATCCCCTTGCCTTTTGTTTCTTCTGAGGCTTTTTCTTCCCCCAGATTCCTTCTGAAGGGGGCCATCCCGAGTCCTCCTAGAAGCTGGGTCGAGGATTGTCCGGCCAATTCATGAATTACGACTCCGATACCTTTTTTTTTTTATCCCCTGCGAACCTCCGTTTTCTCCATCTTTCCTTGACTTTCCCCTTCATGCTCCCCACCCCGTCATTTCTCCCTTGTCTCTCTTCATGAGCTTGCTTGGATCTTATTTGAATAGTGCTTCTTCCCCCCTTGCTTTCCCAGATAAGGACATTAACCACTTCCCCCACTCACTTTCCCCCTTCCTGTTTCTTTCAGCGTGGGGGAGTTCGGTTGACTCAACCAATCATGGTTATATATTATCAAGAGTCTCGTTTTCCTTTCCTTTCCTCAGTTTTTTCCGCAGGAATTTTTACCGCTTTCTAGACACTTTTCTTTAGGGGATTCTTTTCCCCTTTAGAAATTCCGCTCCTTCCCCCGCCCTTCCTTCGCTCCACGGCGTGTTATGGGTCCCGGTGATGGTAATCGGCCTCACTTTTTCCTTTTCAAACGTCTCTGTTGGGACTTTTTTTTGCTTCCCTTCCCCCCCTCTTGAACTTTTTTTCAGGATTGCATCCGTATCGCCTTTTTTCTCCCAGTTTCTGTTTTCCAACTAAGGCATCCGGTTAACCACCCTCCCTTTTCCCCTGATTACCATGAAAATCTGATATATTAACCCCTTCCCCTTCAATCTCTGCCCTTTCCGGACTCCACCAAGGACATCCTTCCAACTTCCTGAATTGCCCCGGACCTTCGAGTTTCCTC
>Ga0179593_1554661_pt1 | contig 11120 bp, 14 predicted proteins | sample CZODoug2_1_08_16_FD_185931 | JGI IMG/M metagenome (GOLD analysis project Ga0179593, IMG submission 185931) | Vadose zone soil fungal communities from Angelo Coast Range Reserve, California, USA - CZODoug2_1_08_16fungal (PacBio error correction) | ecosystem: Environmental > Terrestrial > Soil >... | reverse complement strand
GAAGTACCCTTGACGGAATAACTCCTGTCTTGTTTTTTCCACCCCGGTACCTTCAGTTTTCCATTTTGAGCTTCAGACTTTGCCTTTATTCTTTTTTTTAGCCCTGCCTTTTTCAAAAGCTTCACTACGCCTCCGTTTTCTCCGCACACTTTTGTCTGTCTTCTTCTTGTAACTTTTTCTCATGACACCCCCGGCGCGTCTTAACCCGTCCGCCCAGCTTTTATCTCCTGAAGAATTGCGATTAGGCGGCGGTTTTTCTTTTGCCTAATTCTTTACTCTTATGGCTTTAGGCCCAACTCGCGGCCGATGCTTCATCTTCCCGATCATGGAAGCCTACATCATCTTTCCTGCTTGTCCCCGTTCATGGTTGTCGCGATCCTTTTTTTTTGGGAAATGATATATTCCTTCCTCCCAGGCAGCCTTTCCCCTCTTTTGTCCGCGGCTTCTTTTAAGCTCGCAAGAGCCCTTCCCCCCAAGGATTTACTCCTACCGCTCCGGTCTGAGACTGACGGGGCCGCATTTTAGTTTTTTCCAATTTTCTTTTTTTTTCCTCCACATAATGGAGGTTCCGCGTTCCCTTATGAGTTATATTCCCCATCTTCGCAGACCGCCATCTTTCTCCCCTATCACACTGCCCTTCTTTTTTTTTCGAGTATTCCACCTATGGCAGTTGATTCCTTTTTTTGAAGCCCCCCCTTTGTGGCGTGAAGCCTTTTCGTCCCCATTTTTTTTTCTTTTCGAGGCATAAGCCCCTAGAGAAAAATCGCAGAATTTTTTAATTTCCCACCCCGGGTCTTGGTCTATTTTTTTTTGTTTGACTTTTTCCTCCCACTTGGTCGGCTTCTCGCAAATTATGCCGTTCTCCTCCTGGCAGTCTTTTTGCGGGACTCTCCCGTAGAGGAATCCCCTGGATTTTATCTCCTTAGGGATCTGTACCCCGAGTTTCGAGAAGTCAATTCCTTTTCAGCCATGACGGAGGCTCACCGACTCGTTTTTTTCTCGAATTATGACTCGTTTCCCTCCCATAACTAAAAATCAATCTCTTCTCCCCATAACACTTTTTTCCCCTCCTCCTCTCGCTTTCTTCCCCACGATCTTACGAAGAGAATTGAATTCCTTCCCTTGAACAAGAATGAGTCGATCCCTTGAGTCATACACCACGGTGTGCGCCCTTTCTTCCTTTCCATGCTTTCCCTAGAATCCCTCCGTCCCAGTTTTTTTACTTTCCTTCTCTCCTCTATGCTTCTTCTTTTCTTTGGCCGGAAGGCAAGAATGTTAGACTCCCTTTTCCTCCCTTTTTCTCTTGGCATGCTTAACTTTCTTCCCAGCAGATGTGTTTTTTTATTACGGCTCCCTTTCATTGTTGTTAAATCAAAACTTGATCTTCCCCTTTGCGCCCAATCTGGTGGTCTCTGTTACTTTTTCCCCCTGGACTGTTCACTTTTTCGCAAAAAGAATCCTTTGCTTCCCTTGATAAAGACCCCACCCGAAATGTTTCCCCACCCCGAAACCGTAATTTTCGCTCCTGATAAATGTCCATTACCTCTCCTTTCGCGCATCCTCGACCCTCCCCTAATTTTTTTTTTTTAAACTTTCATTCGTCGCGTCCTTTTCTTTGAGCCGTGAGCACGTTTTCCTGGCTGCGGTCCTTTGCGGCGCGATCAGCGTGTTCTTCTCCCGCCCTCTCTCTTTTTTAGCAGGCCCGCTTTCTTTCAGGGAGCCGCAATACCCCGTTGGAATTTTTATTCCTATTGTAATGCTTTTTTTTCTTACTAAGCTTCCCCTCCTTTCCACCTGACAGATCTTGCTGCGTTCGCCTTCTCTTTTGAGTTCTTTTTATGCTACTCCTGGGATCATTTCACAGTTAATCCACGTTCCTTCCACACTTGTGACTCACTGAAGGGCCCCCTTTGCCCCTTTTTTTTCCTCCCTCTGTGTGGAAGTTTTCTCGGATTATATATATCTTTTTCCCTCCTCCTTTGTTTTTAGATCTCCGAGGGCAGGCACTCACACCAAAACCCGGTCATTCCCTTTTTTCAAACTTCTTTCATGCAGTATTGGGTTGGTCTTGAGGTCCTTTTTCTACTTTCTTGACAGTTTTTCTTTTCAAGACCGCGTGTCCAGAATCGCATTCGAATGAGCATACTTGACCAGTGAATCGTTTGTATGTAAGGTTCTGGGCGGGATAAGCCCCCCCTTGACTCTTCTAAATCAGATCATAACACTCTGGACACTTCACGGCGTTTCCCCATTGTCTTTTTCCACCTCCATCTCAAGATCTATGTCTTCTGACCTGCTTCACTCCCCTTGCTCTCTTCTTGACTGCTCCTATTCCCACTTAATCTTTTTTTTCCACTGATGCTTTCAGAAAGAGGGGCTTTGTCCGCCTTTACACCGATTTTCTTTCTCGTCCTTTTTTCTCTAGAGAAGAATGCTCTAACTTATTCCGGTCCTGACGAATGGTTTACTTTTTTTTCCACTGCGTTTCGTATCCGTTTTTTCTCGGCAGGAATTTTACTTGCTGCCACGTTCCCCCCCTCCTTGTTTCTTGACAATCCCCTTGCGAACCTTTCTTTCGCGAGCTTTTTTTTTAAACACCCAAGTCCCTCTGAGCAGCGCTCTCTTTGGCGTTAGCGGTCCAACCGGCCACAGGCTGAATCCGAGCCCTTTTCTTTCTTCCGCCTTTCGTCACAGAACCATGAAAGCATATTATGTTTGACATTTCCCCAACTTTGTCCCCGATTTTTTTTTGGAGAACTGCTCCATGACATTTTTAAGACTTTCCGCAACTGACTCCTCCTGGAATCTCCCTCATTCTTTTCATGTCCTTCCCCTCCTCTGATTCCTCTTTCCCTCCCTTCCCCCATCTACTTTGCCGTCCTTCTTCTGGAACGTGTAGGGCGCTCAGTAATGACAATTTTTGCCTTGATTGGGCTTGGTCCTTTTTCTATGAGAATTCCTAGTTTTTTCCCCGGCGTTGTCCTTCTCCTCTGGCTTACCCCAATTCCCCATGCATGAAGCGTCCTCTTTCCCCTTACCAGGTTATAAGAGAGTCGATTTCCTCCAGCCGTTATCTTTCTCCCCCCCACGCGCACCCCTCCTCCTTCATGAATTTTTGTTGGACCATCATTCTCAGAAACCAATTTCTGCTCAAGTCCCACCCCTATGTGACGTTCCACAGCTCTCCCATGGGATTCCTGTCCCCTTTCCCCTTCAGATTTTTGACGCGGCCTTGCCTCGCCCCATCCCAAGGTTCAGTTTAGTATTCTTCCCTCCATTTGTAGTATTTAGCTCCTCCCCCCCCTCCGGCCTTATCCGGAGATCAACGGGACTCGGCCGGGATGATCCTTCTAGGTTCTTTCCCTCTATGATCTGGCGGGGTCCTCAGAAGTTTTTCCCACTCGAGTTCCACTCCGCGTCAATCAATGATATAGAACAACTCCCCCCCAATTTGGAACACTATCCCTTTGATTGAAGTAATTTTTGTCTCCTCCGACCCTCCTTTTAATATGGGCATCGGCGGTTCCCTGCGAATCGATACCTCTCTTCTCCGCAGCTCGCCTCTTTTGGGCTCCGTCATCAGATATTTTAGACACTTCTCCCCCATTTGCGTAAGCCATGAACACCATCCTCCTACTTTTTGTTATGATTTCCCCCCACCTCCTCTTCGTTACTACCCTCCTCCTTGGGAGTCTACCATACCTCCCCCCCCTCCATGGCACTTTTATACCTTCCCGAAGGCGGTGGCCCCCCATGCTCCGGAAGGTAGCCCCCCCCGCTTTTTGTTCCCTCCCCTCTCTTGCTTTTGCATCTTTTTTCCCTCGCGCGTTTTTTTACAAATTTTTTCCTCGTAACCACCATCTTTGGACTGCTATGCTGCGTTCTTGATGTGATTGTACCACCACGGCCCCCTGGTTTAAACTTTCCCCTTCCTATTCGACTGCTCTTCTACCTTTTCTGTTTGTGCCCAGCTCCCTGCTTTTTCCGTCAAGCTAGCTTGCAGGGCTGATTATTCCCCACTCTCTTTTTCTTTCCCAGATTAAGCTCCTTTCCCATCCCTACACATATGCCCCTAGTCAAGGGGGATCGAAATTTCCTGGGCCCAAACTTCTTTCCCTCTCGCGCCCAGATCCTCCCCGACAGAACTCGACCACCACTCTCTCCCCATTTTATGCAAATTATCCCTTCGACACTGATTTCGAAACCACCTCGTAGCCCAAAATACTATTTGATTTATTGATACCCAACTTAGTTGGCACGCGTCTCCTTGGAGCCATCCTTTCTTGATGGCCACGAAACCCTCGTTTGAATAAGTAGTCTTGCATTCAGTTCCGTATCCATGCGCCAGAATTACGGCCCAGAAGATACGACACAGTTGCTCAGTTTCTTGCTCCAGAGATGCTTTTTCCGATCGTAATGTACGCAGGTCTCTTTCCCAGTTCCCTCTAGTTTTGTTATTTATATAATATTCAACCTGGCCTTCCTTCCGGCCACTCTTTCAGTCCTCCAACTCCGATTCGGACTTGCTAAGGCTTTTTTAAAAACATCTATTTAACCTTCCCCTGGCAAAAGATCTCTCCTAACCTATCCCCCTCGCTTTTTCTTCTTAGCGGCTTATGGCAAGCCATACCCTTAATACCCCCTAACCCCCCCTCTATTTCCTTTTTGTCGCCGGTCCCTCCGCAACCTTTGTCATTTCCGACTCATTTCCTCCGCTTTACTTCCTCCACCATATCTATTTTTCCCTGGAAGCCGCTCTCTAGTTCCCCTCACTCTCCCCTCGCCCCCTGTCCCACATGATCAACTGTGCGCTAATTCGACGATCCACTCTCTCTTCGGAGCCTCTATGTCTCCACCTCTTTCTCCTTTTTAAAATCAATAGGGCTCGGCGTATCGTTTTGGCACACTACGCAGTATTCTCCATTCCCCCCCAGACCTCCAGTTCGTTTGTTTAGGAGAGCTACGGTGTAGATCCTCCTGACCGCGCCGGATGGCTTAAAACCTGAGTGTGGCCTCCCTGGATAGGAGGCGCCTCCCTCCCCCCCGTCTGAATCGCTCGTTCCCCAGTCGCGCGCCCCAAGGCACTCAACCACCCCCTCCCCCATACCCCTCCCTCCCCCCCTCCGGCAGTAGTTTTCCATCCCCCGCCCCCCCTAAGTAACGCTTTCTGGAAGCTGATCGCACTTCCCCAGTCTGTTATGACGACTAGTCTGTTAGAATACGACAGCTGATTTGGCGGAAACTCTTTTCGCCCTCTCATGTCTTCCCCCTTAAAGGGTCCAGAGATGGCTGACAACGTCTCTTCTAGCAAAACGCTTTTCTTGTAGTCATCTTTTTGCCCACCTTTTTGACCGTCACTGCTGTTTCCTGCCCTGTCTTCACTGTACTTTCTGAGGTGCCCTTTCCCTTCGTTTGATGACCTAGTGGACTTCATGGGTCCAGGATGTATGTAGAGCCTTTGAAAGCTCAAAATGGTTGATGCGCCTCCTGAACCAGCCTTACTCTCTTGAGTTATTTTCCCCGGCCTCTGCCATGGCACTCCCCCTTGTGAGTAGCCTAAACTCACAGCGGGTGATCGTAAGGTATTTCTGGTCTTTCTCCCTTCTTGGTTGCTCACAGATTCTTAGAAGGGTTCCTCTTTTATTTCACGCGAAGTGTCCCCAATTCAGACCCTACTGCCCCTTCGCCAAGAACCCTTCTCCTCTTAGTTTTTTTGCTTCTCTTTTGTTCTCACTTCCCCCGGTCTGGAAAAGGAATCCGGCTTTGTTTTGGGGCGAGTTTGATCTATTTCGTGCTTGCTCTCTCGTTTCGCGTGGAAACCAAGGACACCAAACAACCTTTTATTTTGCCCCCCTTTGCAAACTGCATGCGGATTTTCTTATTTTTTTTTTTTTTCTCTCTTCCTCGTCTGCTTGGTGATGCTCCTTCGGTTTTTACTAAGGTTGAGCGAGCCACACGTCGTCCCACTCGTCAAGAGCCCCTTTTGTGCCTCATTCTTTCGCTTACCTCCTGAAAATTGATAAATCACTCCACTCCCTCCTCATATTACGGGCCTCCCCCCACAAAGGTTGCCTCCCTTTTCAAAAGTATTGAACCATGCGCGCTTCCCCCTTTGATGTTTTGTAAGACCCAAGAATCTTTCGCTTACCTCTTTCCCCACTCCGTACCGCCATTCCTTGGTTCCAGTCCCTTTTGAAGACTCCCTCGCACAGGTGCAGGGGTTTTGATCCCGCTCAACCACTACGGCAAGGTTGTAAGATTGGTTTCCGTGCTCGGAAATCCCTTTGATTGAGATTTGTTTCAATGCTTCCCCGATACCCTCTCGGTGGTTTGACAGTACCTTTTTACCTGACTGTTTCCCCTTCCCTCTCCTCTCCGGCCGAGGCATATAAGAATTGAAAGAGTTGACCGTCGTGCGAGGATTTTCCCCCCCCAATTCTTTACAAATTTCGATTCGGGTCTTAGCGACGATGACCTTTCCCTCGTCCATGAGTCTTTCCCCCTGGTCCTGTTTTAGGAAGATCGTGGTCTCCGGGTACTGCGGCCTTTCTCCGCCGATGTCTTTTCCCGACCGCGGCTCCCTCCGCCAGCCAAGGCCCCCCCCCATCACTGATAACGCCGCTCTTTTTGGATCGCGTATTAAAATGCCTTTCCCTATTTCTCGCTCTGAGTTGCCTCCCCTGTCACACTATGTGTGAACCCCCAGCCTCCCGCCTTTTTTGGCCAGTCCCCTCCCCCGCTAACCCTCCGAATTGAACACATTGCATTAAGCCATTTAGCTCGGCGGAGACTTCACATTTTTGTGTGCTACTCACCCTGATGAGTCTTTTCGCCAACCACTGCCCTTTCCCTGCCAAGTGAGGAGAAGATAGAGTAGTTTCGGGTGGGGCTAACGACCCGCTGAGTATTCATAAGGAGTTTTCTTTCGGTCCCCAGAACGTCCCCCCCCCTCCCGAGAAATCCGAGGGCATTTTTTTGTGTCAGCCAAATCCCTCCGTAGGCGGCAAGCCGATATTGTCTTTTTTCTCGCTAGCCGACGGCCCCGCCCCCCCCCCCTAAAACATTATTTTCATTTTTTCCTCCCCTCTAAACCTTCCCTCGCCGCCGTCCTACTGTTAAAAAGTAGTGATTGTTTCACAGGAATATATGGCTAACCAGCCTGATCGATCCCCCTCCTCTTTGCCCTCTACCGTGGAGTGCATCCGTCATGAGCGTCTGCTTTGCCCTCATCGCCCGGACAGCGCCTTTTTTTTTTTAAATTAAGCTCGCGCATATGCTTCTGTCCTCTTTCCCCTTGCGGAAGCTCTTTTCGCAGTCTTGGTCAGAAAACCCCCCCCCCCCCCCCCCCCCCCCCCCCCCCCCCCCCCCACAAACCCCACCACCACACACCCCAAAAACCCCCCCCCCCCCCCCCAACCCCCCCCCCCCCACCCCCCCCCCCCACAAAACCACCCCCCAACCCCCCCCCACAACACCCCATGCTTCAGCTCTCCCTTTTGGTACCATCTGGTTGAAGAAAAAGGTTCGTCCTGAATCCTTGCGCAAGCTGGGGAAGAGGTATTAAATGAGTTCCCCTTTTTTGAAAGAGCATTATATCCAGCTTTTTCCCTCAACAAGCAGTTACAGAGTTTTTCCCCCCCTTGTCCTATGGACAGGAACCCTTTCGTCGCATGTTGATGATACCCTCGAGAACCCCTGATCCTTTCAAACTTGTGAGCGGTTGGCAGTTTACATCTTTTTCCCGAGGTTCGGAATTTCCCCTTCCCTTTAAGTTTGAAAGTAACGATCAGGCTGGTTTCATTTTCCCTGTAGTTTGCTTTTCTTCCATCTCCCCTCCTTTAGGATAGTCTTTCCTTTTTCTACTAAAGATTCACGGAGGAGCTCTTGATGGTGGTCCTGTGATTGATCAGCCCCGGCTTTATCCCGCCCTTTCCACGGCTTGCATTGTTCCACCCCGTCCGATATTATACCGATTTTTTGCGTCGATGCCCTTACAAGGCTCCCCTTCCCCGCCTCACTACAGACCCTAACTGAGTAAGTGGGGCCCATGGCTCCCTTTTTGGCTGCGCCTGTGTGAAGTGTCTCTTCAATTAACATCTTCTACGTTTTGGAGCTATGAGCCGTTCCTCGACCTTCCCCCGCTGCCAAAAAGGTCAGGCCATGGGCCCCACGCTTATTCCGTGCATTTCTGAAGGTCAGGTCGTCCAGATGGCACTCTCCTTCCTCGATTCGAGCATTTCAATCCGACCTGGCGACGGCCCCACGCTGGGAGGGAGTCCCTCGTTCGTTTTTTTTCTCCCTCTCTTCCTACAAAAGTCCCGGCGTGGAACCTTCCGTGGGATTCTTACCCAATTAACGACCCCTTGGCTGCTTTGAACTTTGCTCTTGTCTCTTCCCTTCAAACGGCGCCGCGGAATTGGTGACTTCCTTCAGTGGCTGCCCTCTGACAACTTTTTCTTCCCTGCAGCGTTCTGCACACGTATTTCTTTTCCGCTTCCCCCTTTCGCGAGACGTCTCTGCCTCAATTAGCGGCCTCCCCATCTCACTGGTTTGTTGTTCCCCCTTCTCTGTAATTAAGCGGGAACGGTTACCTTTCGTGAATGCGGCACCGTTCACCCAGGTGTACATACCCTGGCGTCATCAGCCTGAGTTTATCCAAACCCTCCTAGAATGCGAGTAAATGGCGCAGGTTCCGGGGGTGGGCTTTTTTTTTTTTCGTCTCGCCTTCCCATAAGTCATATTCGCTTTCTTCCCGCCCTCTGAGATCTGCGAGCTATAAAAAATCAGCTCCGTGTCTTCTTCGATGGGTCCTTCAGAAGATGAAAGTTGAGGGAAAAGCGCACCCCTTTGTAATTCCCCGAGAATATTCTAATTCCTTTTTCCTTCCCTTCCTTCGACTATAGAAATAGAATACTTTTAACAGTCTGTGAGCCCCGGCGAGGAAAGTGTTTCTCGGTCTGAGAAATTCGTGAAGTCATGGAGATTCTATTCGAGTTACTTAGACGCGTCATCGGCGGTGTCCATCGGTGATAACCCCCACACTAGGTTTTTAGCACGTAGGAAAGGTACGTGCCCTCGTGGACGACCACCTGCGCGAGAGACTAGGAGTGCTCTCCTTCCTTTTCTCCCACAAAGAATCTCCTGACTTCCCAATTGGCCGCGGGAAATCCTTTGTGTTTTTTCGCTTCCTAACGGCCGATACTTTAAACCCTCTGAAGGCCGAAGTGAGCCCCCATTTCTTCCCCTTTCCAATGTTCTCGACGATTAGCAGGACCTCCCCTTTTGAAAAAGTTGTGAGAATTCTTTAATCTTCTCCCCCCTTTTTTTTAATGTTTCCCCCTCGCCTAAGCTTGAATAACCCCCAAAAAAAGCTTTTGGTATTGATCATTGATTACGATTATTCCCGCCCTTTGTCAAAGAATCTTTTCGGTCCCCTCCATCCTTCTTCCTCTCTAAAATGAGGAGTATTCCCCTCAGCACATTGTGTTTCACGGGACTATAGTCTTCCTCCCCTCTTTCTTTTCCCATCCTGGACTGCCCAAGGGTATTTTGGGTCATCTCGGCACGAGTTGCCCTTTGCGATCTTTTACCTCAGGCGACGATTGAAATTTGCTTTTCCTCATTATTCTGCACACTAAGCCAAGTTTCCCTTCCGCCCCCAAGTCAGTCTTTGAGACTTTGCTGTTCTTTCTCCCGGCTTCACAGCCGCACCGTCGTCCTCTTTTTTCCATGCAACAAGCCTTTCCCCCTCTTTCATCCCCAGGTGGCAGTCTACTGTGTCGACAGGATGCGCGGTTTAAGCGAATCTCTTGCTTTGGCGAGCAACAGGCCCCCCCCGGTTGCGCAGGGTCTGGCTCCCCCCCCCTTTTTTTTCCAGGTCTCCCACTCAATTGAGAGCTTCCTGACGGCTTGTATTTTCACTATGGGTTTTTGCTCTCCTGAGGTCTGTCTCCTTCGAATCTTCCCCCCCGCGATCTGTTACCTTATTCCTGTTCAGCGTAGGCGTAGCAGGCGATATTCCCCCGTCCCCGCCCCCCCACCGTCCCTTCCTGAGATGGCAAGCTCAACTTCCGCTCCTTTTCGCCCCTTCCTTTATCGACGCCTTCCTGGCTAGCCCCAGCGGAGTCAGCTCTCCCTCGAGCACTCTCCCCACCTTCGCGCCCTGCTTCCCTTTCGGTGATGCAGACACCCTTTTCCCTCTTTCAATCCTAATGGGTGCGTCCTACGATCCTCTTTTGGCCCGCGGCTTTGAATTGAGCACCTCTGCCCGTGGTGAAACGTACCTCTTCTCTTTTGGAAAACATCTCGATGACCGCTTCTCTCCCCATTTTAGTATCCTTTCACGGCAAGATAAGAGCCCGCCGTTGTTCGTGTCTCCTCCGCGTTCCGTGGCCATGCCGCGCCATCATAAGAATCTTCTCAAATACCTCTTTTCTTCTTTTTCGGAGTAAGCGTCTGTTTACCGCGGAATTTGAGTTTCCCCCCCCAATCCCCTAAGCTACCCCGGACCCGGCAGTCGGCGTTCCACATTTCCAGTTCCCAGAAATAACGCTCTCTCGGCTTCCTTTTTCATCCCCTTCCCAAAAGAGATGAAAGAGTATTCGTTTTGAAACAAAAACGCTTATACGTCCCCTTCGCATCGTTTTGCCCAGACGGCGAGATATAGTGGATGAATCCATAGATCAGATTATATGTTTCTCGATTTTTTTCTCCCCCCGGGCAGGATCCACTAGTAAGTGGTTAATGCTATCCCGTCCCGCGGACTTCGGCCTTATAGAGGTTGCCCAGCGAGATTTTTCTATCCCCTGAGTAGTTTTTCTCTCTTCACACTATTTTTTTTTTTCTCTTTTTCTCTCTAATGCCTCTGGCACTAGATTCGGTCCGCCTTTCCGCTCCCCATACGCCTGTTTCACTCTCCATCTCGCCGCTTTCGGACGTAAGTTCGGCCCCCCCATCTATCTTCACTAAGTGTTGTTTGGAGCTCTCCTTTATTTTTTTCGCTCACGGCGATTAAACATTCGATTTTTCTAGGCTATGAGGCGAAAGACCTTACTCGATCGGGCCCAGGAACCTCAGTGATGCAAATCCCACATAGAAGAGTCCCTTCTTCCCCCTCCGCC
>Ga0179593_1530494_pt1 | contig 11120 bp, 9 predicted proteins | sample CZODoug2_1_08_16_FD_185931 | JGI IMG/M metagenome (GOLD analysis project Ga0179593, IMG submission 185931) | Vadose zone soil fungal communities from Angelo Coast Range Reserve, California, USA - CZODoug2_1_08_16fungal (PacBio error correction) | ecosystem: Environmental > Terrestrial > Soil >... | reverse complement strand
GCCAGCCGGTTCTGACCACTTGCTGCGCCAAGCCCCCCAATCTACTTTGGCATGTACGCGGCTTCCCTGATTCCGGTTTTTCTGAGGCTGGAACACTTTCCACCTCCTGATAGTTTTGCCCGACCTCCTCACCAGGTAGAAAAGCGGTCGTGTGGTACCTGAAGACGTTCGGGTCTGCTCGCCCAGTCTCGGCATTTTGATTGAGCCGGACCTTTAGCCGTCGTCTAGACCTTCCCCCTTCGGTCTTTCGGCGTTCCGGTCCTAGCGGTTCTGCCTTTTTCAATTTCTGTTGATCGACTCCAGTTCCAGATCGAGTTCACTGCCGGACTTTTACACCCGAACCCCTTTGCCTGTGTAACCATCACCTCCCCACGTCTTTGTCGACATGAGGTGATCTGTGTCCTCCCTCGGTCCTTTATTGAAGTGGATATGAGACATCCGGCCCGCCGAACACCAGTTCTATGTTTCTGTGTAAGAGGTCGGCGTTTCCTCCTCTTGTTGATAGCCCTGGCCCTGAATTCAATGCCCTGGACCACTTTTCCTCTCCCCTTATCATTGTTCCCCGTTCCCTTTTCAGCTCCTCGGGGCTTAATTTTCCCCTTTTTTTGAGTATTTCAAGGGACAGCTGGGCGTTTCCCTTGGTACCCCTCGAGTTAACACCCCTTTTTTTGCCCCCTTCCTGTTCACCGAGTAGCTCGTGGCTTCTAAGTGACGGAAGCGCTTTGTGACGGGTCGATCCTGTTAGTCTTCCCCTTGCGTCTTTTTCTTCCCAATGTTCGTTTTCCTCCTTTTGCAGCTTGGCACTCTTTCGATGACGGTTTTCTTAATCGGACACCTCCTCTGATCTGCCCCTTGTGGGTACTTGTTTCCCCTTGCGTTGGTTCGAGTTAGTCTCCGAAATTTCCAGGAAAACCCCACTGTGGAGTCCCTTGTTAGCCCGATTTTAGAGAATTTTGCGCCTGGTAGAACGGCCTCGGGAACGCCTTTTTTACTTCCGGTTGAACCGCATCCCCTCGATTTTCAGCCGTGTTTACCTTCCCCGTGTTCCCCTGTTTCACACCCCGGTCCCGTTCAACCAGTCTAGTTTGCCCATGAAAAGTTTTTCTCTAGGTCATTAACATCTGATCTTTGCCTCTCTTTTCCGTCGTGGAACCTTTTCTTCGGTGACCGTTGACCCCATCTGGTTGGCCCAGTACGAGATCGTTCATTGGTTGCAACCTCCCCTTTTTCTTTTTTTCGCCTTGTTGGGTGTAAGCCGAGTTTCATCATAGATGTGTCTCTTTTTTTGATTTTCTGGTCGAAAGGGTCCCCCTTTTCCTCCCGAGGTCCCTCGTGTAGACCGTATTCCATGAGAAATGTTTTCCCCCGACCCCTACGAGCCCCAGCACAGCACCCCTCCCGCGTACCCCGTCACCAGGTGATCTCGGTTTTCCAAAACTAAAACAGGTGACCTTTGGTATAAATAAGACCTCAACTTATTCCCACAACCAGAGGAGAGCGTTTCCAGTGTTACTCTTTGAGTAGTCATCTTTTTAACTTGATGCCTGTCTCCAAGATGCAGGCTTCTCCCTGATGCCGGTCTACGCCCTTTTGATGCTTTTTTTTAACGGACCTACTGGGGTAGTATTGACTCTGGAGATCGGTCCGTCGTTTCGCATGTAGTTCCGTTTTCCCCGGGATTTAAGGGAGCCCCACAGTTAAATCGAGGTAATGATGACCGGTGTGGTCCGATCTCCCTTTTCCACCACATAGGAGTCTGATTCGCAGTTTTTTACTTCTTGACACCGTTGGAGCGACCCTTTGGTTTCTGATTTGTTTGACATGCAAGGTACACAACTCTGGTGAGGTGGCTTTACTTCCTTTTTACTTTTGTCGCTCCCTTCCCTCTATTTTATTTTACTCTCCCCCCCCCCTGTCTCTCCTGGAGGTTGGCAACTCTTCTTCTACAGTTGTTTTTTGTTGAGAGAGTTCCTGATGGTCGATTCTGATGCCTTCTTCCGCTTGAGTTTTGATTAGAGAAGAGGGGAAGACTCACCAGTCCAAAGCTGTGCTCCTCTTCAATCGGTCTCGAAAGCCCCATTTCGTCCGGGAGCCCTGTGAGTTGAAGGTGCCCTCCCCCCCCTCACAAATCCATTATCTTTTTTCCACGGCCCTCCTACCCCCGGTGCGCTTCCGGAGCTTTGAAAGGTCAGCTGTCCCGGTTCTTTCTTTTTGCCAACGACGTACCGCCTCGGCTCCCTCCCTTACCAGAATTCTTCTCGACAGAGGCCCTCCCCCGAGTCCTGGCCCCCCTGGCGTCCTTCTAACAGGCACTCCTCTTCAACCGGGACCCACCTGGTTCCCCCTTAATATAATGAGAAGATTTCGGCCCTCGCCCGAATTGATAACGAACCCCCCGCCTCTAGCCTGGTGGTGGGATATTTTTGACTTCAGAGCTTGTGTTGTACCCCGAATCGGTGTTTTGTTAATCTAGGGTGATTGGTCCCCGATGAGGAGGCTAAATGCCGCCCCACAGAACTTGTTTTTGACCCCTAGATCCTTGCCAAGGTCGTGCGCCTAGGCCCTTACCCCACCTTCGATTCCCTCCCTCGGTTTTACAGACCAGGTAACCAAAGTCTTCGACGACAGTTCTTTTTCTATTCCGGGACACCCCCCACACGTCAATTGATCGACTCTTCCCCGACTTACGACCCGCTGGTAAAATTAATCAACCGAGCTCTGCAGCCTAATTAGAAGGACAGCTATCATTCCTCCCAGCGATCCGTTTCAGTTATTCAATTGCTCGTAGCCCCTTAGAGAGGAAGGTTTCCTAGTTCCGGAAATGCCGGCTGTCCTCGTTATGATTGTTCCTTTTCCCCCGGAAGTTTTCCCCCAGGTAAGATTCCCCGCCCCTCCACTTCGCACTCGCGAGCGACACGGTAGTTTGTCTTTGCACCATTCTTCTTCGCTCCCAAGCCCTCCAATTCCTGGTCCCACTGATGATCGTCTGCCCAGTCGTTATTCTTTTCTCACCAGGCCTTAGAAATCCTTGTGACGCTTACGGGTTTCTGGAACGCGTCAGCTAGACTCATGGACACTGCAGTATCGGATCGAACAGTCCCCCCAGCAAGACTCCCCGTTCAGCACCTGCGTTTCGCCTTCCCCCCCATGTCCTTGCCAGACCGCGGTGTCCACTTCGACAGGTCCCCCCGCTAAAGCTGCCCCTTCCTGTATTCACCTTAGTACCCCCCCTTTCGCTCTGATTTTTAAGGAGATCTTGTGGACCTTCACGGTCACGCACGCTTCGCACCAGTGAGTCATTTTTCACAGAAGAATTTCGCGTCCGCCCCCCCACCCGTTTTGCTGTGTGAAACCAGAAGACCTTCCACCTGGTGTGCTTTTTCCGCTCGGACAAGGTACCTCCTCGCAACCTACCCCTTTCCCTAAGTCCCCAGACAGAGCATTTAGCCAACAGGTTTGACTCTGGTCGTTGTGTTGAAACATTCCCCCCCCGGCCGCGCCTTATTCGCGATCTGGAAGGCTCTGCTTGTAACTGCATTGACCGTGTTCCCACCCCTGATAAATTCTCATTCCTTCCTGAACGTCTTAGCCAACGACCCCCTCTAGGAGTCCTTGCCCTGTGCTCTTTCTGCAGTCCTTCTCCCCTGCCCTTTTTTTACCTTGTGATCGCCCCCTGGCCGGATATGTGCCTGTTTCCTTTTCCTACCCTACGAGCAAACACCCTCCACCGCCCTAAAGGTACCTGCTTCCGCTTGATCAATGTTTTTTCAGTCGTTCTCCTCTTGCGTGCAATTCATCTCTTTTCTTTTTGCTCTAGATGATGTCATCATCCTTCGAAGACCGGTTTTAAGTCCGCCATAACACCCCTTTTTTCTCCGCCTTACTCGGTAGGATGCCCGTGATTCCGGTGTGCATCGGTAGTTTCGAGCAGGCCCCCAGATAAACAGTCTTCCTTCTTTGCGAACCTTCCCCCCCTTTTAAAGGGGCCTTTCTTGTTTGACTGAGCGTTCGTCTGACGGTTTCTCGTCCGCCTCACGGGATTGGATAGTCTCGTTTTTTTGACTCTGCCCTTCCGTCGGCTTGTAGTCTCTGATTTGTGATTGGTCCCGGTAATTCCCGTTGGGAAGCTCATGTCGCTCCTGACGGCAAGTCCTTACCGGTACTTTCTGTTACCCATTATAAACACCCCTGTTCTTTTTCTCCCCAGGTGATGCTCTGCCTGCCGTAGACTTTCTGCCTTTCTTTGCGGGTTTTCCCCCTCTCAGAGGGCCTTCATCCGACCCCTGAAAGCTCCGGGTGTCCGGCAGCGGTGTTGTCGCAGACTTCTGCGTCCGTACCCTTGTCACTGGAAAACTTTGATCACCTCCGACCCCTGACAGTTTCCCCTGCTTCCCCCCTATTATAATCGGCTTAAAGGGTGATTGCATTCACAGGTTCCCCTTCTGAAAGGCCCCCAGCTTTAAATTTGTAAAATGGCCGCCTCCGTCAACCGTTTTTTGACTCCGTTTCCCCTCGGAAGACCCTGGCGCCGACTTTCCTTCCGAGTGTCTATTTTTTTCCTTGGTAGGATCATGACTTTCCTTACCTCGCAAGTTCAGCTTACACTTTCCGACACCCTCCCGTCACCCGGTCGCGCGTCGAAAAGAACCGAACTTGTTCTTTTCACGGGGTTTGGGGTTCCCCTTCTTGCACCGTTTGTCGATCCGCACGGGTAACCAACACAAACAGAACTGTAGCCTAACTTTTTCTCCAGATCTGCATCCCAGGGAGCTCCGTAGTCCCTATTTTTCCTTCGTATTTTCCATTTTCACGCCAGGCCCGACCCGCACTTGCCGCTCTGCATTCAGCCTTGGCCCCCTTTTTCCGTTACCCTTGGTTGACCTCCCCGGCAACTTTCACCTGGATTCACCGTTACCTATCCCCGGAGAGAAATGAACTTGTCCTTTGGAGATTCCCTCTGCTTCGCGGCCCTTCTTTAGATTTCTGATCCCCCCTGAGTTTGATTAAGTTTTAAACCCCTAGGTTCGTAATTATTATTTTTTTCTGATCACGTGAAGTTGTTGCTTACCTCTCCCGAGCATTTTCCCTTGCGACTTCTTGTTGTTATGAATTTTTTCTGCGTCCGCCGTATTATCCTTCAAGATGATGTCCCCTTGGCCCGAATGAACCTTGGTCATCGATAGATTTTCCCGTTCTAGTTTCTCGGATTTGAGAGCCAATGAGCCACTATCCTCTCCAGCCCCCCAAAATAGATTCTCCCCGGAGTATGCCTGGACCCCGAGACCCTCGTTCTATTCGAATCTTTAACTGCCCCCCCACGTCTTGTTTACGTGGTTCTCCCCGCTGTACTCTTACAGATCTTCTCGCGAGGTCTTTAGCCCCCCTTGATGCGTTGAATAAGTAGGACGTCCCCCCGCCTGCGACGGACTGATCCTTTTTAGTTCTGTCAGAGAGTGTAAGGATGGTCGAATTTCTTTTCCTTTTTCCACTACCGGATGGAAGGTCCAACCTTTCAAGCTGTACGCCTCCCAGTGTGTTCCTCCTATGAACTGTTCAAAACGGCTACGGGAGTTAGGGGTGGAGAAATTATTTCGCAGCGCTCTTCCTCTCTACTTTCATAGAAAGTTTCCTTGTACCAGCTTGGGTGAGGTTGGCCGGCAAGGTCGTTCCCCATCAGGTCCCCCCACTGAGTTGCGTCCATACGTCTTAACCCTACTGACCCATTATATACTTTCAATTGGTGAGAGGACCCGCATCACCTCCCTGATCTTTTTTCTTTGCCCTCGGTCTTGACGCCGAGTCTCTGGTTTTCTTGCCCACCTGGCAGCTTGGTGATCTCCTTTCCCGGATACTGAAGCTCACTTCCCTCCGCGCGAAGGTGAATCGCGAATTTCCAACCCGAATTACCCTCCCTTTGTTTTTTTCCTTTCCCCTGCATGCTGTTTTTCCCCTGGCGATCCCCCAGGACAGATGTATTTCTCCCCGTTCGCCCTTAAAGCCTCCTTCCACGTTCACGTTACCCTGCCTTTCCCCAACCGTACCTCTCTCCGAGCAAAGTCTGCTAAAGGCATCCTGCCCAGGCTGTCAGAGGTCCCAAAGTGACCATAGCGAAATTCCTTCACGGGCTCCCTTAGTCCGATCAAAGTCCCTTCAGCCTTGGACGTTAGAGAAGATTTAGGATGTCAGAAAAGTTTCTTTTCTCGACACCTGCCAAGGAGCCTCGTTGGCTCTAATGATGGAGAAGAACATCATAATTGGATTGTGGTTTCCCCTTGATCCCACTTAGGTTGTAACTCTTGGTTAGGGGTCGAGCCCCGGATAGGGAGGTAATTTTTCCTGTTACAGAAAGAAATTTTCTTTGATTTTTTCAACCCCTCCCTCTCTTGCCCCCAGATAGTTCCAGGTCTGGTTCCTCATAAGAAGAGTCCATAAGCTTCACCGAGCGGAGTAACCCCTCTACTTTTTAAACACCCTCAGTACGCGCCGGCTCCCCCTCTTTCTTCCTGGAAAAAAACCAAATTTTTTTCCAGTGATTCCGAGCATTTTGTACAAAGCGTCCCCTGAAAAGATCGCTTGGTCCCCCGACTTTTCATTACCCGGTGATATAATATAAGAGGCCCTTTATATCCCCTCTCTCCCAGTTGTTCATTTTTCGTTTTTTCTGACGTTGAAGTTCGAGACGGTTGCCTGCCCCCTGTTAAGGTAAGTTTCCTTCCGTCTTAAACTCCTTCGCGTTCTGCTCTGCGCAACCCCGGTCTCATGAAAGAGTCAGCCCCTTCGGTCCCTCGACTTTGCCCCAATGCTGCAGATCTCTTTGCTTCCAGGTCGGTTTTGGGTGTTAACCTCATCGAATCCCAACGTCACGCCAAGTTCTGCTCTTTGCCAAGTCTGAGGATTCTTTTCGACCCTGTCATCACCCCTTTGCAGCATCTTTTTTTTTGCATCCATTTGGAAGCTCCGCCCCTTGACGAATTTTCCCTTTCTCCCTCCTGCCTTGATAGAACGTCCACACCTCATAACTCCTCTGCACTCACGACACGGTTATGCTCTCTGTTGAATTCCCCCCGCGCTGTTTTGCCCCCCCTTTTCGATCGTTTTTTACCCTTTTTCCCCATTCAAACGTCCCAGCTGTTCCAGTGCCTCTGGCTCCGGCCCCTGCCCGAGATCGCGAAGGTTATCGTTTTTTTCCGGTACGGGTAAAGTCTGCCCCCCCAGTTCTGTGACCGTTCCTCCGTTGCTACCTACGTCTTCCCTCAGCTTTTGGAAAAGAAGATTTCTCTTTAAGGGAAGCCTTTTTTTTTCGCTGGACAAGGAAGCTCCGAGGCAAGCCCCGTCGGTCTAGGCAGAAGAGTAACCCTTTTCCTCCCCACCCACGTCCCTTTTGTCGTTTGATGGTGACAAATGCCCCCCTGTTCTGTGTCCTTCTTTCAAGGCAGTCAGAGAGATCTGGGAGCTTCTTCTTCTTTCCTGCTCAAGTGGAACCTAAGACCCCACCCTACGTCCTCTACGAAGCTCAAGTCTTCGCCAACGCTTTCCCCTTTTTCCCTCAACCCTTCTTTAGTTCTTTCCTTCACTTTGTCAGCTCCTGCTCCGTCCAAGTAGACTCACCCCTCCGACTTGCTTCGATGTGCTGTTCGGTAGCCACTGCCCATCACGATACTTACGTAGTGATGCTCAACCCCCCTCTTCCCCGCGTAAACGATGGACACCCGACCTGAGCAAGCATTTATCCTGTGAGGGATTTTAAGGGGTCTAAAGCGTTTCTGCACCTTTTTTTTCCATTAATATATATGGTCCTTACTCGTTCTATAGATTATGCCCCAGCGGAAGGTCTATTGTTTGAAGAAACACGGCTTTCCCCAGAGCCTATCACCCCCCAAATGATCAGTTTCCGAGGTACCAGGTAGGCGTCTTTTTCTCTTTTTCTCCCTCGTCTCGGACAATTTCCACCGTATCACAGGATGCGTGCCGACCTTCCCCTTACCCCGGGGTTTCTCTTCCCTAAGACTTTCCTGACGTTCCCTCTTTCATCTGGCATCCTTGGTCTGACGGAGGAATTTCGAGCCCGCAGTTGGCGAAGATTTCAAGTCGGCGCGTGCCGTCTAAAGAGGATCTTTGTTTCTTTTTCTTTTAACGTTCAATTAGTTTACGCCTGCTTTCCTATATCCTACTCCCCTCACTGTACAGGACACGGTACCGGACCTTGTAACCATCATCCCCCTCCCACTAGTCATTCTGGTGGTTTAGACCAGAGCTTTAGAACCTCTCCTCCTATCCTTTCTTGAGATTTCTGGTTACCCTGCCAGCGGGACCGTCGTCACTTCCAGGCAGAGTCCCGGTCTACCCCGTTCGTCAGCTCTTCGGTATCCTTCTTTTGTTCGCCGCCCTCCTCCCATGTCCGCCTACCAAGTGGTTTCTCCCGCTTCCAGGTCCACATCGCATAGACCCCTTATCGCTGGGAGTACAGGGTGCCTGTTCTGTCGCTAGGCTTTCCAGTCTTTCTCCTTTTCTTTTTCCCTTGGCAGCCCCGAGAAGATTAAAATGGACCTCACAGGTAACTCTTGAGATCGTGTTTCTTCACGTGCCGTGTGCAGTATTTTGCTTCCGTTTTTTTTGTGACGGTAGATCCAGTTAGAAACTTTTCCAGTCTCATAGCTCCATGTCCTTCCGCCACCCGGTCCTTTTGTCCCCGGGACTACGTCTTCATTTTCGACCTAATCTCCACCCTCTTGCTCGGCAGATAAGCGCCTTCCGTTGTGGTTCGATCCTTTATTTTAAAGTACCCCCACACACGTCTCCCCGTAGTCCCTCCGCACTCGATCTGCATTTCTCCTTTACGATGGATGTGCCTGTATTGATCCTCTTTGTCATTACTTCCGGTTGCCGACCCGCATTCCCGATCATTCAGCCGGGTCTGTTCCCCTCCCCGTGTTGACCTCGGAATTTTTTTGAACGTTTTCCACGCCGTCGGAGAACTTAAATCTGGGTTCTCTTCGGGCAGGAGAAGATGACTTTATTGAGAGCAACTCTGATTACCCAGGTTATTCCGTTTACCCCCCCCCCTAGGGTAGAATTCTTCTTTCGTCAATTTAGGCCCGTTGCGGTTGGTGAAAGGACCCTTCGCCGAGAAGATTTAGTCTACTCTCTTCTTTTTTTAAAATTTTTATGTTAGCCGCGCGTACTTGTACCGCGCTGCTGCTCTTGCCCAATCGAAATGGATCGATCTTGCGCGTTTGTCCCTTTCACAGGTTCGGTTTCTGATTCGAATGCTGACCCCCGGAGAAGCAGCACCAGAAAAGGACAAACCCTTGGTGTTCTGCCGTTTCCCCCACGCCCCTCGTAGTAGTCTTATTATAATCATTGACCATTCCCCAACTCGTAGCAGTTTCCCTTGGTGTCTTCTGAATCTGACGAATAGGCATTTTTCTCCTGCCTCGGACTCTTAAGCCATTCATGCTATTTCCAGAGGAGGATTGGTAGTAAAGTCCCCTTCTGCGCCTTTGCAATTCTGTGGGCGTTCTATTCTGATACGATATATATCGAGTTTTCCTCCTTTCGTGACAACGGGACCCTTTGGCCTTTCCCCTACATTTTCCTTACCTACCTGTTTCCCGAAGAAGGTCCTGGGACCCACATCGGAGTACCCGCGTTTTTACGGATTGGCCCCCCTCGCAACTTGGTCGCTTTACGATTCGCTTGCCGTCCAAAGAAGGTCACTGGCTGAGCAAAACTTGTTTCGTTTTCAGACCATCCGTGGACCTCGTCCGTAGCATATAAGTTGCCCTCTCGGCGGAAACGACGACTCCCTTACGCTGTGGAATTATATACATAAAGACAATAAGTTTTTTCTTTTCTTCTCACTGAGCCCTATTCTATACGGAGGGTTTCTTTCCCCTCCAGCGGGGCACTATGTAGAGCTTTTTTCTTCCGACGTGGTATCTCCCCACTTCCACCCTGTGGCGTATCCTCCATGACCGGTCGTTCCTGGCCCCCCATCCACCTCGCCCAGAAGGGTGATAGAGAAGGTTTGCCACCTGCCCAGTAAACTAATTCCGGACGACTTTTGTCACTTACTGGATGCGTTTTTTCCAAGGTGCCTCTTCACTGAACTGATGAAAGGTTCGACCTCCCTTTGACCGTTGTTCCCTTTTCGGCCAGCAGGCGCCCCCTAACGTCCATCATCCCTCGCAGAAATATTCTTACAAGGGCCGTAATGGACAGGCTCCTCTCGGATTACACCTTCAATTCCGTAGTCACAACCAGCATTGCAATCATGGATTTAGTCGCTTTCTCCCAAGGCGGTTCCCTTAGTCTGGCCAATCTCCACTCCCTGCCAACCCGTACCCGAGAATCCCTGTTTGTTTTTTCGTGACCTTTCTTGGGAGCAGACTCTCCCGATGGTGCCGTGGTTTTTTCAAGTCCATATACAGTTTTCTTTCCTTTGATCGATGGCGCTGTTTTTGGTCGAGGCTTCTCCCCCGTTGCAGGGCCAGGTTCAGCCCCCAGCCCTGTTCCCACCCTGGTTTCCTCTTCCTTTCCAAGGTCACTTTGTCGCCGAGAGCACGTACACCCTGCTTCTTAAATAGCCGCCCCTCCTTAAACGTCACCCCCACCTTAAGACCTTACCGTCGCGCTCGGAGCGGGTCTTTCGTTTCCGGGACCCCCACCCGGTCAACGTGATCGCTATTTGGCCCCCCTCTCCGTACTCAACCGATCCTTTTGTTTTCCCTTGCATCCCAGAGCAGCAGCAAGGTGCTCTACCCACTCCTCCTGTTTGCCCCCGCTCTCCCCTTGATTGTCAGTTCGCTTTTGTGGTTCTTTTCTCCCCCCTTTTTTTTATTAGACGTCCTCTTTTCCCCCACTTCCACGCGGTTAAATTGATAGCGCTCTTTCGTCAAATTACTTCTTTCTTTTTTTACTAGTCATACTTCAATTCCTTCGAAAGCTCTAGATAAGTTGTCCCCCCTTTATCCCCCCTGTTGGGTTCCTTTACCAGTAGATCGAACTCTCTTTCCCTCCCCTTGACCTGTTCTGCGGAACACCGTCTTTCTGGATTCCTTCCCTAACTCTTCGCTCCAGACAGACCCTTTGAACTTCATTCCCCTGGGCCTGGTTCCTTT
>Ga0179593_1412175_pt1 | contig 11120 bp, 9 predicted proteins | sample CZODoug2_1_08_16_FD_185931 | JGI IMG/M metagenome (GOLD analysis project Ga0179593, IMG submission 185931) | Vadose zone soil fungal communities from Angelo Coast Range Reserve, California, USA - CZODoug2_1_08_16fungal (PacBio error correction) | ecosystem: Environmental > Terrestrial > Soil >... | reverse complement strand
CTGAGAAGCGTCTCCCCCTGGGAACCATCGCGAACCGAGCTTCTTTTAGTTTTCCCCTGCTACAGAACGGTCGTCCATCTTGGGCCGTCTAGCGTCGAGGCAGGTAATGGACTGCAAGTGATTTCCTTCCCCCCCAGGTTCCTCCTATATTTACCGGGCGTGTTGCGTTTTTTTCCCTTTTCCGAACTTTTTGGCGGATCAGACTGAAGACCTTCCCCCAGCGGACTTGACCGGTAACCCCTTCGTGCCCTCCGGGTCAATCGGCTTCAGATGCCGGGCCGGCTGCATCCCCCTCCCTAGCACTTTCTGCTTTGTTTTTCTCCCTTTCCCCTTCATCGCCTCTGTTTCCGCTCTGCTTCCCCCCCTCCCCCGTATCACGGGGTATGTTGCTGGATTTTTGCTCGGGGTGGCTGCATTTTGCTGGTCCTTTCCCTAGCCTCGGACCTGGAGTCCGCGCGGTCCGCCTCTCCCCCTTTTTCGATCACGCCTGACAAAAGCCCTAGTCAGCGCGACCCCCCCCAGACCTGCCTCGTCCTTCTTTTGTTCTCGTCTCTTTTTCCTTTGCGGGTGTTTACCTATGGATTTCGACTTTTTCAGCCTTTTGATAGTCTGTTAGACTTGACCTTTTAAGAAAAGCCCTTTTCCAGATCCTCCCCCTACCGCCGCGACCAAAAAGCGGTTTTTCTTTGGGGATGCCCCCCCTGGTTCAATTTGTCCTTTCGGCCCCGATATGAGAACCCTTGCTAACTAGTGAATCGGCTTGTACTTTTCGATACTTCCTTTTCATCTCTCAGCCCACCCAACTGTCCCGTTCCCAGCACGCCGTGTCCTGCCTTTTCCGGTCGTATAGAGACCAGAATCTCTTATCGGCTCGCTGCAGTCCCTCCCCATAAAGCTTTCTGACTACCCCCCCCCTCGCTTCTGAACGCCCAAGTCCATATCTGGACTGGGACCTGCCGGGTAAAACCCCCAAATGCCCAATTCTCTGTTTATCAGCTGCACAATTCCCCTGCTTTCTCATCTTGCTATCCCCTGCCTCCCCCGCCCTCCCTTCTTTACCGGACCCCAAAAACGTAGAAGATTAAGACGACACGACTCTTTCTTTCATTGATGCGCACCAACAAACCGCGCTCTTCGAGGCATCGTGGGACTCGTCCTTTCCCCTTTCTTGAGATCGACTATAGACAACAGGTAGACTCCGTTCGCCATCCCCTTCCTCGGCAACCTTTCTGCCAGTAACCTTGGCCGCCGACCCCCAGGGCGCCGACTGGCACCTCTGGCGCGCCGTTGAGGCGCGTCGGGAGGTTCAGTGCTAACTTCAGAATTTCTCGTTCCCTTGCGCTGCACGCTCCTTCGCTGCGGGTGGCCTCTGGCTGCCGACTGGAACCCCTCCGAGCTGAGTTGTTTTAGAACCGGTTACGCAGCTGCGAAATCCTGATTCAGTGCCCCCCCTCGTTCCTTGACGCGCGCATGAACCTTATCCCATTCTCTCTCTTTCCTTTTCCCCCCTCCCCCGTTTTTTTTTTTTTGTTCGGATGGTTTTTCATGCGCTGAGATCATCCTCCATCCCAGGCCGACATGCCCTTTTCTGTAACACCACTGCTTCTCTCGTTTAAACCCGCCGCCGCGTTTGGGGGCTTCGCTGCGCGCCACCTTCCCTCTGCTTTTTCTTCTCGTCAATTTATATCTCTTCCTGATTACTAGCTAGCATCTGGCTTCCTACGTCCACAGTTTTTTTTTTTCCACTTTGCTTCTCTTCGCCTGGATTCGGTGTCCCCAGGTCTTTTTTCCATTTGCCGTGCTATCTATTGATGGCGGAACAAAGTCCGAGCCTGTCGAATATGGGTTCTTTTTTGTTTCATAACGGCATTGCCCTTTTTTCCCGCGCCTGCCGTTTTCAAAGCTGCGCTGTTTTCTCCTCCCTCATCCGGTGCCTTTGCGCTTCGAATGTGGCGGTCTGAAGTTTCTCTTCGGCAGCTCTCAGGATTCTTACTTCGGCCTGTGGCTTTTTGCCCTCCACCTCTTCTTTTTTCCCCATTTTGTTCAGCAGGAGAAACAAGCGAAACAGATCTTAACATATGGTGTCGTCAGGATTCTTTTTTTTTTGCGTACTGTGATTTGGAGTCTGCGCTCCCTATCTCTCTCCATCGTTCCATCGCGGAGTAATGGGATTTCTTTTTCTTCGTGTTAGTTGTCCGCTCCACGCCGTTATCGCAACGACCAATCCGCTGCCCGTATTTGCCCGACATTTCTCTGGCGGGCTCAAATGCCCTGAATTTGTTGACCTCCCAACCACCCTCGCTTGGCGTCTTAGTCTACGCGGTGAGGCGTTAGACAAGGCCCCCCGCGGCCTTCTTTATCGGATGAGAATCAATTTTCCAAACCATTTCACATTTTTTGAACCATTGGCCGGTGAAACAACCTTCGATTTTCGGTATTTTCGGCTCTTTGCTATGACATGTTTGTTCAGGTATCTTTTTTTTTCGAGCCCGCGGCCTTTCGCCGAGATTGCGTAAGTCTATTCTTTTTTCAAACTGTCCGAAGGATACCTCCCCAGTGAGAGTTCGGTAGTTCCGGTCGCAACCTCTTACAGGCAGCGATAAATGCACAGCCCCTTGCGTTTCTGAGGTTATTTTTTAGTTGATACCGAAAATCGTTTTTTCGTCCCTGCGGGCCGTCGTTGTTACCTGTTTCTCGTTCTCCTTGCCTGCCCCTCTAGACGAGGAAACATCCCCCTCTAATCTCACTCCGGTCCTATCGGCTTAAACTTGGAAGACTTTCTCTCTTATTCCGAGTAGGGGATTGAAACTTAGGACTGACCTCCAATTTTCATCTCGGTCGATCATTTCCCCCCCCCCCCCCCTTGCCCCGTTTTTCCCTCTTCTAAGACCCTATATTTCACTTTTGTTGAGAGAGCTCTTCTCATTCACAGGCAATCTCGACCTCCCGATTATCCTCTTTTATCCCGCAGCATCCAAGTTTTTACCTTTTATCTGCTCTCTCGAGGTGCCCTTAGTAATACATTTCTTTAAAGCCCGTTCATCCCGATTCTGTCCCGGCGTTTTTATTTGTGAGACCGGTTCTGCCACTTTGCCCAGGAGGAAGCGGCATTCTTCAATGATCTTGTACCGTCCTCCAAACCGTCGCTAATCAGGTTTAATCCTGGGGGGAGAGCTGTATCCCCAGACCCCCAAACGTGCTTGCTGGTCCGCCGCCCGGCGGCCTCGACCTCCTTCTTCTTGCGGCGAAAACGTAGGTTTTGTAAGGCCTCTGATGGATTCCGGGCTGTCCCTATCCATTGGTTTTACGCACTAAATCGTCCTTTTTCCGGCCGCGCGACCGCGCCTCGTTTTCGCTCCCATCCTAAACTATCCCTACATGTCTCTCCACAGTCGAAGAACAAGCAGCAATTTTTTCCGCTCCTGCCGCTGTTTCGTTTTGGTTTGCCGCTGTGATGATCTACGGGCTGCTCGGAGATTGTGCTTCCCCCCCCCGAAAGAAAAGTAGCCTCTCGACAGAAAGCGCTTATTTTGGGAGTTGCCCCCCCTCTTTTTTTTTCATTTTCCCCATGAATTCCTACCTCGTTGCTTTTTTGGCTTGGTCGTTTCGCTACTTTTGTGGATCGGCCGCCGGCCCCCAGGACCTCCCTTCCATTTTCCCACATTCATGCAGGTAGGAGATTGAACTTTCATGGATAGGGACCTCGAGTACTCCAGTTAACCAACATCACGATTCAGAAAAAAAACCAGCGGGACGTTGGGTTGCTTAGGTTCCGAATGGGCCGGGTGAACTTCGGAAACCCCCCCCTTTTTTCCCCTCCCCGGCGGAGAACAGAAACACAGTCCCAGGCACTTTCCTCTGACTTCTTCGTCCTCCCTTTCCCCAAAGGCTGCCTCTCGCCTTCACTTTCTTCAGGCCGCCTTGCGAGGAAGAACCGAGTTTTTTCCTTTTTTTTAGGGCAGGAAGCTTCCGTCTGCGCTCCCCCCCCCCTCACTAGTGAACGGTCAGCTCCTCGCTGGTCTCAGCAATTATCTATTATGAGTTGCTCCATTCAAGGGCCAGGAATCAGGGCGTCCTGCAAAGTCTTAGGGTCGCGCCGTGGGAGGTGAGTTCGGGGCGCAAGCACGATCAGTTAATGACTATCATACTTGAATTTGCACTACAATGCTTTCTTGGCCCTAGGCAGCGACCCCAGTTTTCGGCGGGTTCTCGAGCTCCCGCTTTTTTTCCGTCTTTTTTCCTGCCCCAGCTTCAATGGGAAGACCCAAAACCCGCGTTTTCCCTACTTTGATGAAACTGACGGCCACATTTTCTCATCCTCCTTTTTGTTTTTTCTAGGATTTCGTGTCCGCCAGAACGAGAACGGCGGTGTTGCTGCCGAAATGGCCATTGGAGAAATCATATGCGCAGTAAACTCGCGGCTGGGCCTTCTCTTGCTTCGCCCACGCAGCGCTTTGCGTTTCCCCCCCTTCACCTTCTTTCCCTCCCTTTTGATCGTGTTTCGCAGCATAGACCGGATTTTTTCGGAGTTTAGTAGGCGCCTGGATGTCTCCGGCATTTTTGCGGACCCTGTTCGCCATCTCATGGGCTTACCCCGGCGCCTGCTATTAATGGTAGAGAGGAATACAGAAACCGATGCTCGCAGATGAAGTTTGTTTTTCTATCCTTTCGATTTGTCCGCCTTGCCAGGCGCGATCGCCTGTTGGCTTTTTTTTTTGCCTATTATTGCTTTGTTTCAAAGATGATTGGGTTGTCTGCCGGTTCCCCCCATCGGTATTTTTTTACCTTTTGTGTCCCTGCTTTTTTGCCCCACAAAACCGACCGCCACATGGGATATAGACGACCACTATTTCCTTGCATCTTTTTTTTTTTGTTCCGTCCTTGTTATGTTGGGTTGGCCTGAGCTAACTGGACTATTCTCTCACCCAGGAAACGTGTCTGATTGAGGCCTTTGGTGCCGATCCACGCAGGTTATCGACCCCCCCACTAAAATAAGGCTGACTTTGGTGTGGGCAGTCATTCGTTATGGACCCACCAATTTCTTGGGGCCAAAGTACGCTATTTCGGATTCGTCTTGCCTCTATGGCTTTCCCCTTTCACTTTTTTCCCTCGAGCGTCTCTCTCGACATCGTCCCCCCCCCGCAACGAAACCTTCTTCCGCTTCGAAACCACCTTCGAGGGCGTTTTTTGGCGCTGTTAACATGTTGCGGGACGAACAGGCGCGGTCCTCCGCTCGTCCTCCTCTTTTTTCTTGCTCCGTCGCTGCTCCGCACGGGACCTCCAGCCTTTCCCCGCTGTTCTCTGTCGACGACCGGAAAGGTGCCGCCCGGCGCACGGCCCCTCCCTTTCTTGCGGATTGGTTCCTGCCTTTCTGCTCCCGCCCGATTTACACGGCGGTTGCCGCTTTCGTTTGCGTAGTGCGGGACCCTTAGCATCGCGCCCGCTGGAACAACGTCGAAACTTCTCCCGCAAGTCGGTCTCGTATGACCCTTGTTCTTTACGAATGAAAATTCGCCGATTTTGCTAAGCTTCTCCTTTTCCGGCGGAGACCTCTTCTGTCGCTGATGTCCCCGCCGTTTTGCGCAGATCTTTTTTTTCCTTCCTCACACTGAGTTGTGTTCTTCCTCTTTCGATATGTCGACGGTCGTTAACGATGTGTGCTCTTGTCTCCGCCCGTTTACTTTTTCTAAGCTGCGACGGGATGGTCGCTCCCTATCCCTAAACAGGTCCCCTCTTTCTGACCCGCGTTGCGCTTTGAGCAAGTGTTAGAAATTTTTTACACTTGCGTTTAGCGACTGTTCCTCGGCACGACCCGGTTTCCAAACGGGTTCCCTTTTCAATCCGTGCTTTTTCTGCATGATAGTAAACCGTTTGCTGGGCGCCGGGGCCGGCATCGCATTTTTCCCTCTCTGCCGGACGGCACCGCTACCCGCTTGTACGCGCTTTCGCGTTCTTTCCTTTTTATTTTTCCTTCAGAGATCGGAACGCCCCGGCGACCGCGCCGGTCGATCCACCCGACCTGCCCAACATTTTTCGTCGCCATCTGCCCCGCAGTTTTTTTTTTTCTAGAAGGTGTTTCGCTCTTCTCGTTCGGGGCGAGTTGGAGTTCTAATCGAGTTGATGATGGGTCAGGAATTGCGACGCCCCCATGCACGCGACAGGCCGGATTGGTGCGTGCCCACAATTATCCTTCCGTCCCCCCTTCCCTATTTAGCACAGTGCTTCCCTTTTTCCTCTTGATGCGTTGCGATCTGGTCGGTCAAATTGCGCAATGCCCTCCCTAGACAATACTTTCCGTCTCGCTTGACCGAATAGGCCCTTTGATCGTTGATCGCGCAGCACGCCCATCCGATGACGCCCCCACACTGACCTGACGTTCCCGTTCGGAATCTCCCCCGACTGTATGAAAAGCGAACTGGGTCATGTGAGCAGCAGCGGCAGTCATCATCTTGATCACCTTCTCACTCATTGACGACGTTCGCCCGCCCAACCATCGCCCCGGCCGAGCCATTTTTGCGACCCAAACCTCTGCCTCTGCTGCCCCCTGCGTCGGAATTTCATTGCCCTTCTTCCCTCTCGAAAAGAACTGCGAGTAGCAGCCCTAGGCCCAGGAAATATTTCGGAACCTTTTGCCCTGAAATCCCTTGCAGCGACTTCCCCCCCCCCCCCCCCCGTAGGGCCCCGTTGCATGCCGAGGGGGCGAATCACGTCAGGAATTTCATAGTAATTCCTGTCTTTCTAAGCGCTCTTGGCGCGGCAGCGTCGTGCCCGGCCGTTTCGGTTGGGTTTTCTCCCTAGCGCGGAAGAAGTACGGCTGCCATGTCTTCCACCACCACACCCGTGCCTTTGCGCTGCATGCCCAGGCCCCCCCTATTTTCCTTCTCCTACGTTGTTTGAGAGAGTCTCAGTTCATTCCCCCCTTCTGAAGTCGAGTGTTTTCCCTGAAATGGCCCCCTTGCGACATACCTTGCTTCCCGTTCGTTCGACCCGCGCTCGGCTTTTCTCGATTCAGGACGCCCACCCGAAGCGTTTTTGCCCCTATTATATCGATCTTCATGATCGTGACCCGCCGCGCCTATCGCCTCAACTTTTTTCGTACTTTGCCTGCGTCCTGCCGGCTCCCCCAGGTTGTTTCCCTATTGACCGCATAATTGGCACCCCCGGAGCGCGTCCCAGTTCGGAATATCTGGCGAGCCGATCCCGGCAATGCTCCTTCCCGCGATCTCGTCTTCCCTTGTTTTGTGCTGCCATTTGCGTGCTCGCGGTCCCAGCGATACTCGTGGGTTGTTCGTTTGGCGCACGCTCCCGTTTTTGCGGATCTTATGTGACGGCGGCATGTTTTCGACGTGGTGTTTGTTTTCCTCGTCACGGCCCATTTGACAGATATGCCTGCCAATTCTTTGTCCGTTCAGGTTTTTGTGCGGTTGTCGATCCGATACCTCTTGCCTATCGTCAATCCCCTTTCCTTTTTGGCGGATGTGTGGCGGCCTTTGGTCGCCGATTCCAACCGTTTTTTCGCAACGACCAACAAGAGGCGCAATTCTTCGGCAGATGCCCCCCCACCTCTTGTGTCACGCCAAATCCAGCTCTCATTCTGTTCGTAGGAGAGAGGTTTTTTTCCTTTTTCCAATGGAAGCGCGATACACAAGGTATCTCTAGAATCCTAGTCCCACCCCTTCCCTCACTCGATCGGAAACAGGGAGTTGAGGGGAGTCCCTCTGTGATCGGTTGACGGAATGTATTTTCGGGGAACCGTCTTGGCGGTCAGCTGATTTAAGGGTAGAGTTCGTGTCTTCCCTTCTAGGCTTTAGAGGTAATCCTTTAAACCGATTCGTTTCTTTCCCGAAGCCCTCTTTTCCAAAGGAGTCGTAAGGCCCAGTAAAAAAGACCCCCCCCCCCCCCCCCCCCCCCCCCCCCCCCCCCCCCCCCCCCCCCCTCCCCCCCCCCCCCCCCCCCCCCCCCCCCCCCCCCCCCCCCCCCCCCCCCCCCCCCCCCCACCACTTTTTCGTTGCGTCTTCGTACATTCGCTTTCTGCTCTCCGTGTGATTGCGCTTTTCCATCGGTTGACGTTGTTTCTTTCCGGCGGCCCCTGCCTGCCGCCGAAACCAAATGTCCTCCCACAGGGAAGTTCCCACTCCGGACGATTCCCTTTTTTGCTGACTCACGGTTGTCTTCCGCTTCTTCAGAGAATTCCGCGGCGACAATTGAGCCACTCGCGTCGTACTCTGCATTTCGAAGCTTTTCAATCCTCCTCTTTTTTTGTGTTGACCTGCGCTCTTTTTCGCCATGGAATTTACTCGATTTTCTTAGTTGCTTGAAGACGAAGCGCCCCATATGGCAGAGATCCTAGGAAGCAATGGAGAAGTTCGACTTTACCGGGCCCGGCGTGCAGATTCCCATGTTAGCCCTGTTTTCACTTACGTCCTTTTTTGTGTCCCCCCCCATTCACTTTACCGCTTCAACGGTTTCAACCGCGCGACTGGAATCAGGTTAGGCTGTTTAAAATCTACGCAACGGCCCGGGCTTTGTGGGCGGGCCCCGTCTTCCCGGCAATTCCGGATAGGTCTGTCGCCAGCTCGCGTCCCTCGTGGTTCCAAGCGCTGGGTGGGCGGACCGAAGTCTGGACTGATTGGAACGGACATGCGTCAAGCCGCGTCCTCCCCTCTCCTGCGGTTTCTATTTTTTCCGTCACACACCCGTAGACATAGCAACATTTTCCATACAGAAAGTGTTTAGACTAGGCCTGTTCCCGTTCTTTTGTGGCCCCTCTTTGATTGTATATTCAGACTATTCTCGGTATCCCCCGCTCCTTTGCGACAAGCCACTCAAACGACCAGCACGGCCGCGCGATAGTATTGGGGTAACAATCGGTCATTCCCGCAATCCTTTATAATGTCAAAGTGTGCAGAGGCTTTTTTAGTACCCCGGTCGGACCCCCACAAAGGCTCATCCCCCGCACCATGACGGTGCGTCGAGATTTTTTACCCTATAGGCCCTTGTATCTTTCTTCCCCCTTGCAGCCCCCGCCCAGTCACTCTGACAGACCCCCCCCAAGAGACCTGCCCGACCCATGTGTCGGCCGGTCCGAATGTGGAGCCTGACCTCGGAACCATTGTCAATACGAGTTTTTTAAGGACCTCCCATTCCTCCTTCCCTTTCATCTGAGATCCCTCCGCAAGTATACCTTGCGGCCGTTTAGACCCGAAACCACAGTTCCTCCTATCGCTAGGAAGCGTTCCAGTCATCGCCCATGGCGACCACAACCTCCCGCAGCTTTAGAGCGCTGTCCTAAGCTGCTTTCTGATCTACGACCGCATAGGCGAGTTTCGAGGCGGTGTTTTTTCCTGCCCTCCATTCTCTTTCATGCTCCTTTCCCCCCCCGACGTGCGCCTGACCCTCCAGGGCTCAAGAAGAGGCCTTCCTGAGAGGCGCGATGGGCTGCTTCCGGGCGGCATTCCCCCACGATCAGGAACTCTTACTTCAATTTCCTCATCGCCAAACTCTCCTTGGGTGGGCAGTTACGGAAAAGACTGCGCGGCGGTTTCGACCGAGCTCATCCTCAGTTATGTCGCCATCTTCCCTTCTTCTGCCACCACGCCGCATTCCCCCAGTCTAGGAGTATTGAAAACTTCTAGATTTATAATAGTTTTAATCAGTTGTGTTGGCTTTTTAGTGTCGATAAGGGGAAGCGACCCTTATGCGAAACGCTGTTTCTGCCGAATGGCCTCTGGCCAACTACGCTTCCTCCCTCCGTTCGTCCCCCCTCCTCCACGGATTTTCAGGCTTTTTTGATTGGCACAAAGCAAGAGTTGCCCCTCGATACGTACTATTTAATGATCGTGTTTTTTCGCCGGCCGCATCCCTCGCGCATCCCTCCCGTTTTTTCCTTCTTCCCTTCTGAGTCACTGGATTCCTTGCGTCACATGTTCGTGACTTAAATATACTCCTATTTTTATGAGAGTAAACCGGCGCGCTGCCTGTTAGCCTATTTCGGCTTCGGAATCACAGGAAAGGCATTTCCCCTCTCTATAGTCGGTGCAGTTTAAAAATGGGGCGTTTGTGCTCTCGTGTTGTTCCGTCCCTATCTTGATCCTTGTGATTGCCGCCAAGACCTTTCAAGTTCTTGCGACAATCAGGGGAAGGGATAGTTTTGCCTGCCTCCACATCGTCGGGACCCGGTGTTTTCCTCGTCCCTGCGCCACCCCTGCGTTACAGATCTGAACCAATGGGGCGTAGCAGATGGTTTTAGTCATGTATGTTTCTTGATTGGCGATTTCCCGTACCCGCTTTTTCCTATTCTTTCCAACTCTCGCCTTCTCCCACCGTAAGGGAATCAGTTTCTTAGGATTCAGTGCCGCCCAGTTATTATGCAACTCCCCATAAGCTGCATATGGCCCTCACTTCTACCCAGGCCGAGTGACCCATTGACTACTTTTTGGCACGCCCCCCCAATCCGAGAAGAAGCTTCTCTTTCGGCGGCGACGCATTTGTTGGCGTTGCCCATGGCTCTACCCCCCCAAGCGAGATAACCCGAGATTCTCTCAATCCATCTTTCCACCCCCCTCCCAAGACATGACTCAGCCACCCATTCTAGGGGCGGATGGGAGTCCTATTTTTATTGAGTAAGGTACCATTTATTTTTCGTTCGATGGATCTCAAATCTTCCCCCCTCAGTTCCTCTCGTCAGGTACGACCTTCTGTGCTGCCGTATGGGTACCCTTGAAGTAAGCCCGTCCGACAAAGAGAGCACCCGCGTACGTCGGTTCCCTGTCAAGATCTTACCAAGGTCTATTCTCCCCCCTGGCCAGTCCAAAAGATGGGGCCTTTTTGAGTTTATTTTAAGAGTCCCAGTTCCGCCGTATTTTCCCGCCTGCTTGAACCGGCTTTCTGGCAGGTTTTGTGACTTTGTTTCGTGCCGCTTTCCCCAGTTCTCCCCGCGCCGGCCCTACCTGTCAAAAACTCTCCCACGGTTCCCCCCTCGCCCGCCCTCATATCTGCTGAACCTGTGCTGAATACCATTGATGCTCCATTTGCCTGCGCTGCTCGGGCTGCATCCCCTTCTGCTGGTGACCTAGCCCCTCCTCCTGCGGGAGACTCTTTCCTGGTGCATCCTTATGAGC
>Ga0179593_1272752_pt1 | contig 11120 bp, 11 predicted proteins | sample CZODoug2_1_08_16_FD_185931 | JGI IMG/M metagenome (GOLD analysis project Ga0179593, IMG submission 185931) | Vadose zone soil fungal communities from Angelo Coast Range Reserve, California, USA - CZODoug2_1_08_16fungal (PacBio error correction) | ecosystem: Environmental > Terrestrial > Soil >... | reverse complement strand
GACTCTTCTTTGGGCTTCTCGACGATTGCTTCCTCATGCTACTCTTTTCCCTAGTTGAAAACCAATCTATGCTTGCTGCTTGCGCTTCCTAGTTACTATTTGTCATTTCGGTCGCCTCGGTCATGAGACGTATTACCCTCCCTGTAGCGTGTGCGGTTATAGCCGTCCCTATACAATAATCTCGGTTGGAGACCGCACACAGTAGGAAATCTTCTTTATTCCGCGCGCTCCAGTTCTCCTGCACCTCTGGGAGAACCTCAACGCCACAACAACAAAAAAATTTTTTTTTTTTTCTTTTTTTCTCTGGAGAACCGTGTTGAGGAACGGGGAAACGAATGAGTACGTACAGTTTGACGCGTCAAGGATGTCGCAGTTCCGGGAACTAGGTAGGCGTAGTTTTTATGTTGCCAACGCAACCCTATTCTATTTTTCCTGATCTAAGAGACTTTTTCCACACCACCCCAGGCTGTCTTTTTTTTTTTTGTGGGGTAACTATCCTGTGTTTTCATCTTTTAAGGGGTTCCCCGCTCGGGGTGGTGGCCTGTTCTTTTTCTTTTCCCCCCCTTGCGAAAGTCTCAAACTCTTTGGTAAAAACAATACTTTGCCACATAAACCTCCTTTCCTCTTTAGTACGCCCCCTTGTAAGTGCAAGCTCGAAGGGATACACCACATTCTGTCCCGACACTGTCCCCTATGTGAAATTCGGACACGTTTCTACACCGTCTTCTTTTGCAATTACGTTTCCCCCCCACTTGCCGCTTCCTCCTTTAAATTTTTCCATACTCCCTTATGTATGCTGTTCCATAGTCCTCTCTCCGCACGCCCAGTCACCTCCTCGTATCGCTGCTCAAAGAAAACGAAGCGTCGAGACATCCCAGCAACCCAACTTCACTCGCTGACACAGATTACCATCCAACCCCCCCTCCCTGCCGCTACCCACCTGCTAGGATGCGCAATTTGGCAGTTTTTTTTGCTATTCCCCCTTTCGGGATTTCAGTGACGCTTGCCCCTTGTTCAACATCCTCCTGCACGGCACAGAGTCCTTCCCCCCTTTTTCGACGCGACCCCTTCCAGAGGCGAGCCCTTGCCTCCTTTCCCCTTTGATTCGTTTTGAAACTGAGTTTGCGTCTCACAAGAGAGTGAGCCCAAATGACCGCCCGAAGCCATGTGGCCCTTTTTCTTCACACGCTCTCTATGATGTCTTCGTCCCCAAAATAGCCGTACCATGCTGCACCATGTAATGTTTCCTTTGCTTTTACTGCGATCCCCAAGATCAGGCTTCCTCTACGTTTCCACACATCTCCTGATTTTTCCCTAATTACCCCTCGTCTTTTACGTGCGCTGCGAGTCACGATTTGACGTGCGCGAGGTGAGAGGGCCCCAACATACAATCCTCTCCTCTACTTCCGGATGCGTGGTATAGATAATTACCGCCACCCGTGCTGTTCGGTGTGCGCCCTTTACACCCCCACCACTGAATGTCATCGGTTTTTCACACCCCCGTCAGAAACTCCTGCACAACTACTGAGTGTGATTTTTTCACGCCCGCCCCCCTAATTCTTCCCCCCTTTATTTACTGCATTTTGTCTTCGATCGGATGCAGTGCCGCTTCTCTTAGAGCAGCGTCTTCTTCCACCCCAAAGTGCTCGCAATCCACAACTATCCCACAGGGCATGTCATCCGCCCCCGTGAGTTTTTTTTTTCAGGGAGTTTTATCCTTCAGGCTATGCCGCTCTTCGCCCTGTTATATATCCTGACGCTTCGTGCAGTGACAGTATGCTGTTTCTTTTCCTGTCGCCAACATGATGAATCAATCACCCTTTCCATCCGCCTGCGTTGGTGGATTGTTTAATATTCCAGTATAGTTCTACCCGTCTTGTATGAACGCACTTTCCTTTCACGAACCGTTGCTTTAACCCAGCGATCCCCCTTCCCCATGCCTTAAAGAACGCCCTTAACAGGCTTTTGTGCTGGAGTGATGTTCCTTGCATGGGATACGCCTGTGTAACCTCAATTGTTTCTTTTCCTGTTTATGCATGGCACGGCGACGCGTTCCCCCCCGTAATATGACATGAAGGGAATTGCCCCCCGCTTCCCCCTCACCTTTGCCTCTTGTTCCCCCCCGTGCCCCTCCCCTTAGGGGCGGTCCATATTGTGACTGTTTGCCGATGAATCGTGGGTAGAATGTCTCAACCTTTTAACCGTGTCTCCTTGATTTTGCCATGGTCCTCATCCGCTTAGGCCCCTCACTGTTTCTCTTTGTACTTAGCACCCGGCCCACGTGCACCCTTATCGACAGTGCCGCCCCCTTCCCTTTTCTAGAGAGTTTTTTTCTTGCGTCGTCGTTCTGCGCTTTTGGGCGTCATCTTCCTCCTCGCTTGCTTCACTTCTTCTGACTCCCCTGTCCCGCATCTCATGGACATCTTTCCCAATGCATGGTAGTCTCAGTTTTTGCATCACGACATCAGTCCTACCAGCCTACCCCCCTTGGTTCCCTTCCTCATAATTGTCATTTTCCCTGTGCTGCTTCAGCACCTCGCATTCGTATATCCGGCCCTCTTTCATCGGCAGGGGTAAATATCTTCCTCTGACTGTTCTTTAGTTGAAAGCCTTTTTCTTTCTTCCTTTCCCTGTACCCCGCGATCTCCGCTCCGCTTTTGTATCGACGAACATCCCCCCGGATCCGGAGGGGATCCCAAGATCGTGTGCGTACAGTTGTTTTTAGACTCAAAAATTGCCTTGTTTGATGGTTTTCGTCTGGGGAAAGCAGGGGAGGACCTCCTTTTCTTCCCCCGGTTGTTCAGATCTACTAGGTTCAACTGTCAGCTGCCTTTTCTGGTGCTCAGTCGCTTAACAAAGTAAACCAAGACACCTTTTGATCTTAGCCATCTTTCTTTTGCATTGCCCGCCCTTTTTTTTCGTCAGTTTGAGAATGGGACTCCCCCAAGTCGTGACCTTTCACCACGTTTTCCCTTAGCGTATCTTTTGTTGGGGATATCTTGGAAGCTCTTTTTTCCCCTTTCGAATGTGATTTTTGTTTATTGGTTTTTCCGATAGGCTTTCCTGTCCCTCCAGACAAACTGCCAAACGTCAAGAGCCCACCTCGTTTCGTCCCCCCCCGTCTGCCATGCTCCCCCCCTTTGCCAGCTGAACTGACCTCTTCCCCGCTCCTCTATTATGTGTAGGGTCTCGTATGGTCGATGAACGCTATTTGACACACTCTCCCCCAACTTTCTTTAAGCCCCGTTCGCAAGGCCCTTTGCCGTCTGACAATCCCTTCGACTCACCTCCGGATTCACCCCCTCTCCTTCCAGTTGAAGTAACAAGGGCCCCCCTGATCGATCGTTTCCCCATAAGGGGTGGTCCCCTCTTCAATCGATCGGTCGTACTTCGGCCTGAAGCCTTTCTTTCTCCTCCCCTAGAGTTGTAGAGGCCTCTTCTTCGACTTTTTCCCCTCTTCTTCATAAGGACACCTCGATAGTTTGCCCTGGTCAATCAACGCCAATTTCTCCTCCTTCTTCTCTGTTGAGACCTTCATGTCTTGTATCGGCAATCTTTCCTTTTTCACCACATTGTGTTGCGGTCTTTTCCTCACTAATGCTGGAGACACTCACAGTAGCCCCTCTCTTGTCATCGTCATTACGTTGCTTTCCTGCGGAGATAGTTAATGCGTGGTCCGCTCGAGGTGGGATATTTCCTTCATGTGTCTGTCATTGGGGGTCCCCCCCCCCCCCCGGGGTTTTCTGTGGACAATCCCCACAAACCCTACTCCGGCACATACCCATAAAGGAGTATAGGTGTCAACCTCGCGTGCTTCAGCGGTTTTGGGACCCCCCCGCTGTGCTTCCCCAGCCTCAGTTAATTTTTATTGGTAACTTCGGACGTTCGCTCCCCGATTGCATTCCCCCACAGTTCGTGTGAACTTCCTCACAAGCCCGAAGATTGTCCTTGTTGACTGATCCCGTCTCTCGCAGACTACCGCTAATAGTCCTTACCAAGACCCGGCGGTCCTTTCCCCCTTCGTCCCTTTCCTCCCCATCATCCCCCCCCTAAACCCGTAAGCTTACCCATTATAGGTGCCCTGTCTCTGGTTTTGGGATCCAGTCTTGCCGTTTCTTTAGCGCGCGGGCCGGTGCCTGTAGTAGTAGCCCGTGCTCCATGTTTTCCCCAGTCCTACCAGGATTTAAATTTAAAGGACTTCCACGATTCGATCAGACGCCGATACAGATGGCTCCCCAGTCGATACTCCCTCCTTTAGATTTCATCATCGCCCACTTATGACAAGGGTTCTTATGCCCCTCGTACACCTTGGCAGTTTATTTGAACGTAACTGTCACCCCCCCCGAATGATCCACGCCCCAACCACCCCCAAAAACGATGTCGTGCTTCCCCGGCGCTACTTCTCCCTACATCATCGCAGAAAAATTTCAGACCGCCTTCGTGTCTTTAATGCGCCTAATTGCGAAAGAGCGATGCTATTCATCCCCCCCTACGTTGGCCCCCCCCAGCCGTTTTTTCCCCCGACAACCCCCCCCCCTCTCGATTTACCCTTTCAATTTCAGCGAGAGTACGCGAACTTGCGCGGTGCCGTGTAACGACCCTCATCGTTTTAGTTTCAGTACTCGGCCGACCAGCCCTTTCTGTTTCGTTTTCTCCCTTCTGAACCCCTCAATCGGCAAGGCTCTCCACACAGCTGCCTATCTTGTCTTTTGACCAGCCCCCAGGCGGCCCGTGCCGGCAAGTGCGCAGTGTTGAAGATGCCGTTGTCTTTTTCCTCAACACAAGATTGCCTTTTCTCCCCACTCCCTTACAAGCGTGCCGTCCAAATTCGCCCCCTTGCCCCCCCCTCCATACGCCCGGTCCCTTCTGTCTGCGCAATGTCTCGCATATGTCGCCTCGCTGGGTGGACAGCTTTTGTGGGGAATGCTTTTTGCTTTCCTTCCAACCCCCTAGTGGTGAATCTCTTCCCTCTCTCCCTTTGTTGTTTTTATCTATTCTAATTGTTTGTATGAAAGCACCCTCTCCTGCACTCACTGGCCCTCCCCAAGAGGAGCTCATCGGCTTCTGCATCCTTTTTCACCAACACTGTTTGGCTGGCGTACGGATCTGTGATTTTGATTACGATTGTTTACAGAGTTTTCCTTGCCACGAGCAAGTTTTTTTAGCGCCACCCCCCCCACCCATATGACCCATTTCAGGCAATTGCAGTCCTGTGCCCGCTCCCTTCCGCATAGAGTCTTCTTTTTCCCAAAAGGCGTCAGATCCTCTGGGGACCTTATATGGACATGTTGTCTCTGCCAGCTTTGTGTCCCTCCTTTTTTTCCCCCCCACGACTGTTGGTTCGCTTAGCTGTCTTAGATGACAGAGAACCCGACTTTTCTAAGCGCAACTCGGGGTTTGGTGTCCCCCAGAGCACCGTGACTCGCGGCCCTCTCCAGCTTCACCCATGTTCCTCTCGACGGGTGTCTTTCTTGTCTTGAATAGGAGATTTTTTGGGCCCCCCCTTTTCTCTTCCCCCCACGATGTGATCATTCGGCGGCCTTTCCCCTTCTCCATTACTGAATATGTACGCCTGATTTCAGTATCAGGTGTTGATCACGACACCAGTCCCGCAGTTTTTGGTCGTGGTGTCCTTCTCAACACCCCTTTCATTTTTGTCTCAAGCCTTTTTTTCGGCTTGTGCATTCGAAACGACCCGAAACTTCCTCCTCCCGGCTAGATAATCCTTTCTAGTTATTATCGAAGGTTTTAATTTTCCCTGATTCGTTTATGTATCCCCGGGCTTTCCCCCTCCCCCCAACCAAAGGCCTCTGTCATCAGACCTTCCTTTCCCACATCGCGTGTCTACCCTTGTTGGCGGTCCTTGTTGGGATGGTTCTTCAGCGTTTCCGACGCTTTGATTCGCCCCTTGTTGTGCTTTCTTCCCCCCTGACTATATCGGTTTCCGGTAAGATTTTGATGGGCGCGTCTCTCTCCACCTTCCCCTTTCTTTTTTATTCAGTGAGCTTTCCTTTCCGACCTTTTCTTTCCGTGGTCCTGTGAACGCAAAGAAGTTCACCACAAGGTGACCGCGTCCCTTACTCCCTGGTCCGAACCCGCTTGCCTGCCCGGCCGAGCTGGTGAACCTCCCCCGACTTTCTTTAGTGCTTTTTATCTTTGTTTTGACCCCTCTCCTTTATCCTTCTTATCGACAAATGACGAATCCCACCCCAGCGCCCCGTCATTAAAAAAACCAGACTAGGGATGACCGCACGTGCTTCTTTGTGTAACCGATTATGGAGACTTCCCCCCTACGCGCACGCTCCCCCCTGTCCCCCTTCAATTTTCCGAGAAATGTTCGCCCTCACAGCCTGCTCCTGTATTCAGCCCCCAGGTTTGGCGTCGACGGCAACGATCGTCAGTGTCATTATAAAATAAGGTCTTCTCGTGACTCTCAGCGAAGAGTCTCTTCTCTTCCTCCTCCTTTTTTTTTTTTTCTCTGATGACTCTTTTCCTTCTTTCTTCCGAAGTTTTGCAAGCCGATCGACCGTCGGGAATTCACGCACCTGTGTGTCATCGATGATCTGCTGTTCTTCGATATTTTTCTTCTGTCAAAGGTCCTTTACTCAGGGTGTAGCGTGAGCGTCCTCTTCCTCTCCCTCATTCTTTCCTTACCCCCCCCCCAGTAGAATTGACCTGGTACCCATCTTCCCCTATCAGGGTGTCATGTTAAACTTTTTCTCTCGGTTGGATCTTGAGAGTCAGTCTGTCCTTTTCCTACGTGATACTCCCCCTTTATTTTCTAACCAATTCCTGCCCTAAATTATGATTCACATTCTGTGTATTCCCCCATCTCTCCCTCTTCAGCGGTTCCTGGTCTCCCACTTTTACTCTACGTGTCACCCTGCTGTGTGACCCTGGACGTTTTGCGGTCCCCTTCGCCAGAGTTCCGCCTTTTCTTTCAAGACTACCCTCCTCCTCGACACTACCAGACAGGGACACCGTTGGTAGTTTGCTCATAGTTTTCTGCCTACTCCCCCTCCCAACAAGTGACCGTTCCCAGATCTAGTCGTGTATCATTGCCACCCCCAAGGCGGAATCAAGCCTTCCGTCCGCCCTCCCTTCCCCCCCCCCCCCACACCCATACATTCGCTCAACAACTGGATCGGTGCTCCCCCCTGTTTGTTGGTTTGATGAGTCCGTACTTCCGAACCCCCCGAACCTTGACCCCTGTTTCCCGGTAGGACAACGCCCGTGACACCCTTTTTTCACCATAGTTCATTCCTCGCATAAACGACCTATACGTCTTGCGACCGTAGATGATCAGCGCTCTCGCTTTCTCCTGCCAGTGAGAGCACCCGCTTCGTTTCGCCACCCCCTTGATTCATTGGGCTTGATTCCCCCCCCCCGTCCCCCTTTGGCTGTCTTTCCTTTTAGGCCAACCCTCTCGCAGTTACGCGTATATGTCATTGTCGCCTTTAATTCCCGCTACTTAGCCCAGAGTGGAGGAGGATTCGCGTTATGCCCCCCACCACAGCCCTATCACCCCTAATTCTGTTCCCGACCCTCCGAGTTCCCTTTTCAAGGCTCGCGATTTCCCCTCCCAGATGCCGAATCCTGTCGCGCGGTGCGTTCCCCCACCCCCCGCATTAATGGCGGCGGTCTCCCCGGCGAACCTCTCAGTCGCCTTTGTCGGATTAATTCACACCACCCGTTGGCATTTCCCCATGTGTCCAAAACATATTTCCTCACCGAGCCCCGCTTGCTTTTCTCTGCTTTTTTTCCAGCGCCATTTGCGATTGTTAACGATGAGCGCTTTTCCTACGTTTGTTCAGTTGTATTGACAGATGAGTTGTTTCGTGCCCTAACCCTTTTTCGCCCCTCCAACCTTCCCTTTTCCCCACATGGCTTCTTTTCCCGGCTGGGGTTCATCCTGTTTTTGGACCGAAGGCCTCAGTGTTTACTCTGTCACACTTATTGAACAGACTTTCTTCCATTTGTAATGCGTTCGTTCCGTACGCCACACGCCTCTGAATTTACCTGCTTCTTTCCCGTTTCGTTTGTTGCTCCCTCATATTTTCATCAGGCGCTTTTTTTTATTAAAGCACCGCCGTCCATGCAAGAACGTTGTCCCCTGACTCCCGCTGGCCTTCTGTCACTCTCCCACGGCGCTGCTTGTCCGGAGTTTGTTGGGTCAACGTTTTGTACATCTTGATCCCCCCCGATCCTTTTGTGCCTCCGCCCTGCAGTTGCACTTTTATGTCTCCCTTTTCTCCCTTTTGGTGTGCTTGAAAACAACGATCGCATCGTGGTGGAGATTTGAGGCTGTGGTCTTGCCGATGCCCTCGTTGCTTTGAGATTCACCGACCCGTCCCCGCCAAGGCGTTTTTTTTCGCATGCGGCATCTTGACCATACGCCGGGGAACCTGGTTTGTGGCACACGACCTCCCGAAAACGCTGCTATGCCGTGATGATATTTAGCGCCCTTTACGTTTTTCACTGAGAGGGAGGTTTCGTGATCGGTAATCGGGCTGTTTGGCCACACGTCGAGGACCTCTCACCTCCCGCCTGTGCTCCCCCTGGGTTCTATTTCCCCGCACTAACCCACCCGGCCGACAACTTACTCATGCCCATCTTCCCCACACCGCCCAACCCTTTTCCTTGTTACCCCGGCTCCACCCCGACATCAGACCCTCGTTACAGACTACTTGTTTTTTGTGTCCTTTACATCAAATGAACCCCCCAACCGATTGTCAGTTTGGCTCCCCACGCTTTTTTGTCAATGCATTCGAACGGCCGATCGATGATTTCCTCGTCCGCTCCTCTCTCTCTGTGCTCGAAGGTGACCTTCGCCTATCACGGGCTCCCTATCACATTCTAGTGTCGTAGCCATCACCGTCCTCTTGGGAGTGTCCCAAAATAGCCACTGTGTTCGCCCCAGGTTTTTATCGGCAGGCTTGGTCTGTTTATGTTTAATGCGTGGGCGTGTATCCGACCTTCCAGGCTGACTTCGAATTCTTCCTGTGGCACCCGTCACAACATCGAGGTTCTTTCCACGGTCCTTTTTTGCGCGGCTGCGTCGTCGTCCACGACCCCCTACTTTTCTTCATGTTTATCCTTCTTCCGCCGAACTCTTCCGTTCGAAATTTTCCACCGCCCCCGTCCGCGTTATGCCCTGAACGTTGCAGAGCACTAGTGCGTGGATCATGAACGCTTCCGCCCCCCTTCTCTGCTGGTTCCCCGAAGTGATTTTACTTGCCTGATTCTTGTTTTACGCCCTTTATTGTCCCTTCCGCCTCCCTGAACAGAGTCCCAACCCGTTCTGACCGCCTTTCACCTCTTCCCCCAGATATTGCCGAGACTGCATCTTCACGCCTTTCTACTGTGTATTCTTTCCCACCGCTCTGATTCTCCTTTACGCTGCTTTTCACTGATGGTTAATACACGTCCATGCCTTCTCCTCCTTTATAGAATACAGCGTCCTCCGCTTTCTCCCCCCCCTTTTGTCCGTTTTCCTTCGAGGGAACGATCGAGTGTCGCTATTCCTCGCCCCTCTCCCCCCATGCTCTGAGTACATCCTCTTCTTTTCCATCCTGTTGTGTTGTTTCGACTCTCTCTCCGAGGGGATCTTTCTCTCGCAACCGTGCCCGTCGGAATGACCCGCCCCAACATTGTGTCGCAGATGATATCTGCTGTTTTTTTTTTTTTTTGCGCGCCTTTTCAGTTTTTGTCTTCGGCACCTTTTTTTCCGTTCTCCCTAGTAGGTGAGAGTTCTAAATATGGCTGATACCCAGCCTCCTAGGCTGTCTTGACTCGTTTCCCCGTCATGCAATACTCGGTGTTTCCTCATTTCTCAAAGTTTTTATACTCCCGCTCCTATATTGTGGTCCTTTGCGTTTCGAGTTTGTCTTATTGCATGTGTCCTCACACCTTCCCTTTCGTAAAACCCCAACCTTCCCGGTTTCCCACACAACATCCTTCGAGTTTATAGGTGTAAACCAGTACCTTAGGCGTTCGGGATCCCCCACCTCTGTGCTCCTGATCCGTTCGCTGGAACTTAGGACTTTTGCCCTTTGCCCCAGCCCGATTTCCCAACTTGTGCACACCTTCCCTCTGTCAGAAAAATGGCTCAGATCAGTAGATAGTATTGTCGTCGAAAGAGAAGCCTAGCCGCCCACGCAAGCTGTACCGTGACACAATGTGTTGAGACCTCAGACAGCGCCACCTCCGACACTGATCTGCAGAATTTAAGTCCTCAGCCCCCCCTCCCCCCCCCCAAACCCAAAACCATACTCCCCCATTAGGGCGAAACACTTTCCTTGGTGATAAGTGTCCCCCCCGGGCGTATTATCCGCGGGCGGTTCCTTTTCGTACAGTAGCCTTCTCCCTCCCCGAAGTTGGTTCTGCCTCCCCGTTTTCGTATACGTCGTGGGCTCCTCTCTGTTTTGTGAATGCAGGATCCGAACTTACTCTTCAATACGGCACTTTACTCGCCACATGAGACGGTGATTTTCAACTTTAGCGGACACAGCCTCCCTGTCCTTCTGTGAGTGTGGCCCACCCCCGCACTAGCGTCTGCCTTCCCCTGCGATTGCCGCAAAGGATGTCTGTCAGATTCGAATTATGTTTGTATCGCACTAATTTCAGAAGTGGGGATGCGGTCTCCCTTTTTTCCCACCCCAAGCGCCGCTCAATCCCTTCCCCCCCCTCCCCCCTCCTTTCACCTTCAATTGCCGAGGTGCTCTTCCCAGTTGCGCCCCCTCCCCCCAACCCCGCTGGCCGTCGTCTATCCCATCCCTCCCCACGCACCGCTCCGTGCATTTTCTGTCGCCCTTAGGACAACCCGAGTCCACCAACATGCATCCCGGATACCAGACTCCAACCGCTGCTTTCTCGTGCTTTTTTCCTCCCGTGGACTTTTTTTTTTTTTTGTTTGCTTCAGCGGCGACGAGTGTCTGTGCCGGGGCCCTGCCCCGTGCCTGACAGGTTGTGCAGATTATTGCCGTTTCCAACCAATTTTTGCAAATCCCCCCCCCCACATTCCACACAGGCCCAGCCAGTCCTTTTTGTTCCCCGTCTGCCTCTTCTATGAGCGCGCAGCGGGGTGTTGTGGCGCTGACATTCATAAAAACCGCTGATGA
>Ga0179593_1499751_pt1 | contig 11121 bp, 5 predicted proteins | sample CZODoug2_1_08_16_FD_185931 | JGI IMG/M metagenome (GOLD analysis project Ga0179593, IMG submission 185931) | Vadose zone soil fungal communities from Angelo Coast Range Reserve, California, USA - CZODoug2_1_08_16fungal (PacBio error correction) | ecosystem: Environmental > Terrestrial > Soil >... | reverse complement strand
GGGAACTTTCCCAACGGACACGTTACACTACTTCCCCCCTGGCTGGGGCATTGGATGCCCACCACATTGTACCGTTATCTCTGTCCCCATGGACATGCACTTTCGATACATTGTTATTCTCCCAAATGGAGATGACGTGTCATATTTTGGTCTGGTTCTACTCTTTTCCCTCCCGTGCTGACTTTCCAGCCTGTCTGACCCGCATCAACTGTCACCCTTGTACGTACCCCCGCTCTTTTTTTATCACCCTTCCACAGAAACTACCGCAGGCATTTAGATCAAGGTGTGACATCGCGACCTAGCACCCCTGTCCTTCAGACCGTGTCCCCGTCGGCCTTCGCCATTCGACTTACTAGGAGTCGAGTTGTCCTGCGGTTGGGTTCAATTTTATACACCACTAGCCCCCACTTTTTCCGTGATGAGGTCTCCGGTACAATCTCCAGTTACCCGGTAGCGGCTGCCATCACGGCGCACCGCCATCCGACCACCGGACTTACAAAGACAGAGGGAATGTCTCCTCGCCGTCTGGCTACCCACTGTTCTGCGCTCTATTTCCGGCCTCTTGTCCAGTGTTGTTGCGCACTGTACCTGTCCGTGTGCTCTTGCCACTACGGTATTGCAGGCAGCCAGTTACATTCAGACCCCTTCTACTCATTCCCAGCCAGACCGAAGTATTTGATCGACTTGCGAACTGAGGCATATGATACTGACCAGGCTCGCGGTCGTTCCTTTTGCATTTTCTCCCTGTCCTCTGCCCACCGGCATTCTCTTCCCCCCCTTTGCACTTAGGACGGTTTATGACCCTAGTGACCTCAGACACCCTATATGACGAATCTCCTACGCCCTCCCATCTTTGATGTCATTCTGTGCCCCCCGGTCACCCAGCTTTGATGCTTCCTGGTTTGACCTCCGTACAGAGTTTTCCGCATCCTGCGAGCCCCCCCCTTTCACATTCCCTCCGGATTTTCAGGTTATGTATACTGACACAGAAATTCACCGGTGGGGGGTTATTCGTTTCCCGAACTCCAGTCGATACCCCCTCACCGACAAAAATGTTTCCCCCGCATGCAAAGACTGTCCTCCGTCGCACCTGAGCCCTGCAATGATGCGCCGCCTGTCGTAGGAATTGTTCCCCCCTCTCAGTTTCGAATGCTTACCCCCTTCCAACCGCCACGAGGTCTGCCTTCGTACTTTTCCAGCTAGCCCCCTTTGTTATAACCACACCACTATCCACCTAGCCAAACCGCACGAAAGACTCGCGAGAGAAATGCCGGCATGAGCGAGTGTGGACATTATAATCGTCCCCCCTTTCCTTTGCATCTGGTTTCCTTTTTCTGCGCACGTTTCGTATTCCATCTTCGCCATGTCAGATCGCTTCTTTTGGATTAATGTAGTTCTTCCTTCCGGTATGTCGTCTCCTGTCAATCTCTCATATTGAACCTGCTTATCTTCGAGTTTCTGGTTCGGACGTCTGTCTTCCGCGATTTCAAATAAATACGCTCAGACTCACGACTCATGTATTCACTTTTGTTCCCAATGTCCGTATTATCCTTACCTTTCCACTCGGGCCTTCCATTGTATCCACAGCACGATACCAGCCCAATTTCCGACTGGCGTCTTTTCGAACTTCTAATCGCTGGTGTCTGCCGAACCCCCCCCCAACTGTGTTTCACGCGAACAGTGAGGACGGCCTTCGCCGTGCTGTGAGCGTGCACCCATTTGGCTTTTCACCCCCCTCTGCTATATCATTCCGTCGACTGAACCCGGTGGCGCACCCCTGTTTTTCGGATATTTTTGACCCCCACCCCTTTTTTCACCCGAATGCCCCCCCTTACAGCTTTACTCGACCGTGTACTGTAACGGAGGTTTTTTTGACAAGTCCTTGAGCCTGTCAATAATCCCCCAGCTTGACATTCCCCTGATTTCGTTTTGTTGTTATCTTTCCTTTTTTTTTTTTTACCACTTCCTTTTTACTTTACAGGTTTCCCCAGGCGCACTCACGCCTTCGCTGCAACGGAGCTCTCCCACCTCGTCTGTGTCCCAGCTAACGCGGGCTGACTTCTCTTATCGATTAGTACTCCCCCTCGCCCTTCCTGCGCAACCGGCGACGCGGTTGAAAGCATCTGTACATTTAGTCTTCGATAGCATCGCCCTACTCGTGGCGTAACGGTAACTGGCTGGTATTGCCCTTTGCAGCTGTGGACTCCCGTACCAGATACATTCCTTCCCAGGGCGTGCCTCCGATTTTCCTCCGCTCTGTCGTTACGTAACATTGAGCACTCAAGATAGCGGGTCCCTTCCTACTCTTGCTCCTCTGTGCAACTGGTGCACGCTACTGTCTCTATTTCTCACGCGCGGTGTGTCCTTGACGACGTTGCGTATTGGACTATCTTCGGTTTGGTGCACCCGGCGCGATCTCTTTCATCGCCTACGAATTGACGTCCTCTTACAGGCGCGAATCGGCTCGGATCTCTCTGTCCTTTTTGCATTTCAAAAAGAGCGTTACCATCATCCAGCTTGTGCTTAGTCTCCTCAGCGCGTTGTTGCGGTTTGGGCTACAATTCAGTCATCTTGCTCCTCCCCCCTCTTGGTCGCTTTGTGTTCCTAGTCAGCCCTTAAATTTTCTTGGAACCCCCCCCCTGCCTGAAAGACTTCTAGTTACAGTTATTAACCTCCCTTTTTTTCGTTTGGGGGCCCTATAAGCTCTTTCCTCTTGCCTCATTCCGTTTTGTTTGGCGGTTCTCAGCCCATGTACAGGGGGGAACACGACAATATTATGGCGTCACGCACTAGTTATTGTCCCCTCTGTTTATTCTCTGTTTTCCCCCGTGGGTACGAACCCATGCCTACCGCCAGTCCCCGGCAAAAACCCTTTTCACTCGCTGGTGGGCCCGGCCCGACTCGGTCTCTGGTACTTTTTTGAATTCTTCTATTGTTTCTGCACTCCTGGCTCCCCCCCGTCTGACTGCCGTCCCGATGCCCAGTTAGCCGGCTCTGTTATCGTACCCTTTGTCTTTTAATGGTGTTTTTTTGTGCGACCGGTCCTTTTCATTTTTGTCTGCGGAAAGGCAACCTTTGAATTTTCCCTGAGGGTGATAACCATGAGTATCAGGTTTCTTCGCCTTCCAGCCCGGCCCCTTGCTGACTACCGCACTCATCCATCCTGCCGGTGCTTGGTACACGAATATTCGTATGGCCCCCCCTTCTAAATCTCTCCAAAGGAGGCTCTCGCCATGTTGCTCCCAGCGATTAATTCCACTTCTGTGCACTGTCGGCCCCCGCCCTTCTTTTAGTTGAGCTCCGGGTCCCTAGTCGTCGAGACTAGAATTGCGTCATCTCCCGCCTTTCCCCAGCCTGTCGAGTCGTTTCCATATTGATTGGAATTCACAGGTCCAGCGCGTTCTCCATGGTTTTTTAGTGTACAGGTCTTGGTGTCCAGTGCCGATTAGGTGAAGCTTTGCCCTATTTTGCTGTGTGTCCCCCCACAGTTGTTGTGATTCTTTTTTCCCCCGGTAGGCGGTCCCGTTCAACCCTCCCGATGTTGTGTGTGTCCCCCTTGCGTTTTTTTCTGCGCTCGTTTTCTCTCTTTGGTGCTTCGGTCCGGCCTGCCGTCGTTATTGGCTGTGAAGCATTTTTCGCGCTTTTTTCCCCCCCCCGTTATAGTGTGCCATTTGTTATCATGTTGAGGTTTCTTTCCGGTTGCTAAACACCGTCTTATTCCCTTCCCTATTGTTCGCCCATTTTTATCCTTTCCTTGTCACCATCGCTGACTTGTTGGGGGTTTGCTTGCGCTCATCATTTGAGATTATTCGGTATGTCAGCGGGGCTGCGTGCTTCCTTTTGTCGTTTTTTGCTTTCCCCCTGACGAATGCTTTTTTTCCCTCTGGTGTTTGGGCATGCACTTGTTTCCTTGTCCGGTGTGCTTTAGCTTTGGGTTTTTAACGGCGTAGCGTGGGTTTTTTTTTTCCCAAGTAGGCCCGTTTGTGTATTCCGTGGTGCGTTCAGTCTAGATCTCAGCATTTTTGACTCTTTTGTTTTTTACTACCCCCGTCGGAGTTGAGTCTTTTTGTGTTAAATCATTAGTTGCTGTTGTGCCAGGTCTAATCCTGTGCAGTAATTAGGTGTGCGACACTTGGGGACAGGACCCTTGACTCCGAAGGGCAGCCCTGCTGATCTAGATGCCTTGTTCCGGTGTGACGTGTCTGAATTGATTTTACACACTTTATCTTTGACTATATGTCTTCTTACTCAGTGTCAGAGCGATCCGGCCATTTCTTCCCCTACTCCCACGACCCGACTATCCTCTCACGGTGAAGCTCGAGATGATGATCTTGACACCGGCCACTTGCGGTTCCGTCGTCATTCTTTCGGATCAACAATCTGATTTGTATTCCTTCGCTGGTCACCGCGCGATACCTACGTGACACTCCGCTCCTTCTCACGCACCTTGACCCTGCATACCCTGGGTTATTAACCGACTTATTGTCCACCTCAACCACCATTCCAGTGTTTCACCCTTTTCACGGAATTATATTTCCCCTAGTCTTGAGTGCCCTCTGCTACCAGCCCCCGACAGCAGCCCGATGTAGAGTGTTACTGTATATCTTGACGCGGCACGGTCTATGAGTATCACGCCTTGGCCGGCCATCTATATCTTATTTGCGCTTCTGTAACTTTTGATGTATTATTTTTTGTTCATTCTCTCCGTGGTTTCCGTTTAGCCCAATAGTATTGTATACACGCCCATACCCCTACGCACCCGTACTCCCCTCTTCGACCAACGCTGTATACGGCCCCGACAGTAACTGAGTTAGGAGGCCTGGGGACAACCCAAACCGTCCTCCTACATGCGCTCCCCACTCCCCCTGCACCAGTTACCTTTGTGTGAGCGACCTGCTGCACTCGCACGATCACCCCTCCCGCGAGCTGAGCGAAGTGTCCCATGGCAACGGTGGTATGCCACTCCGGCCCGCCAGACACCGGTGTCGCGCGGCCCAACTCCCTTTTTTACACCACCCCCCCCCGACACGACTGTCTGTTCCTGTTTGTGATTATCTGCGTAACAGTTTTAGTCCACCCTTTGAGCCCGGCCCTTTCCCTTTCGTCATCCACCAGTTATGGATCTTCACCGCATTGAATCGGACCATCAGGAAGAGGTCGGTGGCAGTCAACATGTTCTCACCCCTGGGTTTGTACGCCTTCCTTTTTCCGTTTCCTTGCACCATTTTTACTCTCCCCAATATGAAACTGTAGTGTCCCTTCTTTTCCTTGTAAGATTGTGTTTACTTCGATTGACCTCCCCCCCCCCAGTGAATTTTATCGCCCCGTTGCGCAGGGAACGCACGGCCGCATGTTACTCTTTGTCCTATTTCCCCCCCCCCTCCCCACTCGCGACAGACAGATTTGTATCGCATGAATAGGGTTTTTGCCATGTGATATTTGCTTCACCATCTTCAGTACCCACTGTCATTTCAATGCTGTAGAGAGCCTCTAGTCACCTCCCCTGGTTGTTAGTTCCTCCCATCTCCACTCCCCCCCTGACTGACCGCCCTCGCTCTGGATAGACTGTACACCGCAAGTCGAGTTCTACTTCCTTCGTCTTGTCTTGTTCTCCGGCACCTTTTTTTTTGATCCATTTTTTCCCCCTCCTTCTTTTAGACGGGATCTGATGTTGTGTTGTTCCTGTGCGCATACTTTTCTAGTCAATAGCTTTCGCCCCCCCACATTAGCTCTTCCGAGTGTACAAGGTTGATTCGTCTCCAGTGTTAGTGATAGAAATTTCTTTTCCGGGCCGTGTATTGGACCCCATTCCGTCCCACCTCCTGATCTGGTTGTAGCGTCAGCCCCATCCTTTCCCTCAACACACTGTATAAAAGTGGTCATCGCATATTGTAACCTGCCACTCTGCCCACCTTCCCGCTTTCCTCTAACTCACCCCGATGGCGACGTGGTTGGTTTGCATTCGGTCGCCCCAGTATTTACATGTACAAAGCACCAGCGCAACCCCTGCCGCATCCTTGCGTGTCTGCGGTTGCGCTTGCTCCCATCGCAGACTCTTTTTTCACCGTGCAACATCCTTTGCCCTAATCACCCCAGATTCTTACACTCCCTCACCTTCACCCCCCGGCATACCGGCTATACACTAGTGCATGTATAGCAACATACTACAGGGAAATCCGTCATATCTTCACCTTTGCTCGCTAAACGCTCCCCCCGATTTTGGCTCACCTTATCGATCAGGGCAATCACCAGACGTGCCCGCCTATGTCCCGGGTATTCTTTTACTTTTTTCCTCCTTCTCTCTATTATGTTTTTCGAGTAACCCAACCCAGCTCCCCGGTGGGTTTGCTAACGATTGGGCAGGCATTGCCTGGGAGCCGATAGACTTGTACCGTCTTCCTCATCCAGCACAGTATGAGTATGAGTTCTTCGGGGCGATTGAGTCGGGCATCAACCAGGCCTAATTTTCCCTTGTCCACTTTTTCGCGTACGGCGGCATGGACTGCCCCTGGTACAACTGTAAGTTGTCAGTGGTGTTTCGGGTCCAGATGTTGCTGCGCTTTTTCTTGTGGTGTAGTTCTCCGAGTGCTGCATGAACCCACCCACCCCCAGTTTTCACCACCCATCTACCCCCAGAAATCCTTGGAATTCATAACACTGCCCTCAACTCTCAGCACTCTTCATTGAGACACGCACCGCCCCTTCCCGCCTCTACACACAAGCCCCCCCCCCCCCATACGACCTCTTTGTATTTGCGTTTCTCCTCTCACCCTCCTCACCAGTCCGTCTTCTTTCGGCCCCCCCGATGCTCGACCTTCCCCTGTTGATCCGCGTTCCACTTGCTGCTTCCCCGCCCCTTTCTAACCTCGGCACCTTTCATTTAGAGGCTCCCCCTTTGCTACTACTTTTCACTTTCTCAGGTAGATGTCTCCACCCACCTACTTAGAGCAGTCATTGCTCCCTTCCTTGTCTCTTGCACCCGACAGCTGCAGCAGCGCCCTCGCCCATTTTTGTCCCCTTCACTGCCATCCCACCGTCCCCCACTACTAACTCTACCACTACACCTACCTGTGGAGTAGTTCCCCCCGTTGATGTCGCCCCTCCCCCTCTTCTGTACGTGATTCCCTTATTCCGCCGGACTCATTTCCTAGCTCAAGCCACCCCACAGTCACCTACTTCAACTATCCATCGAGCGGTAAACCGTTCTTCTTCCCCCCTCCTCCCAAAAGATGCTGAAGCCAGGCCCTTGTTACCCATGTTTTAGCTGATGTTCCGGTAACCTCCCCCATTTTACTTCACCCTTTATCCGCCTTGTGGTCCAGTCCACGCTGAAGGTCCACTCGATCCCTGCACGGAAAATCGCGTGCCACGGTACCCCAGACACCGCCCGCGTGTTACCACCCTTCCGCCTGTCTGCGTGTCCCCGAATTGTCCGACCGTCCTCGGACTTTCCCAGGCCTCCCCTCCCTTTTCATTCACGCGTCACACAAAGTTTTCGACGTGACCAGTCTTGTAACCGGGAACGCCACCTGTCTCACCCCCCTTCCCATTAAGCCTCACTTTTATGTTTCGTGCCAGCTCTGAGAAGGCAGTTCATTCCCCACGATTTCCGGCCATGTGAATGCCCTCCTCTCCCTACTGTCCTTTCCCCTCCCCTCCGCACGCTTCCTTCACGCGGCGCTGCCGGGATGCACAGGTTTTCTCTCCCTCACTTTCCCTTCATGGCCCCCCTCGTCGTGATTCCGCTTTTTTGTGTAATTATTATGAGGTTTCACCTTTGATCTTCTAGTGTTTCTCCCGACCCCTTGCATTGAGAATAACCCTTTGTTCGACTCTTCAATGAAATGGGTCCACAGAACATGTCCCTCGTGAAACGGCTTGTTTACACTGTTCGTCTCCCCTCTTTTATCCCACTTGGACTTGTCGAACCACAGTGACCTGAATCCTACCACACAGTTGTACACGTTCCTTCTCCCCCACTCCCTCTTTTTATGTTCCCCAGTCAGTGATGGTAAGTTTATACCTCCACGGGCAAACCTTCCTGGGCACCACTTTGTCATGTTCACGCGCCTTACCTAGGCCTGTCTTACGGAATACTCGTTTCTTCCTCAGTGAAGCTTCACAAGGCAGGTTGATTGCCTCCGTCACTTGCTGGCCTTTCTTTTTGTGTTTTTTCCCCCAACTATTTGCCCAGTTTTTGAGTGACTCCTCTACCGCAATCCGCAGGTTGTTATTGTGCCCGGCCAGATAGTTCCAATCACTGAGAACCGATCATTCCCCTTCTTCTCCCTCTGTGAGCCCATCGCTGGAGTGTTCCTTTTTTCATAAAAGCGTACCTTTCTTGTTTGCGCATTTTATTGTGATATACTTATGCCTCTTCCCGCCGCTTTTTTTTCCCAACGGGCATTACCATGTTGATCCATTTCCGGCTATCCCGGAGAGTCTTTCCTCAGTTCTACTGCAGTTGACTGTGTTTAGAGAGCTCCCTTATTTCCCCTGCGAGGAAGCGGTCGGCCATCCACTCTTCTACTTGCCATCACCCTCCCCTTTTCAAAGCGGTCTTGCATACCGCGAGCAGCCAGGTGGGTAGTTCGCGTACCTAACATCAGCAGCCCCTCAACTCTCGTCTTTGTCACCGAAGGCTTCGTGATCGTTACCCGAGGCTCGGTCACCTTCTTTTATAGCCCCCTCACCTGACGGCGTGATACAAAGACCTCGCGTGCCCGCACAGCTTTCTCTGCGGGTCACTCCTTCTGCTGCCCCAGCGCGCACAACACCCCTAGTATTCTTTTTTTGACCACAACACCCCTCTCCGTGAAGGAATTTTTTCCACGCTCCCCTCCCTTGTTGTCCTGTGCATCTTCCCTCCTTGCGTACCCTTTCGAGAATCCCTTTTCATTTCTTTTCGAAAAGTTGCGTTGTCGGGTGTTCTCTAACTTCATCCCGCCCGCCATCATCAACAGGCGTAAAGCTTGTAACAGTCGTTTTTTTTCTTTGCATCGGTGAGCTCCCGATGTTCCCACTCCCGTGGTCTTGTGCCCGTTCGCACTCAGGCGTTCCCGGTTAGAGTGTGGACACGGGTCTGTTGGTCACGTGATGCCCCTCATTCGTCAAGTTTCATTCGGCACCTCTGTCAATGTGCCGTCCTCGGGACTTTTCCCCCTTTTCGCACTTTTCTCCGGTAGCAATGAAGATTGAGGCCGTGATCCTGTTTGCCTTTCTTTCCATTCCAATTTATTCTATCCTTTGTTTGACCGATGGTCCTCCGCCCCAAACGCAAGGGTCTGCTAAAGAAGCTATGGCACTTCTTTGCCCCCAGGACTTTCTCCCCGGTCGTAGAATCCTTGTGATCCTAGAATACGGACAAAGTCCGTCCGGGTGAACTCGCTGGGCTGATTTTTGTTCGACTTTGTGCATGGTGGCTGCGAGTCTTTGGACGCGCCCGTCCATCAGATGGCTGCCATTTTCTTCATCCGCGCTATCATGCGTTTCCCAGCAGTTTTGGTTAGTGCTCTGCATATTCGTTGGGTTTCAGCGCCCAGATGTAAGATGATTTGGTCACAGAGCCTATAGTTCATCCGTTTTTTCGGTGTTGGGACAGGCCCCCTCATCCGCTACTTTCCCGTTCCCCCCTTGTCAGAATGGCTTAATGCGGCCCGCGTCAGCCCCGTGTATGATACCGATTTCGAATGCGGTCGCCATTCGACATCAAACGTTCGGTTTGGGCCCTCTTTTCTGCGGTGCTTTCCGCTTTACTTACCTCCTTCACAAAGGTGCTTTACATATTTCCTGCCTTCTCTTCTGACCCAAATTATGTTTTGCATTGGTTCCTGCTCCCTCCACTGTTTTTTGCTCGTTTCGGAAAGATAGATCGGTTTGGTTGCCGAATTTGTAACATTTTATTCTTCCCTTGGTCGTCGTCAGGTAGTCCTTAGAGGGCCCTCTGTCATTGTCGTGTTTTTCTCTTTCTTACCTTGTGGTTTTTCTCTCCAGCCGTGTATGTGCATTCCCTTGGGGAACCTGACCACTAATCCCCCCTTTTCACTCGTTGTATTACTACGTAAACTACATATGAACCTGGAAGTCGTCTATTATCCCTTTTCGTCCAGTTATAAGTTATGATGGGATCACTTCTATTGTTTTCGAATGCGCGTCATGTTGCCGTTTTTCCCAGTTTCGGAGTTTAGAATTTTCCCTTAGCGTTTCGAGAGCCCCCATTGATCTCCCCTATGTATTCGACCGGATTCCTCCGAGCCCCGCCACCCCATCCCCAGTGAAGGTTATAAGTTATTATTTCGTATTTAAATTGTAGTAACTTGCGTTATTGGATTGACCCATGCCTCAGGGATTTTTGCCTCAGCCGAGTACTGTTTGTTTTGTTTAGCACCTACCTCTCACACCAACGGCCCATCGCGTTTTTGGGCCTTGTGGTATTGTGGATGGAATCCTCCCCCGTCCCGTTCTTGACACGCTTAGTTTTGTTTTCGTCTTCTCTCCGACGCCGTGTTATTTCCATCATTAGAGGTGCTGTGATTGCCACCGTGTACCCGTACCATTATTTCTGTTGATCGTTTTTTTAACCATCCTCTTTTGATTTCGTGCCTTTTTTCTGCGTAGGAGTGATCAGTTCCCCAATAGTTTTGACACGCAAGCGCCCCCCACTCTTCTCCCCCCTCCTGCCTTCCTTTGCCCCGCCGGCCCGATCATTTCCCCCTTGTCATTGCCCTTTCCCCACGACCTTCCCCCTAGTAATCTCACCCCCCTTTAGAGAGCGACCGGACGCTGGTGGGAGAACCGTCCCCCATGTATACGAGGTTGTCCCCACACCTGTATACGATCGGTACTTTGGAATGTGAAACTTTTTCCTCTGTTCTTTTTGTTTGGGTATATCCTCCACCTTTTTAGTTCACCATTTCCTGTTTACCGTCATTACAGTCTTATGGTGCTTTGCACAGGAACGGGCCAGCCCGCTTGGCCCTGATGTTGGCTGTAGGCCACATACTATGGTCCTTTTCTAGGCAGTCCCAAATGTGTATCCCGATGGCGATTTTTACCGGTTGCGTTCGCCATGTAGGTGTCGGGGAGGATAGTTTTTTGTTGACAGACGTCGAGTCTTAGGTC
>Ga0179593_1484633_pt1 | contig 11121 bp, 11 predicted proteins | sample CZODoug2_1_08_16_FD_185931 | JGI IMG/M metagenome (GOLD analysis project Ga0179593, IMG submission 185931) | Vadose zone soil fungal communities from Angelo Coast Range Reserve, California, USA - CZODoug2_1_08_16fungal (PacBio error correction) | ecosystem: Environmental > Terrestrial > Soil >... | reverse complement strand
CTCTCCATTCGTCAGTTTCATCCTAATTCCTTCTCCTTGGTTTTTTCCTCATTCCAGTTTATTTCGACGTCATCACCCCCCAGTTGACTCTTTGCTTCTTTTCCCCAATTCTTTCTGTTCTTCTCTCCCTTTCCTATGTCCTTAGTCAGGAGCCTCCCCTTTTTCCCCCTTGAAGGTTGAAATATTTTCCCCCGAACATAATATGGGGCCTTTTTAACGCTCTTCCCACCCCCTTTAGAGGTATCCACATATTTTTGCGAATGCTCCACTCTTTTTACCGGTGTACTTTTCTTCCCGCGGTTACCCCCCAAGTCTATTGACATGAACCGCCCAGTTTGGAGTTATCAACGTTCTTCCCGCTTTTCTTTTCCCTCCCCAATTTTTCTGCAAAGCCAGGGCCTTCGTCTTTTCCTATTAGATCTTCCCCCCCTTGCTCCCACAGGAACCCCCTTTCCAGAATCTTTTTTTTTCTCCCGATGTTCTCCAGAACTTTCTTCCTATCTTTTTCAGCCGCAACCCTTAGGCGCCTTCATTTATGACTGTTCTTCCTCATCAACCTACGGAGACTTGTTTTTCCTTTCCACTTTTGTTTCTCCGAAGTTTCCTGCTCATGTCTTCTTTTTATCTGGTCTCTTCTAGTTACCTGTTAAGATGCAATACCCCCACTTATGTAATTCTCTGGTATTTTCTTTTCTCCTTCTTTTTTTGTTTTTTTTTCTTCTTACTTCCCTCCCCTTATTTCAGAAGTGGCCCCGAAACCCACTAGCTCCCCCCTCCCCTTGTTCTTTCTTACCTTCGTCCGTCCCCCCTTTCCCCCCCCTCCGATCCCCCTTCCTTCAGCCTCTTGAGCGGAACTGTCGCCGACGAACCCCTGTTGGAACCGTGTTCTCTTTAGTCCCTCAGTTTAGGCATCCCTTCCCAGCAAGTATCTTTCTTTCTATTTGAGCCCCTTCCCAACGGACGTGGGTCCCTTTTTTACCCTAATCTCGGCGCTTTGAATCTTTCCTCGTCCCACTCCCTGGGTCACTTTTACTTTCACTATCGTTTTTGACCGCCCCCATAACCCCCTTGCCGCCACCGAACCCCCTTGCACACAGCGAACGACCTACCCTGTATTCCTTCGCGTCAACCCTGCGGTCTTTTCCCCTTTTTCGCCCCCTTTGTGCCTTACCTCACCGTCTCAGCCCTTCAGATTAAAGTTTCTCCAAGATTTCCTTATTTCCTCCCCCCAAAGGGTTGACCCAGTTACTTTGTGCACGACCATCTCCCTCCCCCATTGTTTTACTCGGTCTTCAGCCCGGTTCAGCGTAGCGCCACAATTTTTCTTATAGCCTCGAGTGACCCCGACCCTTATTGTGTACACCGGCCGTTTTATTTTAGACATCTTGTGCTTCTGTCCTCCCCCTCCGGCCGTCACCGTTGTCCGCCCTGTTTCTCCAAATTGACTTTCGCTCTTCTGCCGTCCTGGTTGAAAAACTAGTTGCTGACATTTCCCTTTACCTTTCCCTCTTTCTCCCTAGGGCTTCGCTGTGGCCTGTCTCTTTGTATAAGATTTTTCTCGATTAAAATGCCAAAGGTTTCCTAATGTTGCCTCTACTTGTTGAAACCTCCCAGTGCCGTCCTTTTTTGACCCCCCTTTCCCTTTCGTTTAAACTCGATTCCCGGCCCCCCAGTTTTTCTTTTTATGTACTGTCTTTCTTTCAAAACCGTTTCCCTCCAGGGCCGATCAGAGTCCCCTTTCCCCCTCCTGTTTGCCTCCCGATTTCTTTGTCCTTCGTAATGCCCCCCCTGATTATCCTTTAAAGATCCTCGCGTTTGCCTCTCTCCCCTTTGGTCATATGCGTTTCCTTTCATTTCAACCCCCTCCTGATTCTCCCTTGTCTGCCCAAGTTGACGGAGCCTCTTTACCCTTCTTCTCTTTTCTTACCTCCTCCCCCTTTTTTTTTTTTGTCTATTCTCCCCTGGCCTGCGATCCGCACCCTTCCCTTGGCAGGGCGGAGTTCGGGTGAACTATCCAATTACCGCTCTTATGCACCTGGAGTCGCGAGATCTCTTCTCCTTCTGGCTATTCGTTAGGCCCCCGGCTGCCCCAACTAACTCCCCGGTCAAAAAGGCTTCCAGCTGGCGACGAGGTTTTCAGTTTGCCCTGCCGGCTTCCCCCCCTGGTGAGGCCGTTGACCACCGCCACTTTTCGCCAGAATGGGGCCCTCTCTCTTTTTCCGGCCACTAGTGGAGGACGGTGTTCCCTTCTCCTTGCTTGTTGCCCCGGCCCCCTTTCTATCCCTTTCCTGCCCCAGTTGGCCTTTTTTCCGAGCATACCACACCCCTCCCCAGTCGAGATCCCTCCTGAAGCCTGTCGTCCGCTGTACGTATCCCTAGTTTACTTTCAGCGTCATTTGGTCAATTGGACGGCAATCTAGCAGACGTGTCTTTTTTTTGTTTTTTTCTAATCCCGGTGGCCGGTCCCCCCACTATTAATCTGCTCCTGGATTCACGCCTCATTTTTTCTCCCGACCCGGCCTGTAGGTACAGTCCCCCCCATCTTTATGGTCACTCTCGAGACCTCAAACTTGTGGAGCTCCCCCATCCCGTCCACTTTATTCCCTACACGCAAACTTTGATTCGATTGGGGCCAAACCCTGTACGCCCCTGCCATTGTTTTGGATTCCCTCTTCCTTTGGGATTGCCCCTCCTCCCTGCCTGGCTCGCTGTGATTTCGTGCCCGCATTTCAACATTGAAAAAGACGCCCCCCCCCTTTCCCCTTTGATATCCTTAGGGTCTTTTTTTTCTGTCCTCCCCCTTCTTCCCTGACAGTTCACTGATATTCACTCCCCCGGGCCCCAGGGAATATTTTCGTGCAGCTCCTTTCTTCCTCTTTGGTCCAGTAATTCCCTCCTCCAAGTTTTGTTGAAGTCCCTCTCTTACTTCTATCGACGGTAGTTTCTTTTTTATCAAACTGGCAACGTGCTTCGGCTTTTTGAATTCTTCCCGAGTGGGAGGTCCCCTGTGATTTTCTTCAATTCCCCTTCCTACTTCACCGGCTTTTTTTTCTTGGCTCTTTGTTCGTTCGTTTGTCCCAACGTCGCTTTAAGTCCCAGCCCCCCTTCCTTCGACGAACAAAGCCTTTCCTCCATAAGCAAGTGGCCTGCCTCTTCCCACTCATGCGGATGGTTTGCTTCCCGTGAAAACTGACCTCCTCCTCCCCTCGGGAACAAATCCCTCAAGTTCGTTCCCAACTCACTTCGCTTCTAGTTCCCTCGGTTGGAACTCCCTCAGTAGCACTCAAGGTCCCTTCTTTTTTTTCGTGGTCGCGACAAAGTCATCACCTTTCCTTTTCGACTTTTTTTCAAGCGGTTCTCAAGAACAGCAGACATTGTAGTTGATCACTCTTTAAACCCTTTTAGGGGCACCGGATTCCTGGGATGCCCCCAAAGGTCCCCCCTATGCCCCGCTTTTTAGAATTTCCCGGCTTTTGGAGCCCTCCCAGCACATTTCCTGACCCTCGCAGCTCCGATTTCTCCGTTAAACCGTTTTTTTTTTCCTTTTCATCTGCTTTTTATGGTTGAGATTTCTTTGTACTGCGTCCTTCCGGAATTTTTTCGACCATGTTTCGTCGTATACCGGCTTGTTTTTCAATTCGCGACATCGTTGTGGTGTCACGCGCATTTCCTGCCCTGCTTTTCTTTTCCCCCATTAATTTCCAGTCCACCGATTGGTTTTGAACGGCTTCTCTCTTCCCCTAAATTCTCTTCCTTTTAACATACGCTCTACGTTGGTGCATCGAAAGCATTCGCTCCCCTGTTTTTTGGCTTTCTCCATGATGCTTAAGTTCTGATCTTCCTTTCCTGCAGCATGATCCGTCTAGAGATCTTTTCACCCCTCTTTTCCGTTGTTTTTGTTGTTTCTTCATAACTTCTTTTCCATTTCTCTTCAGGATAGGCGCCTTTTTTTGGCATCACCTTTCCCCTTTTTCCCCCCTTTTCGACTACACTATTTTTTTTCTCCCCCAAGGAGAGATTTTTTTTCTTTTCTTTTTCCGCCTATTTCTTGTACTTAGTCTTTGGTTAATTACACATTTTATTTGTCCTTTCCCATTTCTTTTCCCCCCCAATACGAAGGTTCTTTGGAACCCATGGTTTAGTACCCCCCTCTGGTTCGTTATCCACATTGATACGTCTCCCATCTGATTCGTCCTTGGTGTAAGCCTCTTCCCCCCCTGAATCCAATACCATCTTGTCCACTTGGCAAGCCAGTTTTTTTTTTCCCCCGTATCCCGCCTGCCTTCGGTCCCGTCCAAGTTGAGGTGTTCTCCCTCACCAACTTTGTTCCTCTCTGTATTCAAGGGCTCCAGGTTATTGTAACCGCACACTTCCTTTTTGCATACGCTTTGCTTTTCCAGAGGTTTCCCCCAGGGTGCGTTTTTGCATCAACTCTTCACGACCCCCCATGTGGTGACGGTTTCAGTTCTTTTGTCGCTTTCAGCGCCCCTCAAACACCCCCCCCCTAGGTTTTGCGAAGGGCTTTTCGGGGTGTTTATCTCTACAGCGTTAGGTCTTTTGTAATGGGAATTTCTTCCGTCTTGTTTTCCTCTTTCTTTTTTCCCTTTTTAATGGTTAAGATGGACCCCGTCTTTAAGATTCCTTCTTTCAGTTTCTTCTTCCTAAGTCTTTTTCTTTTTTTTCGTACTGAGGAGGTGAGTCCTGCACAGTTTTCTGAAGACGAAACCAAATGTCCCCCCAACCTCCCCCTTTTCTTTTTTTTTTACGTCGAGACCCCCCCCCTCCTTCTATCTGTAGCGCTTTCTTCACACTTACGCCGGTCTACTTTAAGTGTTTTTTCGTCCCGTCTTCCGTCCCTCCCTCCCTTAGTGATTGCTCTTTTTTCCCTCCACCTTCGGTCCTTTGCTGACATCATGGCGGCGATTTTTTATTAGCGCTCTTGTGGTCCCCCCGTTATAATATCTTTTTCGACCCGGTGCCGTACAAAGCGCAGCAGAAACCCGACCCTTTAGGTAGCCCATTAAATTGGATTTTTTCCGGGTTTTTAGGTCGGGCTCCCCTACACCGCGATTTCAGGCACGTTTTTGGACACCCCCCTAAGTATTGAATCCCACACCCCTTTTCCTCCTTAGTTTGACCGTCCCAGAGAAAATTCAACTACCCGGTCACGAGTTTCGGTACTTCCCCCACAGAGCTCTCTTTGACCAACAGGATCTGTACCCCCTTCATTTAACCCGATGACAAGATTCTTGGTATCCCTTGCAGTAATTCTCTTTTACAGAATTAGTTAGCCCAGTCCACGTAAGCTATGAGTGTCCTCACCTGTTTCCCCCTAACCCGGCAAATTCCCCCTGATTGCGCTCGTTACGGTAGTTTTCCTCAGATCCCCGTGAGGAGATGTGTGGCGCTATTACAATTTTTTCCCCCCAGTCCCCGGGTGAATCTCCTTGGAATGCCTAAAGCAGCGCCTCCCTGGCCCCGTACCTTTTGTGCGTGCCCCTTTCCTCTTGGACGGCATGGTTTTTCCCCGAGACCTGTTTTTTTTGAAACCTAAACCTTCCGCCAGATTCCTAGTCAGTTCCATTTTTCCCGATGTCTGGGTCCAAGAGCCATCCTTCAATGAACCGCTCGTGCCTCGCCGCCTGGAATGGTTATATTCACCCTCTCTTTCTCCCCCCCCGTCTGGCAAGGTAGGTTCTCCCTCTACCAACTTTTATCTTTCCTTCTTTCCTCCCTATCTTTCTTGTGTGATTATTTAGGGATTCCGCCACCGAAGAGATTGAGGTACATCTCCATTTCCCCTCCTTATTGAAAGGAGTTCCCCCCTTTAGCGATTGTCTTCTGCCCGAGGTCCCCCTATTTATCACTGGGTAAATTCTCTTTAATTTCAGGACTATTTGAGCCCTCCAACCGGGAACCCTCCTTGTGCACAGGCTTTTTTCCCCTATAGGCATCCTCCGGTAGGATTTGCGCTCGGGCACTGACCACCGTCCACGTTCGGCACCATTTTCTTGTAAAATCTATCCCCCTTTTTCTTAACCAGGCACTCCTCCTCTCGTAACTTTTTTCCCCCCAATGTCTTTATTTAGGGCGTTCCTTAAGGCCGCTAGTCTTAATTTTCATTTTAAGAAGACAATTTTTTCCGTTCTTCCCCCGGGATTCCCGACGCTTTTCGTCCGTTCGATGTACATCATCCTGCTTGTAACCATGACGACTCCCCCCTTCGTTACCGATTCCTCTAACAATTGCGTTTCTTTGGGTTCCCCGTTTGCACGCTGACTTGTGGCTTACCTCTGTCCGTGGGTTTAGCTGCTCTGTTCGTTTTTTTTATTCCCATCCAACTGACGCACTTTTATCCCGACGCAGGGTGCGCCGGGTTGTGCTGTTCACTAGCATATTCACGTACCCCCGGGAATTACTCAGTCGCCAAGTTTCTTTCCAGCCATCCTCCCCTGCATGGGTGCTGGCCTCATAAAGACCCTCCTTTTGTGTGGCGATTCCTCTGTGCTGACCGCTTTCACTTTCGTCAGTTCGCTTGGCTCTGCGACTGGGAGGGCTTACTGTAGGGGCGCACGACCTTGTCCTTCTTTGGGTTTTTTTTTTCTTTTCAATACCCTCCGCCTCCTCCTAATTAACTCAAAAGTCGGAAGAAAAAAGACGCCAAGCGAAGCCCAGGGAGGCGCTTCCGCCTGGAGTGGTTCCAGCAATCAAGAACTCAAGAGAACCCCCCATCAAGGATCAGGACAATCCCTTCGAGTAGATCGCATCCCTGTTCCCTCCTTTTTTAGACTCCCCCCTAGTTATGCGTTTCCCCTTATCACCCATGATTGCCGCCCTGGACTGGTGGCCGCATGTGTTGAGAAAGGGATCCAAAGCGTCGGTAAAGTGCGTTGAGCATCTCGACAGAGACAGAATCTCGTCCCTGCTTAGCCCCTCACATTGGACGACCTTCCGCCGCGGGATAGGTGCACCAAAATGTCCTGTCCATTTTCCTTTTTACGAGTTTAACCCCCCCCCCTCCTGAGAATGACATGGTATGTGTTGTAACGCGATGGGTTACGCGCATTTCCTTTACTGAGTATTCCCCATTCACATTAGTAAGTACCCTCTCCAAGTTCACGTCCACTTGGGTTCCCGAAGCAGGTTCTATGGTGGAGGCTTCGACTCCTGAAATGACCAAGGCTTAGACCTTTTCCCTGCAAAGTGTATAGACTCTCATCCGTTTTTTTTCTCGATCGCTTTCATGTTAGCTGCAATAGCTCTCCCCTTCTGTCGCTCATTGATCGCTCAACATATTGGACGCTTTTAACCCCACGTAGATATTGGTCTTCTGCCGTCCTAGTTCCCCCATTAAATTGGTAATTCCGAAGGTTGGTTCCCAACTTCCTCCCAAGATGTAGACGGTAGATGGCGAACTTTTACCGGTTGTACTCTCGACATCGTTACCCCATCTGGCGAGTTCAGTTTTCCATCATCCTCCGTTTCACAATGGAGTTTAGACAACGGGAAGATAGTTTTTCCCGCGGTTTCCCCCCCCTTACACAATTGCTAACACCTTCCCCTATTCACTTCCCCGACTCCCCCGTATTTCTTTCCCAGAACATCTTCGACGGCGCGCCTTCAGTGATGCTCCGCGCCCGAACATCTTTTTTCAGAACCTTTTTTTTGCTCTCTTTTTTCCCTCTTCGCTGGCCTCTTCTTTTTACGTCGTTCATGCATCCCAGCCTCCCTGGGAGCGCCTCTTTTTTTTCTATTGTACAGATCCCCCCCCCTCTGAAAGCATCAGTCCCGACCACAACGCCACTCCTTTTTCTTACCTCCCATCCCCATCCCACGCCCCTGGTCAGCCCTGAAACTGAAGAAGACCCGTTGAGCTCTTCACCTGCTCGCTAGGCGAGCTTTACACCGGCGTCGGTATTGCGGACCTCCCAAATGATTCTCTATGGTTCTGTCCCTCCCTTTAACAGGTACTCCCCCCCCCAGAGGCTTTAACTCGGTACAAAAGTTTTTTCCGGGTCTTTTTTCTTTGGTTTCAGAAGAGGGCAGGACTTGCTCTTCGATCCAAGTCCGCTTGCCGCCATCGACCCTCAGTTTGTCACCAGTAGGCTTCGCGCTCTCACGTCCAACTCCTTTTCGGCAATTGCTGCGCTCTCCGGTCAGTATTCTGCTATGCCCCTTCATGTTCTCAGCGGTTACCCGTTGACATCCCCCCCTGCACTACCTCGGCTTCTTCAGCCCAGGGTAGTGTGAGCGAGAACTTTCCCAGTTCAGTCCGTGACCGGGTTGAGCTTTATTTCTTCCACTCTTTTTCTTCCCCCCCGTTAGCGCCGTGTGACCGCGAACCGTGTCGCTCCAGGCTTTCAACGGCCTCTTCATTTTTTATTCCGGTCCTACGAATTTTAGGATCTGAGTATCCGCTTTCTGTTTCGCGTAAAGGATATACCGATCCCAGTCTGGCACTTTCCTGCCGAACTCTTTTTCCCTTCTCCCGTTTGGGAGAGCGCTCGTAATGCCGGCCTTCCGGGGAGCTGTGGGCCCTTATCCTTACGCGCGTCGTCTCTTCCTAGATCTTTTTTCGTTTGCCTCCGTTCAACCCTTTCCGGAAGATTGATTGTCCTTTTTTTCCAGCGACGGTTATTCAGTTTGCCAAGGTCTCGTTCCCCTGTTCCCGCTCTTTTCAATCTTTATGCCGTCGGCTGCCAAGTTCGTTCCTCTTCAAAAGGGTTCCGGTCACACTCCCATCCCTTTTTGAAAAGGGAAAGCCAGACTAATTTTTAGGGCACCCGGCTTATTTTGTCAATCGCCCTGGTTTCAATTTCGTCTACGGGAAGTGTCCTCTCTCAACGAAGGCTTGAAATAGGTTTGAACTTAGGCTTTGTGCAGACTTATTGTTTATTAGGCTTATTGTCCCTCCCTGCGGTCAAGCTTTCCTCAGATGGGCGACTAGTATTCTAAAGTGTGGTTCGATTTGGGTCAAACCGGGCAGACTTTTTTGGCTTTCCAGTTTTTAAAATGGCTGCTTCGGGCCTCTTTTTTCACCCCATTTTCCCCCCCCTTACCCCACTCAACGTTCCCGACGGGTTGTTTTTAGCTTCTTTTGACTTTGCAAGGGCGGCCCTGCATACTTTCCTGGCAGGAGGTCACTTTTTACGCGCGCCTAGAAAGTCTTTTGATTTGAGGCACTCCCCTTCACCGAAGGCCTGGGTGCTGGCGCACCCCTTAACTCAGCTCTATTGTTCCTGAGCCTCCCCCTTTAGGCTTTTAAAGCTCTCCCCCCCCCCAGTGCTCTCTTCTGATACAAGCGGTCTTCCCCACTTTGGGGTTGATCGGTCTTCTTTGCCATGGTGTTTTTGACGACTTCCTCCCCCGATTTCTTTTTTTTGTGCTAGTTGTTTTCCTTTCTGCAACCTTTATCTCCTGCGCACGTCCCCAGCAGTCATTTCGAAAAAGAGGCGAAGAAGAATCCCGAATTGCTCGGACCCAGAACTTTGGCGCTGGTGCATCTGAACTAACCTCATTTCCCAACTACCCTTCAAAGAAAATTAATTTCAGGGTCAACTAAGACCGGGCGGATTAGAGATTCTTCAAGTCCACTGCCACGCAAGTAAAAATTTAGTAGTCTGCGATTTCTCGCCTCACACGAGGTGGGATCCGTTTTTTTCCCTATGCTGAACTCCTACCATTGCTTGGCTCCGACTCGGCCAAGCGCGTAGGGGAAAGGCTTGTGTCTTGGGAGCCACCCTTCCATCGCCGCGGAAGACGAGCGTAAATGGCTTTTTTTCCCCGTTTACGAGCACATTGGACTTCAATTACTGCCTTTCTACGGCTATAATGGTCTTTACCTGCCATCTGGCGTATGAGTTGTGCCTGTTCTTCGGCAAGAGTTTTTACGTACAGCCGGCCCCTCCTGTACCTTTCGCGTATCCTGTGAATCTGGTGGATACCTTTGTACATCGTTGGGTACTGCGCCCTTTTAAACCCGTCATTCTTCGTATTTAAATAATTTCCCAGTCCCCTCCTCTTGAAAGAGCCTGAATAAGTCCCAAGGTCCCCTTCTTTACCTGGTTCATCCCCCGTTTTTCCCGTGCGTGGCACTTCGAAAGCAGCGTCGTCAATCTATGGTTGATTCGACCTCCTGTCCCTGATCCGGCCCACCGAAGCGACCGCTAGACCTGTCATCTCAAATGTTCCTCCCTTTTCTGATATCTCTCTTGCCTCATCCTTTTTTTTTTGTTGCTCTCGATGACCCTCTCACATGAGTACAGGTTTTTTCCGGTGCGCGCCCGGGGGTCGGCATCCTTAAATCTCGAAGGCCTTCCCCCCCTATATTTCCTCTTCTTCTTTACCACCCCAAGTAGCTTTATTGGTCGCGTGCACTTTCCTATTTCTTTTACTTAGTCAGTTTACGCCTTTCAAACTTCCTGTGGCTGGCAATTATTTAGCTACGACGGGGCCCGTTGGCACATGAGCGTACCCACATGTCGCCTGCCTCCCCCCCCTCTCGGACGCGAAAAATGTCATTCGGAACTTTTGTATGTACGTCTAGGTTTTCTTTTCACCCATCACCTCAGCTTGGCAAGCTCTTTGGTATCCATGATCCCCGCATTATGCCGTCCCATGTGAGTGCGTATTCGACAACTTTCCCCCCCAGCTTCTTCGCGGGCAATCGATTTTCCAACAGGAAAACTTCCCTTTGCCCCTACGCTTGACTCTTTTTTTTTTCATTTTAAACCCAAATGTCTGGTATTCAGTCCCCCTCAAGACCGGATTAGCATCCTTTGATGCTTTCGCCTCGTCTCCATACTTCCTTTAGGCGAACTTTGGAAGTTCCCCCTGATGGCGATTCTAAGTTGCCGTTTTTCCCTGCTACCCTTTCTTTTTTCCTTCTTTATTCTTATTAGTTTCCCTTTCGATGCCCCCTCCTCCTTCTTGTCTCGCTTTCCTTGATCCTTTTTTTTTCTCCCTCTTTTTTCTCGCATTCCTTCTTCATTCGGGTTCCCTTATGCACTCACTTGTCTCCCGACCCCCTAGCGCCCCGCCCCGGTGTCCGCTACCGTGTCCGCCCTCCCCCCCCTCCTTCCGCCCCTGCGGTAAGGCTCATTTTGGTGGGCTTCACGGACA
>Ga0179593_1317584_pt1 | contig 11121 bp, 8 predicted proteins | sample CZODoug2_1_08_16_FD_185931 | JGI IMG/M metagenome (GOLD analysis project Ga0179593, IMG submission 185931) | Vadose zone soil fungal communities from Angelo Coast Range Reserve, California, USA - CZODoug2_1_08_16fungal (PacBio error correction) | ecosystem: Environmental > Terrestrial > Soil >... | reverse complement strand
CTGTCCACACGATTGCCAAGATTCGGTCTTTTTATCTTTCTTAAGGGCGCACTTCACGACTTAGCATTACCTAGGCTTTCCTGGATTCTCGGTAATAATCCTGCCTTTGCGTCTTTTTTTTTTTTTTCAGAGCCCCTCGTTCACACTTTACGGAAGTCTTCTTTTCAACGGAAGGTTTGACAAGGCGGATCGTTTCGACATATTCCCATTTGAAGACTTTGTATGGCTAAGAGTCTTGGCTCTCTCTAGATCACGCTCGTATGCCTTCCTCTCTCTTGGTTTCCGAAAATCGCTGTCAAGTAACACTCCCCGCTTCTAACTTCTTGGGTCCTGCGTTTCGGAATGTCTTCGGCATTCCCTCTTAGAGGATCCTCGCATTTTCGTCCTTTTGAGTTGTCGCCCCGGACCCCCCTCCTCATGTATGGCGGCATAGTCTTTAAAGAAAGTTTGCGCGCCATTTTTCTACGTACCCCCAATTTCTTGGATTTGCTGTAGACCTTTTTTAGGTCTCAGATGACCCTTACCGCGTAACCTTCTCTCCTCGCGGGAGTAATGTCGCGTTGCCAGCGCCCCCCCCTTTTTTAAACTAAATGTCGCCTCTTTTTGTCATTCTGCCCCAACTCAGTCGGCTTGTTCCGTGTAACCTGAGAAGGCTGAGCGCCACGAGCAACCTGTCTTTTCCTGAAGTGAGACCCCCCGCCATCACATAATTTCCGGCTCCGACCCGGAAAAATATGGACTGCGAGAGACGGAGACTTCCTTTTTATTTCCCCCTTGCTGCCCCCCCGAAATTTGATAGAAACTTTCTGCGTTCGGGCCCTACAACGAGTGCGCTCAGTTCTACGCGGCCGATGATTTTTTTGGATAGTGAGCCTTCTTTCTAAGCCAACGAAGCCGGCATCGCGAGCTCCGTTTCGGTAGATTCATCGTCTTTTTTCCGTGAACTCTCCAAAATGAAAATCGATGACGCGAACCCTCCTTCCTTTCTCTTAGTGACGAGTCATGGTGAACAGTTTCGACGCTCCTTCTCTTTCTTCTTTTTGAGTCTCCCCCTTTCGTTGCCGTTACTTAGAGGCCGTGTCTTGGTGCCCCCCTCTTCCCTGCGTCTTTTTTCGGTTTGGAAGTTTTCGGGGCCCGAGGTGGTATCGTCTTTTTGATCCTTTTTTTTTTCAACAATCTTCCGTCTATGGCTTTAACCTTCTCCCATCGCGGCCTGTGGACCGTGATCATTTTCTTTTGACTGCTTTTTTCCTTCCCTACCCTCCTTTCGGATTCGCGGATTAGTCGCGCATATGATAGATCGACGAGCAGGTTGATGCACAATTCAGTCACCTTCTCCCCCCTAATGGGTTGCCCCCTTATTCCTGATGTTGATGGTTTCCTTATTTGTCAGAGAGTAGTCAATCCGGACAGTTGTACCTTCTTTTCTTTAAAACATTGTGAGATTTGGCATGCTTGAGATCGAGTCCGGCCAGAGTTCTCTGGTCATAGTAAGTGTTTATTGCTGGATTCGAACTCATCTTTCTTCGATCGTCCCTTTTTTTTCCCTCGGCGGTGCGAATGGTACTTACATAACTTCTAGGAAAGGTTTTTCAAGACCGCTCATCTATCCTTCCCCTGAAGTGATGCGAGCTGAGTTCCCGGCAGCATTTGCTACTCTTTCTATTTCACCGCTTAGGGTTTTAAGATGCAATCTTTCTCTGCTACGGCGATCCTGGAGCTTTAAGATCCAATTTGAATACGGGTGAGAAACGCGAGCGATCTGAATCTAAGTTATGTTGTTCTCGCCGCTTATTCAGACTCTTTCATCCGAAAATTTTTTAAATTACTTCTACCAGGTTTGTTCCGCCTGAGATTATCGCGGTCGCTTGGTGATCTTCCCCCCCTTTGTCGTGTCCCCCTTTTTGTCTCTCCTTAGCCGGCATTTTTCTGCTCCCTCTCTTTCTTCTCTTAGAATACTAAGTTTAGCTCGTTAGATCGAGTGGTTTTCTTCTTTTCTCCCCCGAGCGTTTGCGGATCGGCGGCCATTCTCTTTTTTTTTCCCCCCTACTCTATTTTTTAATGCGATCAGCCCTCTTTGCTATCAGGCGCGGCGCCCCCCCCCAGATTAGTGGACATTTTTTTTTTGACGCCAGACACTCTAAAGAAGAGCTCTTTTTCTTTTTAATACCTCCCCCCCTCCCTTTGTTTGTTTCTCTGTCTCGTCGCGCGCGGGAAGCGGGGGACCCCTCTTTCCTTTTCCCCCTTTTGCCTCGTTTTCGGCGCGCGGTCACTTATAGGGCCACGCTGATCACATTCACTAGCGTTCGTTTTCCCGCCTCACCCATCCCAATGATTTATGTCCGGGCTACAGTGCGATTTCCCCCTCTCGCGTCCATCCGTCCGCTCCTCGATCCTTCCCTTTCCAGATTCGCGCTATACGACATTCTCTTTTCCTCTTTTTATCCGCCTCGAATTTTCCCAATTGATTGCCGGGATTCCCTCCTTCCCCGTTCCATCGTTTTTTTCCGCGATGAATGAGAGAATTCTTTGACTGAGATGGGCGTCGGTCGGGCTTGACCTTTTCTCGAGTAGACAACATGTTCTTTCTCTCCTTTTTCTCCGCTGGTATAACCCGGTTTTTCGGAACCAGTTTTCCTGAGACAGTAGCTCCTCTCCTTCTCCGTTCCAAAGCTATTCGTACTCGGCGCCGCTCTTTAGGTATTCCCGCCCTTTCAAGATCGCAATCGTTCTTCCGGCTACTATTCGCGTCGTCTTTCCCCCCCCAACTCTGTATTCGTTTCTCCTAGTCTTACTCTCCCCTCGCGGGAAAGGAATCCGTTAAGCCAGGGTCTCCTCCATGGAAAATCTTCCTTACTTAGTACAGTTTTTTTCAGATATACGTCCCGTCCTACTCTTGTTGGTCTCACGAGGACCGGTTTTCCCCACTTTCTCGAAGCTGACGACTCGCGATTGATTCCATCTCCAACACTCGACACACGGTGTCATGGCACCATTCTTTTCTAACGATTTTTTTTTTCCTTTCTTTTTTTAAGCACCCACCTGTCTTCGTCGATTCATGAGTCTCGATCTTAACCTAGAGTAGAGTTCTCCCTTTGTTATGACGATGAGTAACGTCGGCCCTTGAGGGGTCGCGGTCTCGCGATAGTCGCGGTTTTTCTCCCTTCTTGAGCAAACGATCCAACACTTTTTTCTCCCTCCAGTGAGACCCCCGTGCACTTTCCTTCTCCTTTTTCTATTGTCACATTATGGCCGCGTATGTCTCCTTCCCATTTTTTTCCGGCGCGCGATCTCGCTCCTTTATCAGAACCTGATTTCAGTCACTGAACCATCCCTTTTTTCGGCCTCTTATATGCGCCGGATTTAGTACGTCATGGTATCATTTCGCTGATGCGTCCTTTCCCTCCTTGATGCTTACCAGCTTTTTCTTCCGATTGGCCTTCCGTCGTGGGTTTCATTTTGCCGAGTCTGATCAACGATCTATCTGAATACTTCATCTTGTTTAAGCTCAGCATGCTGTTTGGGGCTCTAAGCTAAAGTCATCTCCCCCCTCCTTCGTGATCGGCGCGCTGGACCCCTTTCACAGAATGTTTTTATCGAGCTCCTAATTGTCCTTAATGTTCCTGGTCTTCTGATAGTGATGGCTTTGCCAATTATTCCCCTCTTTTTTCTAGGTTCCCCTCTTCGAGTTATCAGGTCTCGGCGTTCCACGAAGCCTTCCCCTTTGGGCTCTTCATTTTTTGAGCCTATTCTCCCTATTTTCTTGTCGACCTAAGCCTTTCTTCTCTCCTTTTCTGTATACGATCTTTTTGCAGGTGTCTTTTTTTTCCCCCTGCTCGGCTTATCTCCGCGGCGCGAGCAATTCCCTTTGTTTATTTTAGACAATGGCCGTTTTAATTTCCCATGCGTTATGCGCTTTCCCTTTCTGAATTCGGGTTAGATTCCCCCCTCCGATACAATGCCTCACACTTCTCTGTATACTGCGACGTTTTTTTTTCGAGACGTCCCCTCTCCCGACGCGCCCCCCTCTCCTTTTCCGAAAGGTCGTGGACTTTCGAGTTTCTGAGATTGTCTCCCTCTTTGCTAAGGCGACGGTGCACCAGTAGCTCGAGCGATATCGCGACCACATTTTCCCTTTTTTTTCTCAAGAGTTTTGTCTCTTCTCCCTCTTTCTCTTTTTGATTGTGGTGTTGCCCATTCTCTTTTTTTACTCCCTTCTCCTATCCTTCGCTCGAAGGATGGTATTCCTCTCTTTTCCCACAGGCTCCCCTCTTTAGAGTCGTGATTGCGCTCACTTGAGGATCCTCTGACTTGTATATTGTTTCACCTCTTCTTTATATTTTTTTCATCCTTTTTGTTGTAGGAGAGATTCTGTTCCCCCTCTTTCCCCACCCTCTTCGTTTAGCATCTAGCTGTGCGAAATATCTCTCCCCCTTTGATTCTGCTGAGCCCTTGACTAGCGTTATACTACATGCCCTTCGCGCGTGCGGGTTCGTCGCCCGTTCACATTTTTTTTAGTCTAGGTGTTCAAGGAATCCTCTTCCCAGGCGCGTTCCTTTTTGGGCTGACTCTTTACCCTTTCAGCCCTCTTGTTTGGAAGAGTCCCATGTCGTCATTCTTTTTTTTCCCGATCTTTCCGTTTCCCACCCAATTCCCCTTGGTCCAGCGGTCGAAAAATCGATACTCCCTTCCACCTCCCCGTTCTCTTAAACTTCTTTCTCTTTCTTCTCTCTCCTTCTTAAGCAGTCTCATCGTTTTTTTTCTTTAGCGGCTGGTCCTCCGCAATAAGACTTGATCTCGTTCGTCTCTTGCTATAGTTTTTATTGCCAGACTGTTCTGCCTTTTCGACTCCCGTACAAAATTTTTTCACCTCTACTCGCCTGCTTTTTTAGACCCTCCTTTTCTCGTCGCAGATGGTTTTTTTTGACCGCACGTTCTGTAAAAGCCTCCTCTCCTTTGACAGTTCGAATTTCTGTTCTGAAAATTAAATCGCTCTTTACTCTTACGATCTTTCCCTTCTTAGTCGGCGTTCCTGTCGCTCCTTGTCGAGCTTCAAAGAGTGCCGGAATTTCCCTCCCTCCCCTCGATTTCCTAATCGGGGACATCGGAACTTGTTTCCCCTAGATAGACGGTCTTCTTTCTCAGATGGAAGCGCGAAGAGCACATTTCCCCCCTCTTCTTCCATTTTTTTTTTCTTTCAGTCCGCACACGGAGATCTTTCCTTCTCCCTCTTCCTCTTCCCATCCGGATAGTGAGAAGACTTTCATAAGCTCTCCTCCAGGCCCGAGCGCATCTCCTTCAATTTGAGAGCATCAGTTTTTCTCTTCATCGCAGGAAAATCTCCCATGAAGACTGCCAAAAATCCGGCGCCAGATTCCTCTTCTCCCGTCGTTTCAGGTGACTGCCATCATTCTCCGCTTTCCTTCTAGTGAGTTGCGCTCTGACCTTTCTCGCGTCATTCTCCTCGCGGCCTTCTTTTCCCATCTTTACTGCGAGCGCGGGTTGCCTGAGTGTTTCAGAAGGCCGGGCTACACATTGTGGTTGCCGTGGGGAGCATTTTTAGAAACCCTCTTCTTCCTCGACCCGGTTCCGATCGTTCTCCTCCTTTCTCCTCTTCCTTTTGAAACACTGCGTTTAAGTCGCTCGCGCCTTGGCCTTTTCTCCCTCCGGTACTCACTCTCTCTTTACGTAGCCTTTTTTTTGATGCTTCCAATCCGGAACGCGGAGCCCAGAATGGTCCCCTTTCTTCCCAATTGAGTGTGACTCGTTTCCGATTCTCTTCTTCTCGTCTCTATTACGGCCAGTTGTTCCCCACCGTCTACTTTTTTCCCACCCGGAGCGTCGTCTTAGAGTCTTTCGAGTCTTCCTCTTCCGAGCTTTTACAGGCGTTGTCATCGCATGGCCCTTTTGAGCCAGCTTTTCGTCTCTTCCCCTTCTCGTCCCTCCGGTGTAAATCTTGGGAGACCGCCCTTCCCTTCTTGTGCACGACGGCTTATAAGTTTAGACGGAGTATCCTGTGCGAGCGTGATTTTCTTCCCTCCCTCTCTTCCTCGGCGCGAGCTGCCCTCCTAGCTTAGACGAAGCGTTTTTTTTCTGGTGATTCTCGAATTTTCTCTCCACCCGATATTTAGAGACAAGCGCGAGGAGATGACGAGACTCTTTCAGTGGGTCGGCTCGCGTCTTCCCCTCAGATAGCAGCGCGACCTCATTCGCCACATTTCCCCCCTCCGAATGAGTCCGCAAAGTATCTTCTAAGATCTTTCTCAGAGGTAGTGTGGAATCGTCTCGTCCCCCTGTCTCTTCCACCCTTTAGCCTGCGTTTTTCCGAGCCTTCGTTCTCTCCTGCGAAATAATGTACGTAGCGCTTGTCTCTTGGGTGGTCCGTAGCGGGTTTTATTCTTTTTTGGTCTTTCTCTCGCCGGCCATTCTCTTTTGTGGTAGGCTTCCCCCTCCCTCTAGTTATTTTTTGATTTTCAGCGCGGTCTATGGACCGCGGCGTTCAAAAACCGTCTTTTCCTTTTTTTTTTTTTAGCATCTTTCAGCGACCCCTCAGCTCACGCGCGCGAATCTCTCTCTTACTAATCCCGTTTGTTGTCTTCTCGGTACGCCGGATCGTAGTAGGGTTCTGACGAAGGCTGTCCAAGAGGGACCTACCTGGTACGAATCTTTCTTTCTTTTTCCGTCCTTGTTAACATCAGAGAGTTTAGTTTTCCCTGCCGACACCAATAGCGCTTCTTCCTCTCCTGTCCCTCTAACGAAAACGCATCAGTTCCACATGAATCCTCCCCCACCCGATTCAGACTCTTTCCCTTCCCATTCTTTCCGGCTCTCTCCGAACGCGCAGTTCGCATTACCATAGGACTTCTCCCTTTTTTCGTTTGCTCTTGATTTTCAACCGTCCCCCGCTGTCCCCTAAGAGAATAGAGGGGCGCGCTTCCCTTTCTTTTTGGAGCTCAGTCTATTCGCTTGTTCTCCTGTTGATATCGCAGGCAGTTTCACCCCTCTCCTCCCCCTGTCTCAGTCATCCCGATTATTCTGGTCTCAGTTCCCTTAGGAGAGACTGCCCTTTTTCCTTTCATCTCACAGTAGCAGGCTACGACTGCGCCTTCCAGATCTTCTGTTCCCTTGCGAAGACTGAGTTTTTGACCTTAGTTTCCCGCCCTCCAAGATAGCACTAGTCTTCTGCCTAGAGATTCTCCTCTTCTTCCCCCAGCCTGTCCGCTTCTTCCTTCGGAGTACAGAGCACAGCTTTTGAGTGAAAGCCTTTTGGCCGTTTTTGATCTTCCCTTCTATTTCCCCCCGTCCTTTCCTGGCGCTAACTATTGCCGGTCGTCTCCTTCTGCGTTTTTCCTCTTCCCCTGTTGGTTCCAAGAGACGGTTTTAATGTCCTTTCACCATCCCTCTCGCCTGACGACCTGTTCCCTGTTCATCCATGATTTTCCTTTCAAATTAGTTTTTTTTTTCCTTTTTTCTTCCCACTTTTCCTTCGACGTACCTTAAGCGGATCCGGTCCCTCTTGATTGTATGAGCCCGCAGTCGCGCTGTGGAGAACGTCGGCGCCGCGATGTCCGTTTTTCCTCTTCCTTTTTCTTTTTTCCTAGATTTTGCGTCTTTTTTGACCCCAAGACCCCAATCGTCAGACCCCCCGATTCTTCTCCCCTTCCCCCCCAGCTCGCATTTTTGGCAACTTCCCCTCCTTGCGACGGTGCGGATCTGTAGGTCTCCGGCGTTTGAATCTCGTCACTAGGTCGTTTGCTACCTGATGGCAGTTCACTTGAACCCTTTTTTTTCGCAATCTTTGAATCTTCGTCGCTTCTTTTTCTCCGTTCGGCGTCTCGGTGATAGTCTCTTTATTTTGTGCTCGCCCTCCAGATTTCTTACTCGCGTGGCCTAGTCTCCCCCCCCTTGCTGTCGGAAGCTGTACGATCCTGATCTATGGAATTTTTCCCCTTTCCCGATTTCTCCTTTTTTTTTTAGGGGCGAGGATTTCTAACAGATTGTTAGCGAGTACCCCCGGATTTCGTGAGTCGGCCTGCGCCTTCTGTCTCTCGAAGCGCCGTATTCTTCGCATTGTTTCCTAATTTTCTTCCTGTTAGTTGAGCTTGTTTGGGTCAACTTTTTTCTCTTTGTTCCGCGATCCGTTCTCTGTTCTGGAGTAAAAGCCCCCTGATCCGAGTTGGTGCCGCATGCTCGAAGATTCGCCGCTTATTTCTTCGACACCGAGACATTTCTCAGGAATTTCTTTTTTTCGAGGTCTTGACGCGTTTTTTTTTATTCTTGTGCCGGATTTCTCCGCATGTCTCTTTTTTTTCAATGGCATTGTTCGTTTTAAAAGGGCTCTTCTCGTTCGGGAGATTCAGTATCGATGTCTATCGCCTTCGGTTGGCTTCTTCACCAGATATGCCCCAGCTCAACTTGCCTCGAACCCCTGGCGTGAGGATGGACTGCGGCTTCCTCTACTCCCTTCCCGACTTTTTGCGATTCATTTTCTTTACCCTTTTGTCGCCTTCGTTTTATTTGTCTTATTGACGGACTTTTTTCGTCATGAAGGAATCTGCCTCTTTCTGCCCCTTTTCTCTCTGCCCGTGGGTATCCCCCCGAAGCCCAAGTCTTCTTTCCTCTTCTTCGCACTCTGCAGCTCTTTTTTCTTGTTCCTTTACCCCCTTCGGCACTTCGCTTCGGTTTCTTATCGCTTCCCCCTCTCTCGAAGGTTGCATGGTCGTATCCACAGCTTGCACTGGGCTACAGTTAGTCCGTTCTCGGCTTTGCCCCCTTAGAGGTTTTAATTTCTTTTATCGGTGTTCCCCTTTTCACTGCTTCTCTTTTTTCTTCTTGTTTTTTCTGTCGACGTTAACTTTGTCCCCCCCCTCCCCCCAATCTGGTTAGTCTCGATTCTAGGTTCTCATCCGATCTCTATTGAATGAATAGGATTGATGAGTCCCTTCTACCCGCTGTACCTACTCCCTTCCCTTTACGCTCGCGTTGGCGGGATTCTTTTCAGAGTCCCCTTAAGCGTCCTCGCTTCAACGGACGCCCGTCTTCCAGACCGTGCATCGTGGCCGAAGATGAAAAGGGAAGGACCTTTGTGGTCTCAGAGTAAAATTTTGGTAGGCATGATTGATAAGCTCGTATCTTCCTTTCTCCTTATCGGAGCCGCGACTCCCCCGACTGTTTCTCCTCCCTCACTGTGGGAGGAACCGCGGCGGTTTGGTTATGTTGGCTAATTTTTGGTCGCTCTTCGGAAATGTCGTTTTCAAGAGCATGTTCATCTTTTGGTGAGGCAGTTCTGCGGTAGTGGTACCAGCCCACATACACTATCAAGCCTTCAGCTGACTCTCCCTAGGTTCCAGCAGACTTGCGACTTTTGCCATTTTACCGTCCCCTTTAATTGCCTTAGCGCCTGCGGGCGAAATACTTCTTCTTCGACCGCTCAGATCACGAGTTTCACACCCGCTTTCTCCCGACTCGCCTTCCCCTTTCCAACTGTCGCGAGCACGCTTTTGCCTGAACTTCTTACTTCGCTGTATCACATCGGAGTCGGGAAGAGCTCCCTATACATTTCTCGCAGGAATAGTTTTGCCACCTCTGTGTTTCCTTTTCCCAGCTTACCCATCCACGATCCTCCTTCCTCCCTTCCTTATGTCGCGCGCCGTATACTTTTTGTTTCGTTCTTCTGAGGGCCCGCGCGCCTCGAACGAATAGCGGCTCCATCAGTTCTTTCTCTCCCTTCCCCGCACCTTGTGAGTCTCCTTTTTATGCTATATTCCGTTTCATATTTTCTCCTTGAGAAGAACTTCTTCACTCCCCCTTTCGGTCCTTCTCTCGATAGCCCCAAGTCGGGCAGGGAGGCATCCCGTTTTTTCATCTCACAGCTAAAATCGACAATGTTTCCAACGTCCCCATCGTCTCTTGAACTTGAATCCGCAGCTTTTCCTTTTTTGCATTCCCTCTCTTCTGCGACGTGAGCGATCTCTTTCAGACTTTCCCCCCCTTCTCCGCGATGGACTTTTGAGAAGGAGTTTTTAGTGGTGCCATCTTCCCTCTATCGACTGGCCGGGGTAGCCGATTTCGTTTCTCACCCTTCTTTGACCTCTTTGGGGAGCAGCCATTTCGCAAAAAGCACTTTTATCCAGCACCGCTTCTCGCTTCTCAGATGTTTTCAGCGTCATGTGACGCATGCGTTGACTATCTCTCCCTCTCCCTTATTTCTCTTCATCGAGGTAAGACTCTCTCATCTAGATTCTCTTTGTTTGATTCCTACAACATTCCTCTTATCCCCGACTTTTTCCCTTATCACTTGCGTTTTTATTTTGGTTGTTCTCTTGCCTCTTGCGTCTGAGGACGGCCCTATTAGGTCTTTTCCCCCCTTTATCCAGCTTTTTAGAAGTGCCACGCGGTTCCTCTTAGTAAGGCGCCTTTCATGATTCCCTTCCCTCTTTCCGTCTCCGGAAATGACGCGTTGGTTAGCATTTGCTGTTTCTCGGCGTTCCGGCTATGTCGTTTTACCTTGCGCGGGGCGTCACTTCTTTCCTCCGACAGAATAGGACAGTTTTTTGGGAATCCCGTTTCATAGCTGCAGAGCTCGCTTTCTCGCTTCTTGTTTTCTGCAAGCACTCGGCGCTTTTTTGCTTTTGTCCAACCTCCGAGACTTTCCCGAGGCCTTACGGCGGCTCGGCGATCAGGAGTGTGAAGGCTCTCATACCGTACTTTTACAGCGCGGAGAGATGACTTTAGACTCGGGTCTGGCTCCTTTTTCGAGATTGTCTCCTCTTCCCCCCTTCTTTTTATTCCTGACTTTTTTAGTCGACAGGTCCCGGACGCCCGCTAAGATTTTCTCCCCCCCTTGTAGAGTAAGCGATAGGCAATCAGTCGGTAACTTTTCTTTTCTATAAGCTTCGAGGTCGCCTTTTTTTCCATGATTTCTCCTCGAGCAATATTTTTTCTTTTTTTCTCTATGGGAGTTCGCGGCGGATTATTTAAGAGTTTGATCTTTTCCTTTCCTCTCTCTTGCTTGGGAGGGAAACCGAACGAAAGGAATGTGCCATCTCTTTTCTCTCAGGTTCCGCGGCGCCTAACCCTCTAGTCGGACCCGTCTTTGAGCTGTCAGCCTGCCGTCCCCTC
>Ga0179593_1668862_pt1 | contig 11122 bp, 14 predicted proteins | sample CZODoug2_1_08_16_FD_185931 | JGI IMG/M metagenome (GOLD analysis project Ga0179593, IMG submission 185931) | Vadose zone soil fungal communities from Angelo Coast Range Reserve, California, USA - CZODoug2_1_08_16fungal (PacBio error correction) | ecosystem: Environmental > Terrestrial > Soil >... | reverse complement strand
CGCTCCCCCCTCACAGACAGACTTCATTTCCCTTTCCATTGCCATTGAAATTATGAACCCCTTCTCCTTGCATAGTGAGTCGTCTTTCCGCAGGTAGGCTTTTCTTGGAATAGCGTTATCGCATCTCCGCGGGGTAGTACTCCCCTTGGCTCTTATGACGCTTATCTCGACTTGGGCCTGCCTCTGCTCTGTGGTCTAACCGAAGCGGTTTTACGCAAAATCATTGAGCTCCCCCTGGTTTAGATTGGGTGGCCGCTGCAGTTCGCAGTTACGAAGTTCGCAGCTATTCCAGTCTCAGTTAGCCTGTACGCTTCCCCGCGAGTTCCCCCTGATCCATCGCTCCTTGAAGACCCTCAACCTCTTGAAGCCCTTTGGGTTCTGGTATCGCTTTTCCCAAGATAGTTCGCCCCCCCAACTCACGACCCTTTTTCCTCGATCGGCACTGGGCCTGTGACGAGCGTTTCTGACGGTCCGCATCTCGGCTGCCGCGTTCTGCGGTCCTTTGAACAAGTGTTCGTATCATGTTGTGCGCACACTGGCCATCTTCCTAGTCCGTCGTTGGGGCGGATTCAGAAGGTTTTTTTATGCGGAAGCTATCCCTTTCCGCGCGACGATTCCTCCCGGCCCGTCCTGGCTCCCCACCCAGCACCTGAGCCGGTTCTTTTCCCCGACATCAGAGATCTCCTCCACCGCCGATTGCCTTCCCGGGCTAATGGATCCGGCTCTTTCTTCGTCCCCCCTTCATGGTGGTGGCGATCCGCCATCCCTAGCACCCCCTACTTAGAAACCCTTCCAGCAGGAGCGCCTCCCAGTTTCCCCTAGCGCCCCCTACAAGATCCTGCTTCCTTTCCGGGCGGCCGATTCAGTCCGACTTAGCTGCCTACCTTTTCAATAATGGTTCTCGATCCCTCCGGCCCTCCGATTAGCCGCAATGATTCCGTTGTCGCAGCGATTTTTCGTGGGTTTCTTGCTAAATCGCTCCCCTTTTTCAGAGGACGCTCTCTAGGAAGAAGGCCCAAAATCCTTCTGCTCGATGACGCCTCCTCCATTCCAATGGTACTTCTTTCCCGCGTATATCGAATGGGAAGACCTTGCATCCCGATGAGTGGGCCTGGTTGACGTTTTTTCCGGTGTAGCGCGTCTTTCCGTGACTTTGTTTTTGCGTTCCTGAGCTAAGTCAGCGTTTTTTTTCCTTCGCCCTACAAGGAGAGCCCCGAGTCAGCGTTTTTCAATGGCCCCTTTCTCGTTGGGAGAAGTGTTCCCTCGTCTTTTTTTGGTGCCCGCCCACCCCTTTTTTTCCGCGTCGAGAGTGCTTCCCCTTTCCCTTCATCGGGGCTTTGGTTTAGATCTCTCGGTAAAATCGGCGCCGGTGAGGATGATCGTTTTTTGGTGTGCGCCTTCCGCACGTGCCCCGCAGAAGCGTCTTTTTCTTTCGAGTTACTGACCTTTCTTGCTGCCCTCATGCTCTTCTTTCTCCATCGTGCAGCGTTTCCTCAGTGACCCTTTTTTTCCTTAAGACGCTTGCACAACTTTTGTCACGGCTGCCCTTTGATCCACGAATTTTCCGTCCGCCAGGGGCTGAGCCATATCTTTTTCCAACGGCTTTCGGCCCCCGCCCAACTTCTTCTGCCTTTTCTCCGCCGACGACTTTGCCTTCGGAATGCGGCTAGTTATCTCGGCAAATTCAGCCTTCCCGTTACTGGCACGAGCTCCCACTTACTACGCCAGAGACGAGGTTTTCCTTTTCGAATAAGATGTCGAGGTGGTACCACTCCCTCTTCCACGCCATGAAACTTCTTGACGTGTCCGACCCACGAAGACGAAGCTGACTTTTTCCCTGATCGAGTTCGCGTTCGGCCGTTCGTGCGCGCAGGGCATTCGTTTTTCGAGGTTATTCCTGTGGTCAGCGATGAGACCCTTCCTCGAGTTTGTTTTTCTTTGCGGAAGTTTTTTCCTTTTTGAGCGATCACTCGCCGGTGATTGATACGGAGAACTTCCAAGCTTGATAAGGCCTGTAGGCGACTTTGCTTGCGCCGCCCTTCCAAGTCGTTTTTCCTAAATTTGTAGCATCTTTTCCCGAAGGAAGCAGACTTTTTCCCTGCGCGCCGAACCCCCTCGATCAAGCGGCTGGCGGTGCGCTTCCTCAGCGTCGTCTCCTTTCAGTTGACAATCCGTTCATGGCGTGAACCCCCTCGCGTGGACAACCTTCCTTTCCTCGAACTCTGATCGACCTCTCGGCTCGGGCCGAGTCTTCGGCCAGTTTTTTCCGTACGTATCGCTGATTCCCAAGGATCTACCCTTCCGGGCAAAGTCGTCTTCCTCTTCGAGAGAGTCGGCTTCAATGCGGCGTCCCGACCTGGCCGAAGCTTGTGGCCAGAATCACGAGCGCTGGACTGACGTGTTTCTTGGAATTTTTGTAGATTTCTCCGTGACCTCCGTGTCCTCTTTTTTCTTTCTTAACCACAGAGGACCCTCAAAAGCGCTGCCACTTCCTCCATTCATCGAGCTGAGTTCCCCCCGCGGACTCCTGCTCTGCCCTCCCGCGACCGGGCGCCCAGCTTCTGCTCGCTTTTGCGGATTTTCCTTCGCACCAACACTCCCGCGACATCGCTCCTCCCCCCTTTTCCTCTGACAGAACGTTTCCCTTAACTTCCCCCCTCTCGACCTTGCATCCCCAGATACGGCTTGTGGGCACCAACCGAGTCCCTGGAAAGGCCTTTCACACTTTTCCCCCACGTACCATTGCCACTTCCCCCCCAGAGCTTTATCTAGCTATCATTGTAGGGCTCTCCGCATTTGACTTCGCCTTCTTAACGCTGCACGCCCCCGTCAAAGTCAGAGGACTTTCGCCTCTACACCGTCTAAACGTCACGGCTTTATGCTGAAACTCCCTCCCTCATGTTCTTCAGGGCGAAGAGTACATTTCGCGGGTCTTTCTCCTGACAGCATACCGTTTTTTTTTCGGCCTTCGGACTGTAGTTTCTATGCTCCTACAAATTTTGCATTTGCAGAGAGGGCTTCAAAATGTTACACGCGGCTCTTTTATTCGTCCTCTTGCGGCCCCGTAGTCCACCGTCGTGAGTCTCTCTTTTTCCACGGGATAAATTCTCTTCAGGACGAAGTCGATCGTTTTCCCTCCCGGCGCCAGCATAGAATCGCCTCTTTGTCTGTTCGCTATTAACCTGGTGCGTCCATGAGGAATTTTTTCATCGGTTCGAAATTCCTCGGATCGAGTGGCTTTTTATTCTGCACCACCCCCCCTCTTACGAATGGCCAGTGAGCCTTGATTATTGCCGTGCCAAGGCAGATCGGCGTTTCCCTCCCCGCTTGAGCGATCGGAATTTCGGTCCTTTTTCCTGTCGCAGGTGCTGGCTTGGTTCCAGCGCCGACGGGGCTTTTTCCCACACAGATGACATCGTCTCCTTCCCTATTTATAGCTCCCGCATAAATTTCCCCCCTTCTGGATCCGCCACCCTCCCGCACACTGTCAGTCGTCAAACCGCCCTCCCCCATGCCTGCCACCTACACTTGTTCGCCTTTCAGAAAGAGGAATGAAGAGTTTTTTTTCATAGAGAAGGGCAAACCCCCTTCTCGGGAGTTTTTTCGCGCGATTTTTTTCGTGTGAGCTTGCCTTTTTCCGATGGCAATGGCGATACCCAGCTTTTTGCGTCTGGCGCTCGGTTGAGGGTTCTCCGAGGATATCAGGGTCCTTTTCGGCGGAGTCGGCAGCGTACCCCTTTTGATGATCCCCGGATAGTCGAGCGCTGCAAGCTGATCTTTCCGCTCTTACAGGCAGCCTCCTCCCCTTTTTGTGTATCTTGCAGGCCGCGTTCGGTTTCCTCGATGGTAGAGGAAAAGCTGCCAGTCCCTCTCTATAAGCGTCATAAAGACTCCCCTCGGTATCCCTTTTGTGTGCCGTACTCCCGTCTTCCCTTCTCCGGTCTATCCGGGCCCGCGGACCGCCTTTATGACCGATCACCCCCCCCTCTCCCCTCTGACTTCAGAATTTCAATGCGCATTTTTTCTTTCGTTGAAGTCTGCTGTTCGCGCGTCAGAGTTCGTACCTTCGATCGCGTCACGCCCCTCCGCTCCGTTCCATTCTTCTGAGATCCGAAACCTTCCTTCAGAGCTGAACGGTAGAACGTTCCCACGAGGAGGGAATCGTGCCGTTGTCTCCTCCCGGCCGCTCTGCAGGCGTTCTTCCGAGCGGCATCATAGGCGGTTTTGAAATGGCGAATGTAAACTTTCTCCAGGTACGCGATCCATTTTTCTGACGTCATCTCTCCCTGCTCTTGGAGACCTTTTCGGTCTGAGTTACGTGGGAATAATGGTTCGCCCCCTCCTCTTTGTGGTCGTATGTGAGGGTGAGAAAGGTCCCCCCTCAAAAGGGTAAATTCAAGTTGGGACCCTCAAAGGGTAGTGAGGCCCCCCCCTTTTCTCTATAGACTGCGTTCTTTTCTCGATTGAGTGCTTCCAGGAGCAAAAGAATATGTCCTTCCTCCCCTCGATTCTTAGGGGCCTGGCTGGTTTTTTTTTCTCAACACCCCGTAGGCCTCGACCATACGGATCGATTTCGCTTTTTTTTCCCTTTTTTGCTCGTTCGCCGTCGTGTTTTTCGATAGAAGCGTCGCCTTGAATTTCGGGAGGCGTCGCCTGACGTTTTCCTTCTTTTCCCCCCGCTGCCCTGGTCTGCGGCCGGATTGCGCCCCCAAGCATAGTAGATGCGGTTTTTCCTCGCACTGGTCTCCCCTGATTTTTCCGGGAGAATCCTTTCTCCTCTCCGACGCCTTTCCACAGCCAGGAGGTCAAGAGGAACCCCCCCGTCGCCATGCCCTCGATGATGCCCCCTCCCCCCCTCTTTTTCCATAGGACGTGAGCTTTTATCGAAAAGAGAGCCGTAGACAGAAATCCATCGGCTCCGCACATGGAGTCCTCTTTTCGCCCCATGCTGGTGGATGCGATGGCTTGAACTAACCGATGTTTCCACTTGGTCTGCAAAACTTCCCCTTCCCGAACAGGCTGTGACACCGGGGCAGACTTCTTTTCCTGCTAGGGGTGGTCCCCTCCCATGCGACCGGGGGGACGGACCTCCCCCCTCCGCGAGGGCTTAGCAGTGCGGTTCCTAGCGTCCCTTGCCCGCGAGACCCTTTTTTTTCCCGCGGCGCTTTGAGACGGTTGGTCCCTGAACAGGCGGCGCGTACACTCAGCAGGAGCGTGGCGTCTCTTTTTTCGCTGGGTCTCGGCGAACTTTCCGTGGGAGCGAGCCCCCTTCTCGAGCCTAGACCCTCCTTTCGGGGAATGGTTTCTTTTTTTTCGTATATTTGACTTTGCCGCGACTACAACGCCCTCTCAGGGCCGCGTGCCCAACTCTAATTCCTCTTGATGGCCCTGCATAGCTTTCTTTTTTCCGCCGGCAACGTCCCTTTTTTCATTGCCTCGATTGAATGCCTTCCCTTTTCGGAAAGCAAGGCCTTGGATCCACCATATTTCTTCCCCGACTCCCCTTGGCCTTCTCTTCTTTTTCACGGTTCTTCCTTCTTGGAGCAAATTCTGTGCTTCCTTTTCTTCTCACGAGTCGCATCAAAATTTGTTTTCCCTGTCTGTTGCGCCGATTCCAATTTCCGCAGCACCGGTCTCATCCCCTGGCTTTGCAACCTCTCCCCCAGCCCTGGCGTCGGCATTCGTGGTCCTCTGGGATCTGCTAGGAGGCATTCCTGGTAAGTTCCTCCCTCAATTTCTTCTCCCGTCAGCTCGGAAGGAAGCCTTTCCTTTTTTTTGCGCAGGACCTGGGCGTTCCCTTGATCAAAGGCGGGGAAGCCCCGCGGGAGGGGCTTGACCGCTTGACTGGTGGCTATGAGTCGCCTCGGCGCCCTTCCGGCGGGCTGGATCGATTCGCCTTTGGGCCTTTTCACACCTCGCCCCTTTCCTTCCATCGCCCAGTCAGACGATCTTCCCTCTCTCTCGGCGGAAGCGCTTGGCCGTGGCTTTTTTGTTCGGACGCTGCTCAAGGAAAGCTTCCACCAGGACGGCTACAGGCCGTCACCTCAGTCTTATTTTTTGTCTTTGTTACGGTTCGTCTCCGACGGCGATTTGCGCTTTTCTTTTCCTTTGCAAAACGCTGCGCCGGCCACACCCAGGCAGTAACGAGTTTTTCTCCCCCTGAAATCGCGATCTCTCGATTTTCCTCCCTTGCCTTTTGTTTTGTGCTCTTCTATTTTTCCCACGATTTAGCGACCCCTTCTTCTTTGTGGCGCGCGCGTTTGCACGGGCTGGTCCCTATCTCCGTCGGCGGCGCCCTTCTTTGCTGAAGGTGAGCAAGGAGAGCGGTCTTTCTTCCCCCGCTCCCTGATTCTGAAGCAGCGTCGAACACCAATGAAGACCTCTCTTTTCTTGACGCCGTAATCCAAACGCCCCCTTTTCCTATTCACGAAGTTGGAGACCGGTGTCTTTCTCCAGGCACGGCCGGGACGCGTCTCCCCCTTGGAGTCTCTTCCCTCTTCTCGGCTCATTCTTGCATGCGTCTCCCCTTTCCCATGCCCCTCCAGCAGGTGAAAATTGTGACGTGGATCAGGCTGCGGCCCCCGCCCAGGGGCCTTGCTGCCTCCCCCCCTCCGCCACGCGTTTGCTGTCCGAGCTGAACGATACCGACTTCTTTTGCTTAACCAGGAATGCCCTTTATCCAGAGGACCACGCTGCGTCGCTTCCCCTTGCTTTGCCGTCGGGGTCCCTCCCTGGATGAAGTACGTGCTGCCGTCCCTGGACTTTTCTCGCCTGTCGGCCGCGACTCCCTTCTTGCCTCACCGTTTCCTTCGGGCGCATAGGCGACCCCTCACCTGACAAGCCGCGCCCCTTTTTTCCCCTCTTGGAGCCAAGGCATTGTTTTTTTTCTCTCCGGTAGGGCAGGCGGGCATTCATCGCTCCTTTGCCGGCGGGCCCATTCCCGCGATCCCTTCCAGGAAGCAAGCTTTTTTTTTTTTCCGAGGCCTTTCCCCCTCTCCAGGAGTGCGTGTAGAGCAGGCCTCGCAGAGAGACGACAAGCCACCCTTTTCCCGAAAGGCTGTCGTCTTTTTTCTTGAAGTGTCGGCTCGCTCCCACGTCCCTCTTCTTTTTTTTTTTCCCTCCTTTCCGCCGAGCACCTTTCCAAAAGCTCCGCTTCACGGTTAATTGGACAGGCCTTCTTCCCCCTGGCTCCAATCGCTCCCTGCACGCTGCATAAGGAGGCGCGGGCCTTTTTTTTTTTTTTTCTCTTTTCCCCACGGCCTAGCGCGGGCCGGAACCCTTTCCTTTCCGGACGTCAGTTGCTTTTTCTCTAACCACCCCGATCGAGTCCTTCTTTCCTTTTCCGGGTACCTAGGCATGTGCGGGGATCACTTTTTTGTTGCAATCAAGCGGTGATCCATCGCCCAGAGCGAGCCCTCCTTCCACGCATTGTTTCCCTTCGCAGATTCCCTCCCTTCCTTTTCTTTAGTCGGTTATCAAGATGTTGGCCGGCTTTGAGCTAATCGACTTTGCATAACGAGGCACTTCGACTGCCGCGGCCAGTTTCTTTTCCTTTTTCTTAGCCGGCGGCTTGCGGAGCAGCCCCTCCTATTCGCCCGGCCCCCCCTGACAAGTGCGGAGGAGCCTTCCTATTTCCACCGACCTCCGCCTCTTTTGGTGTGGCGAAACCTTCCCTTGTCTTCGCGTGAAAGCGCCTCTTTTTTCGCCGCACGGCCGGACTCTTTTTCCTTTCCCGCGGTTCATCATAAATTCTTTTTGGCTGCCCCACGACGGGACGCGCCTCCTTCCAACCGGCGAATTCCCTTCCGACGGTTGTTGCAATCTTTCCCGAGGGAAGCTCGGGAAAGCGTCCTTCATATTCGTTTCCGTTTCCACTCCCAAGGCCCCCCCCCCCCCCTCTTGAAATAACCGCTCCCAATAGCTGGGGCCCGACGAACCTTTTTCCCAAAGGTTTAAACTGATCTGGGCTGTACGTTCTATTTCATTAACCTTTATTTCCCCCTTCTTCTGTTGGTCGACATGATGCCGCTTTCTCCGATTGCACTGTTGAGCTTTTTTCCTTATTAGACGGTCGCAGCCAGAGCGATTATGCGGCGTCCCACGACTTTGGAGCGCGGACATTTTCTCCTTCTTTGTCCATTCGCATTTAAATGATGTCCTTTCTGCGCGTTGCTGCATTCAAACGCCGCCGCGGATTTTTCCCCGACAACTGCGACGGGGGCCAACTCTTTTATCTTCAGCTCTGCGCAAATCTTGGCATGTTTAGGATATAGCCCTCCCCCTCTCTTTCCGCCGATATGCAATCTCCCGCGAGAGGACCTCGATCCGATGCGGATTGAAATTCTGACCTTCTTTTTTTGGCATCGGAGGTTTACATAAGCCGCCGCGTCGGGCAGACTTTCTTCCTTTTCCTCCTCTTCCAATGGACAAAGTTTTTCTCCTCTCAACAACTTGGATACCTTTTTCCGTATGAAGCTTATATCGAAGTCGCGCGTTCTTTCCGTCCTGCGGGCTTTCTCCTCATCTCGAGAACCGACCGCGGTTTTCCTTCCCCTTGAGCGCAAGGCTGCGTCATTTCTGGCAGTTCGCAGATGGCAGCTTTTCCTTTCTCTCAGGATATCAGTATAAGCCTTAACGCCTCGCCTTCTTCTCCTGCGAGTTAAAATGCTATCCCCCTTTCCGCCGGAAGAACCATCCCCTCTTTTTCCCCGACTCAATGATGCTGTTCGGGGTTTCTCTAACAAGATAGGTCGCGGTGAACGTCCCAGAAAGCAATGTTTTTCCTCCCTTCTCTGGGCCGCGGACCGCTCTCCGAGATGACTGTAAGCATCGCCTTCCTCTTTCTTGAGGTCTGCTCGACCAAGTGGAGTGTTTCTTCTTCATTGTTTTTGACGTTCCCTTGCGGCGATTAAGTCGTTGGTTCTTAAGAGGTACGATAGCCTTCTCGAGCTATCCCTGCGAAGAGCGCGACTCTCCCGTTTTTCACGTTTTCCAGCAAAAACCCTTTTTTTATGGTCCAGAGATCCGAAATTCCTGATCTCTACAATGCCCTTCTACCGCGATCTTGCTTTCTAGGGTGATACGGCATCCTCTTTCCTGCCTTTTTTTTCGTCCAACAGCTTGGGGTTGACGATAACTCCTCTTCAAGAATTTCGAACCGTTTCTTTTCTCCCCATAAAGCCCCGTTCCAATATTCCCCTCCAATTAATCCTGACGATTCCCTTTTCCCTCTCCCCCCCCCCCCGCTCGAATTTACTAATGCGGTGGAAGTTATCGCGTGTTTTAAATCGTTTCTCCCCTATCCCTCCCCCCCCTGTTGACTCCGATTTTTCGCATCGACGGTTTTTTTGGAAAATTTTTCTTTGGGTGCCGTTCCCGAGTGGCTAAAGTAGTATTTTTCCCCCCCCCCTTTTTTTGACGTCCGGGACGATTTTCCCCCCTCTTTTTGAAGACAATCCGCACTTTTTGACGAAAGTCCCGCGACTTGTTATTCTTGCATGATCACTCTTCTTTACATGAAGAAGAAGGCTTTTCTTCCCTTGAGTGGTCCGGTTGACGGTGAGTTTTCCCTTTTTTTTCGAGCGGGAACCTTGTCCGGCGTGAAGAGCGAAGTCCCCCAGGCGGCGAGCTTGCCTAAAGGCCGCCCTCTCCTTCTCCCCCCCCGTCAAGGTTCTTCCCTTTTGAAAGTGGAAATGTCTCTTTTTTTTCTTCCAGGAGGGAGTGTTGGGATCGGTGGTCAAACCATGCCTTCTCTTGATGAACGGCGTCGTTTTGCGTTTTCCCCCTCTCGCGAGTTGGCAACACCGTTCGATCTCCTCCCCCTTTTTCCCCGGCGAACGGTGAGGCACGCGATTAGCTTGTTTCCGTGACGCGACTAACCCGCTGCATCTGCGTCTCCGTCGCCCTTTTCTTACCCTCAGAGCAGGAGCGTCTCCTCCCCCCCTCCCTGATGCTTTCGTCATAGTGCTTTTGTTACTCTGTGGTTAAGAGAGAGATTGCACCTTCCTTCACGGAGAGAAATCCCCAGAAGCCAACGACTTTTTCCCTCCGCCCGGGCTGAGTCCGCGCTTTTCCCTGCTTCGGCCAGGTTCGGGCGTAAGCACCTTTCTTTTCCCTCATTCTCGGCGATCGAGCAGGTCTTCCAGGAGGAGAGTTAGATCATTTTCAACGCCGGAAACAGGCTCCCCCTTTGCGTTACTGCAGAGCGACCTCTTTCTTCTTTTTTTGCGAAGCTGATCCTCCTTTCTCGGCTGTCGAGGTGTCCTTTTTTTCTTCGCATGAACTTATTGACGTGGTACTGGCCGAAGCCCACCCTCTCACTACCGATGAATTCCTCCCCGCCCCTGCTTCCCCCCTCCTTTCGCTTTGATCTCGGCGTAGACCGTCCCTTCTCTTTGCATAGGGCGGGCGAGTCGGATTCCTTGGTCACGGCACCCCCCCCCCTTAGAGTTGGTGCTCTTTTCTTCCTTCCTCATCCATCCTGCCGGTGATGGCTTACGCTTCCCCCCTTCTTCTGTGCCTTCTTTAAGAATCTTCTTCCGCGAGAGTGTGCGTTCCGCGCTAGTCAGTCGAGAATTCGCCTCCTCCTCCCTTTTTTGAATCCGATGACTCCCCCTTCCTCGCCCCCGATTGCAATTTTCCCTTTGATCGCCGAGATCAAGAGGATGGCGCGAACCCCGGACAGGTGCGTCCTTCGCGTCGTTTCGGTTTCGTAGGACTTCCTTCAGAAGTCATGGCGTTTTTTCTTTTCGAGTGGACAAACCTCCCCAGGCCGCATCTGCTCACTCTTCTCCCAGCGTCCCAACAAAGCTCGGCTGGCCGTAGTTTGGCTCGGCCAGTTCTCCTTTTTATGATTGCCGGCGTACAAGGATCCCCCTCGCCGGCAAAGTCGTCGGAGCGATCGCGAGATGGCGGCCCCTGTGCTTCCCCTTTTTCCGAAAAAAAAAAATTTTCAGAATCCGAGCGCGGGACCTTTTCCCAAAGTCGTGGAAGCTTCTGGGGTAGATTTCTTGGGACTCCTTTTTTGCAAGCTCTCTCTTACCCACAGATCCCGGGGAAAAGTTGCACTATGGCTCCGTCTCTTTGCTGCATGAGGGCAAGCGGATCCTGCTTCTCATCCCCT
>Ga0179593_1636107_pt1 | contig 11122 bp, 15 predicted proteins | sample CZODoug2_1_08_16_FD_185931 | JGI IMG/M metagenome (GOLD analysis project Ga0179593, IMG submission 185931) | Vadose zone soil fungal communities from Angelo Coast Range Reserve, California, USA - CZODoug2_1_08_16fungal (PacBio error correction) | ecosystem: Environmental > Terrestrial > Soil >... | reverse complement strand
TTCCTCCTTTTTCAGGGAATTTGACCGCATCTGCAGGTCCAACCCCCCCTCCCTCCCGCCGCAGACCTAAACTTTCCCTTCGGGGTGACCTGCGAGGGGCCTAAAGTTATGATGACGTCCCCCCCTTTCTTTCCCCTCCTCGACGCCTTTCCTCCCTCCCCTTTCTTCGCACCTATTTTAACATGGGGGATGCCTTTTTTGCTAACCAGAACAGATCTTCATTTTTTTTCTGCAGAGTCCCCAGTCCCTCCTCCCCACGTGGCTTTTACCTGAGAGATATGCAAATCCCTTTTTTTCCCTTTCTTTTTTTTCCTGACCCCATGGTAACGGACAGTTCCTTCCCCGGGATGCACGCCTTCTCCTTCTCCCCCGGACAAGGAGGACCATCTTTTTTCCCCCGACCAAAACCTCGTTGTTCCCTCCCCCCTTGCGAAAAGCCCCTTCCCTGACGGGAACCTGTTGTTTTTCCCTCTTCTTCGTTCCACCCGATTTTCTTGCCTGTTGTAAGTTGTAAGTTGCCTTTTGTCCGGATTAGGTCTCACTTTCCAAAGAATGTTTTTCCCTTCGTTTGTTTTTCCGAGGCTCTGTATGACTTCTCGGAACCCTTTTCCCTTTCCTTCCTTCCCATCTATTCGTCTCCTCTTCTTCTCATTTTCTCCACATCCCCATTTTGAGGAAAGGGGTTTCGTCTCCCTCTCTCTTGCTTGCCCGGATGTGAAGCCTCTCCCCCAACCTCGTTTTTTTTCTTGCAGGAGAAAAGTCTCCTTTTTTTTTTTTCTAGACCTGACCTCTGACCCTATTCGGCTTCCCTCTTCTTGTTGGTCTTCGATAGGTTAAAAAGCTCTTCCCCCCCTGTCGTCTCCCTAGACAATTTGCTTTTGATCTCCCTCCCTGAGCCACCCTACTCAAACTCCCCCCTAAGTTGGGCTGCCACTTTCGATGTGTGAGGGATGGGACCCCTTTTTTTTTCTCTAGACGCCCTCCCCTCCCTCTTTTTCTTTCAAACAACTTTCTGGACGTTACCTTCTTTGCCCCCAATCGGTCCATGCTCCCTTCCCCTCTTTTCCCTTTTATTCTCCCCGAAGTCTGCCCTCATTTCCCTCTCTTTTTTGCAGCCCTTTTCCCCTTCGGGCGACGAACTTCTCTTCAAGCAGCAGTACACGTAGTCCCCTTTTGACCCGCAAGCACCCAGTCTCTTTTCCTTCCCTTGCAGTCCTTTCTACCCTCCTTTCCTTTTTTCAGCCTGTCCCAGTCGTTTCTTTTCCCCCCATGAAAAGGGCCACCGCATTGATTCTCTTCGGTTTTTGGGGAGCTGCAAACCTCTTCTTTTTCCCCAAGTGAAGGTCTCCCCCCTCCCCCCCTTAGTAATAGGAAAGACTTGTACTTTTTTTCTCCTTTCCAAAGGGACCGTTTTTCTTTTCGCCGGTGCGTCTGTGGCCCCTACTGCCCCCCCCTTTTTACGCTGAAGGCGTCCTTTTTTTTCCTTTTTTCTCTGTCGAGAAAATTTTTCGCCCTTCATCCGGTCCATATCTTTTTTCTTTTGCCCAATTGTGCCTTCCCCCCTCCTCCTTTCCGATCCGGGCCCCCCCTCCTTTCATTAATTTTTCTTTCTTGCGGGGAATCCCTGATCTATTCCCCTCTGCCTCAGAAACGACCCTTCCGTTTCCCCTCCTTCCTTCACACCTCGGGCGGGACCCCCTGTCCCCCTCCTTTTTTCGTTTTAGGTTTAAAAGACCTTTCTGTGCGAGGGGAACTTCCCTATTCCCCCGGACACCCCGTGCAGACCCTTGTCTGCCTTTTTTTTTCGTCCCCTGACGGACACCCCACCCCTGACTTGCCCGCCTTTTTTTTTTTTCCCGACCTTCTTGTTCCGCGGTTTTTTTCGAAAACGAGTATTCAAGTCCTTTCCCTTGGCAGACGTTTCCCTCCTTTAAAGCGATTCTTTTTCCCTCTCATCTAAATCTCCCCCCCTTCCTTCCTCAAGGTCGTCTGCATCCAAAACGGCGGTGTCCGTTTTCAAACCGGCCCCCTCCTCTCCTCGCGAATGGTTCCCTGTCTTCCTTTTTTTTTTTTTTTTTTTGTGAACAGCGTGACACCCCCCCCTTTTTCTTCCCTTTCAATGGTTCCTTTTTTTTCTTATGCGGATTTGGCCCCCTCTGTCCCTTTTTTTCTGCGCAGGGTTACGCCACCTCTTTTTCTCCGCGGGCCGCCCAGGTCTTTTCCCCCTCCCTCGACATCGGCGGTCTTCGCCCTGAAACCCTTTTTCTTGGATGAAATGGCAGAACTCCCCCTTGGGCCCGATAGAGTGCTCGTTTTTTTTTTCTCCCCTTCCCACGGTGTTCCCCGTCCCTTTGCCTTACCTATTTTTCCCCCGGCATCGTGTCCCTCCTCTTGGCTGTCAAACATTCTGTTTGGCGATCGGATCGATCCGCGGCCTTTCTCCCTTTTCCCATGGACGTCTTCCCCCCCCGGAACAAGGACCAATTGCTCGCAGTCAAACGAACCTCTTTCCCCCCCGAAAAGGATTTTCTTCTTCTCCTCGAGAAACGATATTTTGGAAGGAGCTGGTCCCCCCCCCGACGAGACCCTTTGCGCATCGTGCGCTGAACACAGACCCCTTTTTACTCCTCGGGGAAGCCTCCCGTCCGTTTTTTTTTCGAGGGCGGGTTCTTTTTTCAAATAATGCGCGTGTAGTGGCGTTCTTTTTTTCTTTGGGTTCTTCGATCTGTCTGGGCCTTTCTGCGGGAGGGTGTCAATTCCGGTAGGCTGTGCCCCTTAGTTGACCCTTCTCCCCACTTCATTGTCCCGAGTCCGTTTTTCCTCGAAGTCTTTGCCCCTTCATTACTTATTCCCTTCTCTCCCCCTTGGATCAGCCTTTTCCTCTCTTTTTTCCAAAGTATTTTACGCAACTTTTCTTTTCCCCTACCCCCTTTTCCCAGCGGAAAATTTCCTTTCCCCCCCCCGTTTTTTTTCCGGAAAGATCTTCCTCTTTATAGGCCGTTTGAGGGGGCATATTCTTAATTCTTTTTTTCAGGGAAACGGCCCGTTCAGGGCTTTTTTTGGTGAGCATGGTGTTCCTTTTCGACCTTTTTTTCCTGCAAAATTGCGGGCCTTTCTTCTTATATTGTAGTCCCCCCCCTGTGACCCTTTTTTTTTTTCCCCTTCGTGAAGGCTTCGGTCCCCTCTTCCTGACTTACCTTCGCCCCCCCTTTCCCCTTTTTTCGACTGTTTTTTTTGTTTGGTCATAGAACGATGCATTTCCCTTCTTTTTGTTTAACGATCGTTGCTTTTTTTTCTTTGTATTTTTTTCCCCATGGATGTGACGCCTTGTCTTTTTGCGAAAGATTGTTGGACCCCTCTTCCTTAGCTTTGGAGACGTTGGTGAAAAACGCCTTCTCCCCCCTGGCTCATGTTCAGGTCATTTTTCTCTTTTTTTTTAGCACTTTTTTTCCCGAGACCCGTTTTTCTTTTTCCCGGCGATGGCGCGCTTCTTCCCCCTTTTTGGAGGCAGGGCTTTTTTTTTTGCCCTTCCTGGGAAAGGCGCATGTTCTTTTTTGACTACTGGGTGTTACCCATTCTGCCCTCGGCGTCCTTTGAGGCGGATCCTTTTTTTTCTCAACTACCAACACTTTGCCCCTTTCTTTCTCGAGCAGGGTCCCCCTTTTTGCTCTTGTAGAAGTTGGAACGCTTTTTTCTGTTCTTGAGGTTCTTGTAACCCCCCCCCCTCGCTAGTAGTACCGGCAATTCTCTCAAGGGTGTCAATTGCTTTTCCCCTTCCTTTTTTTTGGAGGTGCCGTGTCCGTTTCTGAAGCAGAAGGGCCATGTTTTTCCCCGACCCTTGAGGCTTTTTCCCCCCTTGAATTCGGAGGCCCTTATCTTCTTCCCCTTTTTTTACGCGCCCCCTTTTTTCCCTCGGGCAAGGTGCGTCCTCCCCCTTTCCATGTTTTGGGCCCCTTAGGTCCCCCCCCATCCTTCCCCCTGCGATTTAGAAAGGCCCTTTTTGGATAGAGCTTTTTTCGGTTCCTTGGGCAAAGGTGTTCCTTTTTTTCCCCCCCCGTGCTTTGCTCTTTTCTTCCCCCCTTCCTGAAGGGCGGGTTTTTTTTTTCTTGTCCGGCATTCCTTTTGGCGGCGGGTTTTTTTTTTTTTTTTACGAGGGATCAGCTCTTTCTTTTTTCATGGTGTGATCAAACTCCCCTTTTCCCCCCCTTGGTAGGGCGGCTTTGCCTTCCTCTGTCCCCAGGTGAGAGGCTTGGCTTGTCCTTTTACGTGACTTCTCCGTTCGGCCTCCCCTCTTGTTGATCCCCCCTTCTTTGACTTTTGGCCCGATGATGCCTTTTCCCCTCGTCGGGGGGGATTCTTCCCCTCAATTACTGGGTGGACTTTGATTTCTTTCTTTCCGGAAATTGCAAGCCTTTTTTTCCTTTGGTGTTAGTTCCGGCTCCTTCTTTCCCCGAGCGCTCAACTCCCCCGACATCTCCAAGGGAACTTTTTTTTTTCCTCCCCCACTCGAGGCGCCCCTTCGGCTTCTCTCTTTTTTGAGTTTACCGGCAGGGTTGTTTCCCTCCTTCCCGAAAGCGGGGGTTTCCCCTTTCCTTCGCGAGGGCCACTCTTTTCTCTCTGAGGGCCCGCCTCGGGGCAGTGGTCCCCTGCGAAGGCGCCGCAATTTTTTGATGACGGTGTTCTCTCCCTGAGTCATTTTGAGAGGGGTTTTTTGCCGCGTTCCCCCCTCCTTTCTTTCTTTCCCTGGCGACACCCCGGGTTCCTATTTTTGTTGATCGACCGAATCTTATCTCCCTTTTCTCGAGGGGAGGGACGGTGTCTTTAAGCTGCCTAGGCTCCTCCCTTCTCTTTTCACTCGAACCACTCTTTTTTTCCTTCCCTTTGTGAGAGAAAAATTGTCCAACTCAGTTGCTGGGGGATTCTTATTTAGAAGATTCGTTTTCCCTTTTCGACCGCCGGATTTTCTTCCCCCCTGCATCGTGTGATCTACCCACCCCCCGGGAGGATTTTCCCCCGGGCGTTTCCCTTCTTTTTTTCTTTTTTTCGGTGAAACCGGTTATCTTTTTCTCTCCTGACGTGAGTCAGCCGGACAGATTTTTCCTTTCCTGCGTCCCCCCCCCAACCCCCCTCTGCTGGGAGAACCCCTTTTTTCCCTCTTAAGAGTGGATTCTTTCTTTCCCCTTTTTTTGAGCTCGAGTCAGGCCGCCTCCCCTGGTGTTTCACTCGCTGACGAAGAGATCTCTGGGAGGTTTCCTTCCCTAGGAAAAGTGCTAAGGGGCGGGGACGCTTTGCTTGCATTTGTCGTCGAGGCGGGATTTTTGGAACCGCGGGGAGTCCTTTCCTCTTCTTCCAAGTGGAAGAAGTTTTTTTTCTTTTGGCATTTAGGTAAGCGGGCCTTTTTTCTTTCCTTGGCAAGATTTCTTGCTTTCTTTTTTTTTGGCAATAGCGTTCTCCCCCTCCCTAAGTGTTGTTGTTGTGCGAGTCCTTTTTTTCCTTTCTCCGAAGCAAGAGGGCTGCCCCCTTCCCCATCAACTTATAGCGCCGCGCCCCTAAAACTTTTCCCCCTCTTTTTTTTGGGTGCGGCGAGGGTCCCCCTTTCTCCTTTCTGAAGGAACGAGGTAAACTCCCCCTCTCCTCATGCCGCGGAAGGGCGGCGAGCCTTCTTTTCTGAGTGGGATAACCCGCCCAGTAGATCGATCCCCCCTTTTTTTTTTTTTTGTACAAGTTCGTCAGCCACCGTTTTTTCCCCCGAGCTACAGGACCGTCCCTGCGATGGTGAGGACCATGTCGCCTTCCTGGTGAGGCGAGCACGGCCCTTTTTTTCCCCAACCAGCAGCGGGCCCCCTCTTTTTTTTTCTCACCCTAGTTCGGCGACTGTTCCCTTCCAGCCCAACGTGGGCCCGTCCCTGGTGTATCACGATGTCGTTTTTCTCCTTACGGAGGGCGTTCCTTGATAGGGGCGCCCCTTTTTTTTCAAACAGGCACATTCTGTGTTTTCCCAGCTTCGCAGACGAGGAGCTCTTTTCCGGTCCCCCCTCTTTCCCCTACGCAGCGCGACCCCCCCTCCTCGATCATGATCGTCTGATCCTTCTTCTCTTAACGGGTGGAAGGACCGTTGGCACGCCAAAGGGAACTTTCGTTCCCTTCCTTTGGCAGCCGCGCAAACTTTTCTCTGTCAGGCAGCCCCCGTCAGCCCCCCCCCTTTTCGCGCGATGAAGAAACCTTGTCGGCCTCATCGTTTCTCTTTTCGGGGCTAGTAAAAAGCTTTTTTTTTCCCGTTCGCGAGGACCCCTGTCCTTTCTTTTTCCGGCGCACGGCCGCTTTTCTGCGCATCGAGTTTTCTTTTTTTTCCTTTTGCCGGGGCTGACCCTTTTTTCTTTCGAGTCCAGCCGAGAAGTGGATCCTTTCCAAGCGGACGTCTTTTTTCTTCCCTCCAAATCGGTTCATTCTTTTTTTTTTCCCTTTCAGTTTATCTCCCCCGACTCTGCTTCATCGCGCAGCATTCTTTTTCTTGGTGAGAAACAGCCATTCTTCCGCGAAAGGTCATCCTTCAAGCGCATGTCCCTTTGCACCCGGCCACAGTCTCTTCCCGGCGGAATTTCAATTTTCCCCTTCCTCCAGCGTGGCCCCGGTCGTCCTTTAACGGGGCCACCAATCTCTTTTTTGGGGTTCGCCAAACCCCGGCTCGTTCCTTTTTTTTTTCCCACCGCACCGCCCCTTCTTCCCGGGGGCAAAGCCGTTGGTAGGGCGGCGTTCCCTTTTTTTACGGATGGTTACTAATCTTTTCCCTTTTGTGCCCCATACTGTCCCTTCTGTTTGGCAGGCCCGGCATGCCTTTTTTTCCCTGTCTTTCGTTTACGCGAGATGGTTCTTTTTTTTCTCCTGCATATCGCGCAGAATCCCTCCCTTCACAGACGGGCTGGGCTTTTCCTGTCCGATCCGGCCCCTTTGGCCCCCAAGATTAAGATGGCGCTTTCCCGTTTTCTGATCGAGCTGTTACAAGCAGCCTTTTTTTCCCCCCCGGCGTTCAACGCCTCCCCCTTCTTTCCCCCCCTCCGATAACCGGGGCCGTTTCGTTTTTTTTCCCCCCCACCGAGTGAGAAGATACGGCCCCTTCCCGGAATTACAAACCAGTCTTTTTTCCCCCCCGGCCGACATTGCCTGCCTTTTTTTTCCCTTTCCCAATGGCCGTCGTTTTTTGCGCCCTTCGAAGCGGGCCCACGTTCCTTCTCGAAACGAGATCACTTCTCCCCCCCCATGGGAATTTTCTTTTACCGCGATTGGTTTCCCCCCCACCGTATAAAGAGCCCCGTTTTGTGCCTCCTTTCTCTGCTGCACAGCAACTGTCTTCCTATTCCCCCAACGGGCCACACGCCTCTCCCAGTTCGTGACTTTCTTTTTCCATGCAATCGGTTCCCCCTCGGGACAAACCCGCGTTTTTTTTTTCTGGGGGGGGCGATTTTTTCCTTGGACACGATCGAGGCCTTTTTTTTTTTTTTTTTTTTTTTGATTTTTTGACGCAGGTTCCCCTCCTCGGGGGGCCGCAGGTTCCCTTTCTTCTGTACCATGATCACCGCCCTTCCCCTCCTTTCTCATATGCCCTGCTGGACCGATATCGTGACTTTTTCCTCCTCCGTCAAAAAGGTTGTCTTCCTTTCGGATTTTTCTGTCTTTCCGGGCGGTCAACCCTCTTTTTTTTTCTCAGCGGGCCGTCTTATTTCCTTTTTTTTTGAATAGGCCAAAAGCTCGGCTTCTTTCCAAAAGGATTGGTCCCTTTCGTGCCGCGACGGCTGTTTTTTCCTTCCTTCCCCCGAGAATTGGCAGACCTCGCTTCGCCCCCCTCTCCCCCCACGCGCATAGCGCTTCCCTTCCTACTCCCTAAGTTGTTTTTTCTAGATTCTGGGTCCAGCGCCCCTTTCCGATTTTTTGTTTTGTTTTTTCCTTTGGGGCAGTCCCTTCTGGTCTTTTTTCTTTCGGCGCGTTTTTGGTTCGGGAAGACGGTCTGCGGAGCCACTATTCTTCGTTGACGGCGTGCCCTTTGCCCCTTTTCCACGAGATTTGAATCTTTCCCCCCAAATAAGCGGCCCTTCTTGGCCCGATCGCCCTGGAGGTTGGACGCCGTTCTTCCTCTGCTCCGGGAAATGCTGGCTTGTTCTTCCGGAGTCGCTTCCCCCCGATATTCGGTCAGCCTGTTTTTTTTCTTCCAAAGCAGCACGTTTTCCCGTTTTGGGCGGATTCCCTCCGATTGTACGTCTCACCTTGAGGACCTTTCCTTTGAGGAATCTGTCGTAAACCCTTTTCGGAAGAAAAATCGAGTGCCCCTTCCTTAGTGTCCCTTTTCCAAAAACGAACCCCCTCCCCATTGCCTGTGAGGATTTACGACCCCCTTTTTCACCTCGCGATTGCATGTCCCCCCGAACTGCTGTTTTTTTGGGGCGTTTGGATGACCAGCTTTTTGGCTGTGCCTTTTTGAAACTGGGTTTGCAAAAACGTTTTTTCGATTTGGTCTTTTGGGGAAACCTTTTTTCCTTCTCGAACTTCGCCTGTTTCCCTCCCCGATCTTTTTTCGGAGCTTTTTTCGTTGGCAGCGGGGGTTTCCCAGTTCCAGGGGAAGAAGGACGGCTCCCCTGTCGGCCGGTTTTTTTAATCCGGACCTCCGTTCTCTTTGGTAGTTGGCCTCTTCCCGAACTGGTTCCCCGGTATCGGCAGGTGTCGTTTGAAAACGCCCTTTTGCTTCTTGTAACAGGCGCCTTTTCTGCAGCAGTGAGCGCCTTTTTTTCCTTCTCGGGCTTTTTGCGTTGCCGTCCCTCTGGGAAGCGGATTTTTTAAAAACCGACTTGCGGCTATTGCTTTTTTTTCCCTTTCCCCCTGGCTTGTATCTTGGCGACCAAGGTTTTTCCGGAACGAGGGGGCAGGGCTTCCTTTTTTTTTCCAATGTTGCCATTAGTCTCTGCCCTCTTTTAAACCCAGCGTCTTTTTTCCACAATGCCGACACCCGGTTTGCGTCTGCCGGTTGTTGGTTCTCTGAGCGCGCGGGTTTTCTTTTCCCTGATCAAGCTCTTAGGTGGCCCGGTTTCTTTTTTTCCGATCCGACCGGGGCACGCTGTATCCCCCCGAAAAATCCGCCTTGAAGGCGTTTTTTAGGGGTCATGTCCCCCCTCCGTGGGACTTCTCTTTCTGAGAAATGTTTTTTCTCCTTGAGGGTGACTTTCCCTTTGAGAAGGCCTTCGTTCGGGGAGGATTCGGGGGGGGGGGTTCTTTTCCTGGGGTGGTCCATGGACGATTGGCTTCTCCGCGTTGGTTTTTAGTTTCGGCATACTTTTTTCTAGCTGAGACTTTCCTTTTTCAAAACTGGGTATCCGGTTTGCGACCTTCGCGCCTCGGCTTTTGCGCTCACACTGTGGGCAGTGCCCCCTCAAGGGGCAGAGCTTTCGAGAGAGTCCAAGCGTGTCGAATCGAGGATGCTGGCCGAAAGGCGGGTGCGCCGCGCGCTTGGCCCCTTTGGCATGTCCTTTTTCTTTCCTTTTTTTATTCAGCTCCCCTTTTTGCGCGGCTGTCCCTTGGCCGGAACCTGTTTCCTTTCGTGCGCACCCCGGTTCAACCCTGACGGTGTCGGATTCCATCGATCTTTGGGCGTGGATGTCCCCGCTTGCGTATGGGTCCGTTTTTTTTTATTCTCCGACATCTCCTGCGAAAGCTGGGCCCGTGCTGGGGGGCCGCCTTGCCATATTTTCGCCGATCTTCTTTTGGCCCGCCCGCCGATCCCTTTTTCCCCACGCAGCTTTTTTTTTCCCCCAACAGGGAGTGGGCACGTTGTGTCTTTCCCCGGCCAGGTTCCTCCCTTTTTGGTTTCGGTCACCGTCTCTTTCCGGGTGTTTTGAGGTGCGCGGCTTCTTTCCCCCTTTCGCGCGGCCGCCGTTCCCCCCCTTTGCCTCACCATCGATACGCTTTTTGATGTTACGGTCGGAGTTAGTAGTCAGGTCTTTCTTTTGGGCTGACGAACATTTTTTTTCCCTGCCTGCCGCCAAATCGTTTCTCCTTTCTTTTTCACCCCCGCCGCTTCCTCCCTTTTTTTCTCGGCGCCTTAGAGGGGCATCTAGTCGGCTTGAGTTGACGACTTTTCCCCTTTTTCTTGCCCCTTTTTCCCTCCAGTAAACCCTTCTTTCCCTTCTTTAAGCGAGGGGCCTTTAGGTCGCTTTTTTTTCGGAATCGTGATTTCCTTTTTTGCCAAATCTTGGCGTTTTTCCCTCCTTTTTTATTCCCCCTTCCTCGTTTCCGGCATCTATCTTTCCTTTTTGTTTTTTCCTCCCCCTCGATGCCGACCAGGCAAGAGGGACTTGCCCACGGCCTATTCAGGAAAACCCAATCACGATCTCCTTTTTCCTAAAAGGCAACTCGCTTCCTTCCTTTTTCTCTTGCCCTCCCGTTATGATGGGACTCCCCCCTTTTCCGACGGGAAGGCAGAGGACGGGATGGTCCTTTCCCTTACTGCAATGGGTCCCCTTGTCCCTTTTTCACCCCTCATCGATCGATTTTTTGCCCCTCCTTTTCTTTTCAGGCAACGTTTTTCCCCTTCTCGAGTCCGAGAAAGAAAATAAAGATGCCGTTTGATTTCATTCCCATTGTTAAGCCTCCCCCCTTTGGGGCCGCGGAACTCCCCCTTGGCTCACCACGCAAGACGGAAACGCTGTCTGTTCCCTGAAACACTAGGTTAGAGGCCCCGGTAAACCAGCCCCCCGTTGCACAGCCGGCCTTCTGGTCTCCCCTCTGCCGTGGAAAGGCTCTCTCTGGGGTTGTGAAGGAAAGGCCCCCCCCTCTTTGTCGAAAGAGGCCCGGCGTCCCCCGCAACATTCTTTGGTTTCTTATTTGCAAGAGGTGCGCCGCGGCCGAGGGAGACCGTCAGCCTTTGGAAACTACTCACGCTTTTTCCCCCCCCTTCCCACGAAACTCCCTACTTACCCTCTCGATGGATAAGATCCCAGTCCCCCCCATCACTGTTCTCTCTTTTTTTTTGGGTTGAGCCCGGCCCGGCCCCTTCCCCTAAGCGGCAACTTCTTGCCCCCCTGCCCGCGGCCCAATCGTCCTCCCGGGCTGTCCTTCTGGACAGTCAGCCTCTGCCGGG
>Ga0179593_1632331_pt1 | contig 11122 bp, 17 predicted proteins | sample CZODoug2_1_08_16_FD_185931 | JGI IMG/M metagenome (GOLD analysis project Ga0179593, IMG submission 185931) | Vadose zone soil fungal communities from Angelo Coast Range Reserve, California, USA - CZODoug2_1_08_16fungal (PacBio error correction) | ecosystem: Environmental > Terrestrial > Soil >... | reverse complement strand
GGATTGAGGTCTCCCCAAGATCTAAGATGTGATGCTCCTTTCTTCTAGATTATTTTTTCCTGATAAGCCCGTCTTTCCAGATTCGGGCGGTGCGTCGATTTCCTTTCCCGGTCTTCCTTCCTTCTTCTTCTTTGAATGGCGGCGGCATGGATCTTGGAAAGGTTAAGTTCGCCTTCCCAGGCTAGTGATCTTTTCCTTCCAATGCTTCAACAAGTCCAATACCTTCCCTTCCGGGAGGTCTCAATCCCGATCCGAATCCCCTCTCCCCTTTTCTCGGCAATATGTCGCCGAAGTGGGTCTCCCTTCTGATTATTTAATTAGGATGCTTTCGCGCGCACTCGTACGAGTTCGCGGACTTTACATTTACGGCCACTTAGGAATTGAGTTCTTTCCCTTCCCTTCTCCCTCAAGAACCCCATTTTTCCTTTTTTCCGATCGACTTCAAAGGCATTTCTTTTTTTGTTTTCCCTTTTCCTTTTCCCCCCCTATGTAGTGTTTTTTTTCTCGCATGGAGGCCATAGTACCTTTTTTTGACGGCTCTTCTCTTCTTCCTGATGGTCCTTCCAAGTAGTGAGCGTCTTGCAAGGCGGAAATGACTTTCATTACTTGTCCCCTCTCTCCTCTCACGTGTGAGAGCCAGGAACTTTTCTGGCATCTTCTTCCTTCATCCCTGCCTCGCACATTTTCAACATTTCTCCCCCTCGGGTTCGCAGAATGGAAGATTCATTTGTTTCCATCGGCCTCCCCACTGCGGAGACTTGATGCCCCGCTTTTTGACCCCCTTCGTTGCCTGAGTGCGGAGCGCCATCATGAATGTAAGAGGATTTTCTGTCCCTTGCGCGCTCCCCTTTTGAGCGGACCGGGAATTTCCTGGCTTTTGGGTCTTTTCCGTGTTTAGGACTTTTTTTTCTTTCAGGATCGAGTCCTGCCGAGAGAACTCGGCGCGTGTAACGCGTAGCATTCTTCCACTCGTGGTTTCTTCTTTGCGACTAGTAGCGGAAGTCCTTTCTTGGGCGACTCCTCTTCTCTTGTTTTTTCGCGAGGTCTTTTGCTTAAAGGTTTGGTTGGTTTTTACTACATCCACGATTTTCCTCTTTTTCTGAATCTAAGTAGGGAAGTGTGCCCATTTTTCTTCTTTCTCTTCATTAGTTCCTCGAGTGTCCTTCGAGTCCCTTCTATCTTTTTCGTAGATGCAATACTTTCTTCTTATTCGCGATTTTCCATCGGCCAGCCGGATGTTTGCGCTTTTTTTTTTTTTCTCTTCGGCTAGCCTCACCCTTTACGCTCGTGTCTTGCTGGACAATTTTCGAGCCTAGACGAAGTCAAAGGGTTCTTCTTTTCCTTCAGCCCCTTTTTTTTCCCCCCCCCACCGGAGTGTAGAGTGTCCACCTTCTTTTGGGTTTGGCTTTTGAGTTGCTTTCATGGCATTGGGCGGGACCCCTTACGTCAGTCTTCAGTTTTCCGTCTTCCTTTTTCCCCTCCCCTTCCCAGCAGACTTTCTCTGCCCAGAGAAGATCGTACGTGCGGTTTATTGTTTCTTCGATTTTTCTTAGGAGGGGAAGTTGTTTTGGGCAGAGGAGGTTGGGTGATAGAGGACTTATGTTAGGCTCGCATGCGTTGAGATGGACATGAGTTTCCTTCTTTTTGCTTTTCTGGCGATTGTACCAATTCTTTTGAAAATAAGGATCGTTTCTTCCTGTGATTGTAAGTTATAACCCATCTTTACCCTTCCTTTCGGCTTCGAGGATTGTTGGTATTTTCTTATATCTCTCCCCGGCTGATTGATTCCCCCTTTAAATTGAGAAAACCGCTGCGTTTTCTCCGCCGCTGTGCCCCTTAGAGGTAGATTCGCGAGGCCGCACTTTTAGCGATTTCGACGGCTTTTCTATTCGTCGGTACAGGTCCGGTCCCCCTTGGCGATTCGCGTCTTTGAGATAACTCAACTTTGTCTGGTCCCGACTCCTCTTTTTTTTTCCTTCGAACGCTCTCTTCGAGGAGCGTGATGTCTTTTTACGTTCAGGTATTCCTTACGTGTCTCTGAATCCAAAATATTTTTATTGCGTGGTCTTGCCGTGCCCCTTATGTCCTCCTCGAAGGGCTTCCGAAGTGAAGCCGTTGGCATCCAACACGGAGCGCTACCTTCCTTCTATATTTAGTCTCCTTTTCCGATGAGGTCCTACGGCTCTTCCGGATTTTTAGAGGGTGCTTGGTAATTTTACCCCAAAGAAGGGCCGCTCTTCCCTCCTTCCCATTACCAGTGCACATGACCCAGCCCTATTTTTTCTGGGCGGACATCTCCTGAGGCGGCGTCCTTATGAGCGAGATGGCGACCTCTAAACAGGTGGAGATCCCCATACACGATCCCCCGGCGAACAAGACCCACAAGAAAGTTCTATTGAGGAGGTGCTCCGGCCGACAGCTCTTTTTCCGAGAATAAAGGATAAGTGTTCGTGAGATTTGTATACTCTGATTCTCCCCCTTTTCTTTTAATTAATGAAGACGTCCGTGATCTTGTTCCTGGAGAGAGTGTTCATTTTTTGACGCAGATGGTGACTTGGCTTGAGGCTTGATTTTTTTGGTCTGGCAGTGAGAGAGTCTTCAGATTTAATAAAAGTGTGGCCTCCGCGCATTTTTGTCCTGCACTTCCTTTGGGTAAATGCTGAAGGTCTGTTTTCCCCCCTTTCAGCTGAGTTTTCCGGGAACGTTGACTTCTGACGTCCAGTCCCCTTTTCTCTCTCTCTTTTTCAATAAGTTGTTTGAGAGGGATGAATCCAGGATGGAAGTTTCTCCCCCATTCCACGTTCCCCTGCAGCTGAAGTTCGTTCACCCTCATTTTACCCTGTTCAGTCCGTCCTTCCGCTCTCGTAAGCCAAGGCCCTTTTGCAAGAATAATAATTTTCACAGCTTTCCCCACCTGCTAATCCCATGAGACTCAAGCCTCTTCCTTCCATTACCCATATCCCCCTCTGCTTGTGCCGCAACCGACTTCTCATGATGAAAGCAATCGTTCTGCCTTTCTCACCTCCCTTTCTCGTTTTTCTGCCTTTCGTGAGCCGCCTGGCATCGCAAATTTTCTTTGCGTTAGGAAAAGCGTCTTCTTTCTTTCCCCGAGAATAAATCTTATCTTAGTTCGTCATCCTTCCCCGTGATTAGTAGTCCACCGGCGGCAATCCCAGTGAGACTCGTTCACGTCCGCCCCGCCCCTAGGTGAAGGTGACTCTGCATGTGATCTGGCACTTGTAGTTTTCTGAAGCGGCCATTTTTGTTTAGCACCTGAATCTTCACTCCTTCCTCCCCGGCCGTTCGCCGCCGACTTTTAATCAGAAAATCTAGTCAAGCTCCCCCTCTCAATACAACGTGTACATCTCGCCCTTAGACTTTTCATGCCCCATGGGCCTTCGGCTCCGTGAAACCACCATCTATTCCTGGCGGCCTCCACCGATCCCGTGAACTTTGGACATAAGCGCCTTTCCCCGAATCCGAGAGATTTTCCCCCTTTTCCCCCCGTCTCTTTCCCCCAAATAGGTCCTTAGTATTCCCATTCACATCTTTTCTTCCACTTGCTCTCTACCCTTGCTAGACCAGTCCGTCACAGACGACTCCCAAGCGTCGAATAGATCACTTTTTTCTTCCTCGGCCGCTTCCCCCTTCCCAATTTCCCGGAGGCGACCCAGAATAGTCTCCCCTTTTCCCTTCCTGCTGAAGTTATCCTCTTCGAGCCAACCGAAATATAGACTCTCTCCTCTACTGCATCGTCTCCCCTCGCGAAATACACCCAGTTCCCCCTTTCCTCTCTATGGTCACGCCCCAATAGAAAGCACCTTCGTCGCATAGACTAACTCACGGCCATATAACCTTGACCCCCCCCTTGCAACTTCCCAAAACTCCCCCACGCCACCATTTTTCCACCCTCGCCTCCCCCCTGCGCCCCGTTTTCTCTGTCGCTCTGCGACCCTCGTGATCATTGGATTGACCTCCTTTCCCCTGCCGACTGCTCCTTCAACCATTCCAAATAAAAGCCCTGTAGACGCTGTTCAACCAGGTAGAAGCGACGGCCCTTTTTTTTTTTCCCCCCCCTTTTCTGACGGCCCCCTTTTGACTTCGTATACGATAAAATTTCGCCACATGCAACGACCCCCGTGCTTTGAACAAAAAGCTTCGCCGAATCCCCCGCCGTCGAATTCATCCTTTTTTTCCCTGCCCCAACCCCGCAGCCCAGAACTTACACCCAACTATCTTTCCGGCCCCCCTTCTCAACAAGCCACTTTCCCTACGACCATCTCAGCTCCCCCCATGCGCGGAGGCAACCCCCCTTTTCCCGCTGCCCCTCTGCATGAAAACCCGGCTTTCTTCCCCCCACCTTTCTCCCCTCGAGCTTCTCTCCTTTTAAACGGCGACCACCTTCTCTCCCATCTTTTCCCTTTCCGAGACGAGTCCTAACTCACCTCCCCCCCCCCCCCCAACCACTAGTGGCATCATTTTACGCGTTGCGCGCGCACGCCTTTTTCAGTTGTTGTTAGGCCAACAGTCCAACCAATTTCTCCCCCCCTCCCCAGATCATGCAATCCCCCTTTTTCCTGGCGAAACCCCCCCACCGCGCAATGGACCGTCACATCCTCAATTCACTCATGATTGGTCCCCCCCTTTCCCGCCAATCCTGAGAATTTTCACCGATTTCCTACCGCTTTCTTTCTTTCCCTGAACTACTTTAAAAACTCGCTCTGCCATTGTCCATGCCAACCTATCGCTCAAAAATGTTCAAATGTCTTATTCTTTCCGTAGAAGCTTTCACTCGCCCCCCTAGGTGGAATTTAAGGTACATCCACTCCACGTGAGCGTCCTCCCCCCTTGGTGCCCCTCCGTAGACATGAATCTTCTTTTAGACGGCCGTATGTCAGCGTCGAATGTCGACGACAATCATTAGTCGGCTCCCTTCCTTTTCCGGAGCAAGGATTGTTGACTTCCCCTTCCAACCCGCATCCGACCCACCTCCCTCCGAAGAAACCGAATGCGTCGCTCGCCACGACATTTTTTTTCTGCTGACAGGAAACTCCCCCCCTCCTGAATGAACTCGCGTAATTTTAAATGACGTTTCACTCTTCGATTTCTTTTTTTTCCCAACCAATGATTAATCGACCTCCTTCCGGCGAAAAAAATATTTCCTCTGTCGCGGGCTGAGGCGGTTTCCCCTTTCCTCCTCACTTTCCTTTTTTGGTCGATCCGGGTTCCAATGGGCCAGACCAACCGATACACTATCTATTCTCCCCTTCTCCTATCCCTGGCTCTCCCTCAGGCGCCGTGTCACCCTATGCAGTCAGAATCTCAAAGACACGAAAGAAGTCTTCCCCTCTCCCTCTATTACTATCCCCTTCTTCTGCCGAATATGAAATAACATGTCCTCTATATTTCAATCTTCGTGCTTCCCGGAGATATTGGCCTTTATCATCACAATACTCTATTTTAATAATATCAGTTTTTTTCTCTCAGCTGGATGTTCGATCCCCATACCATTTTCTTTCCCCTTCTCGGATAAGCATTTCCCCAGATTCGAGCTCTGCTCAGTAGAAGTCGAGTTCATCTGTTACAGGTATTTCGTGTCTGACCCTCTTCTTCTCCTTTATGACCTCTTGCGAGCATGGAGCTTCAAGTGATCCTCGGGATCCCATGCTTTTTTTCCCATTACAAATTCTCAAATAGACCACCCTGGGAGTAGAGAGACCTTTAGTATGGAAGTCACGACACGACGAAGCCCAGAGGTCGGCCTTCCCCGGCGTTTTGACCCCCCCCAGGATTATGTAATTAGGTATTTTGACGCGAAATCGGACTATGATGCGAGGATGGAATCTGACTCCTATTCCGTTTTCTCCGTGCCCTGAAGCAGCACAAAACATAGTGCGCGTATAGACTTCTCGAATCGGTTTATTCGAGGTGCTTTTGAGTTGAGTATGATTTCTTTTTCCTAGATGGATCCCCGCCTGATTCCTTTTTCCCTTCTAGTAGACGGACCCCTACCCTTAGTAATTAGTCTACATTTAGTGAAGATTCCCTGAGAGTGACCCCTGATTCCGGCATGGACATTCGGTGTAAAACTCTTTTTCTTTTCTCTGCTCCTCCCCCCGAATTTACCTTAAATCCTGGTTTCCTCTCTTTTGCTTTCGTTCCTCCTCGATGAGAGCTCACAGGGACCTTGAGAGATTCGGTTTTCTCTGACATTTGAAGACATCCTATTTGACCCTTCAATATTCCACCCCGTTCGAGGGATGACCAGGTGACCAGTCTCCTCCTCTTGTATGGGCGGGCGATTTCTTAGCGCCTTTTCCCCAGTTTTTCTTTGAAGGTTGTCGTCCCCCTTTCTTCGCTTCCAGTTCCTCTTCGATGTGCGTTATTTTTTACGAATTGTTAGTTCGGTATTCCCAGAAGGAGAGTCCCTTTCCCCCTGCCGATTTTTTAACGGTGTCGTCTCACCTCTGCCAATTCCCACTCTTGGTTTTGAGTTTTTTTTTCGTCGCGCGTAGCTTGAAGTCTCTTCTTTCGAAAATGCGCCCCAAGGTAGGAGAAGCGCGAGGTATTTTTGAGTCCGGTTGGTTTTCTTTTTTCCCTTCCAATCCTTTTCTTTCCTAGGAGAATCTACTGGCTTTTTTTCACTCCGCCGCCAGATGGAGAGGAGATTCGAATAGATGCCGGTGGAGTGCGCTCGAGAAAGAGATTTGGATATTTTCCTTCTCTTGTAGTGAGCGAGAGTTTTTTTCCCTGATTTTTCCTTTCACGAGAGCTATGCGTCCCTTTTGAGGAGAGTGCGAACTCTTTTGGTCACCCAGTCGTTGAGGTGGCGCCTTTTTCCCCCCAATTTTCCCGCGTTAGCAGAAGTCCAGGGATGAGTTTCTTCTTCCCTTCCTCGAGGAGACCATCGTTGACGATGTTGTGTTGTTTTTCTGCCGGAGTGGATTTCATGGGCTTGTAAAACAGCGTAAGTTTTTCAGTTCCCCCATGATAACGCATCGTCTATCAAGAGACACTACGGGGCGCAGGATTGTATTCTTTGGGGAGCATCAAGTTTTCTTTCCGTTTTTGCTTTTTTCTCTTTTGCTGATCTAGAAGTTCGGTTTTGTTCGATTTTTGTAGTGATTTTTTTTCGATTCACAGGTCCGCGGTGCGGTCCGATTGTCCAAGTCGTTTTTCCCCCCCCCCGGATTCGTGTGGCCGCCTGTTGGCCTTCCCTGAACTTGATGACGAGCCTTTAGCCCGTCGAGCTTTCCTGTCTCGTAGGACTTCCTCTTCGTTTTCTGGAGGTTTTGAATTCCTTCCTTTTTCTCCGCCGGCACTCCGGAGAGGATAGATTCGCCGAGGCCGACCCTTTCGAGACCCCTCTTCCTTGCATATTCCGGAATGGAAAAATCTGTATAGCCCTTTTTTTTCGGAGCCCTTTTCGAGAAGGAGATGGAATTTTGGAAGACCTCCTTTTTTCAGTCTGTCGCAGACTATGATGTTCTTTTCTTTCTTGTGAGTCCTTGGCCTCTGTGACGCCCTTACGGACGTGTTGGTGTACGAGGCCGAAACCATATTTATTAGCGTTTCTGGCCCTAAATTGCCCTCTTTGATAAATTTACGGGAGGAACTCATCTTAAGCCTTGTTAGCTTGAGAGTACGTATTACTTTTTCTCCGAGACGAATTCTTTCCGATGCGGAGAATTCGTTCTCCCGAGGCGGCAGGATTTCCGAAGCCGGTTGATTGGTAATTGGGGGCCCCTAAGGGCGCCTTAGAAAAGCGGCCCCCCCACGGCCCAGTGAACGACTTCTCAGTCTCTTCCGATTGGTTGCTTTTACATGAAGAGGCGGCTAAGTTGTATCTTCTCCCTGTTTTTTTCCTTTTGAGCTCACGTGAAATCTTTTCGAGGAGGCGCGGGCTCCCTTTGAAACGGTACACGCAACAAGTGCGATGGGGTCGGATTCTCCTAATCCGGGCAGAGCCCTTCCTAATAAAGCTTTCCCGTGGAAGAGATTGACGACGCGGCGCGGTTCTCCTTCCTTTTTTAATCATTTTTAGGTAAGCGGCTTTTAATGTTTCCCTCCCTCTTTTTTTCGGGTTTTGGTGGCGGGTGGGGCGATTGAAGCGTGGGATATTTCTGTGCGGAGTGGCAGGACTTTGTTCCTCCATTTGGCATTTTTTCTTTTTTTTTGGAGACGGACGTTTTCTTTTGGGTCCACCCCTCCTTTTCATTTGACACCCTCCCCCCACTCAGCTCGTTTCCCCTTTCTTTGACTTCGAGAAAGTCCCCCGGTCCTAATCGCTCCCTCCTCTTTTTAGAGAGATGAAAGGCTTTTCCCCCTTCTCGTCAACGTTCCCGGCCTTGATGACGTTTCTCGTTTTTCCCAAACCTTTCAGCATTACCCGAATCCTGACTTCTCGCCCTTTTCCTTGCTCCCCTCTCCCGCATCTCTCCCCTCACCTGGCTAACAACGCTCATCCCTCCTTCACGCCTTCTTCCTTGCGCCATGACCAACTCCATGGCTTAACCGCCAAGATTCTTCCTGATGCCATCTGGCTACGCAAGCCTCTTTTCAATCTCTTCCCTCTAAAGCCGCCGTCTAGCTGTCTTCCTAGTCTGGAGACGACTCCCTTCCTTAGCTGTTTGCGTAGGCAAGACGTTTCCCGGTTTTCCCCTCCCGAACCGCGCTCATTAGTGTATTTTCCGTAGAATACACACTGATCGTAGCCCTTCTTCTCAACTTTCCGTAATGTACTCCCCAACCCTGCCGAGGTGAGACTTTAAATGGGAACTTGTAGTGTGCTCTTCTGAAGCGGAACTTATGTGGGCTCCCCCCCTGACAAATACTCACCGCTCGTCAATCCTGCCTTCTCGCGCCGGCTCCGTCCTTTCCCTCCCTCCAGCAGTCTTCCTCCAGTGAATCAGGAAGCTCCTCGCACTAACTTCGACAGTCAGCCCTTAATGGATAGCCCTCATTTGTTCCGTCCGGATCGGCCCCCACAAAGCTCCGTTTCTTGGCCGGTTTCCCTTTCCCCACGTTAAGTAAGAGTAACGCGTGACAAGGGACTGCCTCCCTCCGCCTCGGCGGCACTTCTCGTCGCTACCCTTAGCGGAATCACCCATAGGTTCGTATTCAAACACTCTTATCTAAAGTTTTCCCTACCATGCTCGCCCCAGTATTCCCTGTCAAAGACTAATCGAAGCTCCTCATCTCTTTTTCTGATAGGAGATCATCTCTCTCCTTTCCCCTCCTCGGATTTCACAGTCATCTCATGGAAACCCGAGATATAATCCCTCTCCGAAGATTATATTCCCCCTTTTCGCACAAACAGTTCCCTATCGCCTCGGCCGTTTTAAGCCCAGAGTCTTCCCATTTTTCGACTGACCCGCGCCGGTCCTCCTTCTTTTTCCACAGACGTGGACTCTCCCCCTTCCCCTCGTGAGCATCATATCCTAATCAAGGCCATTCGAAAAAAAATGCCACTTTTCCTCGAGAAGACCCCCCCCTTTCCCACAAGTGTCCTTGATTTGATACACCCTACGACTTTCCCCATGCGCCATTTTCCTCTTTATAGTGCTCTCTTCGCCGCGTTTATCATGGGATTTTTTTGCTCCTAAAAATGACGCTCTCCCTTTTTTTCCCCCCCCCCGAACGGCGCCCCAACCCCCCATTTCAGTCAATGTCTCCTCCACCTCGGTGTGGACATCACCTGTGAAAATAATCCACCTCACTTCTTCCCCTTTAGAGTGACCTTACCTCGCGCAACTGCACCGACGAGTCTCCCCCCCCTTCTCGACGAATTTTTCGACTTAGAATAATCTCCCCCTTTCCGATGGTTCAGCACCAACTCCGCGCATAAGACGCCCTCTCAATAAGCACCCTATTTTATACTGACTCCCACTCCCCCCCCCCCCTTCAATATCCGCTCCTCTGCCCCCCCTTTTCGATGAAAACACCCCCGCTGCAAAGCTTAGATTCTCCTTGCCGAAAAATTTTTCTTTCCCTTTCCGGCGCCACCTTGCCAGACACAACTTTGCTTCTCTCCTCCATTACATGTTTACGCCATGTCCCAATAAAGAAATTTTCTCTCAGACTCTACAACCCGACCAAATCCCCCCACGCTTTCCTGGCATTTTTTTGCAGCTCCCACGTTATTCTGTCCAGTCTATGGCCTTTGTTTCTGGAAGGACCTCCCCAATTTAGTCAGTCAAACGCCCCCCAGATCATGCAAGCCCTGACGCTACACATGTGAGAACCCCCTCCCGCAATTTTCTTTCCTATGACTGAATCCCCCCTTTTTCCTTCTCCGCACTCTCCTCCCATCAATCTGAGACTTGCCGCGTGTTTCCTTCAACAGCTCCGCCTTTTTTGTACTCCTCAATCATGATTTTACTACCTCGCTGAGTCTTATGTAACTACCCCCCGAATAGAGAAACCCCAACCACTTGCTCTTCTCTTGACGTAGAAGCTCCATATAGCAATCCCTGTGGGGTAGTTCCTTTTTCCCTTTTCGTGTCTCATTCCGAAAAGATCTTGTGACACCCCGCTGCCTATGTCCTTTTCCCTTTCTTTTCAGTCAGAGTCATATGTTCCTTAATCTTCCCAGACCCTTCGTAAGAGCCCCTTCCAAGCGACTTCTCCCCCTTGCGCAAAACTTTCCTAGACCCAACCCATCGCCCTAGATCCCCAACTGAATTGAAGTTTTCTTAGCCCCCCGTGGATTGCTTTTGCAGGCACGCACAAATCCCCTTTCCCTCTTCCCCGTTTTTCCCATTACATTAAGCTCGCGTCCTCTTCCTTTTTTCGAGCGAGCCCTCATAATAATGAATCCCCAAAGAAAGCCCCTTCGGCGAAATTGACTCTCTTTCCTCTGCGTAGTCCCCTTTCATTCCTAACTTCTCGACTCCTGGGGTTCGTTTGAGAATTGTACCTTTCCGAAAATCTGCTTTATCCATATCCTTTTTTATCCCCCTCTTTTTTTTTCCCCCTTTTACTCATTAGAGCTCAAATCATCTCTGTCCCCCAGACACGAGAACGTCTCGACAGCGTATCGACTTCGAAGTAATTTCCCCCCCTTTTTTCTCCGCTTATTTCTCCAGTAAAGCCCCCAATCCCTTGAGACTTCTCCACTATC
>Ga0179593_1613577_pt1 | contig 11122 bp, 16 predicted proteins | sample CZODoug2_1_08_16_FD_185931 | JGI IMG/M metagenome (GOLD analysis project Ga0179593, IMG submission 185931) | Vadose zone soil fungal communities from Angelo Coast Range Reserve, California, USA - CZODoug2_1_08_16fungal (PacBio error correction) | ecosystem: Environmental > Terrestrial > Soil >... | reverse complement strand
TTCTTCCGCAGTGGCGAAGGCACAATCGCTCACCGCCACTTTTCCTCTTTTTTCCCCTCCCCCTTGACTGGCTTTTGTTACAACTGACGTCCGTGTGTGATCGGACACCACAAAATCACTTCACGAACATTTTCCCCCCTTCTTACAATGGCGCGCCCGGGCGTCAAACCATCACCTTTTTTCCTTTTTCTTATCCCCGCACCGTCCCCCTCTCCTTATTCTCTTCCCCAGCCGAACCGCTGGCATCTTTTGACCGCCAGCACGGACAATGGAGCTACGCCGCGACCCACACTTTTTTTCTCCCCCCCCGTTCTTTTGGCGCCTCCTGACATCTTCAACGCGTCTCCTTTCGGACGTCCCCCTCCCCTCGCAGTGTGACGCGTCAACATCACGGCAACCCCCCTTTTCGTGCGGTGATAGGAGGGCTTTTCCTACCTCTTTCTCCGTAAGAGAAGGACAATTTCTCCCCTTACACCTTTTTCTTGTCAGAGTTTTTCCTCCCCTTGTACCCTGGGCCCCAATAGGATTCGCGGTCCACTCCTTTTTTCACAGCACCATACGGCAACCTGTCACGCTGCCGCCGTTTCTATTTATTCTTTATTCCGACCCCCATTTTCAGACTTATCCTCTCTCCCCTCAGTCTTCAAAGAGGTATCCTCGCCTTCCTTTTTACGGTCACCATCAACGGCACCAACAAAGACGTGCCGGTGATTTCGGATTTCTGCTTTCCTCTTTTTTGGAGTCTCTTTTCCTTATTTTCCAAGCTGTGCGTTGCGGGCATTACAGACGTGTACCGGTTCCCCCCCCCCTCCCTCACCCCGCCGGGACACCGAAACCACTACGGCACTTCAACGATGACCTCGACTGTTTTCCTCCTGTCCCTCCTGACTATCTTTTCATCTAAATTTCTTTTTCTACGGCCCCGCCCAAAAGCGGGGACGGTTCCACCTTTCGTGCCGGTGATACGGAGGGACAGAAACGGCCTGTCTTCCTTTTCCTTTCCTCGTTTCAACTCCTCTTCTTATATTACGAAGTGGAACAGGGCCCCCCACTCCTTTTTCTCCAGCACCCGGGCAGCAACACCCCCCCCCCCCACCTCTCTTCCCTCTACCTCCTCCCGCAGCGACTTTTTTCTCATGCCTCGGGCGCCGGGCAAATCGCCACAGACGCTTCCCCCTCTCCAACCCCCAGCAGGTGACAGTACCATCCAACGGCACAAAACACGACCCTTCATTTCTCCCCTTGAGCATTCTTTCCGCCCATCACCTGCAGCGCCAGAGGCGTGCTGATCCTTCTTTTTTGTCTATTTCGAGTATTCGTTTTTTTACTACCACCACGCATCCCCATATATTGGCGTTCCCCTCCTTCCCCGCGGACGGAACTGGAGCTACTCTCTCTATTCATCCAGAAGATGGTCCCCCCCTTCCTCTCTCCGACACAATTATCCTTTCGACGGCACCGCAAAAACAGAAGGTGACGCGTCACCTTCCACCGACGTTGCAGGTTGATCAGGCAGGGATCAGCACGTTTTCCCACTTTTTCTTTCCTCTCTATTCTACAACCACTTTTGTATGAGCATTACCGACTTGTCCTCAATAGAGTTACGCGCCCAAGCCATTCTTTTACCACCCACTTTAACCTCCCTTTCTTGCCACACCTGCCGACCGGCTATTAGGAGCTACTCCCCCTCCAGACGGCCGAAGACAGCACCCCCCTTTTGTCCCTTTCCCTTTACGTACTTCTGACGGCACCTGCACAACAGCAGGTGCCTGTTCCCCCCTTTCCTTTTCGTCGGGATCAAGAAAAGGGCAGCGTCAGCGAAGACAATGTCTTCGTCCTCTTTCTTTTTTTTTTTTTTGCCTCCCTCGAGCTTCGCGGAAAAAGCCAGCAGCTCTTTTTCCCCTCCCCCTCCCGCTGACCCCGCAGACGCCACTGGAGCTCTCCTCCCCCTTTCCTGCGCATATTCCGTACTCCAGTCCTCTAATTGCGTCCTCAACCGAAAGGCATACAAAGCGGTCTCCTTCGCCTTCCCCCCTCCCTCCTTTTTTGGTGCCTACACCGTCAACGGCACAACAGATTTCCCCTTCCCCCACCACTGTGTGGTGGTCTTCTTCGTATTTTTTTTTTTTTCTTCCCAACTGATAATTCTAAGTGGAGCCAGCGTTCGTTTCTTTTTTCCCAATAGAGCTTAGCGGCCAAAGCCAGACACCGCTTTCCACTCCCTTCATCACGTCCCCTTTAAGTGTTTTTTTTTGTTCCCGATGTACGCCCGTCATATGATTTAGATTTTACTCCTCCTCTTTTTTGTATTTTTTTTTCCCCCGCATGAAGGAGTAGACCAGTTTCCTTCCCACTTTTTTGTTGTGGCTGTGTTCTTTCTTCTCTTGCCAGCCCCTTATTCTCTTGTTGCCGCCGAAAGAGCGATTGCCATTTTTCCCCCCTCCTTTTTCCCCTTCCGCTGGCGCTCAAGGTTGATGGGGGTGTTGACTCCCCTTTTTTTTACCCTCTTTCTCCCCTTTCGGACTTTCGATCACCGGCCACGTCGTTGTGGCCGTTGATGGTGCCTCCCCTTTCCCCCCGTCGAAGGAGACGAGGTGAAGATGTCGGTTCCTTCTTTTTTACCCCCTATGATTATTCCTAACTGATTTTTTTCTGCGTAGCTCCATTATGCGGCCATTTGTGTTTAGTGTATTTGGGGTTTTTCTTTCCGTAGTGGTTGCTGACAGAGGTGCTGACTTTTTTTTTTTTTCCTGGTTCCCCTGTGGTTTTTCAGGTGATGGGTGACGAAAGGCGCGCCTGTCTTTTCGCTTTCTCCCCCGCCCGATCACGGACGTCGTTGGGACGTGATGGTTTCCCTTTTTTTTGTTGTTTTTTTTCAGTCGTTTGTGATTGATGAAGTATGTAGTGTGAGCTCTCTTCCCTTCCACTCGCCGTATGAGCTGTTGTCGGAGGAGTAGCGCTTTACCCTTTATCCATTCACCACCTCTCCTACCCCTAATTTTTGTTTTTCCTTTTTTGTTTTGCTTCCCGCGGTGGGACTTGTGCCGCTCTCTTTTTTTCCACGTAGGTATATGCTAAGATAAGCCGATGTCGCTCCCCCTTTCTTTTTTAATTGTTCTTCTTTGTCTTCAGGTTCTCCTTTTTTTGGGTCACGTGCGTTGGTTCCGTTTGATGGGAAACGTAAAATGCTGGGGGGCACACTTTTCTCTCTCTTGTGTGAGAAGCAGGTGAAAGCTGTCGGTTCGCCTTCCTTTCCTTCTCTGAACCTATTTCTTTTTGGCGTTTGTCGGGAGGCACTTGGACGTCCGGAGGGTCCTCGTTCCCCCTTCCCCCCCACTTCTCTTGCTCCGATCTTTTTTCTGCTCTTGGGAGAGAAGAGCCTTTCCCTTTTCTTACATGTCAGAAAGAAGATGGAGTAAATTTCCCCCCCTCTCTTCGTATTTCCCTTCCCCCGGTTCCCTCCTGGACGCCCTTGCAAGTGCTGCTCCTCTCCTTTTTGTGGTGGTCGTTGATGGTGACAGTGTAAAATGATCGGGGGGCGGTGCATTCGTCTTTCTTCGTTCTTGTTCGTTTGTTGGTCGTGACGCAACAGCGATGGATCGCGTCCCTGTCGTAGCCACGTCAGCTATCATATTAAATTGTCACCCGTTGTTTTATGTATACCGCGGTGATGGCTTGGGCCGGACATGTTTCTTAGTCGGGTAATGGCTAACCACGCGCTGGCGCTAAATGGTTTTTTTTCTCCTTTTCTCCTCCCTTTTTTCGTTTACGATTCATCTGCTGATACCGCCGATCACTTCCTATTTACGTCAACCTGAATGGGGGGCTTTTTCTTTTTTCATCCCGTCAATTTTTGCAGTTAATCGCTTTATTTTGGACGGCAGCCAGCTGTATGGTCTCCTTTTCGGTAGAGCACGTAGCTCCATTTTCCCTTTTTTCCCGCGTTTTCCTTGTTGTTTTTTGATGATTGGGCCGCGAGCTCCTCTTTCCCCTCTTGCTCAGCACGCCGCTGTGCGCTCAAGGGATGGGTTTTCCTCCTTTTTCTTCTTTCCCCCTTTTTCTGTTTTTATTACCTCCCCATTTTATTTTGGACTCAGTACACATGTGGGGGGGCGGCTTTTCCCTTCGCTTTTTTTGTCCGCGTGCTTTGTTTTTCCGGTTTTGGCGGAGCGCCTTTTTTCCACAGCTGTTGGATTTTTCGCACGTTCTGCGTTTTTTTCTTCTTTTTTTCTTGTCGGCTGGTGTGTAAGAGTGAAGGTGCCTGTTCTTTTTTTTTTCCCCCTGATTTTTTTGTTGCGTTTCGTTTTTTATCCTTCGGTACAATGCTAGCACGCAAGCATGGGCTCAAGTGATGTTGTTTCCTCTTCTTGCCCGTGCTGACCACGAAATACACCGGCACGTCGTTTGGTTTCTTCAATTTTTTTTCCTTTTTTTATTTAGACCTCCCCCCTTTCGCCGGTTGTGCGGTTTATGCGATTGGCCGGAGCCAAGCTGCTGGATCTCCGTTTTTTGTTTTCCCGTAGCTAAGGTGACTCGGCGTTCAGCTTTCTTGGGTGTTTTTTTGGTCCATATATGGATTGCCCCTTTCCGGACAGCGTAATGGATCAGTTCACTCCTTTTCCTTATGTTTGACCCGACCCAGGAGCGCAATTGTCTTAGCTGACGGCTTGCTTTTTTCCTTGATTTCTTTTTTCCAACTGTTGGTTTTTTCTCGGCGACCCGGTGATTTTGAGATGTCGGTTTTCTCCCTTTGGATCGCGTAGGCGGGTTTGTAGGCGGCGTTATCTCTTCTCTTTCTTTTTTTTTTTCTTCTCCCTCGCCGCCCTCTCCTGCAACTTCTCTCTCACGCTGAAAGATTACACCGCGTCTCCTTCGCCCTTCCCCCCCTCTTTCCCAACGGCACCAAAGACGTGCAGGTGATCGGGGGAAGCACTTCCTCTTTTTTCCCCTTTTCGTTGGCTTTCCCCCCCCCTTTTGTGTTTTTTTTCACTCTGACTTGCCCAGGTGGCCAACCGAGCTTCGCGGCCCAAGCCAGGCCCGCTTCCCCCCCCACCCAGATCGACAGACGACGGCCAACAGGGAAAGAGCTCCCGTGCCTTTTGGCCTTCGAAATATATCTATTCCCTTTTGTGGTTTTGTTACAGTCTTTCTTCACCGCGGTTCATCACGGCCCTTTCCCCCCCCCGCGGACACACCAACGGAGTGACGGTGATCGGCGGGATCAGCACTTTTTTATTATCTTCTTCGGTACTTCCCCCCACCTCACTTTTAAATTTTCTTTGCGCCTTATACCGACGTGGACCCAGGGCCAATCTATCTTTTTCTATCCCTGGGGACAAGCAAAACAATACGGCACCTTACGCTGACCGTTTTATTCTACCCCGCCGTGTCCCAACCCCCGTCTTTCCGCGGACACGGCCGCCGTCAATCGACCACCGACAGCCTTCCCTCTTTTTTTCCCCGCCCCCAGCAGGTGAAGGTCCACATCAAACGGCACCCCCCTTCTTTTTTTTTTGTTTTCGGTCATTCCCTTTTTGAGTCAGCCCAATTTTTATTTGCGGTCACCCCCCCATCAAATTGCGCCGCCAGCTTCTTTTTTTTTGGGAATCAGGGCCAATCGGAGCTCTCCTTCCCCTTCCCTCCGTGCTGTTCAGCGGCGGTTTGGCTACCCTTTTCACGCTTACCGAGGAAGGACAATGTAGCTCCTCCTTTCCGCAGAACGGCGATCCCAAAGAAGCTGGGCGCCGTGCCCAATCGTATCCCTGTTCCTACCCTCATGTATTGTTCACCACACATCAGGGCGAAGTCCCCCTTTTCCCCTTTTCTCGGTGTGATGGAGGGATCAGCACGGTCCTTTTTTTCCCCCCCCCTATTTTTTTTTCCCCCCCTCACCTTGAGAGCAAGAGCGTTCTTATCTTAACAGGGCAACACATCGTTTTCTCTTCCACATTTTACCCAATCCCCACTCCCTCACCTTAAGCCCCACCCCCTTTTTACGACCCGCGGCAAATGGAGCTACGCCTCCTCCCTCCTTCGATTAACGAAGATGGGAGCCGGCCATCTCCCTCTCCCCCATCCTTTTTCTTTCACCCGCTTTCCCTAACTTTTTTGGACCTTTTTTTTTTTTTCCATTACAACTGACCACCCAAAACGACGTGCCGGTGTTTCCCCTCCCTCCACGGGACAGCCGTGAAAGGAAGGAAATGGAGCGCATTTTGTTTTTTCTTCCATCGTGTTTTTTTTTGCTGAGCCATGTTTACCGTAAGTGGACCAGGGCCCCTTTCCACAACCCAAGCAACGAACCGAGGGCAGCACCTTTTTTCTCCTCATTCTCGAGTCCCTTTTCCTCCTCCTGGCGATCAAGAAGCTTTTTCTTTCCGATTTTTGTACACAGATTATATGTTTAAACGGTCTCATCCGAAGGCAACGCCCCCCCCCACTTTTCCCCCTCCCCCCTCCTTTTCGCTTCTTCTCAAGCACTTACTCCTTTGCGGCGCGGGCGTTTCAACCACAATCACCGTGAGGCTCCAGCGGTTTTTTTTTTTCTTTGGTGTTACAACATGTGGGCCCAATAGAGCTTCGCGGCAACTTCTATTTTTTACTCCACCACCCCCGGACCCTCTTCTTCTTTACACTGGAGTAAGCCGTCCCCCCCCCAAGGAGATACAGCAGCTGGGTCTCCAATCCCCCCTGCCGACCATTAACCCGGCGAAAAGAACCCCAGAAGGTTCCGGTTCCCCCAAGATAGTGCCAAGCGTGATAGGTCACTCTTCTTTTCCTTTTTTTACTGTGTCCCTTCTTTTTTGGTTTGTGCCTTTTTAAGCACGCCATGTTCAAATGAGCGCCTCTTCTTTATTTCTTTTTTTAGTTGGATATCATTGTGGAAAATTCGAGCTTCTCTTTTTTTTTTCCTTATTGACCCTTGGCCTCCCACACCCACTCTATTTTCAAAAGAACGAACGGCCACTGTCTTATTCGAAACACCACACTTTTTCTTTCCAACATAGCCAGCTCACGACAGTTCACCGCGGTCCCCTTTTTCCCGCCCACCAGCAGTGACTGGTAACAATAAACGGCACCACTCTTTTTTTTTTTTTTATCCCCCCCCCCCAATAAGCACGGGAAGAGTCAGCTCAGACAATGTCTCCTCTTTTCACCCCCTTTTCTCTCCCCTGCGGTTTAGACTTTCCCCAGGGCCATCGAGCTTCGCGGCCCCATCCCCTCCCCTCCCCCGGCCACCCTCAATTTTTTTTTAACGCTTGCCCTCCCCCGCCCTTTTTTGTCTCTCGTGCCGTGATTCGTCTCGGCTTCTCTTTTCTATCTTCTGAGCACTTGAGAGAGATGGCCTTTTTTTCGTTCGGCGGTAGCGTGAGTGTTGACGTGTTTGTGCTGCCCGCTTTTGCTTCCTTCCATTTTTTTTTGGTGTCCCTGGTACCGTACCTTTTTTTTTTGATTTAGTCCGCTGTTTGTATGCTCAGGTGATGGGGTTTTGACCTCCTTTTTCCATTTCCGAAGCACGTGCTGATTACTACCCGTTCTTCCCCCCCTTCTTTTTTTTTATCTTTTGATATTTCCCTTAAACTGTTGATGAATTCTATCGGAGGACCGCGGTGAAGATGTACTGTTTTCCTCACTTTCCCAGATGAGGGATTGCTCCCGTCTTCTCTGTCCGGCACGGTCCCGTTTCCGTCGGCGGTTTAAGAGTGAAGGTCCCTTAGTGGGGTTGATGAAAGCGGTGCTGTCTTTTTTTTTTTTTTTTTTTCCCCTACCTTTTTTCTTGGCAGCCTTGTTTCTATCCCTATTTCCCCCCTTCCGCTGGCGCTCAAGGTGAGGGGTTTCCCTTTTTTCTGTTTTTCTTGTATTAGATGACACGTGATGTTCTCCTCTCCTAACCCTTCCCCCTAATTTGGTGCCTTGGTTTATCTGGTAGTTCTTAAGCCCGTCTCGGAGGCTCCCGTTTATCGTACTGAAGCTGTAGTTGAGCTATTTTTTCTTCCTTTGGATCGCCCCCGTTTTTTTGTCGGCGGCCGTTTAGCTCCATTTCTTTCCCTTTTTTTTCTTACAGCGTGAGGTGAAAGTAGTGGTTTCTATCCGCCCCTTTTTTTACTTTTATTAATCCCTCGTCCTTTCTCAGATGCGCCCCCTGGTAATGATAGAAATCAGATTTTTTTCTTTTTTTCTTTCCAAGGGGGAGAGGACTGTTTCGTACTTTGTGTTTTTTCCCTCTTCCGCTGTCACTCGACACTCCGTGCTACCCTATTTCTCCCTGGCGGGACGGTCTCCCCCCTTTCTTATCACCACTTCCTTTGTTTTTTGATGTCTCATCTTCTCTTCTTTTTTTTTCCCGCCCAGCTGCTTTTCCTCAGCACCTTGGTTGTCGGCGGAGTAGCTCCATTTTTTCCTTTTTTTTTTTTTTCAAGTAGTGGTTGATGAACTCTTTTATCTTTCGCTTTCCCCCCTCCTCTCGAATTGGCCCTTCACGTTTCAGCACGCCGATGGAGATCAAGGTGATGGGTTTTCCTCTCCTGAATGTATTTCGATGACTGCTCCTACTCCCTTACCTCCTCACCTGTCACACATAACTTTTGTGATTGACCCTGTTTTTTTGGTGGCTTTTCTCTCTTTTTTTTTTCCTTTTTATTTTATCGGTGATGAGACTGAATCTTTTCCCTTCGCCTATTACCTGCGACCATCTTTTGGATAGCCGTCCTTTCTTTTTCGAATACAAGTGGAACCTTCGTCTCTAAGGTTGAAACCCTTTTTTTCTCGGTAGCCTTTTTTTGGACCACATATTTCTGGGTTCCACGTCGGGTTTCTATTTTTCTTATTTTCTTATGATGGAGTTGAAGAAAGGAGAGGACCATTGTTTCCGTCCTTTTTTCTCCTATGTATTAACCGCCTTTCTTCAACATTTTTTTTTGGAAGATGATGGTGACCGTCCCTCCTTTCTCTTGGGTTGTTTTTCGTTTTTTGTCAGTCTGTTTCTTCGTGGTGAAGCGCTTTCTTTTCCCTTTTCAAAGATGAATGGATCTCCCTTTTTTTTTTTTTCCTTCTTCTCGTATTACGTAGCTCCAGTGCCGTATGGCGTTTAGCGTTTTTCTTTTTTTGCTGTATAAGAAGGTGATGGCTTGTTCCCGCTCCTTTTCCCTGGGTTCACACCATTATACTTTGTGGCGCTCACTGGTGGTTCTTTTCCTTTTTTTATTTTTGAAGACCAGGAGGCCACTTTTTTTCTTTCTCCTTTTCTATCCCTCCTTAACCTGCTTTTCACGTTGATAGGTGACCTTCCCTTGTCTTTTTCTTTTAGGTGCAAACGTCTACTTTTCCACTCTCCTGACTGTAGGTGTCCCTAGACGCCCCCAGCTGAATGGATTCTCTGTTTCTTTACGGAGGAGTCCTTTATCCATTTTTCTATATTCGTCCCTACTTCTGAATTCCCGTTCTTTTTTGCATATCCGAGCCGATGGCCATGGTCACGTCTTTTCTCTTTCTAAAGGTGATGGGGTTGACGCCCGCTGGCCATTGTTCTTTTTTTTCCTTCCCTCTCCCCCCCCTCCGATCGTTGTTTCCTTTTTTGCCGTCATTACTAGAAGGAAAGGAGACGCTTTGTTTCCTTTTTATGTTCCGGCGACCAGCTGCTGGATAGCACGTCTTCTTTTTTGTTCCTTCTTTTTTTTCTTTTTTCCTTTCATTTTTGTTGAGTGCGCTCTTCCCATCTATGCCCTGGTTGCCACGCGTGTAATGCGAAGAAACGTCCTCTTTCTCTCCTGCTTTTTTTTTTTTTTTTTTTGTTTGTCTTTGCGCTGACGATGCCTGTGGCTGACCGTTTTCGTTTTTTACTGTTTGTGTGCTCTTTTATTTTTTTTCCAGGTTTCTTTCCCCGTGCCGTCGAAGGAGACCGCGGGCAGCTTTTCTCTTTTTTCAAACCTTGGATAGCAGTCTGCGTGTTGTAGCGGCGTATTCTAGTCTTCTTTTCTCCTCTCTTTTTTTTCCTCTCTCCCTGTCAGATTGATACCATCATTGCGAACCCCCCCCTTTCACAGCTGTCTCCTTCGAGGAAAAGAACACCCATCAGGTGCCGTTCCCTCAGTGAAGTGTGTTTGATAGGAATGTTTTTTTTTTTCTCTGCCCTCTGTCTCCGGTGGTGATTCTTTTTTTTTCATCACTCTGAGCGCCAGCGGCTGTGATGAGCATTACCGACTTTCTTTCTTTTCTCCTCGGGCAGTAAACCACTAAGGAAAATTCACGCTTCCCGCCTATTTCTCCCATTACCGCCTCCTCCCCTGCTCATAGCGGCTCTCTGAGCTTCTGTTTTTTTTTGTGGTTTGTGACAATAGTCTACAAGATCAGCTTCAAAGCTTTTCCTTTCGACCTTCCCTCCCCTTTTCTTCCCCCGGAACAAAACGAGTTCTTTTTTTTAAAATTTTTTATAATCAAGACAACTCAGATCCCAGCTTAGGGCGCCGGAGCTTACCCCTTCACCCCCCCTTTTCTCGGAGTGATCGAGAATTACCTATTTTTCCCCTCTTCCCCCACTCCCGCTCTCGACGATCTCACCAACCACGAGGCGCATTCACCCCCCCCTCCCGCCCAGACAGGAAAACTTTTCGTCTCTTTTTTCCCCTGCAGATTGTTCTTTTTTTTTTTTCAATCATACAGCAGCTTTTTCTCCTACCTTAAAACCGGTATACTTAGACGGGCCCTCCCCCCCTCTCTCCTTTTACCCTCTTCCCCACTTCCGTTGTCCTTTTTTTGTGATCGTTCCCCCGCGAATACAATGGCGAGGCGGGCGTCAACCCCACACCTTTCTCCTATTTTTTTTTTTTCACCGAACGTGGAAAAGTGAAAATCGCATCCTTTCCCCCCCCTCCTCACCCGCCTGCCCCAACCTATCTACGCCAACTGGAGATGAGCGCCGCTCCCTTTTTCTACAGAAGATGGGCGCCGGGGCCCCCCCTCTTCCATTCTCCTTCACCCTTTCTTCTACGACTCCCCACAGCAGGTGAAGGTACCCCCCTTTTTCCGGTGATAGGAGGGAGTAAGAACGGTCAGCTTTCCTCTCCCTTTTTTTTCCTTTCTTTTCCCAACCACCATCACTTGAGCCCAGCTTTTTTTCGGTTTC
>Ga0179593_1530993_pt1 | contig 11122 bp, 16 predicted proteins | sample CZODoug2_1_08_16_FD_185931 | JGI IMG/M metagenome (GOLD analysis project Ga0179593, IMG submission 185931) | Vadose zone soil fungal communities from Angelo Coast Range Reserve, California, USA - CZODoug2_1_08_16fungal (PacBio error correction) | ecosystem: Environmental > Terrestrial > Soil >... | reverse complement strand
ATGACCCCCGCCAATCCACTTCTAATTGCGCCTCTTTGACGCGCCTTCTTCTTTCGGCGGTGTGAACTAACGGGAGGAGCAAACACGACACCGGTTTTTTCTCGACCGGTTTTCCCCAAAGACGTACCCTCCCAAATATTTCGTGTTCCCTACGTCCCCCCCCCCCTGACCGCCCATTTGCCTTCTTTAACCCCAAGATCAGTGAACGACTAAAGAAAAGTTACATCCCTCCCCCCCTCAACACGCTCTTTTTTTTTTTACAAACCACAACACCCCAAAAACACCAAACAAAAAACCCCAACAGTAGGAGATCAATGCCTGGTCTTCTGCCTCTAAGTTTCCCTCCTACCCAGGTCGGATTGCCTAAAAATTCATTTGAAATAGGAAACCCCCTACTCTTGCTTTTCCAGATCTTTCCCTGCATATTACTTTGAAGAGGCTTTTTCTTCGTCGATCTACCTCTCGCGTTTATCTGCCTGATCCTCCCTGTTTGAAGCCCCCCCCTCCAAACTACCTCACTGAAGTTTTTTCTTCTAGTGGGAAGCCAGTCCCCCCCCGTAAAGTATACCTTCCCCCTCCAACCCTGAGGTGACTTTACCCCCTTCACCATCTTAGCACTTTTGGATTACATCCTTTTCTCCCTTCCGTGACACTTGCTGTGGCGGAGTTCTCTTGTCCCAACATCCAATCTTTTTCTTTCCCCCCGAGTTTCCCCGGCGCCCTGACTCCCCTGCCTTTTTACATAATTTACTTGGTACACTACTTCCTCTCTCCCCTTTTCAAGCAGCGATCACTTTCACCCACCACCCCCCCCACCACACACGCACCAAACGCCCATAATTACCCCTAAGCCAATCTGGAAATTTTTTTTTTGAAGAAGTTATTTTCTCCGACCCGTTCTTGCGTTTCTTTTCAGAAATGTACGAATATTTATGTGATTTTGGATTCCCCGTTTTCCTCCATAGCCTCTCTGGGGTTTGGAGATGCACAATTTCGAAGATATCTAGGTCCTTCATGTCTATTCCCCTGACCTTTTTACTTGTGGAAATTCCAAATGAGTATGGCTTTCTATCTGTTTCGAGAGACATTGCTTTTTTCTCCCCCAGAATTACCTTGGCTCTCTTGCGACGTTCTGCTCTGGAGAGAAGGTCCCAGTGGTGACGGTCTTGTTCATAGTTGTTTTTCAGGAATTTTTTTATGATGCTTGCGCCACCTCCTTTCCGTCGTGTGTTGCACTAACTTTAAATCCTTCCTCTCCCCCTTTGTTTGGTTCAATTTTGAACGTACCCCAACCCCCCTCTTCCCCCCATAAGGAGGAGCTGTCCATAGGAATCTGTTGGCCTCGATAACCCTCCCTGACCTCGCTTTTTCTTTCGGGTCGACCCTTTCTTTTTTCTTACATCGACTTTTGTTCCCGACCTTTAGAAGGCGTGTCACAATTTCAGATTTACCCTGCACTTACCCTCCGCGTAGGTCTCGTCGCCCCTCGTGTTAGGATGCAAGTCCCCCTTTGCTGACCAGTTCTACTGACAGTTTGAGGACGCTCTTTTTTTTACAAGAAATCAGAGGGTCCCCGTAGCCCTGCGTCCCTTCCCCATTGCCTTTTTGTTAAGTGGACTTTTTACCGATAGATCCCTTTTGTCCCCCCCTCTTTTCGTGCGTCATCCTACGTTCCCCTCCCCCCCATGTTCCCGACGTAGAGGAAATTCCGAATCAACAAATCTGGCGTTTTCCTTGGTTTTTTTTCCCCATCATGTCGGTCTTCCGGTAGTACTCCCTGTCAGGGAAGATCCAGTTTTTTTTCGCGGCATCCCCCTTCCGATTTCCTTCCCTTCTTACAACCTATTCTTTCCGATTTTCCTTGACTAGGATCTCAGAACTTTATTAAGTCGTACCGTCACCTTTCGCATGGGGAATACAAGTCCCCATCGATTGTCGAGACATTTTCGCCATTTCTTGTTTTCCGCGGGAAATTCCCCTGATCCTGGGCTGTACCAACGCAACTTTTTTCTCCTGGCACCTTTTTTCAAGACATATGTTTCCCGTTTTGAGCCAAAAGTTCCCCCTTTCACAAGTGACTTCCTTCGCCCTTTTCCCCCCAACGATAGGATTGGTTAAACGGACAACTTCGAGTATCTCTCTTATCTTTTTGTTCCTCTCGTGCTTGCGCCTTCTTAAACCAAATGGACTGCTTTTTTCCGATTTTTTTTTTAATGGACTTTTTTTTTTTGCGCTCCTTTCCCCCCGCACTCGCCACACCACTTCTTCCACCTACACGTTTTCACGGCCCCTCCTCGCCTACTTTTCCTCTTAAGCGAAGTGGCGGCGCTTCGGTTCCCAATTTTTGACACTTCCCAACATTTTTTCTGCGCTTCTAACTTTCCAGGTAGCCCCCCCCACAAACCCACCCCTTAACAGCCGAACAAGACTTCACGAAAGCCGGGCACCCGTTTGCCCCCCCAGGAGTTACCTGTTCTGGAATCCATTTTCACCGGTGAAACCGTTCCAACCCTTAAACAACAAATCGGGCCATTTTTATTTTTTTTTGCAGCCCATCGGTTTCGTTTAAGGGTTCTTTTCCTACTCCTCTTAATTGTTTTTCCAGGCTCGACAAGAAGATCGCTTCCCCCGACGCGAGAACCTCGCGGGAAGGTTTTCCCTTTCCAAGGTCCCTCTTAAGGCTGTTTATCCCCTCCTCACTGATACGCTAAAGCTTGCCCTGTCTTGTTCGTCAAGAATTAGCCGAGTCACCCCCCCTCCATTCAATCCTCCTTTGTGTTGCGATTGAACACTTTCTCGGCCGAATGATGTTTGCACCCTGTCACCTTTTTATTTTGATGAACTTCCTGTTTCGTATCGGATACGAAAGAATCTTTTCCCCTTTCTCCCAGACAAGGAAATCCACTTGCGTTATAGTTTTCTCTTGATTTGCAACTCCCCCCTCTCGCCCTTTCCCCCCCCCCCCCCCCCCTCTCTCCCCTCTCCCTCCCCTCCCCTCCCCCCCTCTCTCCTTTCCCATTCCCTCCCCCTCTCACACTCCTCCACCCTCTTCTCAGGGGCCCACTTCTTTTCCGTCCTCCTGCCTATTCCTTTCCTTCCCCCTTTCTTCTCCCTCTCCTCTCCCACACCCCCCCTTCACCACTCCCATTTCCCCCGCTTTCCCCCCTCACAGTCCCCCGCCCCTTTTTTCTCTTACCTTGTCTCCCCTTACTCCTCTTTTTCGAAAACCTCCTCCCTCTCTCCTCCTGAGCTTCCCCCTCCCCTCCGCCCCCGTTGTTTCCTCTCCCTTTCCTGGGCCTACCCCCCTCGTCCCTCGCGACCCCCACTACCTGTTCCGGAAGTTTCCAATTCGCAAATCCTCGCTAGGATCCTAACAAATTCATGGAACGCGCACAGCAAGAGGACTTAAGGTACATGAATTTAGTTGGTTAGTGAGTTATTTTGTTTTGTTGTTTTGTTGCTCCTTTTTTTTTGTTTTGTTTTGTGTTTTTTTTTTTTTTTTTTTGTTTTTTTTTGGGTGGGGTTGTTTTTTGTCCCTTTGTATGTTTTTGACATCCCGTTTTTTGTGTGATATAGGAGGTTTTTTTTTTTTTCAGTAGGAAACAGTCCAAATTCTTCCTCCCCTTCCTTTCCCCCCCCCAGGAGTTATTTCTCTCAGCCTTCTAACTCTCTGCACCCTCTATGTACCCAACCAATGCGTGCCTTCTTCACTTGCGTCCCCTACGGCACCGTAACCTGCGTGCTTCTTTTGATTATGTTTGGCTTTTTCCCTCAAAAGGCGGCATTTTTTGCATGGAACCCCTTTAGGTATTTTCTTGTATGTTGCCCGGCCACTCGTTCGGATTTCTCCAAAGATCTGTGCGTCCTCCTTTTCTGTTGTGTAGTGTATGAGCTTGTGTGTTTTGTGACGATAGTTATGGAGACTTGTTGCCACCAATTTCCCCCCAGCTCCAACCCCATTCTTTTTTTTACCCCCCCAAATACTTACTTTTTCATAGTCAATTGGGTGTCATCTCCCCCCTGTTCTCAGCCTCTCCCAGATAAAGAGAATCATAATAGCTTGAAGCATCAAAATTTCCCCGAAGTAAAAGCAGCCTTTGGCGAAACCCCCTATCTCGTCTGAAGTTTGAATTTACAGAGAATATGACTTTGTCCCCTGTTAACTCTTCCCTACCAAGTTGACATAGTTCTCTTTTAAAATCATGTGAGGAAATTTTATAGCCTCAATGCCCCCCCCTTGTCCCCAAGTACTCTATCTCATTGAGTGCAGGTTTTAGTCTTCCTGTGATCCCTCTTCTATGAGCGGTCCCACCTAAAGAGCCCAACTACCCGGCTACTCCGACTCGCTTTTGTCCGTTGACTATTTCGGCTTCTCCCTCCTGATAGCAGACCCCCCCCATCATGAGATTCTTTCTTCACATGAGCGGACCCTACCATCCTTAGATAATAGAAAGGGAGACCTACCTACGCTTTAGAGACACGTATCCCCAAGTGAGGGTGATTCTCGTCACAGTGGCAGAAACTCCTCCAAATCCAGTCGGTCTCTGAGGAGGCATTCCTCCTGAGGATTTTCTCCATGCGGTATTGTTTCTTGTTGGCCTTCTATGCTTTCCTGTAAACTCGAATTCTTAGGCACTTCCCCCCTTGCGTCCGACTCCTTGGTTAACCCGAGAGACTCTGGGGACTCAGACTGCTTCCTCCCTTTCTCATAGCCACAACCTCCTTGGCAGTGCCCGTTTCTATCCTTTTTTTTTCTTGAGGCTCCGTCCCTTTCGGCGGTTCTTTTCTCTAAGTTTATGAATTTTTTTTTTTATTGTTGTTGCCTGTCCGTCGGTCCTCAACTCGTATGTTTTGACTCCCGGTCGTTACCCGACACACCAGGTGTCGAATGAGTTTTTGGATAGCTCCCTCTGGTTTTGCGTTTTGACGCGAACGCTGCGCTCCGCCCACATGAGCGGAGCCCCCACGATGATTTGTTCAGTCCACCTTCACGCCAAAATCCCCTCTGACTAGACATTGCCTATGGGTGTTGAACCCAGTCCACCCTCCGTTCCGCTTTCCTGAAGAAAAATTGCCCATCCCCCCACCCAGGATCGACGCGTTTAAAGCCTCTTGTTCCCAGGCGCCGTCTCAGGAGAAGCGCTTTAGCCAGTTTCACCCGATTTCAAGACGGCTATCTATGCGATGATCGCCAAAAGACCCCCTTCCTTGCGTGCCGAAGGATCCACCATTTTCCTTAGACCTCCTCTCGATCTCTTTGTGGTGCAGCTCTGATAAGTAGTCCTTATTTTGCCTATTCGGAAGCACAGGCAATCCCCCAACCATGAGTGATAACCCTCGAGCCGCCCTCACATCAATCTAAGGTCGCCCCTGAGTTGGCACACCCCCTATAACGAAATTGTTTATGCAGATGGCGTTGTCTTTGCAGTGATTTTTTTATTTAGTTCACTGACATCATGCGATGACACGCTCTTTGATCCATGTAATCTTTCTCCCCCCCCCCCATCCCGTGTGTCAGCCCTGTACTCGAAGACTAAGGTTAATTTTTCCAGCATTCCGAAAAAAGCAACAGCCCCCTTTCTCGACCCAAGGTAGATTCGTCCTTGAATCATTTCTGGAATCTTTGGGTGCCTCCCAGTAATACACGACAGTTTTAACCTTCAGAGACCCCACTGAGCCTGCTCAATACCCAAACGGCAATTGTCGCGTAGCCTGTTCGACCGGCTACCGTCCTTCCTGTACGGGCTTCCTTAAAGAGGGATTCCCCTGGGATCTCTTCCTTCTGAAACCACCCCCACCATGCTGAAGCGTCTTAAATCCCGCGAGATTTCGGTTGCATGAGGCTATTTCCTTGTATTTGTTTTCCGCCCCAATATCTTGTTTGGGAAAATTCTAGACAAGTTTCCGGAGTGACAGATGATGTCCTAGTACGGTATGTACCTGATCTAGGCCACAGGAATATGGGGGTCCTACTAAGTACAACGCTTCTTTAGTTAACCGTTACCTGATTTCGCGGCATCTGCATACTCAGCCCTACGCCTCCTTTCCCCCCGGTTACGTTCCCCCTACGGAAAACCCTTTCAACCGGCCTTTCAGAACTGGTCGCAGTCGGTCCAATCAAATGGCTTTATGGGTATTATTCGCTTCTCCGAACATTTATCTCTTCTCCTTCCTTGTTGTTTTGAGTTGATAAATGTTCTTCCTTTGATTCCTTAACCGCCTAACCCCCAAACCTTGTAATGCGCCCGTTTTTACCCTTGCGGACGCGCTTTTGGTTGCCAAAGTGCCTTGTCGGAGAAGTCAGAGGTGGGATTTTTAACTCGTCTGTGAACATACCCCCCCTTCCCTACAAGAATGTGCCCTTCCCTATCAATAGACCCGATTGGACTTGCGCTTCACCCCCACCCCTCTCCTGTTAACAGTGAGAATCTCCCTACCCGACCCACCCCCCCTTTCACAGAGCTTCCTCGAACTGTTTCGAATTCGCGATTCCCTCCCAGGCGGTCTCTTTCGTCCAGCATTTGCAAGCCCAGTTCCGAAACTCCCCAACTTTCACTTTCCCTTTTTTTAAAGGTGCGCCAGCGACTGGTGGGTCGGCCCCTGTAATTTTACTTTTTTCTGTCGTTAAGAGATATATTGCTTTTCTAGTCTGTAAGGAGTCCTTCGTCCCCCCATTTCGATCGCGTGAATTTGTGAGGCCGTCGTTCTTTCTCAGATCGTACGTTTTATTCCGTCAGAAACCTTTTTATGCCCGTGGAAACCATGCCCAGTATTGTTTTTAATCCTGCGACATTTTTTCGGCGGCCAAATTCGGGGTTTGCGAGCTGGATTTCTCCGTTTCTTCTGGTCACCCGACCTGCGCTTCCATCTGAACGGTATGCGCCCAGCTATTTTTCCCTCAGCCGGGACATTTTTCCCCACTTTCCGCCACCTCCAACGACTCTACATTAACCCATGCAGTTTGGAAAGTTTTCGCCTTTCGACCTGCGTTTATTATTGCGTTTGTCGTGATGGTGCCGCCGCAGTTCATTGATTTCCCCTTTCCCTGGCATTTTGGTATGTTCCTGTCCCTACGCCTCCGGAGTACGGCGACATGCCCTCCGATAGAGATTCTTCAGCGGAGATCACTATCGGAAACATGAACATTATCGTTTTTTTTTTCCCGGGCGCGATTACGTTTCCCCCCCCTACCAATCGCCTTTTAAGCCCTCCCGGGCACCTTAATGTATTAACGCCTGTTAACCTCTCTTTCTCTTGATTTTTATCGCTTTTTTTGCCTGGGAAATTGTGATTTTTTATCAGCCTGACGGCGACGTCGTTCTGTTTGTCCACCATCGGCCTTTTCCATCCTCTCGAAAATTTCTTTCTTTGACCAGTTTAAACCAAACCTGGCCCGAATTTCTATTTTCTTTTTCCTACGAAGATTCTTCAAGACCCTCTTTTCCCACCCGAAGTACCTCTAGGGTTTCCCTGTTCGAGAAAATCGCTATCCCTCCGGGCTGTTGTCAAAGTTACTACTGTTTCAGCGCGATTAGGTACGTCTTTCAAAATCGTGCAAAGCGCCATGTGTGCTGAAGCGTTCATATTTTAGGGCGACGCACCGACGGAGGCAAACTAGTTCCCTCTCTCCTCTGAGCAAATCTTTTTTTCGCATTTGACTATCGGTTACTATAGATACTGTAGTCCCCCAACCGGCATATTTTAGGCATTTCCACTTACGATTGCCTATTTCGCTTGCATTGCGTAAGTCTTCCTCACCAATGTGTAGGGGTCTGCACCCGCTTCGACAGCGGCTTCGTGAAATCTGTTCCCAAGGGCGAGACAATGTTTTGATTGCACGCGCGTGTCATCAAGGATGAGCCAAACTTCTGCTCGCTCTGCTAGGAGCTCGCTTCAAGCTGGAGTCCAGACCGTAAGGCCTGGATCTCTTTCTTGTTGATTGACCGTCCCCGCCATTACAACAATCTAAGCCTGTCGGGCCCTTATATCTGTCTCGAGTGGTTCACGTTACAGGTCTGTCTAGAAGGCCCGGTTGGGTTACAAAGACCCTTTCGTCTATGGCCCACTTTGTGAATTCCCGCGTGGACTGATGGCAACCCTTGTCCTCAGCGTCAGCGGTGGACGATCCCCCCTGTTATTGCGTTGGCTTCTTTTAACTTTTTTTCTGACGAGCTTCCTTCTGTCGTATGCGGGACTTAGTTTTCCTTTCAAGGTTTTCAACCAAGAATTTCTGTTTCCAGGAAGGCTTTTGTTTTTTCCTGACTTTTTTTTCCTCCTTTTTTTTTCCCCCCCCGATCAACGAAGTCGCCATCAATGCTCCCCCTCCCAACCGACACTTCGGGTCATCTTCCCTCTGTTTTCTTTTGTTTCCTTATTCGAGTGGCGAGTCTGAGACAAGAAAATTTCCCCCACCTTGATTCTGGACCCCCCCCGACATCCTGCCTCCGGCCCCCTCCACGCACAAGAATCGGGGAAAAGGTTCCATTTTTCTTTCCTTCGTAGTCAACCTCTTCAGTTCACTTCCCTAAACGCCCCTAATATTTACCACCAATTCTTTCTGCTTTTTTACGTTTTTGGCTCCATCTTTCCGGTCCTTGCTTCATGGACTGCCTAGAATATTGTAAAGGGAGCCCCAATTACAAGCAGATCCCACGCCCCCCCTACAGAGACAGATTTAAGGCACCTTGTGGTCTCACCGTCGCGTATTCTTAGTAGGGGTCTTACAGCCTCCCCTCCTTGAAGTTTACGCTCCCCTTGTTGCGGTTTGAGTCCCCCTCGTACTCGAAGCCCCCCCCTATCCATCCAAGTTTTTTTTTTTTTTACTCCTCTCTTCCACAACGTCCGGGATGCTTTCGCAACAAAGAAGAGTCGGTACCCCCATTCGTCGAGCGGTATAGACAGGACGCCGACGCCTCCCTCTCGAACCATCGCCTGTGGTTCTCTTTTTATCTGTGAACTGACTGGGCGAGTCCTTTTAGTTAGCCAGGTCCCCCCAATACCTTGACTGTCTCGCCAACCGGAATCACTTTAGCCCCCAGAAGAAAATCCTCGGACGATTTGCCAGTAAGATCTTCGGTTTCCCTGGTATTTCCATTTCCAACTGGACTTCCTATCCCAGGTCATGTGTGCCCCCCTGGATGACCTTTCTTCTTTCTCTTTTTTCTCCCTTGTACTAACCGTTTTCGGAAAGGAGCTTCTCTCCAAGTTGGGATTGTCCCCTTTTTTAGCCTTCTCCCGCCCCCCTTTTTTGAGATACCAAGCTACCAATTTCCGTCTCGTTCTGTTTCTATTCCGGAAGACTTCTGCGCCTTTCAACGGATCGACCAATTTTAGGAAAAATCCAACCACCCTCCGTTTTTTTTGCCCAAAGCCCATTTGTGTCATCATCTCCACTTTTTCACTCGGCGACCCCCACGTGCTTTAAAAACCCCGTAGCTCCTCCCGTCGCCGGCAAAATGGCCTTTCCCCAAGAAGGCGGGTGATAACAAAAACAGTCCTTTTTTTGTAAGTTTTGCACTAGCCCTTCCGCTTTCGCCAAGCAATTTCCCCACTTTGCTGAACCCCCAGTTTTCCCTTTTTTCTCACGCATTGTTTTTTACCCCACGGCCCCTCCTTTTACAGTATTAGTCATCCTGTCCTTTTTCTGCCACAGGACGATCCTCTTCCCTTGTTCCAGGGGCTCGGAGTCTTCGACGATGCTTTCCCCCGATAAGGCCCTTCCACATAAACGCTGCAGTTTCGGACGGCATAACTTCCCCGCCTTTCCTCTCGCCGATTTTTTCACAGAAGAATTTTCATGAGGAATCTTCCCCCACAATCCAGCCTTTTTTTCTTGCGTGATTTTCTTACAGTTTTTTTTCCCCAGGATCTCCCTTGACCTCCCCTTAAGGCAGATTTTTCTTACTTAGTCGTTCCGAGACGGATAGCTGCTTACGTCTTCCCTGATTCCCTTTTGAACGACCATTAGATTTTTTTATCTCGAGCGTTTTTGACTTGATGACTCCGATTGCTCTTTAACTGGCATTGCCCCCCCGGGACTTCGTGGCTGCTCTCTTAGGGTTCACCTGCGCATCTTGCCCCCTCCGACAGATTTTGCTGCACCTAACCGCCGTTTTTCAGAAACATGGTCGAATTTCCTGCCCCCGATTGTTTCGACCGACCCCCCGTTTTGATCAGCTTTCCTCCTTTTTCCTTTTTTTGATGGACCTTGGCCCGTCGGCTCAACAAAGCCTGGTCCTCCTAAGATCCACTCCGACAACAGCGATTCGGAGTTGTCTCCGCCTCTGGATTTTACTCTCGTCAGATTTAGCGCATTACTAGGCGTCCCCCTTGGTTTAAGTCCCCCCATTCCCGCTTTCTTCGGACCTGTGAACTGTCCTTATCGGTTTGCAACTCCGACGTTTCTTCCGTCCTTCTTCCAGTTTGCCAAAGTTCACTGGCCCAGGTCACCCAAACGCGGAATCAGGACCCGGTCGGTACGCAAGTTCCAGATACTTAGACCTGCGCCCGTTCTCTTTTTGTCGATGGTGGCCGAACGTCACACCACTAGGGAATGATATTTCGCTCCTGGCAACTCTCCCAGGGGGCATTACTCACGTCAACAACCCCTCTCGCCGACGAAGCTTTTTTCTGCGACCGTGTTGCAGCGGCGGTCCGACGGCGTCGTCTACACGGCAATCCCCCCTCCGAGTGCCATTTTTTTTCCACGCCGGCATTGCGCCTTTCCTTTCCACGACAACCTTTTCACTCTATTAGGTAGCGCGGCCCCCCAACCTTTTCCCACGTCCATTTTGTTAACCAGTCCCCCAGGAGGTTCTGCGGATTGTTTTCCCGTTTTTTGTGGCATTCCGAAGATGCTCTCATTCCCTTTCCGCCAGTCGTTTTTCCGGTTCGACCGGTAGCACGTACGATAATTTTATGGCGCTCCATCTCCTTGCCACCCCCCACAGAGTTTAAGCATTCCCTTGGAGAAAGGATTTCTGAAGCCGCCCTTAATAGTTCAGGTCCCTCCCAGTGGACCCTTCCTTCCAGACATGGTTTTTTACGATTCCTCACTCCGTAATGAGAGCCAAGAGTCATCATCCGTAAACCCCCTTCCCAGTTAGCATTTGAAACGGCAGCG